>Ga0123353_10000443_pt1 | contig 51439 bp, 35 predicted proteins | sample TergutLab28metaG_3_FD_92763 | JGI IMG/M metagenome (GOLD analysis project Ga0123353, IMG submission 92763) | Labiotermes labralis P3 segment gut microbial communities from Petit-Saut dam, French Guiana - Lab288 P3 | ecosystem: Host-associated > Arthropoda: Insects > Digestive system > Gut ... | reverse complement strand
CTCAACACGCAGGGCATAGATTTTGATAATTTCCCTTGCGGCTTTGGTAATATCGGTTGTGACGATTACAAAGTATTCATCTTTCGGCACATTCCAAACCACACAGGCATTGAGCGGCACATTGGGGACTTTCGATTTCTTTTGTACCCAACAATCGGCGGGGAGATTTACAAGGGCAATCATTTCGCCATGACGGGACTTATCGGGATGCTTCTGCCAGTTCAATTCGGAATTGGCAACGGATATGGCTAATTTATATGCCACCATCTTATCACGCAAGGGGATATACATATCCACGCCACGTTCCAATTTCAAGCGATTCATAACTTCCCTGTCAATAAAGCCCCTGTCATTTATGAGGATGTCACCGTACTTTAAACAGGAGAATTGAGCATCATATCCCTTGCCAAATTGATGTCATGCACGGTGGCAGACCCTAAGCGAATGCTCGTGCATGGAGAGGATGATTTCATCTACAAGGCTTGTGGTGCTTAACGCAACAGCATCAATTTGACCTTTGTAGATTTTGCGGATGGTGCTTCATGGTTTTCTTTGGTGAGTTTCATGGGTTTGTTTCCTTTCATTTTTTTGGGACATAAAAAAACGCCCACGGCGCAAAAGCACTCGTGGGCGCGACAAAAAAGCTACCTCCCGAAAGAAGTGGCTGGGTGGGGCTACCTTATAAAGTTGTTCCTATATATAGGTATGATTTTCGGCGTTTTTTGCGTTTGACGCTCTTGCCCTTATAGGCAATTTTTTCGGGTTTTGTAAGGCATTTTATTTATAAAATTTGCGCCGAAAACCGTCAAAATAGCAATCGAAAATTGCATCCTCCCTTACAGGCAATTTTTTGGGCGTTTGTAAGGCGGTTTGTTTGTAAAATTTACGGAGGGGTAGAAAATGAATTGATTTTATGAAAATGTATTTACGGAAAGGGTTGAAATGTGTATAATAATGGAAAACGATTTTACTTTACGAATCGCAGAGTATAACGTCTATAAGAGCAGGGCGAAAAAGGAATGATTGGATTGAGAAAAATTCTTGTATCTTAGCGCAAATATGATACAATCAATAAAGGATGGTGAAAACGCAATATGATTGATTTGCTCTTGCTTTCAAAAGATACGCCTATCGCAAAGATAGTAAATGGAGAATTTCAGGCAATTATTCCCGAGCGGTTGCCGTTGTATTTGCAGCGCACGGGCGATATAGTAACCTGGCTTTGTTCCCGCGCGATAGACAATCACCGTACCAATTCCCGCTTGCTCAAAAAGGCGCTACGCTTGCAAAACAGGGACGACCTCACAGCGGTTCTTTCTGTGAACGCCGCCACCATCACGGATAATTATTGGGTAAGGCCCATAGATGATACGACCACAAATTATGCGGACGTTCGTTTTTCCGTCAACCGTTTTGACAATCTTGCCTTAACGGGCGATGTCAATTCCTTTCACCAAGCCCCCAGCCGCACTCCCGAACTGACCAACATAGGCAGTTTTGAAAAGTGTTGGCGATTGATAGACGGCGAATGGTGGATGCTGAAAGCGGGAAAACCGGAAGAACTGTTTTCCGAACTGCTGATTTCCCGTATCGGCAAACTGCTGGGCTTTCCAATGGCGGAATACGAACCGGACGGCGACTTTATCAAGAGCCGCGACTTCACGCATAATGCAAGCGTGGACTTTGAGCCTGCACATAGCATTGTCGGGGATACGCCTAATTATATCAAAATCTACGATGCTCTCGCCCCATACGGGCAGCATATTACAGACGCTTATTTGCAGATGTGCTATTTGGACGCGCTCGTTCTGAACATGGACAGGCACGAACATAATTTCGGTGTGCTGCGCAAGAGCGACACGGGCGAAGTTTTGTCCCTCGCGCCTTTCTTCGACCACAATATCGCTTTGGTTTCGAGGAACTATCCAAGCGTAGTGAACGATGCCCTAATCGGCGATTTTGTGGAGCTTGTCCGATATGCCAATAGACCATTGCGGATACGCACGATTACCACCGGGGAACTGCATAAGCTCGTTCACAGCATTCCGTGGAGCCTGCCTGTTCGGGATGGCATATCCGACCCAAAAACCTTTGTGGTGCAATACTTGTTGAAGCGACAGGCGCAAATAAGGGAACTGTGCCGCGAAACGATACGTTTTCAAACAAGCAGCACTATCGAAAGGGACGAACGATAGTTGATTTACCCGCTTGCAAAGGGGGTATTTTTGTTCGCTGTACCGTAATGCACTGCATCCGGGAAAATGGACAGGTACCCGAAGTAAATGTGTTAGAATAAACAAAAGGGAGGTGCAGTCCATGGCAAGGGAAGTAATGCGACATTCGGACGAAATCCGAGAAAAGATGCTGTACTTGAAGAATGAAGGAAAAAGCAACTTGGAAATCAGTGAAGCGGTTGGCTTGACACACGACCAAGTTAAGTGGTTTTTCAGCAATTACTATGCAGCATTGAGAAAGAATAACCCCGAACAATACCCCAAGCGCAAACCGGGCAGGCAGCGGAAACCTGAACCCACCCGCAAAGAGCTGGAGAAGATCATTAAGGAGCAAAAGAAATTGCTCAAACTATATGAGGATGCTGTTTAAACAATCCAACCAATATGCATGACCCGAATGGAATGTGCTCTTGCGGTGGCTCTTCTGCATGGACATGCCCCTCGTGTGCGGGTACACAAACTGTTGCTCCGGATTTCAAACCCTGTAAGGATGCTAAAACTAGGTGCCGGGGTAATGTTATGATGTATCTTTATGATGCAGCAGGATTGCACATGAGCGATGATGCAAGGAAGGAAATATTTGGTTACAATTTTGATGGGTCTTATGGTGTCAATAAAGTAGCAAAATCTGCCATTGACCGAATCAATAGAATTAGAAGACCAGGAGGAATAGAGGTAGGTAAAAAAGCTTTTTCTGCTAGACAAATATCGAGTTATACATATGCTGCTATAAACGAATTTATTATTTCTGTAAGAACAACGCCTATAGTGGGACTCGCTGCCGGACAGTATGATTACCATTTTGCAATACTTCTTAATGATGGAACTTGGGCAGATAAGCGCGGAGAATTGAGTGCACGAAGGGGAAAAATAAACCCTTTGCAAGCTTCTTGGTCAGGAGTAGGTGTTTTTCTTATAGGTGATGGGTGTACAACAACCATAAGTGCAGGATATGATTCTGATATTCTTTTCATTGCAGTGCGGATATTGAATCCTTGAGCATGCAATTTATCTTTGTTATTAAAAGGGGAAAATCAAATGAAAAACAAAAGGAAATTCATCATTATTTTTCTTATTTGCTTTGCAATGAGCGTATTATGTTTCTCCTCATTATTCGTTGTATTTGGTCCATTTCGGAAATACAAGAAAAGTAAATGGTTGCGCATAAATAATATATGCAAAACAGAAGAGTGCGCACAACAACATTCAGCAGAATCGCTGCATGTATTTTTAGAAATGTGGATTGAAGATGATGGAGAACCAGCGCTAACGGTTAGCAATTTGCGCGAGCATTTTCGGTTAAGGTATTTACGCAGGACTTTTCAAGGCTACTACGCTGTTATTGTTGCGGATAATAGTGAAAAACTTTATGTTTTCTTGAATGAAAAGCTTGAGATTTGGGATTGCTTAATATTATCCATATTCCCTTCGCAAGAAGGAGCTCAAGAACAGATTAAATCAATAATGCGAAGACAAAATCAAGATTATGAAATTTCAATTCCATTCTGTTATTTGCCGACAGGATCTTTATGTATTGCTTATTACTATGAAGATGGTATTGAAACAGTGCAATATGGAATTATTGATGAATTTGATGACAAAATAGTATATACAGGTACGCTATTTCAATACTATTCAAATTCAAATATGAGGGTGAACTTGCTTTTCATGCTGCAGTATTATCGCTCAATCCCGTTTATAATTGATAATGATCGAAAAAGTTGATAGCAGAATGTGTCAAGGGGCATGTGTCAGGGGGACGCGTACCGCGACAACAATCAGGTAAGCCGTTACATTATAAATATGTGCATGACGAATATTGTGATTGCGTGATCTGTCCTGAGAATCAGGTGCTATCCTATCGCACGACGAACAGAGACGGATACAAGAAAATAACCCGAAATAGCTGCACGAACTACAGAAGTATTGGGGCCCTAACCCAATACTTCCAAGTTCTTCTTGCATTCGCGTGTATAAACCTGAAAAAAATGGCAAAATAGAAGAAGATCAAGGGCCTGCTGTCGGGATATTTGTTTGATATTTTGCCATTTTTCAAGCCTTCGTTCAAAAATATCAAAACCAGCGCCAAATACGCGTAAAACAAAGCCCTTGTCACCGAATCTGGCATCCGGCGTCTCCACAATCATTGTGCGTTGAACATTGCGCGCTGAACATTGAAATCAACCATACCCGTAATACCGCCCGCCACTGCCGGGTTCGGGGACCTGCGCGCCGAAGCCGCCTGCCGCGTTGCGGCGCAGGCCCATGATCACGCCGACGCGATAAAAGAGATGTTTGAAGCGGGAAGGCTTGTGGATTTGCACGGGTTTTTGTTGGATGCCGTCGTGTATAAAGATGGAGATATCCTCGCTTTGGTAGCGATACAGGATGTGCGTCAAGTCTTCGTGCCGGTTGTTGGTGCGGACGATGACGTTTCGGATGCCGCTGTTGCGAAGGAAGGCGGCGGAGGGCAGGTCTTGGGGGAAGACGCACCAGCGGTTGTCATAGCTGCCCGGCTGCTTGCCAAACCCGTTCAGTCGGTTCGCGTCGAGCAGGAACGCGGGCGGCGCGTCGGAGCGTAGGGGCATGGCGGATATGATCTTCGCGCCGCCGCAGAGCACCTGCATAATTTCTATGTTGGGGACGACCATGCTTGCCCCGCCCTCGCAGACGCCGTTATAGAGTGGCACGGGGCGATAGCCGAGTCGCGCCAGCGCCAGGCCCGTCAGCACGCCCGCCCTGCCGGGCAGGTCGGCGATAATGGCCGTCGACGCGTCCAAGCGCGTGATCCAGGGCAGTTCGGGGACGACGATTTTATCATAGCATTCCGGGGGCATGTTTGCGAACAGGACGGGCTTGGCCCAGTCCGTCCACAGGGCGTCCGCCGGCACCCAGGCTTTGTATGCGTCTATGTTTCCGGTCATTTTGGGGTCCTTTCTGTATTCGGGCGGGCGAGGCATGCCTCGCCCCTACAATTAATTAATATCGCTATATCCTTCGCGTTGGCGTCCATGCGCGGATAGGGGTTGATTCTGCCGTAGAAGCCCGCGCTTTTTCCGTCTACGGTGAATACGCCGACGCAGAGGTGATAGATTTCCCCTGTTTCCGACGTCAACGGCAAGCTTTCAAATTTGCGCTGCGCGACCCAGTTTTGGGGCTCTCTGCGCGCGGCTTTTGCAATTTGCCGCCGTTCTTTTTCGGGCATGGTGCCGCGGATTGCGATGCCCTCCCCCACCCTGCCCAGGGCCGGTTTCAGCACCCAGTCCTCGCTTGGTTGTTTGACCGATTTTGGGTCTCCCGTCTGCGGCAGCAGGGTCTTCCACGCGGGGAGCTCGACGCCCAATTCGTCCCAGACGAGGGGCAGGCGTTTGGACTGCGTGAGCATGGCGGCGGGGTGGTTGCAGGCGGGGGTTTCGCTGTTGAAATATTTGGTCCACGCCGACTTCTTCGGCAGATTCGCCAGCCATTCCAAGGGATAAAAGCGGACGATTGCGTCTATACCCTGCGCCTTGTTGCCCTCCCATACAATATGATCCGGCGCGGCGTAGAGGGCGCGATAGCCCGCGGCGCTTACGCTGTCGCCCAGAAACTGCATCACCTGGCGGTCGTCGGCATAGGAGGTTGCGTGCACAAAGGCGATGCTGCCGCCCGCCGGGATCTTGTCCCGAAACGCTTGCAGCAGCGCGTCCGCCGTGTTTTTGGCCGGCGCATAGCCCTCGAAATAGCGGGCCGCGAGAACGGGCAGGGAGGAGGCCTCGGCCAGTCCGCCCGGCACATCGCTGTTCACCTCCGAGATGGCCCAGCCCGCCGTTGTCGGGTGGAAGTCGAAGCGCATCAGGCGTATGTTTTTATCGCGGCCATAGCCCGTCATTTTCTCCAAGGCCTTGCGCGTTTCCTTCGGGAATCCCAGCTTTTTATATAGGGCGGGCCTGTCGATCAGCGCTTCTTCCATGCGCATGGTTTCTTCGGACAACTGCTCCGCCCAAACTTCCAATTGCCGCGCGGTATCCGCATCCATCAGCAGCGCGTGCCGGGCGATGGTATTGCTGTCACCCACCTGTGGGTCCCATTTATAGGCGCGGAAGATCACCTCGTAGCGGTAATCCGCGTCGCGCGGGATGCCTGCCAATTTTATACCCATATCCATCGCTCAAAGGCCGGGAATCAGGAAGACGACGCTGCATATCGCGGCGGCGATCATGATAACGCCCCAGAGGACGGAGCCCGCGATATTATTCCCGAGCGTCTCCCGCTCATTGGCCGCGCGGACGCAGAGCAGTTCGCCGATGATGGCCAGCGCCGTCAGCGGCAGCACGGGCCAGCCGACCCAAAACTCGATCACCGTCATTTGGAAACTCGTCCAATCGCCCGCCGAGGCCCTGCCGAGCAGGATGCCGCTCGCGATCAGATAACAGCCGAGCCGTATGCCGCAGGAGAGGTCCCGTTCGACCGTGACGCGCTCAAAGACCCGCGTGCAGGCCTGCAAAATCAGAGCCGACAGGAACCACGCGCCGAGCCCCAGACCGCCCGCGAAGATGACGCACCACCAACCGGGACCATCGCCGATGTTCGCCGCCGCGTAAATCAGCGTGATACCCAAAAATCCGCCCGCAAAGGCGAACGCCGCGGCCCTGTTGTTCAGGTGCAGCACATCGTCCCGCCAGGACAGGTCGAAGCAGCCGCGCATCATAAAGCAGCCGAAGGCAAGGCAGGCAAAGCCGAGGAATATATAGAAGGTGATATAGGAGGGGTCGAAGATCACGTCATAGGAGGCCAGATTTTTCAAAACAAAGCGGATGATCAGGAAGGCGAGGACGGGGAGTACGCCCAGCAGTATTTTCCCCAACTTGCCGCGCGACTTTGGCCATGCGGCGAATATAGCCCGATACCATTTCACAAAAAACAGTACCGCTGCCACAAGGGAAGCTAAAAAAACGAGGATTTCGTCGCCGCTCATTGCCGCACCACCTTTGGGGGATGGTGGCAGTATACACGAAATATATCGTAAATACAATCTTCATAATACCGACATCTGTGAATGCAGTAAGTCGTTATGGAGAGAAATATTTGACTTCCTTTGCCTAAAACAACATTCGCAAAAATTCGCGTGATAAAAAGCACTCAACCTAAAATTCAGGAGGGTGCCATGCTTTTTAAACTGTTCCGCGCGCTGTGGCTGGGGGTGTTGACCGCCGCCTGCGTGCTCTTCATCCTGATCCGCAGCGAGACGGCGAACCCCGCGCCCGCGCCCATTTTGCCCGTTTGGGCGGCGGAGGGCGAGAATCGCGTCGTCCCCGTGGTGCGCGTGGAGGTACCCGCGCTGACCCCGAAGCCGAGCGGGGCGCCCCTGCCCCTCCCCAATCCATAGGAGGGCGCACATGAACAAAGCTTTTCGCGCTACCTGGCTGTGGATGGCGGGTACGCTCTGCCTGGTTGCCATCCTCGTATCCTTTCCGCTGTTGCGCGGCTCCGCGTCGGCGCCCCCGGCTCGGGAAGCGGAAGCGACCCCCGCGCCGACCGCCGCCGCCGTATCCGATACGCAGGATACGGCCCTGCCCGCGCTGGCCTTCGTTACACCCCCGCCCACGCCGACGCCGACCCCCGCGCCGACGCCCTTTTCCTTCGTCTGGATCTCCGACACGCAGGTATACGGCTGGCGTTTCCCCGATGTGTATGAAGCGATGGCGCGCTGGATAGTCGAGCAGCGCGAGGCCCGCAATTTCCTCGGCATGCTGCATGTGGGCGATGTGATCGACAACCGCAGGGAGGAGGGGCACTGGAAGAAGATCTCGCGCGGGATGGATATCATGCGCGGGGAGATTCCGCGTTATGTCGTCGCGGGGAACCACGACGTGGGCTGGCCCGAGCCGGAATATCAGACCTTTTTATCCTATGACTTCTGCGATGTGCGGGAGGAGTCGCTGCTTTTCAACGGCGGGCAGTGCTGGGTGCAGCCCATCACGGCGGGCGGGCGCAACTTGCTCCTTTTGGGCATAGGCTGGCCCGGCAAGAGCGACGTCTACCTGCGCTGGGCGGAGCAACAGATGGACGCCTACCCGACGCATACGGTCGTCATCGTCACCCACAGCTTCCTCGCCACCAACGGTCTGCTCTATTCGGAGGGACTGCGGCTCGAAGCGCTCTTTGCCGACCACCCGAACCTGCGTCTCGTGATCTGCGGCCACTCCGGCGGCGAGGGGAAATGGGAAAAGGTCTATGATGACGGACATACCGTGACGGCGCTGATGTACAACCTGCAAGGCATGCATATGGAAAAGAAGGGTTTTGGTTTTCTGCGCATTTTGACCTTTGATTCCCTGCGCAACACCATGGAATGCGTCTCCTATTCGCCGTACTTGGATGAATACAATTATTATGACGCCGCGCGGGACACATTTACGATCGAGAATGTTTTTATTGATTGATTTTTGGGTTAAGGGTATAATTGAATGAAACGGGCGAGGCATGCCTCGCCCCTACGATTAAAAAAAGGGGGGCCCTCCATGAAACGAATTCTTTCCATCCTGCTGCTGTCGGCGCTGGTTTTGACGCTTGTCGCCTGCAATGGGGACCCGAAGCAGGGGCCTGCGGACAGCGCGGCGCCCGCGCAGGGCGAGATGCCCGCACAATTGTGGGAGACGGCGCCGGGCTGGGTGGCAGCGCTGCAAGACCCCGCCGAGCCGCCGCTCAATGTCCCCTATCACTGGAAGCAGATTGTGCAGGACAGCCCTTATCGCTTAGGGAATCCGATGCAAAGCACATCGCCGCTGCCCGGCGGCGATTACGAATACGCCATTACCCTTGGCTCCTATCCCTGCATCGACGGCTCCACGGTCGCCATGCCGATGGCGGAGGAGTTTGCGCGCCAGCATCTGCGCCTGCAATATCCCTTCGATATCATCAGCTTCAACAAGACGCATCAGGCCTATGAAAACCTGATCTTCGGCAATAAGAGCAGCGGCGTTGCCGAGGGCTTTGTATGGCTGTCCCCGAGCGGGGCGTCGCCCGCGTCCGACGAGGACTATCCATACGCGACGCTCCTCGAAGAGAGTACGGACCTCATCATCGTAACCGCACCCTCCGAGGAAGAATTGCGGCTGGCCGCGGACAACGGCGTGGAGCTCGATATGCGGCCCGTCTGCTGGGACGCTTTTGTATTTATCACCTATCTCGGCAATCCGGTGGACAGTCTCACGATAGAGCAGCTCCGCGATATTTACGCGGGCAAGATCACCAACTGGCGCGAATTGGGCGGCGAAGAGTTGCCCATCAACGCCTATAGCCGCAACCCCAACTCCGGCAGCCAGACGGCGATGGAGAATCTGGTGATGCAAGGCACGCCGTTTGCGCCCGCCATACTTTCCGAGGAGATTGTGGACGATATGTCCACGCTGCTGGGCGTCGCTTCCGCCAAGACCGAGGAGGGCGGCGGCTTGGGTTATACCTACAAATACTTTCTGTTTCAGGACGCGGGCGAGGGCATCACCTATTCGCCCGGCGAACATATCAAGACCCTTTCCATAGGCGGCGTGGAGCCGACCCCGGAAAACATCGTGCAGGGGAGTTACCCCTTCTCCGTGCATTATTACGGCATTATACGCAAGGGAGACGAGGAAAAGGCGGGCGGCAGATTCTTGGACTGGATGCTCTCGCCCGAGGGACAGGCCTGTATACGGCAGGCGGGCTATATCGCGATGGACGGCAGCTTCGCCAGTTTCTATTTCGATGAAAACGGCTTCGTGTTCCCCGAGAGCAGCGAGAGGTTGCTGACCGAGGACGACCTCTATCGCCTGAGCAACCATACCTATTGGAACCACGCCGAGCATATGGTGACCCTCTTGGGCTTTGCCCGCAATGAGATATACGCGAGAAACGGGAATCAGTTTAGCACGCCCGCCTACGCGGCGCACTACGGGCGTTACGACTGGTATAGGGCGCTGTTTTTACACAAGGTGCAGAGGGACGAGCTGAGCAAGATCGAACACGCGAATATTCAGCTGATTCAGGAGTGGGAGGAGATGTATGGGGGGTTACTTGCAGAAGAATAAAGAGGAAAGCAAGAAGTAATAATGCAGAGAGACTTGTGTTCAACCTCTCTGCACTGTACAATATGCAAGTAGTTTCTTCCTTTTCTTCCTCTATGCTATGAATCTATCCAAATAAATGCATCTGCACATATCCTTGATGATTTCGGACATGCTATTGTCGATCTTCCTTAGAACGTTCTCCAAACAAGAACCCCAAAAAGGTGAACAACGCTGCTTGGATGATTTGCAGTAGCTTATCAAAAGGTTCGGGAACGCTTACATCGAAACCCAAACTCAAGAAAAACGTAGCCGCCGTCATTGTGCAGAGGAAGATAACAATGCCCCCCACCAACCATCGTGCAAGTTTGTGTCGCTGATTGTCATTCTCTTGTCGTTGTTCCTCAATTGACTTTACGGTGGCCTTCGATAATGCTTTCGGCTTTAGGCTTTTATAAAGCTTTTTCACATCTCCCGGTTCGGGGAACCTCTCCGCTTCATCCTGAGTCATCCCGGCAAGAGTTGTTTCTTCTTCGCTTTCTTTAGGCGAAGTCAAAAAAGCCTCTTCCATCGTCCCTCACATCTTGAAATTCTAAGAATCGATTGTCCTTTTCTTTTGCTTTTCTCCAAGCAGTGAGCCATGTTGTTCCCACTCCGTGTGTCAAAGCTGAAAGTTCCGTCCATTCCATATACCCATACATATCCCATGTTTTGTTTAAGCAATCCTTGAACCATTCGTTTCTTTCACTTAGAATTTGAACATCTCCGTTTTCATCCCTGAAAAATTTCCGAATCGGTTCTTCACCATCATACTCTCTAAAAGCGTATGCAACTTCCGCGAGCATTGGCCCAGTTTCCTCTGCTATAAACCTACTCGAAAAAAGCACAATTCCTTTCTTCCACGCTATATTTGCATACAAGAAGTAAATCAGCTTCTGCAATTTGTATGGCGAAATAGGAACTTTGCGTTCAAACCCACGCTTCAAAAGACTGTTCGCATATACTAACGGCGACAGCATCAAAACCCCTCCTTTTTGCATTCATCATTGTTGACACGATAGTGGTCATCAGTGCCTACCGCTTCCTCTTGGAACCAACGTGCCAAAAGGTCAGTGTCTACTATTTTAATCATTGATTCACCTCACTTCAACGCATAGATTGTTAACAATTTGTTAATAATCTGCCGTGTTTGCTTGCGGGTTGTACCACTGAGTGATATCATACCCGATTATATTTTATTATTCCTCCCTCTATGCATAATATGCTTTCAATTAAGGTTGCCGTTCAGTATCTACGGTTTTTTCAATCATCCTTACAATCTCCCTCGTCCCGTCTGCCCTGGCTGCGGCCATGCGGGCGATATAGGGGCCGCGGTTGGTGTAGAGGATTTGGAGGGTTGCGACAAGCAGTTCGGGGGTGGTTTGCTCTTGCATGAGCACCTCGGCGTAGCCGTTTCGGCGCATATACTCGGCGTTGTGGAGCTGGTCGCCGCGCGAACTGGTCGCCGGGAGGGGGATCAGGAGGGCGGGCTTTTGGAGGGCGGTCAGTTCGAAGACCGTGTTTGCGCCTGCGCGCGCGAGGACGAGATCGGCGGCAGCGAAGAGGTCGCCCATTTCGGGGCCGACGTATTCAAATTGTTTGTAGCCCTCCTGCGCAAAACTCTCATCCACCTTGCCCTTGCCAGTGATTTGCACGATATCAAAGCTTGCCAATAGCCGTGGCAGGGCGGCGCGCAGGGTTTCGTTCAGAAAGCCCGCGCCCAAACTCCCGCCCGTGCAGAGCAAGACCGGCTTTTGGCCCGAGAAGCCGCAGAAGGCGAGACCCTTGCTTTTTTCCCCCGCATAGAGCGCGGCGCGTATGGGCGTACCTGTGTGCACCGCCTTGACGTTTGATGGAAAGTGTGACAGCGTATCCGAAAAGGAACAGCATACCGTGTCGGCGCGGCGCAACTCCATGCGGTTTGCGAGACCGGGGCTGTAATCCGATTCGTGGACGAAGACGTGACAGCTCTTCGGCGCGGAGAGCACGACGGGGACGGTCACATAGCCGCCCTTGCTGAACAGGACTTTCGGCTGCAAGCGCCGCAGCAGCGCGCGGCTCTGCGCCATACCGTGCAGCACATGATAGGGCATCGTCAGGGTTTTCAGCGAAAAATAGCGGCGCAGTTTGCCCGCGTCGACCGCGTGGTATTGCACCGCCGGATACCCGACCAGGAGCGTGCGCTCCAAACCGTTTTCCGTGCCGATATAGTGCATATCCCAAAGCGCGGGATCCAATTTCTCGATGATGGCGAGGTTGGGCGTGACATGCCCGGCGGTGCCGCCGCCGGTGAAGACGATGGTGGTTTTTTTCAAGTAAGCGCTCCTTGTTGGCATTCGGAGGTAATAAGTAATAATGCAGAATGCAGAGATATAGTATGATTACAAAGCTCTCTGCATTCTGCATTATTTTCTACTCCAACGGCTCCGTAATAATATTCTGCGTCGTCGGATCCCTTGTCAAATCGTCGCTCTTCAATAGGGCCTGGGCGATTTTGAATTTGAAGAGGGTGTATTCGGGGGGGAGGTTGCCCATATCCAGCTCGAGCATGACGAGGACGAGACGCTGGTCTTCGTCGGGGACAGGGGCGCCGTTCGGCATCGTGTAACGAAAGCCGATGAACCAGGCCAATTCCGTGGCGGCCTTGTCGCCGGGCCTGTTTTTGCCTAACTCGGTCGTACCCGTCTTGCCCGCGATCTCATAGCTGGTCACTTCCAAATACATGCCCGTGCCGCCGCGATCCGGCATGCGCAGATAGCGGCTGCGGCAGACGCCCCACATCATCTCGGCGATGAGCGCCGCGTCCTCGGGCGTTGCGATGGTCTTCCAGGTGCGCGGCTCGAATTCGTAGATCTTCTCATATTCCGTGCCGACGGGCTGCCACTTCTCCTTGATGATATAGGGGACGGGGACATGCCCCTCGTTCGCGAAGGCCGCCGTATAGCAGGCCATTTGCAGGGGCGTGATCTGGAGTTCGCCCTGCCCATAGCCCGTCATGGCCAAGAGGTTATAGGAGGCCTCGCTGTCGGATCTCTTGAACTGCGCGGGCAGCACCTTCATATCGAAGGGGATGGCCTCGTTCATGCCGTTCTTTTCCAAATACCAGCGATAGGTATCCCAGCCCAGACAGAGCGCGACCCAGGCGAAATAGATATTGTCCGAGTCTATAAGGGAGGAGCGCATGTTCATCGGCTTGTGGCGGTTGCTGTTTGCGGTGCGGGCCACCTGTTCCACGCCCGTATAGGCAAAGCGCCCGTTGCGGTACATCGGATACCAGATATCGCTGCGGCTGCCGATCAATACCCGCTCGCCGGAGGGGAATTCATCCTCCGGCCCTACCACGCCGCTCTCCAACGCGATGGCGGCGGTCATGGTTTTGAAGGTGGAACCGGGCGGGTAATATTCCTGTATATTGCGGTTTACAAGGGGTTTTTCCGGGTCTTCCTTCATATCTTCCCACGCGTCGTAGCTGAGGTCGCCTCTTGAGAAGGGGTTAGGGTCATAGCCCGGGGAACTGTACATGGCCTCGACTTCGCCCGTCTTCGGATTCATCACGATAACCACATAGTTGATTTTGTTCCATATCTGCTTCCCCTTCTCATCCAGCACAGGCTTCCCCTCCTCATCTACCAGGGGCGGCGGCTGGATAACGATGGTTTCGCACACTTCCCTGACGCGCTCCTGCATATAGGGCTTCAGCGTGAGGTGAATATCCTCGCCGTCCTTGGCGGGCGTGTTAAAGAGGGTCTCCTTGTTCTTTCCGGCGGCGCTCTGGATATAGGCAAAAGCGCCCTTCTCGCCGCGCAGGATTTCCTCATATTGATTCTCCAAGCCCACGTTGCCGACCCAGCTGTCGCCGTCATAGAAGGGATCGTTCAGGTACAAATGAGGGGTGGGGTTCATATACTTATCAAAACCTGTCAACTGCTCGATGGAGATGATGCCGGCATAGCCCGTGAAATGCCCGAACAGATCGCCATAGGGATATTCGCGCACGGTGCCGAAATTGCCCACATCCCATGCAAGTCCCTTGACCTCCGCCATCCGCGATTCCAGTTCGGGGGTCAGCAGGTCGGGGTAGATGGTCGTGAGCTTCGCCATATCCTGATAGGTACGGGCAAACGCGTTGCGCACTTTCTGTTCATCCAAGTTAAGCTCGGGAATCGCGGACACTGCGTTCCAGAAGTCGGCATAGAGCTGCTTCTCATCTTTCTCGTCCTGCTCCAGCAATTCATTATCCTTTGAAAACAGTTCCTTGATATCATATTTCGGCTTGGCGCCGTCGGGCAGGGGAATCTTGCTGGGTACGGCGAATATGGTCACGGCGGCGGTATTCTTGGCAAGCAGGGTGCCGTCGGCGGCGAAGATCTCGCCGCGCTTGGGCTGCAGCACGCCCTGCAGCACGACATCGCCCCACTCCATCATCGGGAAGATCAGCGAGGGCTCCCAAAGCACCATCCAGCGGCCGCTCTGGCGGCGCAGTTGCATCACGCAGGCGGGATAGTTCAATATGCCGCCCTTGCTCGTCTGATAGGTCAATTGAAAGTCCACGCTGGCGATATTGCCCGAAGCGGAGACATTGGTCACCTGTATCGCGTATGCTTCCAGGCCTATGGCTTCGTAGATATTCTCATATTTACTGCGAAGCGTGACATAGTTGATCTTGCTGTCCCTGTCCTCTTCGGGCAGCGGTTCGGCGGTGGCGCCGGGGTGCGCCGTTCTCTCCACAACGCTGCCGTCCGGGCTGGCGGTGGCGGCGCCGACGATCGGGATGCCGGCCTGGGTCTCCTTGCACTTGGAGTCGGCGGAGATCAGGGCATAGGCCTCGGCATAATAGCCGTCCTTCCAGGCCTTGTCCTCCGAGAGATAGGCGTTCAGGATATTGTCATAGAAGGCCTTGCAAACCTCGCCCGCGGCGTGGTCCGTCGGCGCGAACGCGCCCTCCTGTTCCCACGCGGCACAGCCCGCGAAGGCGGGCAGCGCGCAGAGCAGGGCCAGCGCAAAAGCCAAGGCCTTTCGACAAATTCCGGTACCCTTCTTATAAATATAAGCTTTCATATTGCGTAGAATAGCAGAAAGCGCGGGCGCTGCAAAGGGGATAAACGCATTTGATATAAAGCTTTTACAATTATGTTACGCTTGGACGGGCTTTATGAACGAGTTATGAATGTAACTTTGAACAGTTTTTGAACAAAACGCATAGGCATGCAGGGAAAATGAAAAGCTATGCATGGGCCGTATGCATGAGACTTTGCGCGTATGCGCCGATAACCCTTGAAAACACTGCGTTTGCGCGCTTTCTATGCAGTGCGGCAGGAATTTTATGCACGCATAAGACTGCATAATCCCACATATAGATGTAAACATATACGTTTGACACAAGATGTAGTGGCTGTTAGGATAGGCACACGAACAAATCCCAAGGGGCATTGGGTGAATATAAACGGAGGAGAAGATTTATGATTACAGAAATTCGCAAGAGAGACGGGCGCATCGAGGCCTTTGAACCGAATAAAATACAGAACGCCATCTTCAAGGCGGCGGTCGCCGTCGGCGGCAGCGATGAATACCTGTCCCGCGTTTTGACCGACGAGGTCGTCCGCGTTTTGGGCGAACGCTATGACAGCCATGCCACGCCCGATATCGAGGCCGTGCAAGACGTCGTGGAAAAGGTGCTGATTGAAGCGGGCCACGCGAGGACCGCCAAGGCCTATATCCTCTATCGCGACAAGCGGCGCGGCGCGCGTGAGATCAACGCGCTCATTGGCGCGACCATCGATATGTTCGGCGATTATCTCGACGACAAGGACTGGGGCATCAAGGAAAACGCAAACATGCAGAAGAGCGTGAACGGGCTGAACAACTATGTCCGCGAAGCGTTCACGAAGAAATACTGGCTCTATGAGATCTATCCTGAGGACATACGCAAGGCGCACGAGAGCGGCGAAGCGCATATCCACGACCTCGGCTTCTTCGGCCCCTATTGCGCGGGCTGGGACCTGCGCCAACTGCTCTCCGAGGGCTTTGGCGGCGTGCCGGGCAAGGTGGAGAGCAAGCCCGCCAAACATCTGCGCTCCTTCTTGGGGCAGGTGGTCAATTCGACCTTCACGACCCAGGGCGAGACCGCGGGCGCGCAGGCCTGGAGCAGCTTCGATACCTATTGCGCTCCCTTCCTCTATTATGACAAGATGGACTACGAGCAGGTCAAGCAGTGTATTCAGGAGTTTGTATTCAATATCAACGTCCCCACCCGCGTCGGCTTCCAATGCCCCTTCTCCAACCTGACCTTTGATATCAAGGTGCCGCGCACGCTCAAGGACGAACCGGTTGTGATCGGCGGCGAATATATGGACAAGACTTACGGCGATTTTCAGGAGCAGATGGATATATTCAACCGCGCCTTCTGCGCCGTCATGCTGCAAGGCGATGCCAAGGGCCGGGTCTTCACCTTCCCGATCCCGACGCTGAACATCACGAAGGATTTCGACTGGAACAGCCCCGTGGTCGACGAATTTATGCGCATCACCTGCAAGTACGGCATCCCCTACTTCGCGAACTATATCAATTCCGACCTCTCGCCCGAGGATGCGGTTTCCATGTGCTGCCGCCTGCGCCTCGACACCCGCGAACTGCGCAAGCGCGGCGGCGGCCTGTTCGGCAGCAACCCCATGACGGGCAGCATCGGGGTCTATACCATCAACCTGCCGCGTCTCGGCTACCTTGCCACAAGCGAAGACGATTTCTATAAGCGTTTGGAGCGCGTGGCACGGTTGGGCATGGACTCCTTGGAGATCAAGCGCAAGATCATCGAGGGGCAGACCGCGCACGGATTGTATCCCTATTCGCAGTTCTATCTGCGCAAGGTCAAGGAACGCACGGGCGAATATTGGACCAACCATTTCAATACGATCGGGCTCGTCGGCATGAACGAGTGCTGTCTCAACTTCATCGGCAAGGATATCGGCAGTGTACAGGGTTTGGCGTTTTCGCTGGATGTGATGCACTTCCTGCGCGAACTGATGGTGCAGTTCCAGGCGGAGACCGGGCATTCCTATAACCTCGAAGCCACGCCCGCCGAGGGTACCAGCTATCGTCTCGCGCGGCTCGACCGCCAACACTATCCCGACATCATCCAGTCGGGCATGGACGAGCCGCAGTATACGAACAGCTCCCAGCTGCCCGTGACCTATACGGAGGATATCTTCGAGTGTATGGATTTACAGGATGAGCTGCAGAGCCTGTATACGGGCGGCACCGTGCAGCACCTCTATCTCGGCGAGAAATTAGAGGATATCGAGACCGCCAAGACCCTGATTCGCACGGTCTTTGAGCGCTACAAGATGCCCTATATCAGCCTGACGCCGACCTTCTCGGTCTGCCACGAACACGGCTACCTCGCAGGCGAGCAGTTCAGCTGCCCCGAGTGCGGCCGCGAGACCGAGGTCTGGAGCCGCGTGGTCGGGTACCTCCGCCCCGTGCAGAATTACAACCCCGGGAAGAAGGAGGAGTATATACTGCGCAAGAAGTTCGTGCTGGGCGCCGCGCCGGATGATGAGGTAGTGGGGGCGTAACAACGTAATGGCGTATTATATCCGGCAGCGGGATCCTTGTCCCCTGCCGGTTTGTGCGTTGAAGGGGCAATCGCCCGTATCCGTTCGATATATAAAAATGTCTCAGTAAACGCATATGCCATTATGCCGAATCACGCATTGCGTGTCCGTGAATTGGAGAAACACAAATCATGCCAAAACCCGAAAATCGCAGAATAACAAAAACCATCCTCATCATTCTGACCATCCTGCTGCTCTGCGGGCTTGCGGGCGGCTTCGCTTTTTGCTTTTTGCACGCGGAAGAGTTTCTTTTGTTCGGCCCGAATGATCGGGTCACGCGCGTGGTTATCGGGGACAGCCATTCGCACGAATACTATGTGGTGGACAACGCGCGCGATTGTAAGGCCTTGCAGAGATGTTTCATGTGGGTGTCGGAGCATATGGGCGACAGGGCGGAGGACCAGCCGCGCATTTGGTTCCTCGACGAATACGGCCTTTTGGCCAATATCGCCTATCCCTCTGAATATGAGCCGCGGGCGCTGCGGATTGCGGGCGCGTTTCGCAAGGAGGAGTATAAGAAATATATCTACACCTTTTATGTGAAGAGCCGCACGGACTATTACAGCTTGCAGGCACAATTGCGCGGGGACGGCTACAACGCCTATCTGCCCACTGACGATATACTCGAAACGAAGCCCGGCATTGAGTTGGAATATATTTTCGACGCGGAAAACAAAAGGGATTATGAACAGGCTTTTTGGAGCGAAGGCCCCATCGGCAAATATAAACCCGACGATTACTTTATCCCCTTTGTGGAAGAACTGAAGGCTCTGGGCGCGTATTTTGGCAGCTCCGATTGCAGTTTCAGCCGTTCCTCGAACTATATTTGCGGCAGAGAGATCACGCTCTACTTAGACAGATCCCTGACGGAAGAAGAGATCCTGGCACTCCGGGAAAAAGCGGAAAGGGAGTACAATCCGCGGGCACTGCCGATCAGCGCATCGCCCTTTCTCTATTTTGAGCTGGAAGAGTACGAGATCAAAGTGATCTTTGAAGAAGCGCGAAGCCCCGCGCAGCTGGCGGCGTTCTGCGCGGCGTATGGTGTGGACAATTTCGATTATGACAAGGAAGCGATAGACTATGATGCATTGGTTATTTACTATAAGGAACCAAAAGAGGACTTCTTCCGCGCAATACGCCTGTCTGCGGGCGAACCGCAGATCGATAGTCTGCCTAACGGGATTGGCGCGCCCGTCTTTGAAGATATAACGCTCTCCGATGCGCAAATGCGGGAAGTGCAGCGACTGGTTTCCAATTACAATTTACTGCAAATACCGGACAATCTCGGCTTCGCCAGCTATGAATTCGACAAGTATGTCTATCTGGATATCAGCATAGACGGGGCGCATTATATCTGCGGCGGGCAGTCCCCCTTTTCGTATAACGCACGTTTCAAGGCCATGTGCCAACAAATATTCCATCTGTTGGGTATACATTTCTATGTGGGGTGATGTTTTTGCGCATTACAAATAGCACACCCCGACCGCCCTGTCGCGTTTGGTGATTGGAAATACATCCCCTGCCATGCAGATGACGCAACCGTCGCCGCGCTGCATGCCGGGGATTTTTTCTAATTGCTTGAATGCGGCGATGTCGTGTTTATCGCAATGGATGTGCTTCTTGATTTCGATGGGGTAGAGCACGCCGTTGTGTTGGATGAGCAAATCGATTTCGTTGCCGTCCCTGTCACGCAGGAAGAAGAAGCGCATCGAGGGCGTCACGCCGCTTGCGTTCGTCCAGGATTTGAGGATTTCGCTTATTACAAAGCTTTCAAACATTGCGCCCGCCATCGCCCCGTTTTGCAGTACTTGCGCGTTGTCCCAGCCGACCAGATAGGCAGCTAAGCCGGTATCGAGGAAATAGGCCTTCGGCGTCTTGATCAAGCGCTGCAGGACGCTGTTGTGATAGGGCTGCAATATAAAGACGAGGTTGGACGCAACCAGCACCGAGAGCCACTTTTCGGCGGTCTGACGGCTGATGCCCGTGTCCTTTGCCACATCACCGATATTGAGCAGCTGGCCTGTGCGTGCCGCCATCGCGACCATGAACTGTTCGAATTTCAGCAAATCGCCCACCTGTGCCAGTTTTGATACGTCGCGATCCAAATAGGTGCGCACATAGCTCGCGTAAAAGCGGCGCCAATTCGTGCCACTCCCCACGATTTCGGGGAAAAAGCCGCGCCAGATATGCGCCCACAGCTCGTTATAAGCGACCGGGCGGGGTTTGCGTGCATCGAGGTATTCCTGCGTGGGCAGGAACTCGCCACGGAAGGGATCGCCCAAAATTTCGCGCATGGAAAGCCCATAGAGGTCTATCAGGTTGATGCGTCCCGCCAAACTCTCGGTGATATTGGCCATCATTTCATAGCGCTGCGAACCGGAGAGCAGAAAGGCGCCCTTTGCCCCGGTTCTGTCGATGTGAATTTTGATATAGGGAAACAGCGAGGGAGCATATTGAATCTCATCCACAAAGACGGGCGGCGGAAACTGCTCGAAGAAGGCCTCGGGCTCCTCCGTGGCCAGCCTGCGCAGGCGGCTCTCGTCCAAGCTCAGCGCCCTGTGTTCGCCGAAGAGCGTTTGCAGGACGGTCGATTTCCCGACCTGCCGCGCCCCCGTCACGCAGAGAGCGCCCTTTTCATGGATAGCGCTTTTCAATACTTCCTCTATATGTCGTTGGATATACATGCAGGTCTCCTTTTTTCGGCTGATTGTAAACCGCACTTATAGTATAGCCGAAATTTCGAGAAGTGCAAGTCTTTCGCGTCTGCTTTCTTTATTTTTCGGCGCGGAGACATGATTTTCCTTTCTGCATAAAATTGCGCCGTATGCATAATTAAACATTCGACCCGCTTCGCTATTCTTCGTAAAAACTGTTTACATTTCTATAAAAATCTGTTCAAACATCCATGATAAGATGCGAACATCTTAGTATGGATTCTTATTTTTATGCAGAACCGGGATGCGGGCCATCCCACATGTAGTATCGGGAAAGGAGGGGCACCCAAAATGCGGAAGCACGCAAGGCCGCGCGCAAGCCTGTACAGGGCACTGCTTTTGCCCTTCGCACTCTTTACAATTTGTTTTGCATGCCAAAGCCTTGCGGATAAAAATACGCAGGGTGCGCCCCTGCCTACCCTGCCGCCCCGTCCGACCGCCGAAAGCATCATCGTCCAACTGACCGCCACGCCCCCGGCCACCCCCGCGCCCACGCCCGAACCGACGCCCTTTGCGACGGCGGTCGCCGACAGCCGCCCCGAAAACCGGGGCTTTGTCTGCGAGGTGGAATATGAGGGCCGCACGGTCGAAGAATATCGCCGCGAAGAGCCCATCTCCCTGACGGACGCAAGCGAATACAGCTATCTGCCCGGCGTGCTGACTTTCCGCGCGAACAATTTCCGCGGCAATGCCGCCTATGGCGTGGCCGAGATCAGCGAACAAAAACTGAAACAGCTGTGGAATGTCCCCACCCGCTCCTTGCCCAAGGGCATCAGCAGCCCGGAAAGCGGCAGCTGGACGGGCAACGGCTGGACGGGCCAGCCCCTGCTGGTGCAGTGGCCCCGCGAGACCAAGGATTTGATGAACATGCACGCCGCGGCCATCGAAAAGGATGAATTGGTCGAAGTCATCTATGCCGCGATGGACGGGTATATCTACTTTCTGGATTTGGAGACGGGCGCGCCTACGCGGGACAAGCTTTCGCTCGGCGTTCCGTTCAAGGGCGCGGGCAGTTTAGACCCGCGCGGCTATCCCCTGCTCTATCTCGGCAGCGGCGATATGTATGCGAGCGCATCCCAAAAGAGCCGCGTCTTTATCGTCTCGCTGACAGACGGGAGCGTGCTCTATGAATTCGGCAAGGACGGCGAAGAAAAATTTGCCCACCGCGCCTGGCACTGCTATGACAGCGCGCCCATCGTCGATGCCGCAACCGATACCCTCATTTATCCCGGCGAGAACGGGCTGCTCTATACCCTGCGCCTGCATACCGCTTTTGACCCCGACAGCGGGCGCTTCTCCGTGACGCCGGACGAGATCGTGAAGATGCGCTACAGCGCAGACAGGACCCGGAGCGGCAAATTCAAATTGGGCTATGAGGGCAGCTGTGCCGCATACGCGGGCTATGCCTATCTGTCGGATAATTCCGGGCTCTTCCAATGCGTCGACCTCAACCGTATGTCCGTGGTCTGGGTGCAGGATCTGCGCGACGACACCAACGCTTCACCCGCGCTGGAGCTGACGGAGGACGGCGAAGCCTACCTCTATGTCGGCGCGACCGTGGACGCGACCGCCAAGAACGGGCGCGGCAAGGCGGGCGTGTATAAGCTCGACGCCCGCAACGGGTCGATACTCTGGCAATATGACCGCGAAGTGTATACGGGCCAAGCCATCACGGGCGGCGCGATGGGCAGTCCGGTTCTGGGCGAGCAGGAACTGTCCGATTTGGTGTTCTTCAACTTCGCCAGCGTGGGCAGCGGCGTAAACGAGGGTTGGCTGCTGGCCTTTGACCGCGCGACGGGCGAACTCCTCTGGAACCTCGCCCTGCCCGCCTATACCTGGAGCTCCCCGCTTGCCCTCTATGACGCATCGGGCCGGGGCTATCTCATCCAATGCGACCGAAACGGCAATATTCTGCTGATCGACGGGCGCAGCGGCGAAATCTGCGACAAACTCACACTCGGCGGGAATATGGAGGCATCTCCATCCGCCTTTAACAACATTCTGGTCATAGGCACGCGCACAAAGGGCATCTTTGGCGTCCGCATCGACTGATCGGAAAATAACAGGAGGAAACAGGCATGGATTACGATCCGTATAAGGGGAAAAAGCGCAAGGTTAAGGTGCACCCACGCTTTTTCTTGTCGCTGCTCATCATGCTTCTGGTGCTCGTGGCGCTGGTGCTGGTTATCGTATTCACGGCACAGCGACTCGGCTGTATACAAGGCATTCAACCGGCACAACTCACACCCGAGCCGGGGACGACGGCCACACCGGGGCCGGGTGAAACGCCGGGGCCCACGGACACGCCGCGCCCGACACCCTATGCCATCGAGGCGTCCAAGCCGGAAAGATACAATTATGTCAGCTTCTTAGAGGTGGACGGCGAGGTGCTTACGCAGGGTGCGCCGTTCGCGAGAAAATATGAGATCAATTTCCCCAAAGCTTCGGACTATACCAATCTCGTGGGCGTCATCACCTTCCGCGGCGACAACTGGCGCACGGGCGCGGCGCACGGCAGCATCTCCATCGATCCGAACAACGTGAAACTCAAACAGATATGGATGAAGCCCACCCGATATCTGCCGCGCAACAACCCGGAGAAGAATTGGACGGGCAGCGGCTGGACGGGGCAGCCCCTCATGGTTCAGTGGCCGGATAAGGTAAAGCAGACTATGAACATGCACGACTGGGCAAAGGCAAAGCCCCTCTTGGTGGAGGTCATATATCCCACCATGGACGGTTATGTATATTTCTTCGACCTGGAAGACGGCAAGGAGACCCGCGACCCCATCAATGTCGGCATGCCCTTCAAAGGCACGGGCAGTTTAGACCCGCGCGGTGTTCCCCTGCTCTATCTCGGCAGCGGTGACGAATATGACAACGACGCGCAGAAGTCCCGCGCAATGATCTATTCGCTGATCGACGGCACGCGGCTCTATGAGTTCGGCAAGCAGGGCGCGGATTCCTTCGCCCAGCGCGAGTTCTATGCCTATGACAGTGCGCCGCTGATCGACGAGAAGAACGATCTCCTGATCTGGCCCGGTGAAAACGGCGTGCTCTACACCATGAAATTGAATATGCAGTACGACCAGGTTGCGGGTACCGTCTCGGTCAACCCGAGCGAGATTGTAAAGAAGCGCTATGAGTCGAACAGGTCCTCTGCCAAGATAGACCAGACGGCCATACCCTGGCTGGGCTATGAGGGCAGCGCCGTCATTTGGAATGGCTGCATTTACCTCTCGTCCAACGACGGGCTCTTCCAGTGTATAGACCTCGGCACCATGGAGACCAAGTGGATCGCCGATACGAAGGACGATACCAACGGTTCGCCCGTGCTCGATGTGCGCTCGGAGACCGAGGCATACCTCTATGTCGGCACCTCCCTGCACTTCACCGCGAAGTCGGATAAGACGGGTCGAACCCCGCTCTTCCGTATCAACGCCATGACGGGCGATATCACCCGCGACTATCCCCTCACCGTGCACACGGTGAACGGCATATCCGGCGGCATACAGGCGACGGTCGCCCTCGGCAAAGCGGGAACTAATGTGGAAGACCTGGTCTTCGTCCCCTATGCCCGCACGCCCGATAAGGATACGGGTATCCTGCTCGCGCTCGACAAGGACACCTTTGAGCGCAAGTGGGAATTCCCCATGGAGTACTATACCTGGAGCTCGCCCGTGCTGGTCTATTCCCAGGACACGCACCCCAAGGGCTATGTGCTGATTGCCGATTCCGGCGGCTATCTCTATCTGTTGGATGGGTTGACGGGTGTCGAACTCGCCCGGATAAAACCCACGAAGAGCAATTTCGAAGCCTCCCCCGCCGTGTTCAACAATATCATCGTCATCGGCAGCCGCGGGCAAGAGGTGTTTGGGATTAGGATTGATTAACCGTAGGGGTGCAATATATTGCGCCCTCCCGGAATACCACATAACTCGTAAATCCCCCATAAGGAGGTACCCATGAAACGCATCAAACTTATCAGCATCCTGCTCTGCGCCGCCTTGCTCTGCGCCCTGTTCCCGCTCCGCGCGCAGGCCGCGAGCGACAAGGTGGAGGTCGCGGTTATCACCAATGTCCGCCGCGACGTGAACGTGCGCGCCAAGGCCTCGGCGCTCTCCACGCTCGTCGGCACGGCCAACAAGGACACGAAGTATGCCATACTCGGCACCGAGGGCGATTTCTATAAGATACTCTACAACGGCGCGCCCGCCTATGTGCACCGCGACTATGTGGAGAAGCGCAGTTATTCCCAAGCGCTCACGGGCGACGTGAACCTGCGCATCGCCACCTTCAATGTCAAGGCCCTCGGAAACGGCGCGAAGTTGGAACAGGTGGCCAAGGCCATACGCGAATCGGGCGCCGAGGTCGTAGGCCTGCAGGAAGTGGATCGCCACACCTCCCGCTCCGGCAAGGTGGATTATGCGAAGAAGCTGGCCGAAGCGGCGGGCTATCCCTATTACTATTTCAGCAAGGCCATCGACCTGGGCGGCGGGGAATATGGCACCCTGATCCTCTCCAAACAGCCCATTATCCATGCCGAAACTTTCAAGCTGACGAGTACGGGCGAAAACCGGGTCATGGGCTATGTCCAGCTGCTGACCAACAAGGGCCTGGTACATTTCTTCAATGTGCATATGCCGAATGGCTCGGCGTCGCTGAAGGTCAGCACCCTGCGCACCATGGAGAGCAAAATCAAGTCGACGGGCGCAAAGAACTATATCGTCACGGGCGACTTCAACGCTTCCGCCGACTGGTTGGAGAAGAACCTGAAAATCGATGTCCGTCTCGCAAACAAGGAGCACGCCACGTTCGGCACGGGCAGCAATACCAAGATCATCGACAACATCCTGTACTCCAAGGGCATCAGCCCCAGCAAGCTCGGCAGAATAGAGACGCTTATGAACAAGGTCTCCGATCATAATTTGATCAGCGTGCGCGTGAAGATACCGAAGGGATAAAGAGGAAAGACGCGCGCTCCCCAAACTGACCGCCGAAACGCAGACTACAAGCAAAGCCACCATACCCAAAATACGGTATAGTGGTTTTTGTTATGGCAAACAAAAACGACGATTCAGGAAAAAAACCTGCCGTTTGAGAAATCTTTATACATAAACAATATTTTACGATATGCTACCGCGTTGCGTACCTATGACATTCATAAAGCGATATCAAAGAAAGGATGACGCGCAATGAAAAAGAAACTCGGCTCTGTTTTAAGCTTTACGCTCATGCTCTGCATCGTGGTGACATTGTTCACAGCGATGCCGCATACGGCACGGGCGGCAGAAACATCCGTCAATACACCGACCGCCTTAAGGGCTGCCTTAGAAACCACAGGGGAACATACCGTAATTCTCACCGGGAATATAAACCTGAATTCAGCGGCATTTATATCGACGCGACCGGGAAAATAAACATTTATGCCGGGGATTTTTACGATAATACGGCGACCACTACGTATGGCGGCGCCATCGGAACCGGCATAGCAACGGGAACCAGCACGGTACACAATGCCGTAATCGTCGGGAACTCTGCCAACAAGGGCGATGCCAGGGGCGGCGGCATATGGAGTTGTACGATAGGCATCGTAAACTTTGAAGAGAGAAGCGTCACCATCGGCGGCAACACAGCGAACAACCGCGGCGCTCAGGTTTGCATCGAATCCACTGCAAAACCGATCATGCCCCAAAAGGCGATTGACGGGACGCCTTACGACTGGTATTGGGATATGGCAGGCCAACGTTACCCGGGAAAGGTGATTCCCTTTGCAAACGGCGTCACCCCCGCCGAATATGACGGAAGCGGGATTACACTCACGAACGCAAACAGCGTCACAGCATCAAGCATCGGCAACCTCAAAGCGCAATTTCCCGAAGGCAAAGTATTTATATACAATAATACGGCGGTCTGTGGCGGCGGGGTTGGCGGAAACGGGCGTATCCTCTTCGCAGCGGATCAAGTGGAACTCCCCACTCCCACACCGACGCCCACACCCACGTCGGAACCGACGCCCACGCCCACGCCGATCCCCGGGGAAAATAGCCTTGTAATCCATAAATATGGCCTGGAGGATCTCAGTTTGTCCGGCCCCAAGGGCAGTGGCGAGGAACTGGATGCATCCCAACTGCCGGACAGTGCCATTCCGCTGCCGGGTATAGGCTTTAACCTTTACCTGATAGATATCTTCTCCCATGAAGCCCCGCCCGACTGTGTAAACTTTGCGTTGGATGACCCTTACCATCCAACAAAACTGTACTCGCCCGCAATTGACACAGAGCATGCGTATGCCTTGCTGTTTATCGCGTCGGAAACGACGGATAGCACGGGTTTGGCTGTATTCAACGGGCTTTCCGACGGATTGTATTTGATTGTGGAACAGCAAAACGAGGATATCATTGGCGTATCCGGTCCCTGTATCGTCCCGCTGCCCTTGTATAATACAGGCAACGATACATGGTTGACAACAGTGCATCTCTATCCGAAAAACGAGTATCCGAAAGAAGAACAACCGCATTCTGCGCAAATCGAGATTCTGAAAGTCTCGGCAAACGACCCTGCGCATAAATTGCAGGGGGCGTCGTTTAAGCTCTCGTTGATGGGCAGCGGCGAAGAAGGCACTTTTCTCAGGAAGGATACAAGCGGCAAAATTCTCTATCCGGGCGACGAGGGTTATACGGACGCGGAGGATTGGGAGCTAACGACCGGAACGGACGGCCTTGCCTTGTTCGATGGCATAAAAGCCTACATGGGCATATATCCCAAGGTCTATCTCATGTACTACATATTCGAGACGGAAGCACCCGGCGGATATATTAAACTCGCTGCACCCATAGAAGCGGCCTTTACCGCGCACGGCAGCGGCGAAAGCAACGTGTACGCGATACACTGTACGATTGAAAACAGTTCCGCCGCCCCGTATCCCCACACAGGGGGCCGCGGCACGAGAATAACCACCATCCTCGGCATTGCGCTGCTGCTGCTTACGGTCGTATTCGCCTTTGCGTTTGCAAGACGCAGCCGCCGGGCATCGCTATAGTACAGTTTTGATATACAGGCCTGTTTATTTTCAGCTTATTCATACCTTTTCAGCAAAAAGGCTGTAAATAGCCTGTATACTGTCCGCATGCGACAAAAATCTGCGTATAAGGACAAACAAAAGCCCATCCTGTCGGTGCGGATACTGCTGGTCATCCCGCTTTGCGCGGTGCTGATGGCCGTGCTTGTGATGGTGTTGCTCGGGATAGGTGCCGTGCCGGCCCCGGTTACGGACGCTGCCGGGATGCCGACACCCATAGCCCCGGCAACCATAGAGCCGCCGGGCGAGCTGCCTGTGGAGTTGACGGTGGCGCCGACAGCCAAGTCTACCGTCATCATCTCACAATATGCCACCCTGCAATTGGGGGACGAAAATGCCGCCGTGGAGCTGCTGCAAAGCCGCCTGGCGGAGTTGGGCTATCTGGATTCCGATGAGCCCTTGCCCCGTTTCAACCTGCCGCTGCAGGAAGCGGTCAAGCGCTTCCAGCGCGCTGTCGGGTTGGACGACACAGGCATCGCCGATTCCGATTTGCAAGAATTATTGCACGCCCCCACCGCGCCGCATTACAGGCTGAAAGCGACCGACACGGGCGCGGATGTGCTGGATCTGCAAAAGCGCCTGACGGAATTGGGCTATTTCACGGAGGAGGCCTCCGGCTTTTTCGGTCCCAAAACACGGGACGCGCTCCTGCTGTTTCAAGCCGGGAACCGACTGCCGCTGAGCGGCGAAGCGGATGCGGATGATTTGAATATACTGTATTCGGACGAGGCCATCAGCTCCTCCCGGCTCTGGACCCCGGCGCCGACGCCGACGCCGACCCCCACGCCGATTCCGACGCCCACCCCCGTACCGACGAATACCCCCAAAATTACAAACACGCCGAAGCCCACGCCCCGCCCGAGCGGGACAACGCCCAAGCCCACCGCCAAGCCGACCAACACACCGAAGCCGAACACAACGCCGAAGGCGACGAATACGCCCAAACCGAATACGACGCCAAAGGTGACCAACACGCCCAAGCCGACGAATACGCCCAAGCCGACGAACACCCCGAAACCAACCAATACGCCCAAGCCCACCAATCCGCCAAGCGGCAGCTATGGCTCGGGCATAGACGGCATGATCGCCTGCGCCGAGAGCCGCATGGGCTATCCCTATGTATGGGCGGAAAAGGGTCCCAACGCCTTCGACTGCTCGGGACTGGTCTATTTCTGCCTGCGCAGTGCGGGCCTGTCCATCAGCCGCCAGTCCTCGTCGAGCTATGCAGCCAACAGCAGCTGGAAGAAAATCGAAAAGATATCGGATCTGAAGCGCGGGGATCTCGTTTTCTTCTGCAACGACAGCTCCAGTAAGGTCAGTCACACAGGCATCTATATAGGCAATGAGCGCTTTATCCACGCCAGCTCCAGCGCGGGCGCGGTCGTGCGCAGTTCGTTCGGCTCCTCGAGCTCCTATTGGGTGCGGAATTTTGTTTGCGGGAGAAGGCCGTTTGGATAAAATGTTCAATGGTCAATGCGCAATGTTCAATGATTGTAGAGATGCTGAGGGCATCTCTCTTTGATTAAAAGAAGCGCCCGGCTTTTCTTCCGCCATTGAGCATTGCCGCATTGCGCGTTGTGCATTGATCCGTTACACCATCAACACCCCCGCATTATTCAACAGCTGAGAACTGTATAAGAACAGCACATCCGCGCCCGCTTCCCAGTCGATAAACTGCGGCAGCAGGGTGGCGTGTATGTAGCGCAGGTCTATGAGGACGATGCGGCGATAGCCTGTGGTCAATAGGGGGGCGAGGGAGGAGCCGAACGAGTCGCGGAAGAGATAGAGGGTGCGGTTCGTATTCGCGTTCGGGTTTTCCAATATAATCAGCGGTTGCGGACCGCCGAGGAAGAGGTCATAGGGGTCGAGGTCTGTCAGGGCCTCGAGTTTGTATATGGGGCGCGCTTCCCATTCCATGCTTCTGTCATTCAGGTAGCGCGCCGTGACACTGTTTGGCAGTTCGATATATTTCATATCGTCAAAGTCCATGGGCAGGGCCAGTTGCCCGGCGTAGACGCCCTGAAAGTGCATCCGCGCCCTGCCGCCGAAGGGGACGCCCATAGCAGTGCCGAGAGTGTTTAAGACGGGCTCGAGCTTCACCTGGTTCCAGTGCAGATCGGTTCGGTAATAGGCGTCGGCGGAGAGGGCGGGGGTCAGGTCCACGGGCGTAAAATCCGGCAGCTCCATGCCCAGAATGGCGGCGGCGAGGGCCGGGTCAAAGCCGGGATAGCTCTGCGTCGCATAGATGCTCTTATCGGGAATCACGGCGTAATAGATCTGCATATCCAATTCTTGCAGCGGCTCCGCGACCTTGCGCAGTTTTGCCGCCGTTTGGCGCAGGGAGAGCTCGTCCACTTGCACAAAGCGACCCGCGCCCACGGCGGAATCGCGGTAGAGACCCGACTTATCCGCCTGCCCCAGCGCATAGAACACCGTCGCGGCGCGCAGACTGCGAAGGGGCTCGCGCAGGGCGAAGCTGTCTGCGGCAAAGGCTTCGAACCCGTTCATAAATTCCGCGTCGGCGATATTCTTAAACGTAAAATCGGGCAGCTTTGCAGGTTGGCGGCGCTCCGTCAGCAATATGGCCGGGGGCTTGATTGCGCGGTTGAGTACGGCAAACACGCCCATGATCAGGATAAACACGATCAAAGTTCCGATGCGTGCGGGGGCCGGGTTTTCTGTGCGTGACGTCTTCATAGCTTAAAACCTGAAATAGATAAAGGGGTTGAAGGAACCGTCCACCAAAAACGCGGTGACGATCAGCAGCAGCACCGCTACGCCAATCGGTTCCCATATGGCCGCCGAGCGGGAGCGGGACAGGCGCAGGAAGACGCGCTTTGGCAGGGGCGTCGCGCCGATAAAGCCAATCAGCAGCGGTACGGCGTAACTGCGCAGATAGTAGAGCGACTCCACGCCCGCTGCCGACTCCGCGCCTATGCCGACAAGCCTGCCGAGTGTCGCGCCCGCCGCGGCAAAGCCGCTCGAATCGAAGAAGACCCAACCGACCGCGACGATCAACAGCACATATATATGTTTCAAGACTTTGGGCAGCTTGGCCAGTGCTTTGCCGAACACCAATTTTTCGAGCAGCAGAATCAGCCCGAAATACAGGCCCCAGGCGATAAAATTCCAGTCCGCGCCGTGCCAGAAGCCCGTCGCGAACCAGACGATCAGAATATTCAGGACAAAGCGCGCCGTCTTGACGCGGCTGCCGCCGAGCGGGATATAGAGATAGTCCCGAAACCACTGCGACAGGGAGATATGCCAGCGCCGCCAAAAATCGGTGATGCTGTCCGCGATATAGGGATAGTTGAAGTTCTCCGGGAAGTCGAAGCCGAAGATGCGGCCCAAGCCGAGGGCCATATCGGAATAGCCCGAGAAGTCGAAATAAATTTGCAGGCCGAAGGCCAGAATATAGAGCCACGCGGAGAGCACGCTGCCTTCGCGGCTTGCACGCATGATTTGGCAGAGCTCGGCCAGGATATTGGCGATCAGCACCTTCTTGGCCAAGCCGATGACGAAGCGGCGGGCGCCCTGCGCAAAACGCGGGACGCTGTGTTCGCGCACGGTGAGCTGTGCCGCGATATCCGCGTAGCGCACGATAGGCCCGGCCATCAATTGCGGGAAAAGCATCACATAGCAGGCGAAATCGAGGGGATTGCGCTGCACGGCCACCTCGCCGCGATACAGGTCGATGCTGTAGGAGAGGAGCTGGAAGGTATAGAAGCTGATGCCGATGGGCAGGGCCAGCTTCAGCAGGGGTATGCTGCTTCCGAAAACAGAATTGATATTGCCGAGGAAGAAATCGGCATATTTGAAAAAGCCCAGCGCTATGAGCGGCGCGAGGATGGAGAAGATCAAAAAGAGCTTGGATTTGCGCGTGCCGCGGAATTTGTCTATCAGCAATCCGAAGGCCCAGAGCAGCGCCACTTCCGCCAGCATTAAAAAGAGGTATACGGGCTCGCCCCAGGCATAGAAAACGATGCTCGCCGCCAGCAGTACAATATTGCGCAGGCGCGGAGAACCCTGCGGCGTCGGCGTCAAGAAGTACAGCGCCAACACCGCGGGGAGGAAATAATAGAGGAATGTGACGGACGAGAAGAGCACGGCCTAATCGGGCAGCAACTCCATGCTGCCGAGCTCTCCCGGGCCGGAATAGAAGGTGTTCGCCTTCGTATATTCCCCCGCCAGTTCTTTGAATGCGGTCAATACGGCGTTGCTCCAGTCGGTCTTGGACGCGATCAGCAGCAAATAGGGGCCGCTTGCGATGACAAGGCTCTCATCGGGGAACACGCAGATCCACTGCCCGCTGTCAAAGCCCTCCGCGACTAACTTCATAACGGTTTTGGCATCCGCCGGATCTTTCAGCTTGGCCAAGGTGACGAGGTGCGCGGTGGTGATGATCATGCCCTTATTCGCGGTGGCGGATTCGATATACTGCTCAAAATCGTCGGCGGAAAGGCCGAGGGCCCCTTGCGCGGTCGCGGCCGTGACGGAATCGTTGAAGGTGGCAGGCAGGCCGTATTCGCTCGTGACGTAGGCCGCCGCCTTTAACATCAGCGCCGCCATGATCTCATCGGGTTCACCCGTCAGCGCGCTCTGCGTCTCTTTTTCCCCGGCGCAGCCCGTAAATGAAAATAAAGCAAGGGCGAGCAGCGCCGCTAATACTATAGTCAGGATTCTTTTCATGGGAGGGTGCTCCTTTTTTTGTTGTACTCTATTTTACCAAATATTGCGGAGCGGGACAATGGGTGTTCGATTTGTTTTATCATATTTTGCAATTATATGCGCTTTGTGAGGACTACCGCCGAACGGATCAGATGGCGCTTCTGGTTTTTGCCGACCAAGGTCAGCGCGGGCGCTATATCGCCCGACAGGATGCGCGCGGGATCGAGGGCGGCCCTCGTTTCTGCACTCGGTTCGACTGCGCGCAAATGCGCGTTGCGCGGGCAGACGTTCTGGCAGTGCTCACAGCCAAGCAGGGTATCGGCATGCGCAAGTACCCAAGGCGGCGGCGGATCGTCATAATAGTGCGCGCGCAGGCAGCGCTCTCCATGCCAGCCGCTCTCATCTATCGCGCCCGTAGGGCAGGCGTCTTGGCAGACTGTGCAAGACCCGCAACCCCACGCGTCCCGTGCAGGAATAGGGTCAAATATGGGGTCCTCCAAAGCAAGCGCAAGGACTTGCAGCGCCACGCGCGTGCCATAGGGCTCGATGGAAAGCAGGGCATTCCTGCCGACGCGGCCTATGCCTGCTTCCAGAAAGACGGCACGAAACGGAATTTTTGCGCGCTCGGCGCGTATGTCCCGCTCCTGCAGCGCGTCCAACAGGGCGTTAGTCTTATGATAAAATGTATTGCTTGCGATATAATAGGGCGAAATCCCGCAGCCCGCGGGGAACGGATCATAGCACTGCGCCAAGAGCAGCAGCACGTTCGCCCAGGGATAGGCGGCCCCTGTATCCGCATGCAGCTGCCGTTCGTGCGCAACCGCATCCACCCGCCCCTCCGCCCGCGCCGCCGCCCAGGAGGGCGACGAGAGCGGGGGGATAAGACGGGAGAAAGGGATATCGAGGGGTCGGCAAAGAACCGAAATCTCTGCATTCTGCATTATTACTTATTACCTGTTACTTCGTCCCAAACAGCCGATCGCCTGCGTCGCCTAAGCCCGGCACGATGTAGCCGTGCTCGTTCAGTTTGCCGTCCACGTTGGCGATGTAGATATCCACATCCGGGTGCTCCCGGTGCACGGCTTCTATGCCCTGTGGCGCGGCGAGAAGGCATACGAAGCGTATATCCTTGCCCCCGCGCTCCTTGACCATGCGTATGGCTTCATTCGTGGTGTTGCCCGTCGCGAGCATGGGGTCCATGATGATGCATACGCGCTCGGCGATATCGTCGGGCAGTTTGCAATAATACTCGGTCGGCAGCAGGGTATCGTGGTTGCGGTAGAGACCGATATGCCCCAGCTTCGCGTTGGGGATGATGGACAGGATGCCGTCCACCATGCCGAGCCCCGCGCGCAGTACAGGGATGACGGCGACCTTTTCGTTCGCGAGCACCTTGAAGGTGCCTGTGGTGATCGGCGTCTCGATCTCCGTCTCCACCAGCGGGAAGTCCCGCGTCACCTCATAGGCCACGAGGAGGGCCAGCTCGTTGACGACCTCGCGGAAGGACTTGCTGCCCGTGTGCTTATCCCGCAGTATGGCCATCTTGTGGTGGATCAGGGGATGTTCAATGACGGTTACTTTGCTCATGTGTCGCTCCTTATATATTTTTGTAGTGGTTGATTTTTTCTACGCGGACGGCGTGGCGCCCGCCCTCAAATTCCGTGCCGAGAAAGGTTTGTGTGATGGCGATGGCCTGCTCGTTTGACACTGTGTTCCCGCCCAGACAGAGCACGTTCGCGTCGTTGTGGCGGCGGGTCATCTCCGCCGCGAGGATCGTGGTGCAGAGCGCGGCGCGCACGCCCGCAACCTTGTTCGCGGCCATACATATGCCTATGCCCGTGGTGCAGATGGCGATGCCGCGGTCTGCCTGCCCACTCGCAACCGCTTCGCCCACGGCAAAGCCATAGTCGGGGTAATCGACGCTCTGCAAGTCAAAGCAGCCCAAATCCCGCACATCGTACCCGTTTTCCGAAAGAAAGGCGAACACCGCGTGCTTTAGGGCAAAGCCGCCGTGGTCGCCGCCGATGACAATACGCATAAAAAACTCCCGAAAGACTTTTTTTGTATATTCAGTATACACGTTGTTTGGATTTTTGTATAGCGTTTTGCCGATATTATGTTATACTACATACGTAGAATTAGGGTTTTTGATACTCGAACGGGGAAAGGGTACAAATATGCTGCAGAAAAACAGTTTTTTGGGGAAACGCATTGCATCCGTCTTGTTGGTGATCTTGCTGGCGGCAGGATTTTGGGGCTTTGCACCCATAGCCGCCAAGGCCGCGCCCACGAAGCCGACCCTGGTTGTCAAGAACGGCGGTGACAGCGGCGACGACTCACTGAGGGACGTGATCGCGAGTGCCGAGGACGGCGACACGATCATCTTCGCGCCGGGCCTGACGACGGTTACGCTGACCTCCGGCGAGATCAGTTTTAGCAAGAGTCTCACCATAGACGGCGGCGGGATTGTTACGATAGAGCGGGATGCGGTGACCGCGTTCCGGCTGCTGCACTGCAGCGCCGACACCCTGACCCTGCGCGGGCTGGCGCTCGAGGGCGGGAATGCAAGCGGTGATGGCGGCGCGGTGCACGTTGCATCGGGCAACGCCGTCTTTGATTTCTGCGTGTTCCGGGACAACTATAGCGGCGCCGACGGCGGCGCGACGCGCGTCAGCGGGACTGCCACGCTGACGAATTGTGACTTTATCGGCAACACGGCGGCGGGCTATGGCGGCGCGCTGCGCGTGGGCGGCGCGGCCACATTGAACGGCTGCCGCTTCACGGGAAACACGGCGTATATCACCGGCGCGGCGGAATTAAACGGCGCGGCCACAGTCACGGACTGCATCTTCACCGACAATGCAATCACCTATAGCACGGGCAGGGCCGGCGGCTTGAACATCACGGGCGCCGGCACGCTGAACCGCTGCCTGTTTAACGGCAACCGTGCCGCCTTCGGCGGCGGCGCGTATATCAGCGGCTTAGCCACAGTGACGGACTGCGTGTTTTTGAATAACACAGGCTCGGTCTCGGGCGGCCTGTATACGTATGACGATACCGAACTGTTGAACTGCGCGTTCTCGGGCAATACGGGCATGTCCGCCATGTATACCGCAGGCGGGAATGTCACGGCGGTCAATACCACATTTTTCGACAATCGGCACCCCGGCGCCGCTGGCGGTGACGCGGTGCTGGTGGTTTCGCAGGTTTCGGGCAAGGGCGGCGACGCCAACCTTATCCATTGCACCTTTACCGACAACAAGAAGGGTTACTTTGATAAATACAATATAGCCGTATCGGGAACCATCTACGCCCAAAACTGCCTGATAACGCTGGACGGGATGACCGATTATACGAAAAGCGGGACGGATTTGGGCGGCGAAAACGCATTTGACCTAAGTTATGCCAATTGTTTCGGCAACAACTCCCTCACGTATAATTATCTGATGCTGCTCCCCGAGGGGCTGCCCTCTTTGGCGACCGTGCTGAGTGGCTACGAGACCGACGCGGCGGGCAGCGACCGCGGCACGGCGGGCGGCGTCTGTCAGTTCGGCGCGTGCAACCTGTCGGCGCGGAGTTGGGTGGTTACAACCAGTGCCGGTTCGGGAACCGGTTCCCTGTACCAGCGTGCATCGGAAGCGGCGGCGTACAGCACAGCGCCCCTGCCAGACAGGTGCGTCATATATTTCGCCGCGACCGACAGCGTTTCCGGTACAAGTAAGTTTCATATCGAAGCAGGCAATATCTCCCTCGCGGACGATATGATGATTATCGGGCGCTTAGGCGCGGACGGCCTGTCGGAAATCAGCTTGGATGCGCGGATGTTGGGAAATACCCGCGGTTTTTCGGCATCCGGCACGGAGACGACCTATTATTATGGACTGCACATCTTGGATACGCGCGCGCCCGACGGCGGCAACGGCGGCGGTATCAACAGTTCCGGTTCGGTGGTGGCGCAGTCCTGTGTCTTTTCGGGGAATATTGCCCGCGTCAACGGCGGCGCGATCTATGCGGCGGGGAATGCCACCCTGCGCGACTGTGACTTTGCGACACGCAACTCCGCTTATACCAACGGCGGCGCGGTATATGTGGGCGGCAATGCCAAGATCAGCGGTTGCCGCTTTGTCGAAAACGGGGGCAGCTACGGCGGCGCACTGTATCTGTCCGACGCGGGTACGCATGTCCTGCGCAACTGCTATTTTGAGAACAACACCGGGTATTGCGGCGGTGCGGTCTCCATCGCGAACGGCACAGTCACGGCAATCGACTGCGCATTTGTCGGCAACAGCGTCAACGGTTACAGTGGGACTATACGCGGCGGCGCGCTGTATGCGAACACCGCGAACCTGCGCGGCTGTTATTTTGCCGGGAACAAGATAGACGGCAACGCCGGAAACATACTCCGCGGCGGCGGCATGCATGCAATCAACGCGACATTGACCGACTGCCACTTCACCGGCAACACGGCACCGAGCAGCACCAACAGCGGCGGCGCCGCCGTGTCCATCGTGAACACAGCCACCCTGACCGATTGCAGCTTTGTGGGCAATGCGGCAAGCAGCAGCGGCAATCGCTTCGGCGGCGCACTGTTTTTGGACACCTCGTCCAGTTCTGTGCTGAACAGCTGCACGTTTGAGGGCAACACTGCCGGAACCTACGGCGGCGCCATATACAGCTCCGCTTCTGTTACGCTGAACGGCTGCACGCTGAAGAACAATACGGCAGGCAGCGAAGGCGGCGGGGTATACGCCAATACCGTCACACTGAACGGCTGTACCCTGATCGGCAACAGCACGGGCGGCAACGGCGGCGGACTGCGGGTATCCGTCGGCAACGCCATGGTAAACGCGTCCGCGTTCATCGATAACAAGGCCCCCGGCGGCAGCGGCGCCGCGATATATGCACCCGGCGCGCCCACATTGGTTCTAACCAACTGCACGGTTTCGGGCAACACGGGCGCAACTTCTACAGGCGGCACCATTGACTGCGGCACGAGAACCTATATATTCCACAGCACCATCACGGATAACACGGGTGCCGGAAGCTTCATAGACAGCGGTAAATTCATATACCCATATAACAGCATCATCATGGGCAATGTCGGCGGCCAGGTCAACGGGCCGGGCAACTTTATGGGCTTTGATAACTTTATCGAAGGGCTGAGCACCCTCCCCGGCAGCAGCCCTGCCGTGTATATCATGAGGCGGCATGTGTTCGGGCTGAATATGCTGAGCGGCACCATCCATCCCATATTGGGCAACGGCATCGCGGCGGGTACGAACACAGCCATCTCGGCGTTTACCGTCAATTCCATTTCTTACTTGGATGCGGGACAAAGGGCCGCCGTAGTGAGCGCTCTCCAAAAAGACCAGACAGGCGCGATGCGCGCGACGAGCGGCGCGGTCAGTTACGGCGCGGTGGAACTGGGCCAGAACGCGCTGCTTACCGTTGAAGTCACCACCCAGCCGGACAAGACGAGCTATCTTGTAACGGATACGACGATTGATCTGACCGGCACGCTGTTGAAATTCACCTATACCAACGGTGTGGAGGAGGATATCCCCTATGATCTGCCGAGTATCGACAATGACAAAGCCGCCGTAGAAGCCACTTTGGGTACAGCAGGGGGCAAGGAGGTCAGCTTTACCTTCCTTGGCGTGACCAGCGCCACGGGCAAGGGCGCGCAGCTCAATGTTGAGAAGATAGACACTACGACAACGCTGGTCTCCTCGGGCAGCCCCAGTCTGTATTCGAAAAGCGTCAGCTTCACCGCCACGGTTGCTGCCGCAAGCGGCACGCCTGCGGGCAGGATCCAGTTCTATGCGGACGGCGTCCTTCGCAGGGAGATAACGCTGGACGCGGCGGGACAGACAACATGGAGTGTCGATTATCTTTCCGGTGGTACGCACACCATTGTGGCAAAGTATCTGGGAAACGATACCTATAACGAATCCGAATCCGCCCCGCTGGATCATACGGTGGATAAGGCAAACTCCAAAATCCACTTCCTTTACCAGGCCAACACAATCAACCCCACGGTATACGGACAGGCCGCCATTTTCCTTACTTCGGTGAACGGCGATATCCCCGGCAACACCAGCAACCCGGCACCCACAGGCACGGTCGATTATTACGATGGGGCCACCCTGTTGGGAACGAAAAACGTGAATGAAATAGCGCTTTCGAGTTTTTCCACCACCTCCCTTGCTGTGGGATCACACGACATCACGGCGGTATATTCGGGCAGCAACAATTACAACCCTTCCACCACGGAAGTGCATGTGCAGATTGTGCTTAAGGCGGATACAAGCGTAAACGTTACGAGTGTCGCGCCCACATCCTCTGCATACGGCGATGAAGTCGCCATCACGGCACAGCTGGCAGTGATTGCCCCCGGCGCGGACGAGCTGGCGGGCAAAACGATCGCCTTCATGCTGGACGGAGTCTTGCTGGGTACGGCCGTCTGTGACGAGTTTGGCGTTGCGACGCTGCAAAGCACCGCGTTCCCCGTGGGAGGGCACCTCATCACCGCCGTGTTTGAGGGCGATGCGAACCTGAATCCCGGCGAGTCCGAAGCTTGGCCCTATAACACGAACAAGGGCGCGCAGAGCACGCCCGCATTTGCCGATGCCGAGATCACCGTCACCTATGGCGACGCGCCCTTCCCCCTGCCCGACGTGACGGGCGGCGAGAGCAGTGGGGCATATATCTACCGCAGCAGCGATGAAAGCATCGTGACGGTAGACCCCGACACGGGCGTAGTGACGATTATCGCGGCGGGCGAAGTGACGGTATATGTTAAGAAAGATGGCGACGGCAACTACAATGCTTCCGCCGAGGGGAGCATCCGCATCACGGTTGCAAAGGCCCCGCTGACCGTCACGGTGAACGACGCGGGCAAGACCTATGGCGAACCCGACCCGGTTTTCGGCTATACGGTGAATGCGTCCCAATTGAAATACAGCGATACGGCGGAAGACGCGATATACGGCACGCCCGTATACAACTATTTCGGTACCAATGCGGACGCGTATCCCCTCAGCGTCACAGGCTTACAGTCTGACAACTATGCCCTGACCTTTGTGCCGGGTACGATGACGATTGCAAAACGGGCCATCACCGTCACGGCGAACGATCAGATGAAATATGTGGACGCGGAGGATCCCGCGCTGACCTGGACCGTGCAGCCGCCCCTGCTCACGGGCGATACCCTGCGTGGCTCGCTGCAATACAGCGGCACGGAGCCCGGTGAATATGACATTGTGGAAAAGGAAGCCTTCGCAAACCCGAATTATACAATCACCTTTGTGAAAGGCACGATGACGATCCTCGAGCACGCCGCGACCGGAGAGGGCGGATATACCCTGCTGCTATGGCCGACGCTGGCGGGGAGCCTTCTTGGGTTGGGGCTTGTGCTGGTTGGAAAGAAGCGGAGACGCTTGGATTAGTTATCAGACGTCAGTTGATGGTAGGCATCCCTTTGCGGGATGCCTTTTTTGTGGCTCCGCTTGCAGAAACTGATGACTGACGTCTGACGTTTGATAACTACATAAAAACCTGTTTTATTTCCCTCTATAATGTGTTATTATATGCATGTAAACCTATACTTATAATACGGGGAGACGGATATGGGGCAATTGTCGGAATTGGAACTCTATTACTTCAATGAGGGTACGAGCAGCTCTGCTTATGAATCCCTCGGCTGTCACAGGGTCGAGTGGAACGGTCGGCCCGCGCACCGCTTCGCCGTTTGGGCGCCCAACGCCATGCGCGTGTCCGTCGTGGGGGACTGGAACTATTGGAACCAGAGCGCGGACATTATGACTCCCGTGGGCAGCACGGGTGTTTGGGAAATCTTCATCGGCATTGCCAATCACACGAACCTCTACAAGTATGCCGTGATGGGGCGCGACGGGAACGTCGTCCTCAAGGCCGATCCCTATGCCGCCGCCTGCGAGAAGAACGGCACGGCCAGTATGATTTGGGACGCGGAACCTTTTCCGTGGACCGATGAAAAATACCTCGCGGGCAACCATACCTATCACAACAAGCCCGTCAACATCTATGAGGTGCACGCGGGCAGCTGGAAGAAGGGGCTCACCTATCGCCAGCTGGCGCACGAGCTGGTGGATTACGCGGCGGATATGGGCTATACGCACATCGAGCTGATGCCGCTGATGTGCCACCCCTATACGCCCAGCTGGGGCTATCAGGTGACCGGATACTTTGCGCCCACGGCCCGCTATGGCAGCCCGGACGACCTGAAATACTTGGTCAACCGTGCCCACGAGAAGGGGATAGGCGTGCTGATGGACTGGGTGCCCGCCCACTTCACGCGGGATGCGCACGGACTGGCGCGCTTTGACGGTCTGCCCCTCTATGAGCACCCGGATCCGCGCCGCTCCGATATGCGCCAATGGGGCACTCTGCTCTTCGACTACGGGCGCCCGCAGGTGCGCAGTTATCTCGTGAGCAACGCGGTCTATTGGCTGAAGGAGTTCCATATTGACGGCCTGCGCGCCGACGCGGTATCCTGCATGCTCTACTTGGACTACGGGCGCAACGAGGGCGAATGGCTGGCCAACCGCTACGGCGGCAAGGAGAACCTCGACGCCGTGGAACTGCTGCAACGGACGGCGGAAGCGGTGCACGAACTGCCCGGCTATAAGCTCTTTATCGCGGAGGAGAGCACGGCCTTCCCGAAAGTCACGAACAAGCACGAGGACAGTCTGGGCTTCGACTATAAGTGGAATATGGGCTGGATGAACGATCTGCTGAAATATATGCAGATGGACTCCTATTACCGCAAATGGCACCACGACAAGCTGACCTTCCAGATGATGTACGCCTTTTCGGAATACTATATGCTCTCCTTCTCGCACGACGAGGTGGTGCACGGCAAGCTGTCCATGCTGAACAAGATGCCGGGCGACTACTGGCAGAAGTTCGCGCAATTGCGCCTGCTCTATGCCTATATGATCGCCCACCCCGGCAAAAAACTGACCTTTATGGGCATGGAGATCGGCCAGTTTATCGAATGGCGCTTTGACGAGAGTCTCGACTGGCTGCTGCTCGAGTACCCCAAACATGTGGAGATGCAGCGCTTTACGCGGGAGCTGAACCGATATTATCAGGACACGCCCGCTCTCTATCAGTGCGACGACGACTGGTTCGGCTTCGAATGGGCCGTCGTCAACGACAGCGACCGCTCGGTCTGCGGCTTCTATCGGCGGGATGAAGCGGGCAACAAGCTGCTCTGCCTGTTCAACTTCACGCCCGTACCCGACCGCGCCTATACCCTGGGCGTCCCCAAGGCGGGTACCTACACGCAGGTATTCTCCTCCGACGCCCCGCGCTTCGGCGGCACGGGCGATTTTGAGAATACCCCCCCCGTGGAGACCATCCCGGTTCCCCTCGACCGGTTTTTGCACCGCTTGTCGGTGCAGCTGCCACCGTTTGGGGCGGTGTATTTTGTTTGTGAGGAGTAGGCAACAGGCAGAGTAGGTTTGCTTTAATTATATGCAGTGGCGCAAGGTGTTAGGGAATTCATTCCCTACTGCCCACTGCCTACTGCCTATTGCCTAACCAAGAAAGGAGACGTCTATGAAAAAGAAAATCGTCGCCATGCTGCTCGCGGGCGGGCAGGGCAGCCGTCTGGGGATACTCACCTCCGATATGGCCAAGCCCGCTGTGCCTTTCGGCGGCAAATACCGCATCATCGATTTCCCGCTCAGCAACTGCGTCAATTCGGATATCGATACGGTTGGTGTGCTGACGCAGTACCGCCCCCTCGAGCTCAACTCCTACCTCGGCACGGGCCAGCACTGGGATTTGGACCGCAACGACGGCGGCGTCTTCGTCCTGCCGCCCTATATGACCGAGAAGGTCGGGCAATGGTACAGCGGCACCGCCAACGCCATCTATCAGAACATCGCCTTTGTCGACCAGTATGATCCCGAGTATGTGCTCATCCTCTCGGGCGACCATATCTATAAGATGGACTATGCCGCCATGCTGCGCCACCACATCCAGAAGAAGGCTGCGGCGACCATCGCCGTCATCCGCGTGCCGATGGAGGAGGCCTCGCGCTTTGGGATCATGAACACGGACGAGCGAGACAATATCGTCTCCTTTGAGGAGAAGCCGAAAGTGCCCAAGAGCAACAACGCGAGCATGGGTATCTATATCTTCCGGTGGCAGACCCTGAAGAGCTATCTGCTGGCAGATGAGCTGGATCCCGCCAGCGATAAGGACTTCGGCAAGAATATCATCCCCGCCATGCTGGCGCGGGAGGAGCGCATGGTGGCCTATCCGTTCGCGGGCTATTGGAAGGATGTTGGCACCCTGTCCTCGCTCTGGGAAGCGAACATGGACCTCTTGGGCGATCCGCCCGTGCTGGATTTGAACGACCCCAACTGGCGCATCTATACGCGCAATCCCGTCAAGCCCCCGCACTATATTGGCCACGACGCGGTGATCACGGAATCTCTGGTCGCCGAGGGCTCCGTTGTGCGCGGCAGCGTAAAGCGCTCGGTGCTCTTCTTCGGCTCCGAGGTGGACGAGGGCAGCGAGGTCGTCGATTCGGTTATCCTGCCGAATTCCAAGATCGGCAAACGTTGCAAGATTTACAAGGCCATCATCGATGAAAACACGGTGATAGAGGACGACTGCGTGCTGGGCGACCGACGCCGCGAGGGCGAGCAGGTGGACGACAGCCTGACGGGCGACCTGGTGCTGATCGGCAGCCGCGTGACGCTGCACGCGGGCACAAGGCTCCCCAAGGGCGCGGTGTACGGCGAAGAGGAGGTATAGCATGAGCACAAACGCATTTGGCCTGATTTACACCGGGGACAACAACCCCCAGCTGAAAGATTTGACAAGCTCCCGCAGCATCGCCGCGACGCCCTTTGGCGGCCGCTACCGCTGCATAGACTTCATCCTCTCCAATCTGGTCAACTCAGGCATTTCGAGTGTTGGGCTGATCACGCAGAAGAACTATCACTCGCTGATGGATCATTTGGGTTCCGGCAAGGAGTGGGACCTGAACCGCAAGCGCGAGGGGCTCTTTATCCTGCCGCCCTTTCTGACCAAGGGCAACGAGGGCGTATACCGCGGCTCCGTCGACGCCCTGCGCTCGGTGTTGGGCTATGTGCGCCGCTGCCCGCAGAAATATTGCATACTCACGGGCAGCCATACGATCTTCAATATACGCTTCAACGATATGCTGCAGGCGCATATCGATACCGGAGCGGATATCACGATCCTCTATAACGAGGTGCCGACCTTAGACCCCGAAGCGCAGAACAACGATCTGCGCCTGATTCTGGACGCCGACGAGCGGGTGCAGGATCTGGAACTGAACCCCTATCGCCCCAAGAGCGACAAACAGAGCTGTGACGTGTTTATCCTCGATAAAAACCTCCTCGAATTCCTGCTGGAAGAGGCCTACGCGCGGGGGGACTACGATTTCTACCGCGATATCCTGCTCAAAAAGAAGCATTCCCTGCATATGCGCGGCTATAAAACAAGTCGCTATGTGGCGCGGCTCGATTCGCTGATGACCTATTTCACGCACAGCATGGATCTGTTGCGCGCCGACGTCGCGCACGACCTCTTTGACGAGAACCGCGTGTTCACCAAGGTGAAGGACGAGGTGCCCGCCCGCTACGGCGCAAACGCGCGCGTTGCCAACAGCATATTGGCCGACGGCTGCGTGGTGGAGGGGCAGGTGGAGAACAGCTTGCTTTTCCGCGGCGTGCGAGTCGCCAAGACAGCGGTCGTCCGCAACAGCATCATCATGCAGGGCGTCAGCGTGGGCGAAGGCGCGGTGCTCGATCACGTGATACTCGACAAGGGCGTCACCGTCGGCAATAACCGTATGTTGACCGGCTACGACAGTTTTCCGATTATCGTGCGGAAGAATCAGGCGGTGTAGTGTCAAGATTGCGAATATTTACGACATTTGATTGACAAACCGCATAAAACGCAATAATATATACCTATCAAATGTGAAAGGATGTATTGTATATGGCGCAGACGACAGTAAGCATCCGCATGGATGACCAGTTGAAGAAACAGATGGAATGGCTCTGCGGTGAATTTGGCATGAGCTTTTCCACGGCGGTAACGGTTTTTGCAAAGGCTACGGTGCGGGAAAGCCGCATACCCTTTGAGATTTCGGCGATACCGAACGCGACAACTTTGGCAGCATTCGAAGAAGCAGAAGCCATCCTACACGATAAAAGCGTGCGACGCTATTCGGATGTGGAAGACGCATTGAAGGAACTGAAAGCATAAATGCAAAGCATCATACTTTTCTGTCACAGTTCAAGAAGGATTATGCGCTTGCCGGGAAGCGCGGGCATAGGATGCGCTTTATGGATGATTGTATCCGTGCGCTTGCAGCGGGGCAAACGCTCGCTTCAAGCTTTCGGGATCATGCATTGACGGGAAACTGGCACGGATATCGCGAATGCCATATCAGACCGGATTGGTTGCTTGTTTATCGCATAGAAAAAGGCGAACTGTTGCTTGTGCTTGCCCGCACAGGCAGCCACAGCGATTTGTTCAAATAGGGATGAAAAAGCTTTCAAATCGGACAGATTGATGCAAACACAAACACACAAGGAGTGACCTCATGAAAATCCTCTTCACGGGCAGCGAATGCGTGCCTTTTGCCAAGACAGGCGGGCTGGCCGATGTGCTGGGCTCCCTGCCCGCGGCGCTGGTGCGCGAGGGTGTGGACGCGCGCGTCATACTGCCCAAATATCGCATCATCGACAGCTATTGGGTCAACCGCATGCACCACGAGTGCGAATTCACCGTGCTGATGGGCAGCCAGCAGCTCTGGTGCGGCATCGACTCCGTGGTCGACAACGGCGTCACCTATTATTTTGTCGACAACCTCGCCGTGTTCGGCGGCGACAAGCTCTATACGGGCGAGGAGGACGACGGTTTCCGCTTCGCGTTCTATTGCCGCGCCGTGCTGGAAGCCCTGTCGCGGCTGGCCTTCTTCCCCGACATCCTCCACTGCAACGACTGGCAGGCGGGGCTGATACCCGTGCTGCTGCACGAGCAATATTGCTGGGATATGAAGATGCGGGACATCAAGAGCGTCTTCTCCATCCACAACCTGCGCTATCAGGGGCTCTACACCTGGCACCGTATCGGTTCATTATTGGGCCTGAACAGTGGCTATTTCACGCCGGACAACTTGGAATTCCATGGCCTGCTCTCGTTTATGAAGGCCGGGCTGGTCTTCGCGACGCGCATCTGCACGGTCAGTCCCAGCTATGCCGAGGAGATACGCAGCGAATATTTCGGCGAACGCTTGGACGGGCTCCTGCGCCACAGGCAGCACGTGCTCTCGGGCATATTGAACGGCATCGATACAGCTGTCTACAACCCCGCCGACGACCGCTTCCTCTCCACGCATTTCACTGCGGAGAATATCATGGGCAAAACTCTGTTGAAGCGCCGCTTGCAGGAGGAACTGGGTTTGGAGCCGCGCGACGAGCCGCCGCTCATCTCCATGATTACGCGCCTCACCCCGCAAAAGGGGCTGGATTTGGTGGAATGCGTGCTGCACGACCTGATGCGTCTCGACGTGCAGGTCGCCTTCCTCGGCAACGGCGATGCGCGCTATGAGCGCTTCATCCGCGATGCGCAGGCACAATACCCAGGCCGCGTGGCCGCGCGCGTGGAGCTGAACGAGGGTCTGGCGCACCGCATCTATGCCGGGAGCGATATGTTTCTGATGCCCTCGCAGTTCGAGCCCTGCGGGCTGTCGCAATTGATCTCCCTGCGCTATGGCACCATCCCCATCGTCCGCGAAACAGGCGGCCTGCGCGACAGCATTCAGCCCTACAACCGCTTCGAGGACAGCGGCAACGGCTTCTCCTTCCGCAACTACAACGCCCACGAGATGCTATACGCGCTGGAAGAGGCGGTGGAGTATTACCATTGCGACAAGGAGATGTGGGAACGCTTGGTTCAGCGCGCCATGGCCTGCGATTTCTCCTGGACCACATCGGCCAAGGCCTATCTGCGGCTGTATCAGGATATACTCGGCATAGAACCCCCGCCACCACCACCGAAACCCAAAAAGTCGCGGAAAAAACCGACCACGGAAATCGAATTGACGGCCGTGGAAATCGCACCCGTAGGGGCGACGCATGCATCGCCCGCCGAGATAGAATCCGAACCAACCCCCGCGAAAAAACCCACCGCTTCCACGGCGAAAAAGCCGATGCCGGAAGTGCCGCAATCGTAGGGACGGATAGTATCCGCCCGATAAGCCATGCGCGAAAGACTGAAAGGATCGCCTATGCACAAACGCATCCTCCGTATATTCTCCTGGTTCCTCATTATATCCCTGCTCTTCGGCGGGCGGATATTATCCGCCCCTACGACAATTGCGGAAAGCGCGCCGTTGAAACCCGGCGACGCAAATGGCGACGGCAAGCTGGACGCAAGCGACGCGCCCCTGATTCTGCGCCATCTGACGGGCCTTGTCACCCTCAGTCCCGAGCAGCTTGCCGCCGCAAACGTCGACGGAATGGGCGGCGTCACCGTCGCCGATGCCGCTCTTGTTCTACGCCATTTGGCAGGCCTTACGGTCATCCCCGACTGGGCGGAATCATTGCCGCTCTATAATCCCCGCGATATCGCCGTGATCAACACAATGATCGACAACAACGGGTTGGATTTGCCAAAAGCCGACCCCGTAGATGGTACCTATGTGCCGGAGGAGTGGCAACAGAACGTAGCTTGGTCGTGGGATACTGTTAACAAGCGAGTTACAACTTTGCATCTTTGGTCAACGGGGCTGACGGGTGTGTTGAATATATCTGGTCTTAGCGCTTTGGAGGAGCTTTCCTGCAATGACAACCAACTGACAGAGCTGAATCTTTCCGGGCTTCCCGCTTTGGAGTGGCTTTACTGCAACCGTAACCGGCTGACAGAGTTGAACCTTTCCGGGCTTCCGAGTTTGCGGGAACTTGATTGCGCGTACAATCAACTGACAGAGTTGGAGCTTTCCGGGCTTCTTGCTTTGGAAGCAGTATTCTGCAACGCCAATCGACTGAGCGCGCTGCATATTTCTGGGCTTCCGTTTCTGCGTCACCTTTACTGTTGCGACAACCAAATATCCGAACTGGAGCTTTTCGACCTTCCGTCTTTGTTCCGCATCTATTGCGAAGATAACAATCTGTCCGAGTTGACCCTTTCAGGGTTTCCGATGTTGCGGGAGCTTGCTTGCGCGTACAATCAACTTGCGGAGTTGTGCCTTTTCGACCTTCCCGCCTTGCAGGATCTTGGCTGCGCGGAGAATCTGTTGACTGAACTGGATGTTTCGGCGCTTGCTGCATTGGAATTCCTGTCTTGTGACTTCAATAATCTCAGCGCTCTTTCACTGTGTCCCGACGCGCCTTATTGGTGCATGGATGTCCGCTACAACCACTTCACGGATAAAGCCCAAATCACGGGCTTTGACCCCGCAAAATGGGACACGGGAGAATGCCATTATTATCCCCAGCGGGGAGATGCTGTTGCCGGCACCTATAACCCCGGCGATATCGCCGTGATCAACGCAATCATTGATAACAACGGGTGGAGCATGCCAAAGGCCGATCCCGTTGACGGTAGCTATGTTCCGAGGAAGTGGGGATTCAATATCGATTGGTCAGAGGATGTGAGCAATAAGCGAGTTGTCGTGCTGAATATTTGGAACAACAACCTCTCCGGGGTATTGAATGTGGCCGGCCTTGCGGAATTACGGCGTCTTTCCTGCGATGAAAACCGACTGACCGGGTTAGACGTAAGCAATAATCCTGCGCTGGAATATCTCAACTGTGAAGACAATCGGTTGACGGAGCTCGTTCTGACTCAAACCCCTGCGCTCGAAACGCTCGAATGCTCCAACAACGCGCTGACGGAAATAGACCTGCGCATGAATCTTGCGCTGAAACGGTTGCAATGCACAGCAAACCCGCTGGTGGAACTGGATGTAAGCAACAATCTCGCGTTGAAAGCGCTTTTGTGTTGCGACACGGAGTTGGTCGCAATAGATCTCAGAAGCAATTTTGCATTAGAAGCGCTTTCCGTTTCCTCAAATTCATTCATGACTGCGTTGGATGTGAGCAATAATTCTGCGCTAAAATCTCTCTCGTGCGGCCACAACACCTTTACTGAGTTAAATTTAAGCCATAACCTCGCGTTGGAATGGCTATGGTGCAATTACAGCCAACTGACCACCCTCGCCCTCTGCCCCACTGCGTCGTATCAATCTTTAGACGTTCGGAATAACCGCTTCACGGACAAATCCCAAATCACAGGCTTTGACTCATTGCTTTGGGATACGGGGAACTACTATTACTCTCCGCAAACGGAATAGGACACCCGGCATACGCTAAAATCACGGGCGGATACTATCCGCCCCTACGCGGGACGATTGCAATCGTCCCCTACACAAAATAAAAACAAACAAAGGAGCAAACCATGCTAACACCCAAACAAAAAGAGTACATGCGCCTGCTGGTCGAAGTCGGCGTAAACATCCAACAGGGACAGAAGCTGATCATCAGCTGCCAGGTCGAAAACGCCGAGTTCGCGCGCGAATGCCAGCGCATCGCGTACGAGAACGGCTGCCAGGAGGTCATCATGCGCTGGATCGACGACCCGACGACGCGCATGAAATACCTCCATGCCGCCGACGAAGTCTTCGACACTTGCCCCGAGTGGCTCGTCCGCTTTATGACGGACTATTCCCGCGAGGGCGCGGCCACCCTGCATCTGGTATCCGACGACCCGGAATCCCTGCTGGGCGTGGATCCCTCCCGCTTGGCCAGATGGGCTAAGGTCAGCGGCGAAGCGCTCAAAGAATATCGCGAGATGATGATGCGAAACGAAAATGCGTGGAGCATCGGCGCGCTTTCCGCGCCCGCATGGGCGAAAAAGGTCTTCCCCGAGCTGCCCGAGGCCGAGGCGATAGAGGCGCTGTGGGATAAGATCTTCACCGCCGTGCGCGTGCTGGGCGACGGTTCCGCTGTGGGCAATTGGCAGAAGCACGCCGCCAAGCTGAAGGAGCGCATGCATATCCTGAACGAATACAACTTCAAGGCCCTGCGCTACCGCAACGCCCTGGGCACGGATTTCACCGTGGAGCTGGCCGAAAACCACGTTTGGGAAGCGGGCGGCGACGTGACGACGAAGGGCGTCCCGTTTATGCCCAATATGCCCACGGAGGAGATTTTCACGGCACCCCGGAAAACGGGTGCCAACGGCGTCGTGATGGCCAGCATGCCCCTCTGCCTGAAGGGTACGATCATCAACGACATCCGCTTCGTGTTTGAGAACGGCAAGATTATTGAAGCCACGGCCAGCAGCGGCGAGGCGCTGTTGCGCGAGGAGATCGCGCTGGACGAGGGCGCAAGCTTCCTGGGCGAAGTCGCCTTGGTACCCTACGACTCCCCGATACGCCAGGCGCAGGTGCTCTTCTATGAGACCCTCTACGACGAGAACGCCTCCTGCCACCTCGCGTTCGGCGAGGCCTATCCCAGCTGCATAAAGGGCGGCACGGCGATGAGCAAGGACGAGAGCAAAGCCGCAGGCCTAAACGATTCCATTACGCATGTGGACTTTATGCTGGGGACGGAGGATCTCAGTATTGTCGGCATTACGCAGGATGGCGTGGAAATGCCTGTGTTTGTGGATGGGTTGTTTGCGTTTTAAGGAAACGCTCAATGCACAACGCGCAATGTTCAATGAATGTAGGGATGCCGATGGCATCCCTTTTTAATTAGAAATGCCATAGCATTTCTACAACCATTGTGCGTTGCGCGTTGAACATTGAACATTACCCTTCTATTATCGTTCCATCAATCGCATTGATGCACAGCAGGCTCATGCCCGAAGATTTGTCATAGAAATTCCAGACGGGGATCAACAGTCCGCTTTCATAGGCACCTTCATCGACTATGCGCTGTAAGGTCAGGGTCACCCGGTCAATTTCAAAGTGGAGCACATATTGCAGCTCTGCGCTTGGCAGGGGCGCGATCTCGGGTGCGGCGGCATACCTTGCTTCCAAATCAATCAGATATTCCTGCGCTTCCTCGGGCGTCATCATGCGCCTGTCGCGCAGCCTGTCCGCGTCGTGGATAATCTCCCGCAGTTCGGCGAGCTCTTCCCAGAGCTCCGCCTTGGTCTGCACCACTGCTTCCGGGTTCGCAACCCCGAACATCCCCTGCTGCCCCGCGTATTTGACTGCCATCATCGCCGCAAAGATCTCTTGAATCTCGAAGAAGGGCAGCAGCTTTGCGTTTTCCACGGCCGTATCTGTAATTTCGATGGGCGAGAGCCAGCACATATCGGCAATCCCCTCTTGGCTGATCTCGAAAACTAATTTTTCATAGCCCCAGTAGGGAGCCGTTTCCATAAGACCCGTCGTTTCAATAGCGTACTGCCCGCGCCAGGAACCGGAGGAAGTGATGGGCACGCCCCCCGCTGCCCGCGCGCACTCCACTGAATACGCATAGCCCAAGTCAACAACACGGTCGATGATCATATCACCGCCTATCTGCTCCAACAGGCGTTCTATCGTCCCCCGCGCTTCCGCCTGCGACAAAGCTGCCGTTCCCCAATTGTAAAATGCGAAATTGTGAAAATAGAAAGCCGCGTTGCGCATCGGCGTAATCATGCTGGTGATATTGCCGTTTTTGTCTTTTCCCACAACAACCATTTCCTTCACATCGTTGTTATTCTGCACTTCCAATGCTTTGCCGTGCTCCGCCTTTTCGCGCGCGCTGAATCCTGTGTATGCAGCCACCTTTTTGTTCTCAAAGTCATAGATCGGAATCTCCTGCAAGACGCCGTAGGCGCGTATATCCTCTAATCTCTCCGGCGCGGCGGCATATTTTGCCTCCAATTCCACCAGATATGCCTCCGCCTCGCCGGGCTCCAGCAAAAACCGATCCCGCAATCTGCGCGCGTCATTCATCAGCTCTTTCAGCTCCGTGATCTCTTCCAGAATCTGCGCCTTTGTGCGCTCGGTCGCCGCCTGCCACATCTCGGT
>Ga0123353_10000442_pt1 | contig 51460 bp, 47 predicted proteins | sample TergutLab28metaG_3_FD_92763 | JGI IMG/M metagenome (GOLD analysis project Ga0123353, IMG submission 92763) | Labiotermes labralis P3 segment gut microbial communities from Petit-Saut dam, French Guiana - Lab288 P3 | ecosystem: Host-associated > Arthropoda: Insects > Digestive system > Gut ... | reverse complement strand
TGGTCCTCAGGCGTCCGCGCACTGTGGCAAAACTCGAGCACCTGGGGCGGGCAGGTGACGAAGATGTCGGCTGGTGCCCGCTCGACACGCCGAAGGCGCGCGGTGACCACTGGATCACCCAACACAAGGAGGGCCCACACCGAGTTGTCGACCAGGTAGTCGGTCATGACGCTGGCGGTGCTGGGGAGACGACCGGGGCCCCGAGGTCCTGCGGCAGGTCGCTCAGCGCGGCGATGCCATCGATCATCGCCCCCTTCTGCTTCGAAGCGATGAGCCGGCGCAACGCGATGTCGACAACTGCACGGTTGGACCGCTCACCTGTGAGCGCCTTGGCGCGCGCAATCAGCTGCGGATCCAGGTCGATGCTCGTCACGGCCACGGCAGGCTCCTCTCGATATATAATCGAGTATATATCATTGAGAGGAGCCCGACCAGACTCTCGCGATGGCTCACCCCTCTCCACGAGCCGCCAGGGATGCGGACGCTGCCTCGCCTGTCGGCTGGCCTTCAACCGACCTGGCGAACCTTGATACCAGTGCCGTCGAGGAGCAGCTCCAGGTCTCCGGGGTCGCCGGTCAGGACGACGACCGGTTTCGGCAAGGTCATAGCGGTGGCGGCGACCACGGCATCCACTGTCAGGCTCCGTGCCTTGCGCCGCGCCGACGCAGCCACTGCCCTGCGCTGCCCTGCGAGGAGCCCGACCAGCTCGGAGACCGGCTCGACGGTCATGGCCTTGAGCTCGCGCCGGACGTTCGCGTCGCGGAGTGAGCCGTCCGTTGCTTCGGCGAGGGTCACCGCCGAGACATACAGGCTTGACCCAGTCGCATGAGCGACCTTGGACCACCTGAGCATCTCCTGGTCGTGCTCGTCGGCCTGGAGAGCCAGGGCGGTGCAGTCGAGCAAGATCGAGTGTGGTCCGACCACCGCAGCGCTCACTCGGCGAGCCACTGCAAGATCTCGTCGGTGTCGTCCGCGACTGTCGGGCCCTGCACGGCCTCACGTCGCACGATCGACTCAGCCAGGGCGTCACGGCGGAGGCGCTCGGCGGTGGCCTCGGCCACGTAGGCCGAGAACTGTCGGCTCCCCACACGTTCCTGGACCCCCCGCACCGTCTCGCGAGGCATCGTGATCGACTTCTTCTCGTACTCCGTCGTCGCGGTCATACCCAAATCCTACTGCAAAAGCTACTAGGTGTCGAGGATCGTCGGTGTCCGAGCGACGGCGTGGGGCGGCGAGTGCATGCAGATCGGAGGCGTCGCCGGTCAGGTGAACCGGTCAGGCACTCGGCGAGCACGATCGACTCAGCGAGGACGACCCGTACCCGTGAAGGGACAGTCAGGTCGTGATCGAAGGAAGAGAAAACGGGGTTTCTGTCGACCAGACGGATGTCGTATCCGCCGAACCAGCAGGCCCAAGCCTTCGGGAGCCAGGTCGCGCAGGTCGTCGAAGCCGATGGAATGAGGTTCCGATTCAGTATGCTGAGGGAGTGAATGTGGACCGCCTGCACCATGGCCGACCTGCGCAGGCATCAGTGGTTGGCTACAGAGGGGTTCGTCATGGTTGAGCAGGGCAGGTGGGATGCCGCACAGATCCGCGAACGTCTTTCGAAAGTCGGTGCGAGACCAAACTCACGTTCAGTCTTTGGCGTCAACGGTCACCGCTTCTGTCTGCGATGTCCGGCGTCCGAAGAAGCCATCGCTACGGTAGAGCAGCGTCTTGGCGTGACGCTCCCTCCTTCCTACCGCCTGTTCATGTCCGAAGTGAGCGACGGAGGTCCCGGACCCGGCTATGGGATATTCCCGCTCGGATGCTCCGGCAACACTGCCGACGACCCGACGCCTTGGGCCGACTGGCAACTCGAGTTCCCCAGTCGACCTTTCCCTCTCGACGAGGCCTGGAACCTGCCAGATGAGGAGTTCGTCTGCCCACCTGGACTGTCCGCAGGGCAGGAGGAAGACTGGTACGAAGCGCACGACAAGAAATACTTCGATCCCGCCCTTGAAGCAGGCACGATCCCCATCGGCCACCTCGGCTGTGCGATATGGGTGCTCCTGGTGGTAGCTGGCTCGCGCGCTGGCGAGGTCTGGATCGATGACCGGGCCAACGACTACGGCATCTATCCGGCCGAACCCTGCAAGTTTGACGACTGGTATCTGTCCTGGCTCGAAGAAGTCGAAGCGAAGACCTTCTGAGCAGTCTGCCTCTGGCCTCCCCTTCAGCCCTGGGTGGCAGGCTCCGCGGCCCTCGGCCAGACACGCCAGAACTGGGACCATTGACCTACGGTGGCTGCCGGGATAGTGTCCAAAGGGCGTGCTCGGGGCGCGTTTCCATGGTCTACACGAGAGAGTGGGTTTGTCATGACGTTTCCGGTGCTTGAGGGCAAGGTTGCCATCGTCACGGGGGCTGCGATGGGGATGGGCGAGGCGACCGCCCGGCTGTTCGCCGAGGCTGGTGCACGAGTCGTGGTCGCCGACTTCGCCGACGAGAAAGGCCAGGCGGTCGCCGAGTCGATCGGGCAGGCAGCGCACTTCGTGCACGTCGACATCTCCGACAGCGCGCAGGTCCAGGCCATGGTCGCGCAGACCGTGGCGACGTTCGGACGGCTCGACGCGGCGGTGAACAATGCGGCTCTCACACCCGACGACAAGCTCGTCAGCGAGTTCGACGAGGACTACTGGGACCGGCTGATGGCCGTGGACCTCAAAGGCACCGCGTTGTGCATGAAGTACGAGCTGCGCCAGATGCTCGCCCAGGGCGGCGGCGGTTCCATCATCAACATCTCGTCGGTGAGCGGGTTCCGGCCGCAGCCGCAGAACATCGCCTACGTCGCGGCGAAGCACGCCGTCGTGGGTATCACCAAGGTCGCCGCGGTCGAGAACGGACCGCACAACATCCGTGTGAACTCCGTCGCCCCCGGTGCGATCGACACCCCGATGCTGCGCGGCGCGCTCGAGCAGTTCGGTTTCACGCCCGAGGAGTACGCTCCCCAACTCAGCCTCCTCAACCGCTTCGGGCAGGCCGAAGAGATCGCACAGGCGTCGTTGTGGCTCGCCTCGGACGCATCGTCCTACGTGACCGGTACGACGATGCACGTCGATGCTGGTTACACCAGCCGCTGACCGCCGCGCCCAGCTCGGCACTGCCGGGACTGACGAAGACCCCGTCAGTCCCGGCCTGGGTCAGCGCAGGACGCTTCGGTAGACCTCGAGGGTGCGTTCGCCGATGACTTCCCAGGAGAAGTGGTCTTCGGCTCGGCGGCGGCCGGCTTCGCCCCAGGTCCGGGCCCGGGCAGGGTCACTGACGGCGTCGGTCAGGGCTGCGGCGAGGTCGGAGACGAAAGTCTCGGGATGCAGGGGGGTGCCGGTGCCGTCGTCGGTCTGCTCGATGGGGACCAGGATGCCTGTCTCGCCGTCGACGACGACCTCGGGGATACCGCCTGTGGCGGTGCCGACGACGGGCAGGCCGACGGCCATGGCCTCGAGGTTGACGATACCCAGGGGTTCGTAGACCGACGGGCACACGAAGACTGTGCAGGCCGAGAGCACCGAGACCAGCTCGTCGCGCGGGAGCATACGTTCGATCCACACCACGCCGGAGCGTTTGGCGGCCAGACCAGCGACCAGCTCTTGGACCTCGGCCATGATCTGGGGGGTGTCAGGGGCGCCAGCGCACAAGACCAGCTGGACGTCGGCGGGCAGCAGCTCGGCGGCACGCAGGAAGTACGGCAGGCCTTTCTGGCGGGTGATCCGGCCGACGAACACGACCGCGGGACGGTCAGGGTCGATACCCAGGTCGCGGGCACGGGCCAGGGCAGCGTCGGTGTCGGCCGGACGGGCCCAGCCGTCCAGGTCGATGCCGTTGTGCACGACGACCACGTCCTCAGGGTCCATGAAGGGGTAGACCCGCAAGATGTCGGCCCGCATCCCGGCGGAGACCGCCACGACCCGGGCGGCACCGGCGTAGGCAGTGCGCTCGGCCCAGCTCGACAGGGCGTACCCGCCGCCGAGCTGTTCGGCCTTCCACGGGCGCAGCGGCTCGAGGCTGTGGGCAGTCAAGATGTGGGGCACGTCGTAGCGCACCCCAGCCAGGTGCCCGGCGAGGTTCGCGTACCAGGTGTGCGAGTGCACCAGGTCGGGGCTGGCGCCGGGGTCGACCGCTCCGACCCCGGCGACCATGGCCAGGTCCACGCCGAACGTCGCCAGAGCGGCGTCGCCGGGCAGCTGGTCGTACCCGTGCACCCATGGGTCTTCACGCGCGCCGTCGAAGCAGTGGACCTGCACGTCGGTCCCTGGTGCTCCCCCCAGCTCAGCCAGGGGTGCCCGCAGCACCCGGACCAGCTCGGCGACGTGCACCCCGGCCCCTCCGTAGATCTTCGGCGGGTATTCGCGGGTCATCAGGTCGACGCGCACGGGGGCCTCCGCAAGTCGTGGGACATGGGCCCGCCGACCGCTCAGACAGCATCTGCACAGCCCAGACACACATATCGTGGCGCCGCCCTCCCTCGACAGACCTCCGGCCTGCCACCGGTCGGCCGCCTTGCGCCGCACGCACCTGGACTACGCACATGACCAGCTGATCGATCGTCGAGCTCTCTCACCGTAGTCGAACGAGCCCGTGGCGCCCGTCGGCGACCACAGTAAGACGCGAGGTAGCCCACATGCTGGCCATCGTGCACAGAGGGCTGTTCTCGGTCTAGTGTCGTGTTATGCGAGCCATGCCACGAGTCTTAGCCATCGTCCTTGCTGGTGGCGAGGGAAAGCGGCTTATGCCGCTGACCACCCACCGGGCCAAGCCAGCTGTACCGTTCGGCGGCATCTACCGGTTGGTCGACTTCGCCTTGTCGAACGTCATCAACTCGCAGTACCTGCACGTCATCGTGCTCACCCAGTACAAGTCTCACTCTCTGGACAGACACGTGTCCAAGACATGGCGAATGTCAGCCATCTTGGGCAACTACGTCGCAGCCGTCCCAGCGCAGCAGCGGGTCGGCAAGCACTGGTACCTGGGCAGTGCGGACGCCATCTACCAGGGTCTGAACATCATCGAGGACGAGCGTCCTGACTACGTCGTCGTGGTCGGTGCCGACCACGTCTACCGCATGGACTTCTCCCAGATGATGGACGCGCACATCGAGTCCGGCGCAGAGCTGACGGTGGCCGGGATCCGCCAGCCCATCTCCATGGCTGACCAGTTCGGCGTCATCGAGACATCCTGCGACGACGCGACGAAGATCGCAGCGTTCCGCGAGAAGCCGTCCGACCCGATCGGCCTGGCCGACGCCCCTCACGAGGTGCTCGCCTCGATGGGCAACTACATCTTCAACACCGACGCCCTGGTGCGGGCTGTCACCGAAGACGCTGACAAGGCTGGCTCCCACCACGACATGGGCGGCGATATCGTCCCGGCGTTCGTCGAGCGCGGCACTGCTGGGGTCTACGACTTCATCCACAACGACGTGCCCGGCTCGACCCCGCGCGACAAGGACTACTGGCGTGACGTAGGGACCCTCGACTCCTACTACGACGCCAACCAGGACCTCATCGCCATCGAGCCGGTGTTCAACCTGTACAACGGCGCCTGGCCGCTGCACGCGGGTAACGCTGGCCTGCCGCCAGCCAAGTTCGTCCACGCTGGCCCAGGCCGTCTGGGGCACGCCGCAGACTCAATAGTGTCGAACGGCACAGTCGTCTCCGGCGCAACTGTCACCGGGTCGGTGGTCTCCCCCGGCTGCCGCCTGCACTCGTGGGCGCAGGTCGCCGACTCGGTCCTGTTCGACGGTGTGGTCGTCCAGCGTTACGCCCAGATCCACCGGGCGATCATCGACAAGTACGTCACGGTCCCCGAACGCTGCCGCATCGGGCTGGACCGAGAGCACGACCTGGCCCGTGGCTTCACCGTCACCGAGTCCGGTATCACCGTCGTCCCCAAGGGCGCAGTCTTCACCGAGTGACGCCAGGCACTCCGTGACCGCTTTCTCGGCCCCGTCATCGTCCTCGATGGCGGGGCCGCGACATTCGCTCGTTCTTCTTCTCTGGGTCGTCTGACCGCGGGCGTGGAGCGGTCGTGCGACTGCGCACGACGAACAGGGCTACGTCTTCGACGCCGCGAGCGCAGAGTCTTCAGAATCCGGTGGCGACCATGGCAGCGGCGTGGATCCAGGCGTCGCGGGTGGCTCGCGACAGGCTGGTCCAGCGCATATGGCCTTCGACCATATGAGGGTCGTAGGGGATGACAGCGGTGGCGCGGACGAGACCTTCGAAACCGCGGGCGATCTCCAGGGCGGGGCCCAGACCACGGCGCGGGTCAGCCTGGGAGACGATGACCACAGCGTTGGTGGCGAGGTTGTAGCCGTGCTCAGAGCTGCGGGACAACTCGGTGAGCAGCAACCGCCCAGCCTCGGCCCACTCGCGGCGGGCGAGGGTGGGCACCACCAACTGGGTGGCCAGCTCGATCATGTGCTGCCACACCGGCGAGGTCTCGTCGTTGCCGGAGTCGAAGATGAGCAGGCGGTAGTACTTGGCGAGCACGCGGACCACCGCGTCGAACTCCCCGGCCGTGAACGGAGGGCCGAGACGCTCAGGTTTGGACCGCAGGACGTCGTAGCGGTCCTCGGTCTGGTGGTGCAAGAACGCCGCCAGCTGCGAGGCGCTGGCGTCGGAGTTCATGAGACGTTCGACATGCGGCAGCAAGTCGGTGACCGAAGCGTCGTGGGGGCCCTGTTCGGTGCGCCAAGGCAGCGTCCCGCGGGTGGGGTTGTTGTCCACCGCCGCCACTCCCCCGCCGCCGTGGCGGGCGAACGCTGCCGCCAGCCCGATCGTCGTGGGAGTTTTGCACGCTGAGCCTTTGGCGTTGGCGACCGCGACGGTCCGCAGCCCAGGCCAGTGCTGGGAGACGATCCGCACCGAGCGGCGCAGGCTCACCTCAGAGCCGGTCGGGCCGAGGTTGAGACCGACCCGGTTGGCCCGGCCGCGCCAACCAGTGCGGGCGGGGTCGGCAACGGGCTCGGTGACCAGGAAGGTGGGCACAGGCGTCCGCGTGGTCACAGGGGCACGCGTCAGCACCGACGGTTCAGGTTCAGGGGCTCGGTGGACCGACCGGCGGTCGGCGCTGACCACAGGCCTGGGCGCGGGTGGACGGTGCACCGGCTGGACAGGACGGGCCGTGGGGACCCACTCTTGCGCGGGCCGGGGGGTTGACGGCTGGGCCGGCAGGCTCGTCGTGGGCGCCAATGGCTGCGCTGGGCGGGACGGTTCTGCTGGTGGGGACGAGCGACGGCCAACGTGGGTCGGTCTGGCGACCGGGGCGACCACGACGTCTTCGATACTGCCGCCAGCGGTGACGGCGACCATCATCGCGCCGCTCTCCGGGTCGTCGACGTGCGCGACGACCCGTTCGTGCCCGCCTTGGTGGGCGACGGCGGCGACGGCGGCGACGAGCTGGCGGCGGGCGTCGTACAGGTTCTTCGAGCCCTCGGCCGGGCCGAGGACAGTGGCAGGTTCGTCGCCCACGCGCAGTGTCAGGGTCCCGTCCCGTTCGATCACCCCACGCACCTCGGGCAGGTAGGTCGCTGTCATGCCCAGCCTCCTGTCTCGCAGCGCTCGCCGACCTTGGAGCGCCGGGCGACGCCGGCGCTGGTCAGCATGGAGAAATCACATCCGACAACGCACCTGACAGCGGTTGTCGTCCAAGTCATGCGACAAGATTACTCACGATCGAGCCTTCACAGCACCGGACACGCCCCATGACCGTATCGGCGCGACGCCGCCGCGGTATTTCCATAATGTGCCGCTATCGGAGAATTTTGACGTCTGCGCAGGTCACAGAGGGTGGATGAAAAGCCCTGACAGAAGCTTCGGTTCGAACCAGGTGCTCTTCGGAGGCATTATCTGGCCCGCGTCGGCGACCGCGAACAAATCACCCATGCCAACGGGGAACAGGGCGAACGCAACCCCTTCTTGCCCGGCACGACGTGCCAGCTCGTCCAGGCCACGGCTACCACCGACGAAGTCGATGCGCTGGTCGGCCCTGGGGTTGGCGACACCCAGCAGCGGATCCAGGACGCGGTCCTGCAACCAGGCCGCGTCCAGCGACGCCACCGGGTCAGACTCGTCGACCAGGTCGGGCCGGACCTGCAGCGGGTACCACGACCCGTCGGTGTACATACCGAACTCGTGCTTGGCAGCAGGGCGGTAGGGGCCCACCTGTGGTTCACCCACGGTCACCACCTCGGTCAGCGCCGCCAACAGCTGTTCGGGGGTGCGTCCGGCGCGGTCTGCCACGACGCGGTTGTAGTCCATGATGTGCAGCTGGTCTTCAGGGAAGACGACCGCCAGGAAGTAGTTGAACTCCTCGTCCCCGCGGTGCCCAGGGTTCTGGACGCGACGGCGCTGGGCGACGTTGACCGCCGAGGCGCACCGGTGGTGCCCGTCGGCGATGTACAGGGCCGGCATCTGCGTGAACAACGCCGCGATCTGCAGGTTCGTCGCGACGTCCGCCACCCTCCACACCTCGTTGCGCACCGCAGAGGACCCCGCCTCGCTGGTGAAGTCGTACACCGGCTCGTGCTCGGCCACCCACCCGGCGACGAGAGCGGCCAACCCTTGGTTGCGCCGGTGGGCCAGGAGGATCGGCCCGGTGTTGGCGTCGAGGGTGTCCACGTGGCGGGTGCGGTCCTTCTCCTTGTCGGCCCTGGTCAGCTCGTGCTTGCGGACCCGGTTGCTGAGGTAGTCGTCGACGCCTGCGCACCCGACGATGCCTGTCTGGGACCGTCCGTCCATGGTCTGGCGGTACAAGAAGAAGCACGGCGACGGGTCATGTACCAGCACCCCCCGGCCGACCAGCGCCCTCAGGTTCTGCTTCGCCTTGGCGTACACCGCGTCGTCGTAGAGCCCCACCGACGGGTCCAGGTCGATCTCGGCCTTGTCCACGTGCAAGAAGGAGTCTGGGTTCCCCTCGACCGCCACCCTCGCCTCGTCTGAGCTCAGCACGTCGTACGGCAGAGCCGCCACCCGCTGCGCAGCGTTCGCGTCAGCCGGGCGCAACGCCCGGAACGGTCGCAGGGTCGTCATCGTCGCACCGTGTCCCTCGTCTCGTGAATGGCTACCCCCAGCCTGGCACGACGTGCACCGCATGCACCAACGCGTCTCGTCGGCCCGGCGCGTCGTACCGGCTGGCCCGTCGGCGAACCCTCAGGCGGGGACACGCAAAGACCGCAGCCGGGCGCCAGCAGTGTCCAGGTCAGCCCAAGCGGTCGAGACCTCCACGAGGGTCCAGGCGGAGGTGGGGACACCGTGGCGGACCCGGTCGACGACGTCAGGCGACGACGTCGGGCCTGCCAGGAGGACCGACAGCACAGAGATGGTCGGTTCGTGGCCGACGACCAAGACGGTGCGTTCGGTGGTCAGCTCGTTGAGCAGGCTGACGATCGTGCGGGGGCTGGCGTCGTAGAGCTCGTCGCTCACGTCGACTGTGACATCGTCGCCGGCTGGCCCCAGCCCACCACGGACCAGGTCCCAGGTCTGGCAGGTACGTGCCGCCGAGGAGCACAGGACACGGTCGGGCACCAGGGCTTCAGCACGCAGGTCTGTGCCGACGGCTGAGGCCTGGCGGCGTCCGCGTTGTGCGAGAGGACGTTGGTGGTCCGTGGGGCCGAAGCGCTCAGCCTTGGCGTGACGCAGCAGGACGAGCCGGTGGATGTCGTTCACCTGGCTATGGTCGCACTCCTTGGGCCCTCGTCACTGACCCATAGCGTGGACGCCACCGTCGACGTGGACGATCTCGCCGGTCGTCGCAGGGAACCAGTCCGAGCACAAAGCGGCCACGGCGCGGGCGGTCGGCTCAGGGTCGTCGACATTCCAGCCGAGGGGGGCGCGGTGGTCCCACTGGCCCTCCATCTGCTCAAAACCCGGGATGTGCTTGGCGGCGACCGTGCGCACCGGCCCTGCCGAGACCAGGTTGACGCGGATACCGGACGGGCCCAGGTCGCGGGCCAGGTAGCGTGCGGTGGACTCCAAGGCGGCTTTGGCCACACCCATCCAGTCGTAGACCGGCCAGGCGTACTGGGCGTCGAACGTCAACCCGACCAGCGCTGAGCCTTCGCCCATGAGCGGACGGGCTGCGACAGCCAAGGACTTGAGGGTGTACGCGGAGGTCTTCACCGCTGTGGCCACGTCGTCCCACTCGCCGGCGAGGAAGTCCCCGCCCATCACCGACTGCGGCGCGAAGGCGATGGAGTGCACGACGCCATCGAGGCGGTCGGCGTGCTCTGAGACCGCGCCGGCCAGCGCCTCCAGGTCTGCCGGGTCCGTGGCGTCGAGGCAGACCAACGGCGCTGGCGTGGGCAGCTTGCGTGCGTGCACCTCGGTCAGGCGCTGGTAGCGTCCGAAGCTGGAGAGCACCACCGAGGCGCCTTCCTCCTGGGCGAGCCGCGCCACGTGGAACGCGATGGAGTCGTCGGTGAGCACCCCCGTCACCAGCAACGTCTTACCTGTGAGCAGTCCCATAGCGTCCTTCTTTCTCGTTGTGCGAATGCTTTTCAGTGGCCCATGCCCAGGCCGCCGTCGACCGGCACCACAGCACCGGAAATGTACGCAGCAGCGGGTGAGGCGAGGAACTCGACCACCTGCGCCACGTCGTCGACGCTGCCCCAACGGCCTGCGGGGATGGCGGCCAGGTATTTGGTCTTGACGTCGTCGGGCAGCCCTTGGGTCATGGCAGTGTCGATAAAGCCAGGTGCGACGACGTTGGCGGTGATGCCACGCCCGCCGAGCTCGCGGGTGATCGACCGGGCCAGCCCCACCAGCCCAGCCTTCGACGCGGAGTAGTTCGCCTGCCCCACTCCCCCGTACAGGCCCACGACCGAGGCGATGAGCACGATGCGGCCCGACCGACGCTTGATCATGGACTTGCTGGCCCGCCGGACCACCCTGAACGCACCGGTGAGGTTGACGTCGAGCACAGTCTGGAAGTCCTCGTCGCTCATACGCATGAGCAACCCGTCGCGGGTGATCCCGGCGTTCGCGACGACGATGTCGACGGGACCGTGGGCTTGCTCCACCGTGGTGAACGCTGCGTCGAGCGAGGCGGTGTCGCACACGTCCGCAGGGACCTGCAAGATGTCGCCGGTCGTCAGCTCGGCGGCCCGGTCAAGGCAGGCCACCTTGTCGCCCGCGGCGACGAACTGTTCGGCGATGGCCCTGCCGATACCGCGGGCCGCGCCTGTGACCAGGACGCTGCGGGGAGAGGTGGTGGGAGATAAAGGTGTCGTAGGCACGCCACGACGCTAGCCCAGCCAAGGGTGCGGGCCGTCACGACGACGTCCACCAAATCCGGGCTGCGGCTTGTGGGTGTTCGACAAGTGCGTGACGCTCCGTGGACGCTGCGTGCTCGGCAGCGACGACGGCGCTACGATCTGGAGACGTAGACGCAAGCCCGCATACGCTACCGAAGGGTGGACGAGTGAGCCAGCCGGTGCCGGACGTCGTCGGAGATCCTGTCTGCAGCGCACGACGCTGCACGGCCGAAGCAGCGTGGGGGCTGCTGTGGAACAACCCCAAGCTCCACACTCCCGACCGCCGCAAAGTCTGGATGTCGTGCGACGACCACGCTGACTACCTGACCGAGTTCCTCCAGCTGCGCGGGTTCTTGATGTCAGTCGTCGAGGTCGACGACCTCCTGGCGACTCCCGTCAGCGCCTGACTAGGCGAGCGCCACCAGGTCGAGGTAGTCCGCGCTCCACAAGTCTTCGGCGCCGTCAGGCAGCAACAACACCCGTTGCGGGTCCAGCGCCGCCACCGCACCCTCGTCGTGGCTGACCAGCACGACCGCACCTGTATAGCCTCGCAGCGCCGCGAGGATCTCCTCACGGCTGGCTGGGTCGAGGTTGTTCGTGGGCTCGTCCAGCAGCAGCACGTTCGCCGCTGAGACCACCAGCATCGCCAGCGCCAACCGGGTCTTCTCCCCACCAGACAGGACAGCTGCCGGTTTGTCGGCGTCGTCGCCGGAGAACAGGAACGACCCGAGCACCGAACGCACCTGGGTGTCAGGAAGCTCGGGGGCGGCGGTCCGCACGTTCTCGACCACGCTCGCACCGGGGTCGAGGGTCTCGTGCTCCTGGGCGTAGTAGCCGACCTTCAGGCCGTGGCCAGGGACCACCTCACCGGTGTCGGGGTCGTCCACCCCGGCCAGCAGCCGCAGCAGTGTCGTCTTGCCCGCACCGTTGAGCCCGAGGACCACGACTTTGGACCCGCGGTCGATCGCCAGGTCCACGTCGGTGAACACTTCCGTCGAACCGTACGACTTCGACAGGCACGTGGCAGTCAGAGGGGTTTTCCCTGCGGGGGCCGGGTCGGGGAACCGCAGGTGGGCGACCTTGTCGGCGACACGTGTGGCCTCCAGCCCGTCGAGCATACGTTCGGCGCGCCGGGCCATGTTCTGCGCGGCGACGGCTTTGGTCGCCTTGGCACGCATACGGTCGGCCTGGGCGATGAGCGCGGCGGCTTTCTTCTCCGCGTTGGCCCGTTCGCGGCGCCGACGACGCTCGTCGGTCTCGCGGGCTTTGAGGTACGCGTCCCAACCGAGGTTGTACTGGTCGAGCTCGGCACGGTTGGCGTCCAGGTGGAAAACCTTGTTCACGCAGGTGCGCAGCAGGTCGACGTCATGGCTGATGACCACCACTCCCCCCGGGTACGCGGCGAGCCAGTCGCGCAACCACACGACCGAGTCGGTGTCCAGGTGGTTGGTCGGTTCGTCGAGCAGCAGCGTGTCAGCGTCGGAGAACAAGATCCGGGCCAGCTCGACGCGGCGGCGCTGGCCACCGGACAACGTGGCCAGGGGTCGTTTGAGGGTCTCGTCGGGCAGAGCGAGGTTCGCGGCGATCCGGTGCGCCTGGGACTCGGCGGCGTACCCGTCGGCCGCGACGAACCTGGCCTCCAGACGGGTGTACCGGGCCATCGCCCGGTCGCGGGTCTCGTCGTCGGCCGACGCCATCGCCCCTTCGGTGGAACGCATGGCCGCAGTGAGCTCGTCGAGCCCCCGCGCCGACAAGATCCGGTCCATCACGACGGTGTCCAGGTCCACCTCCCGCGAGTCCTGCGGCAGGTACCCCACCTCGCCGGTCCGGCGCACGCTCCCAGCGGTCGCCTGCCCCTCCCCCGCCAACACCCTGGTCAGCGTCGTCTTGCCCGCGCCGTTGCGCCCCACCAACCCGACCTTGTCCCCCGGACCCACCTGGAACGACGTCGCCGCCAACAGCTGGCGCGCCCCCACGCGCAGCTCAACATCTGAAGCGGTAATCACCAGAGCCCTCCCAGCGGCGCCCCAACGGCGACCGGCGGACAGTCTAGAGTGTCATCGGAGGGCCATGCCTCACAAGTCGTCACGATGCAGGGCGATCATCACCGGATCACCGACGACCGTGCTCACCGGGCCATCGTGCCCGACCAGGCCATCGAAGGGCACACCCACGATTCCCGAGGGAGACTTCATCGTCGAGGATACCTGCGTGGTGTTTGACGGAACCACCCGGCAACCTGTGACCAAGGGCAACGCCGTGAACGTCCCGGCAGACACAACGCACGCAACGCGCCTCGACCACCGGGGGCCGCAAGCTGGACCACAGCAGACCAGGTGCATGCTGGAGGGAGTGCGTCTGGACTATTCGGATCTACCGCCCCGATAGAGGCATCCCACAGTCGACGGTCGCCCACGGACCTCGCCCGACGCAAGACGCTAACGAATCCAAAGAGTAACTCAGTCTGGAGACCGCGCAGAACGCCAAGACTATTCGCTTGGTCTGCATACGAGTTCTGCCTCTGACAGCGAAATCGGCACGTCGGTGTTGTTGATCAGTTTGCAAGTCTCTTCGAAATGATCCCCACTGAGACCCACAATGATTTCGGAGTGTCCCGGCAGGTGGGACAAGTGGTCATCTTTCGTAGCTGCTATTAGGCCATCAACGACGTTCTGATCACTGAACTTCGCCCAAGAAAAGTCGGTAACGCATGAATGTGAGTAGAAATACCAATCAAAATCACCATCGTACTTCGCCTGACAGGTCAAGGAACCATCCACGAAAGTAGTCCAAGCAAATGTTGCCTCACCTTCGAATCGTGTTGACAAAAATGATGTTTCGCCGGCAAAACCGACGTTACTGAAATCTGCAACACCGCCAATTTTCGCGTCGTTGAAAACCGCGTCTCTATCGAATGCTGCACCCGAAAAAAATACCGTGTTGGCGAAAGTAGATCCCTCAAAGTTTGCATTACCGCCAAAATAGGTATTGCTGAAATTGTCCCAGCCGCCGAAGTAGGTGTGACGAAATTCCATGGCGCTCTCAAATCGAGAACCGGCAAACGTAACCCCTTCGTTAAAGTGAGTACGGTAGAACTCTGCCCTATTCCCGCTGAAGTGCGAGTTTCTAAAATCGACCCAGTTGTCGAATATGACAAAACTGAGGTCTGCATCGGGCAGATAGGCATTGGAAAAACTAAACGGGCGATTGCCCCAGTAAATGCCGCTACGAGGCAACTGGTGTTCTTCCGAAGTGCCAATTGAGTAGAGGTGGTCTCCTATGGTTTTGTAGATAAGAACCCGGACGGCGCGTTCTTCGACCCACTCGGGGCTGTGCTCAGCGTCAGCCATGTCGGAAAAGCCCACCTCAGCGGACGAGTGTGGTACGTCTGGGGGAAGCGGAATCTTGAGGTAGGACTCAATGGTGGCGATGCACTGGTTGCGTCGCTGGATGGCCTCGTTCTGCTCGACAGAGTGGAGATCCGCCCGGGCGATCCAGTCGTCCGCTATGGCAGCAACGGCGGTGATGCCGGCCGCACGAACCGCGGCCGACGTGTCCCCTAGCATCTGCGCGGCGCGCTCGAAACGTTCATTGAGTGCCGCCTTCTCATCGAGCTGGCTGCTGACGGCACTCTGTTCGACGGTTCGCAGCACTCCGAAGACTGCAACAAGGGCGGTGAGGACGACTACGATCGCTCCGATAATCTTCTGGTGACTACCCGTCCTGGCGTCGCCGACACCGAGAATCTTGTCGCGCCACTCCTGGCTCCAGATCAGCCTCAGTGCAACGATCACCAGGATCGAAGCGAACAGCAGCGCCAGGACCATGATCTGACCGCTCTGGCTCCAGAGCAACCAACTGGGTACCCATGTGCCTTTTGGGGCAATGACAATGAGGACGCCCGCCACCCAGATGATTAGGGCGATCGTAAATCGGGCCTTATCGTGGGTGAACCAATTCTTCGCCCAGCGGGTTTGTATGGTCTTGCGTGTTCTCTTGAGTCGCTTTGGTTTCTTGCGTTTAAAAGTCGTAACCGCCTTGACAGTTCTTCTGGACTGCCCCGTGCGGTGCCTGACGACTCGCCGCCGTTTTCCCCCAGTCGATAGTTGTCGCGCGCGTCTGGAAGTTCCCACAGAGTCCCGCCTTCGGTGCAGTCGTGAAGCGTCAAGGTTACCAATACAAACCGTCATCTGCCACCTGACAGATCCCATCTGAACTCAGTCTCAAAGCGCCGACAGCGCCCCGACCGAGTCTCGCAATTCCGTGACAACCGATGACGGTGGAGATGAGTGCTGGTTTGCCGACGGATCACTTGGGACGTCACATAAAACGAGATTTTCGGCGAACGCGAAATCTCCTTCGGTGGAGCGCAAGGCCGCCATGAGCCCGTCAAGCCCCCCCCCCCGCCGACAAGATCCGGTTCATCACGACGGTATCCAGGTCCACCTCCCACGAGTCCAGCGGTAGGTACCCCACATCCCCTGTCCGACGTACAGCCCCGCCCGTAGCCTGCCCGTCCCCTGCCAACAGCCTGGTCAGGGTCGTCTGGCCCGCCCCGTTGCGCCCCACCAACCCGACCTTGTCCCCCGGACCCACCCCACACGCAGCTCAACATCCGAAGCGGTAATCACCAAGGCCCTCCCAACGTCGCCCCAACGGCGACCGGTAGGAGCACAGTCCTAAAGATCCAGCCACGAGCCCATGTCAAGACGGCCCAAACGTAAGATGAAGCAGAACGCTCCACCTCACAACTATGCTCCGCCCCAGAAGCGCCGACAAAGCGAATGTCTTCTCGGTTTCAATTCTTCGATTCCGCCCGGCGGTTCTGTTTCTGGGACCTGTAACCCGCTAGCTTCCAGAGCGTTCAATGCCTTCCTGACCTTCTCTATCCCGTCCTCGTCGACTACGCCATTCATAAAAATAGGATGTGCATGATTAAAGATTACGTAGAATAACTCTCTCCACTGCTTGACGTCGCGGCGCCACCGAAAGTGATAGGCGACTGAAATGCAACGTGGTGTCTGGAAGGCTGAGATAGACACCGATGCCTTCCGTCCTACTATTAAAAGGTCCGGGATGAACGAGAGGGAGCCGACGTAACATCGCAAGTAATAGTTTTCGTACTCTCGGTATGGACGTGAGTCTTTGTCACCCTTCTCGAGAAAACCCATCATTCGATCGAACTCTTGCCGATCTCGTACCTGCCAAACCCTCTTCACTTCATTACGGTCTTCCGTGATGAGTTTCGTTAACTGTTGCCTGAAGCCCTGTCTTGCACGAGAAACTTCAACAGGCGCCCAGTACGTCATCCGAGTGCTGAGGATCTCCTGTCCCGGGCGCGCAGACATAAGCAGCCTGAGGTTTGCACGCATCGCTTGTTCTCGACCTCTGGCAACAATCGTAACTCTGCGCCCCACCACCCATACAGCGCTGATCAGCGCTCCAACGACAATCGCAGCTGCGACCACGTAGAGGACGGACGCTCCAGTGGATCTTGCGATTAGCCATCCGCCGCTGGAGGTAATTACTAAAACTATGGCAGTGGCCAGCACATTACCCGTCACATTAGTCACAAAGTTCGGTCTCGGGTCCATCAGAGTTCACCCATTCGATCCCATGGCATTACCGGCACGGAACTGACTCTCTGGAAACAGAAATCCGGAGACAACCGACTATCGTCAGTTACCAGTAAGGCAGCCGTGACGACTCTCTTTCCTAAATCCACGAAATGCTCCGCGGCCCACCGTACGCTGCGGCCCGACTCGAGTACGTCATCGACGAGAAGAATTGTATTGACTGACGGCAAGAGACTCGGAATTGAGTATGCGCTCAGTGTATGCCGTTCCGGTTCGGCGTATTTGATACCGATGCTGGCCATATCTCGTATTCCAAGAGCTTCCGCAAGAAGTCTTGCGGGAATCCAGCCGCCCCGTGCGACGGCAACAACCATTTCAACAGAAACCCGTGCACTTCGGATTTGTTGCGCAAGGACTCTTGCCATCTCGGTGGTTTGGTCCCACGAAATAGGACTGCTCGCGTATTTGCTTTTCCCCGGTCTCTGCATGTCTCTTTCGAGATTGCCCACCACTGGAATTCTGGAATCCTGCTTATAATCAGCATAGGATTCGATGTCAATCTGTCTAGTGGGCACCAGCACCTCCGCACGTGAGAGAAGACGGATCAGGGCCGCTCCCCAAAACTGGGTCTTGTAGCCTGTCTACCACCTCGGAGTCACCTCAATCAACACCACGACGAGACTTCACCCGCGGCCCCCGTGAACCGGGGTGCCACCTGTACAGTAACTGAACTCGACGACCCGACTCTAATGTTCCATTTAGGCCAGGAAGGCGCTCCAGAAGCGACGTCTCAACCACTAGTGAGGCACGGCCATACTAATCCTAGTTCCCTACGTCCTCGCCGAGTCCGGTTGCCGCCGATGCGATGCCAGCGCAGGCTCCGCTGTACCTCACTCAAAAGCCGCCGTGTCTGGCGACATTCTTGGCGAACTCCAACCGTGTATTGTCTCAGAATGTCTCTCCCTAGCAGACGGCCGGTTTCTCTCATCGCTTTTCACTGTTTTGGTGCCAAACTATTTTATCCTCGTCGTTGTTGACGTCGCCGGGATCGTCTACCGTGCAAGCATCTCCTGACCAACGATCCTGATGATTTTTCAAGTCCGCGAGGCCAGGCAGACACGCCACCGGACAGTCCGGTACCTAACCTAAGTGGTCCACAGGACAGTCGCAGTCAGACGACGACGCGGGTGATGCGGCCCCAGGCGTAGCCGGAGCGGCCGGGCTGGGTGATGACGAAACACTCGTCGTCGCCGATGGCCACCGGTTCGGACAGGGTCACGCGGGCACGGGCGGAGTCACCGGGCAGGAGCATCTCGACCTTGGCGGCGACCTTCCCGGTGACCTCGGCGTTGCGGAAGTCGAAACGGCAGACGGCGCCCGGCCACAACGGGCGCGGTGAACCACCCTCGGGCGGGGTCGCCAGGTAGATGTCGGCGTCGAAGCGGCGGCGTGTCTCGTCGTCGGTGCCAGGAGCGTGGTCGACGTCGACCGTCTCGGGCGCAGGGACGTAGCTGTCGACAGCGTCCATGAGCGCCAGGACGCTCGCCCGCCACTGCGGGTCGCCGTACAGGGCGTGGAACGCCGAGACCCGCACCACGGGGACGTCCGCGCCGGGGTAGCCCTGCGCGCTCAGCTCTTCGCGGACCTCAGCCTCCACGAAGGTGGCCAGGTCGTCGTCGACCTGGTCAGCCTTGTTCAGGGCCACGACCAAAGCAGGCACGCCCAGCCACCGGGCACCGAGCACGTCCTGGCGGGTCTGGGCCATCACACCCTCGACCGCCGAGACCACGAGGATCCCACCGTCGAGGGGGGACGCGTGCAGCAGGCTGGTCCGGCTGTCGCGCCACGGGCTCGGGTCGATGTGCAGGTACCGGCGCTGGGGCGTCTGGTACTCCACACCCCGCACGACCCAGTCGTCCTTGCTGGCCAGACGGTTGCGGTCGGGGTACTCCTCACGCAGCACCCTGGTGACAGCAGCGGTCAACGTCGTCTTTCCGTGGTCGACGTGACCAAGCACGCCGATGCGCACACTGCCCGGGCCGGTCATGGTCAGAACCTCCGAGGTCTCAGACGTCTTGGCGTGATCGTCTGTGTGTCGGGTCAGTCATATCGGGACCAGCCTACGCGTCGTGCCCGCGACCGTCTCTATCCCCTGGCCGAGGGACAGGCATTGTGGATCGGTCCTGCCGGGTTCACCCGGGCCTCGGCACGCGGCCCAGCGGCTGTGCTGGGCGTGGGGTCACGGGTCGGACTCAGCCTCGTCCATGAGGTAGGCGATGTGGTCGATCTGGGCCCGGAGCTTGGCAAGCTCGGAGCGCAAGATGTCGTCGTTGGTGGCGTCCGGCTCCCGGGCAGCCTCGATGATCTCTCCCTCGGAGTGCAGGCTCAGGGAGTCGACGACGATACCGAGGATCACGTTGACCAGGACGAAAGACGCCGCCAGGATGAAGATCAAGAAGTAGATCCACGCCCAGCCGTTGACCGAGGTGATCGGGAAGACGTTGCCTTGCCAGTCCTCCAGCGTCGTCAGCTCGAAGAGGGTCCTGAACGCCGCCGGCAACGTGCCGAACCTCTCCGGGTTCTCGTCGCGGAAGAGGTGGATACCGACGATCGCGAAGATGTAGTACAAGACGAGCGTCAGCAAGACCGTCCAGCCCACGCCTGGCAGAGAACCCATGATGGACGAAGCGATCCTGCGCAGCGGCCGCAACCGCGACACGAGCCTCGACGCGGTCGCGACCCGCAAGATCCGCAAGGTACGCAACCCGGTGAAGACCCAGGCGAACCCGAGGGACGACACGATGATGAGGAAGTCGAAGACGTTCCACTTCGACCGGAAATAGCTTCGCCGGTACACGAAGAGCTTCAAGAGCATCTCGGCGACGTAGACGCTGATGAACACGTACTCGAACCAGTTGAGTGCCCCGCCGTAGCGATCGACCACATCAGGCACGGTCTCCATCCCGAGGACCGCTGCGTTGAGCAAGATCACCAGGAGAATCGTCCGGTCAAACCACTTGTGCTCGACAAGACGTGTGAGCCTGCTGCGCATGGTCAGGACCCAGACCTCTCGTCAGTGCTTCGCCGCCGCCGTGCTCGATCGTACCTGGACCGGAGAAAACTCAAGCCGACCACAGCACACGTGCTGCCGGACCAGAGCCCAGAGCCCTACCGTCCGTACTGCGCCGGGCTGGGCTGGTGAGCACCAGGGTGGTAGGCACCAGGCTGGTAAGCACCGGGCTGTTGGGCACCAGGCTGTTGGGCACCAGGGTGGTAGGCACCAGGCTGGTAAGCACCGGGCTGTTGGGCACCAGGCTGTTGGGCACCGGGCTGTTGGGCATCGACGGTGCGCACACCTCGTGGGGGTGTGGGAGCCAGGAGGCCGCTGATCGCCTCGCGCGCGGTCCTCACCGCGTACAGGGCAGCCGAGACCGTCCCGGAGTCGAAGGGCCGCGACGCCGCCAAGCAGTGGTTCGCCAGCTGCCGCACTGCCGAGACCTGCCTCAGACCAGAGTTCAGCTGGGCGTCGATCGGTTCGGCGAACCGGTCCAGACGCTGCGACAGGCGGAACCGCGGGATCAGCAGACGCCAGGTGGCCAGACGGCGCTGGAACCCGCGCATCTCCTGTTCCACCTCGGCGAGGTCTTGGGCGAACAAGCGCAGGTTCTCGTTGGTGACCACGACCTCGCGCGCCACGGCCTGGGCCGTCTCCTCCAGCGCCATGGCCAGACGGCTGATGTAGGTCAGGGCACGCTCAGGGGCCTGCCCGGCTGCCAGCTCACGGGCGAACTCGCCGAGCTGTTCGTCGTGGAGCCGGGCCAGCGCGATACGCACCTGCAGGTCACCGATGCGCCGACGGACGTCGTTGAGGCGGTAGTGCAGGTCTTCCATGGCCTCGACCAGCCACTGGGCGATCTCCGGCAGCGGACTGACGACGCGGCCCAGCACCGGTTCGGTCGCAGCGACCTCGTTGGACGCCGCCACAGCAGCGGCGACAGCGGCACGCAACCGTGCGACGGACCGCTCAGTCTGGTCAGCCTGCTCGCCGAGCTTGCCCGACAGCGCACCCAGGTCGTCCAGGCTCGCCATCTGGCTGTCCAGGGTGCTGTCCACAGCCATCGCGGCGCGGATCATGAGGTTCATCGGACCCGACGTCGGGTCACGCGGGTCCGGGTCGGTCCAGCGGAACTGGGCACGTCGGGCGGCGACCTCAGCGGGCAGGGCCAGACGTATGAAGTCCTCGTAGCTGTGCAGGCCGAGAGCACCGATGCCTCTGGCCAGGGCGTCTGCACCGATCTTGGCGGCGTCGGGGCGCGAGTGACCAGCCGCGCGGGCCGACAGCTCCATCGGCAGCACCTTCTGGTACAGCCCGTCGGCGGCCTCCCACAGGTCGGTGCGGCACGGACGCGAACGCACCGACAAGAACCCGTCGCCCAGCGGCGTGACCGTCGCGAACACCCAGTACGCCACACCGTCGTGGGCTAGGTTCTTCACGTACGCGGCCATCGGCCGACCAGCGAGCAGCAGGTCCCACATGATCTGGAACGCGCCCGCAGGCATGGCCGGGTGGCGGATCAGGTTGTGCGGCTGCCGCAAGATCTCGGCCATCGTGTACCGCGCGTAGTGGCAGAACACAGCGTTGGAGCCGTCGATGACGCCCTTGCGGTCCGTCGTGGAGAAGAACAGGTGCGGGACGGCGACCTCGCGCAGGGCACCGTCCGGCCGCGGCTGGACCGGTGACGGGTGCCCTGTGGGAGCCGGGGCCGTGACGTACGTCATCATCCCTGGCTGGGCGGCACCCGGTGGTCGGGCGGCTTGGCCTGCCCGACGGTCAGGCTCCGCCGGCGACCAGGGGTACTTACCCGACATCCCTTCACCTTTCCTCGTGTGCAGCTCCTGCCGGACCGTCCGTCACCAGGCGGTCCCAGAGCCAACATCCCATGCCAGAAGAACGCATACGGCGCCGACGACCAGCCAGCAGTCGTCTCCCCAGCCCTGCACGATGCGGGTGCAACCTTGGAGGCGACAGTACGGACACTCACTGGAAGGCTACAGGCAGAATCACCCGCTTCGGTGCGATTTGCTCCCCTTCACTCGATTTGTCGCTCGGACGTCGCCGAGCTCACCCGCGGGGAGCAGTCCAGCCTAGATCGACCGATACTCGCCGCCACCAGGTGGCAGGCACACTCGGCACGTCGGCTCCGCCCGGCGCCGCAGCCGACGTGCCGAGCATCCCTGGCCTTCCATGGAGACGACGACAGCTAGGGAGTGTCGGCCGGTTCGAACACGACGATGGTGCCCGAGTAGCTCGCCACCCAGACGTTCGCCGTCTGCGGGTCGTAGGTGATGCCGATCGGGTGGTGGCCGGTGGGCAGGGTCTGGGTGACCGTCATCGTCGTGGTGTCCACGACGGCCACCGTGTTGACGTCGTAGTTCACGACGTACAGGTGCAGGCCGTCGCTGGCGAGCGTGGCCGAACGCGGTTCCTTGCCGGTGTTCAGCCTCGCCACGACCGCTGGGCCACCAGGTGCCTCGAGGTCGATCTTGGCGACGTGGTTGGCGCTGGCGCACGTCACGTACAGGAACTGCCCGTCCGGGCTGACGTTCACGTGACGGGTCGCCCGTCCGACGTCCTTGATCCACTGGGTGTCGCCGGTGGCGATGTCGACGATGGCGACGTCAGAACTGCCGAACGCGGCGACATACGCAGTCTTCGAGTCAGGGCTCACGGCGATACCACGGGGCCACTTCTGCATGTCGACGGTGCGGACGGTCTCCTGGGTCGCGGTGTCGATGACCGACAGGTTGAACGAGCACCAGTTCGACACGAGCAGGCGCTTGCCGTCGGGGCTGACGGCGAGGAACTTCGGCACCTTGCCGACCTCGATCACCTGGTCGATCTCGAACGTCTCCATGTCGATGCGGTACACGAAGGACGCGGTCAGCGGGTCCGACGTGCTGCAGGTGTCGGAACCTTCGCGGCCGTGGCCCGTGCCGTACATACCGTAGTTCGAGACGTACACGTGCTTGCCGTCAGGCATGAACGCGGCCTCCACCGGGGCACCGCGGCTGATACCCGGGTACTGCGGGTACCCGAACTGCGACAGGTCCACCGAGTCGGCGATGGTCGCGACCAGCTCGAACTGGTCGTCGTACACGGTGACGGTGTGCCGGTACATCATGTTCTGCGCGACGAACAGCCCGTGCCCGCTGGCCACCACAGACTTCGGCGAGATAGCCCCGGCGATCGTCGTGCCCTTGACCAGCTGGGCCGCCGAGGGCGGCAGCGGCGGTGACGATGGCGGGTCAGGCGGGGCAGTCTTGGTCGGCGGCGCCACCACCGCCGAGGTTTCTGTGGGCTGGGGCGAGGAGCCCTGGAGGCACCCTGCGAGAACCAGCACGGCGCCGACGCAGACCCCGACGGCCGCGGTCGGGCGGCTCAGAGGTGCTCTCATGAAGACGACCCTTCGTGTCGTGGAGGCAGGTTGTGCACGAGGACCCACACGGCTGCCCTCCCGTGCCAGGTGGCGTAAGCCTACGCGCGCCGAACAGGTGAGGCCAGGTCGCGACGATGGGTCCTCGTCACGCGCCTTGGAGTCCGGTCACACCCCGTCGTGTTCCTGCCCCGCCGGATGAACCCGTGCGAAACCTCGTGCCTCGCCGGTGCTCTGCGGACACCTGCGGGTGCGACCGAGCACCTCAGGACCGCGCGGGTACCGCTTGCTGCGGCCCGCCAGTGTTCGGCGCAGCCACACTCATCGATTTCCTTGGCACTAGGCTCACCTAGGACTTCCTGGTCCTCCAACGCCCGAGGGGTTTCGCATGCCACACCCGCGTAGATTTGCCCAGGTCGACGTGTTCTCGTCGGCGCCTTACCTGGGGAACCCGGTTGCTGTGGTTCTCGACGCCGCAGGGCTCGACGACGAGACGATGCAGCGTGTGGCCCGGTGGACGAACCTGTCGGAGACGACGTTCGTGCTTCCCGCGACCAACCCCAAGGCGGACTACCAGCTGCGGATCTTCACCCCTGGACGCGAGCTCGCGTTCGGAGGCCACCCCACACTGGGCTCGGCTCACGCGTGGTTGGAGCACGGTGGTGTGCCCGGCGACGCGGAGCGGGTCGTGCAGGAGTGCAACGTCGGTCTGGTCGAGGTACGTCGCGGCGAAGGCATCTTGTCGTTCGCGGCCCCGGCGACCCGTCGCAGCGGAGAGCTGGACGAGGAGTACCTGGACCAGGTCGTGGCCGCCTTCGGCATCGACCGCGACCAGGTGGTGTCCCACCAGTGGGCCGACAACGGACCCGGATGGGCTGTCGTGCGGCTTGCCACAGCCCAGGAGGTGCTCGACCTGGAACCCGATCTGTCGCAGCTTCCCACGGCCATGCTCGGCGCGATCGGGGCCTACCCGCAAGGTTCGGAGCACGCCTTTGAGGTGCGTTCCTTCGCGCCGGGAGTTGGCGTGCCGGAAGACCCTGTGTGCGGCTCCATGAACGCCTCGGTCGGCCAGTGGCTGGTCCGGACTGGCGCTGTGCCGGGTGCCTACACAGTCTCCCAGGGCGCCCGGTTGGGACGTGCGGGCAGCGTCACGATCACGCCAGACGCTGACGGGACCATCTGGGTCGGCGGGGCGACGACCACGCTCTTCGCAGGCACCGCTCTCGTCTGAGACCACGAGCGCGGCGGGCCCACGCGTTGGCGGTGGTGCCTACCCCCTGGGATGCGTACCAGAACTTTGACGGCGCGGAACAGCAGACCTGCTGCCTGGTCTGGAACCGTCGCTTTGCCCGTGAGTCCCGTCGGCCAAGCACCACGGCACCCGGCAACGTCCGCCGTGGTTCACGTACGCTGACCACATGACTGTTCTGCGACGCCTCGTGTCCGTGTTGACGATCGCTGTGCTGGGCGCAGTCCTGCTGGCCGCCTGTTCGGACGGCACCAGCGGCTCCGCCTCCGACGGCACCGGCTCGGACACCGGCACAGGCTCGGACACCGACGGCGCCACCCTCCCCGTGGACGCCTTCGAGTCTCTCCTCGCCCGCGACGGCGTCCACCTCATCGACGTGCGCACCCCCGCCGAGTACGCCACCGGTCACCTGCAAGGCGCCACCAACATCGACGTCCAGGGCGACTACGCCGCTGGTATCGCGAACCTCGACAAAGACGGCACGTACGCCCTGTACTGCCGCTCAGGCGTCCGCTCCGGCACCGCCAAGCAGGCCATGCAAGCCGCCGGGTTCACCCACGTCGTGGACCTGTCCGGTGGCATCAACGCCTGGACCGAGGCCGGCAAGCCCGTCGTCACCGGGTGAGCTACGCCACGCCGACCCGCAAACACGTCGCCACCGGCCCGCAAGACACGGTAGAGTGTCTGGCCGTGCCGGACTGTCGGCACGTCACGGGCTGTGGCGCAGTTTGGTAGCGCACTTGACTGGGGGTCAAGGGGTCGCGGGTTCAAATCCCGCCAGCCCGACAGATTATCGGGGTAGCAGATTTCTGTGCTGGCCTGTGCGAATAGACTGGCCGCGAGGAGCCTCAACAGGGTCCTTGATCTCTTCCCACGGGGCTCCTCTCGCAGACGGAGGCTGGTATGCCTGTGCCTCTTCCAGTGCTCCGTACGTTTGTAGTACGCTTGCTGCTGGAGGTGAGTGCCATGTCTGTGACGACGGAACGGACACGGGCGAAGACCAAGTCGCAGCGCATCGAAGCCCGGGTGACGCAGAGCGATGCCCAGGTGATCGCGCGGGCCGCGACGTTGCTGAACGAGTCGGTCTCGGCGTTCGTCGTCGGCGCGGCAGTGGAGAAGGCTGAGACAGTCGTGGCGCGAGCGGACCGGACGATCATGCCAGCCGAGCAGTTCGACGAGATGATCGCTGCACTGGACGACCCGGCCCCGATTCCGCAGATCGTCGCGCTCGCGTCTCGCACGCGACGGATCACGCGCACGTGAGCCAGCCTGCCACCGAGTTCGTCACCGAGCTGCTGACGTCTGCTCACCAGATCGACGAGTTCGACAGCGGCGAGGACGAGACCGACTCGTGGCTGCGGTCGAGCGCTGTGCGTGCCCAGCAGCAAGGCAGCGCACGGACACGGGTGCTGGTTCGGGCGGGAGAGCGGAGGGTGCTCGGCTTCTATGCTCTGACCCCGCATGACACTCATCGCGAGGACCTGCCGAGTTCGGCTGCTGGAGGACTGCGGGTGGTCCCTGGGTATCTCATCGCGCAGCTGGCCGTGGACCGGAGCCTGCAGGGGCAAGGCATGGGTGCGGAACTGCTGCTCGACGCGTTGGAGACCATCGTCTCGGCGTCCGGTGCCGTCGGTGGCCGACTTGTCGTGGTCGATGCTGTCCACGAGAACACCTTAGGGTTTTATGAACGCTTCGGCTTCATTCGGATCGGGGCATCTTTGCGCTTGTACATGAAGATCTCCAAGATCACGGGATCGCTCCCGTGGCCCGGCCAGCAGCGCGCAGCACCCCCATGGTAGGCAACCATATGGCGGTGCATCGCGTTTCAGCAGAGCCTCTCACGCCTGCTCTCACAAACAGCGCCGCACGAGCCGAGGTTGGCGGTGCTCAGTTGGCTGGCGACCCGGGTTGACTCGGTCTTCAACAGGTCGACGGAGGACTGCTCCGGCGTCGTGGCCATCATGAGCGTGGCCTTCGGGGCCAGCGACGTGCGACGCCGGGCGGTGCTCCTAGGTCTTTGCGCCGAGGCGGGTTTTCGTCAATACCGACGTACTCGGTCGATCCGTCGGGACGGATACGAACAATATGGCCAGCGATCACCACTTTGATATCGCCCTGCGATGATTGGAAATACTTCCTTTCATCGTGCTGACAAATATCCGACTCAAATTCTCGAAGTCGACAACCTTCGTTTCGAACGATGCGGACGTAGACGGGAGCTGCGTTATATAGAGAGGTGTCGGCTTCGTCATTTCCATTGCAGCGGCGTAACATCGACGACCAGGTCATGACTTCACGGCGGTCCTTGTCTCGGCGATCGAGGATCCACAGGTGAGTGGAGGCCATGATGCTAACCCCAGGAAATACTGCCATCGCCCAAGATGAGTAGGTCCCCCACACCTCGGTGGTGAAACCAAGTTTCAGGGCCCCGCCAATCATGCACAGAGTCACGTCAATAGTCGCGACGACCAGAAGGATTGTGAGTCCGGCAAGAAGCGGCTCCCATATCACCGAAAAGAGTTTCCGGTAGCCCACTATTCGTGACCTACGTTTCCCTGCGCGGCAGCATTGTTGAGATTATTATCATACCTTTGCAATTTGGCGACGATGCTAGCGACGTCGGCCTTCAAGTTTCGACTGCTCGCGTAGGTTTCAAGGCTGCGCCTAATCCCTACAATAAACCACCGACCCTGGCCGAAACTAAACAACTCATCGAACGATCGAAGCCGCCGTCGCTCGCCGTCCGTCAGCACATAGGACGGATCCGCCATATAAGGATGCTCCCTACGAAATTCAGGAAGAACGTAATTGTCGATAACGAAGATGCCTTTCAGAAGTTTGAGTCGAGAATTGGTCATTCCCGGTTCCTTGGCTAGTCTGCTAAACTCTCGATGCCGCGATGCTGATTCGACTTTATCGAACAGATGTGCGAGGAAATCGAACCGGTACACGGCATTTTCGACAAATTCCTCACCACACTTCAAGAGGAGTACATGGCTCGCACCCTTGTCATCAACATACATCCTGAGCGGAGTTGGACACCCCGCCTGTTTCTTGCTCAATGAATTGAGTGCGACTATGATGTCGGCCGATCCTATCCCGAAGTGGCTCGCGAAGTCGTCCCTGAGTCTGGAGATCGGGACCTCACATCCTTTACTTTTGACATAGAACAAGATCCTCAATGGTAAGAAGAAAAAGGGAAGGACGTGCATGGTCGACGAGCAGTGAGCAGGATTGAATATGTCAAGCAGCGAACGGTGGGTTCGGGTCCGAAACAGGGTTGTCGAAAGCCAGGCACCAGTCTCTCTCGCATCGTTTCCTCTAGGCAGGTGCCGCGACAGTTCGGCCATCAATCCCAAGAAATGTCGAACATCCGAGTTTAGCCAGTGACTCGCCATTCTATAACTGAAGGCGTCATCGGTCAGGTGCGCAAGAGCCGTCTTAAATGATTCGTACTGCGATGCCGCCGCACTTTCGACTTGGCGGGGGGTCAACGAGCCCCGATTCGCCTGGACATAGGCGTATGCACCCTTGTTACGGATACGCGCGATTTCTAGCAGCGACTGGTCGACATCTTCGAGCTGAAAGGGCTCGATCCTGCGCGCATGCTCAATAGGATCAGTTTCACTTTGATTTTCTGTCCGGATTGCTATGAATAGAAGTGTACGCGACCTAAGAACGCCCGTAAGTTTTGCAAAGAGGATACTCCGCGCATCCGCGGTAAGTCCTTCTCGATTGTCAAAGATCAAGACGGGCGGGGACTGTGGACGAATCGTCTGAACTGCGGTCAGGGACAGAAACTGTTCGAATTCGGTCCCAGCGTATTTTTTCGAGAGTTCCCGAGCCCGCTTGCATGCGAGCAGTGTCTCATCTTTCCCGCCCATGACGCGTTTCCCCTCCTCGGACTCCTCAAACTCCTCGAGTTCCAGCGCGCCTACGTCGCTGAACACAGTGCGGTTGAGACTTGCCTTGAAAGCATTGTGGTCCGGGCCTCCCTTCAAACAATTGCGAATCTGTGTTGAAACGAAGGAGTTGAGTTTCTCAGTCATTTTCTCCGGCTTGATTGTTCCTTGAAGCTCGGGGGCATGTTCGAAGTCGATGAAGATTGGCAGTCTTCCGTCGTTTCGCAACTCTCTTTGAATCAGGCGCATCGTCGTGCTCTTGCCGCAGCCGCGTTCGCCGATCACTAGAACTGCTCGTTGTGATCCCATTTGGATTGACGGTCGACGCATAGAATGGAGCCACATGTCCGTGTGGTCGAGAAGCCATGCGTCTACATGAGGTGCTTCCTGAGTACTGTCCGAGTCCTCGAACAGGTTCGAGTCGAGAACTTGTTCCCATGCACGCCGGACAAATGTGATTGCCTCTTCGCGCTCGTCTCGCAACTGATTTCTATCTCGCGTCATGCGTCATGATCTTGGTGGTCGTAGCGGACCGAGCAACAGAGCCGTAGTTACTCGGCTCTCGGCTCTTCGCATTTGGTCACTGTTCAGGGTCCATGATCCTGTTCCAGGTGCTACCCAGGATGCAGACAGAACCCCATCCCGCGGATCGTCTCGATGACGTCGGGGCCAAGTTGGCGGCGCAGGCAGCAAATATGTACATCGACGACCTTGGAATCGTGGTCATAGTGGTGACCCCACACGCGGACGAGCAGCCACTCGCGGCTGAGCACCTGGTAGGCGTTGAGCCTCAACGTCTCCAACAGGGCGGACTTCCGGGCTGACAGATCGACGTCACGACCGTCAGTACTGACCCGCCGGGTCTTGGTCTTCCTCAGACGTGGGCGGATCCGCGCCAGCAACTCGTCGAAACCCAGGGGTTTGGCCATGTAGTTGTCGGCGCCGCCGTTCAGCCCTGCGACAGCGTCGACCACCGACGAGCGGGTGACGATGATCACCGGTAGGTCAGTGCCTGGGCACACGGGCGGGACAGCAGCACCATCCCGTCCTCGTCGGGTTTGGTGTGCTGCTACCGCTGCTGGCGCCTCCGCCGCTCTCGTCGCTGTCTGAGCCCACGGTCAGCGCCCCTGGTTGTGAGCAGGAGCGCTCCGACCAGGACAAATGTGTGCACCGCACGAGTCCAGATTGCGGATTGCCGCCACTGCTGTCCTTTCATTTCGGTTCTCGATGGACTTGGCGCGGCCAACGCGTTTGCCGATGGTGATGCGGGACGAGCCGTCCCGGTACATCTGGTACACGCGGACAATCTGATCGACTGTGACCTGGGGGTACGACGAACCGACGCCGGCACTGCGCAACAGGTCAGAGAGGGGTCGTGCGGTGGGTTCCGAACTCAGTCAGTGCCCAGCTGCCCCAGGGTGAGCCGTGGGCGTGTACTCCACGATGACAGCGGAACCTTCTTCGATGTCGGTCGAGCACGACGATGCGTTCTCCCGTGGGATGCGAGCACGCCCACTACCATCAGTGCTACGACCATCTGGTCCACGACCTGGGCGGCTCACGAGGCCTTACACCTGACGTGGCACGAAGCCCGCACGAGGCATCCCGAGGAGCGACGATGACACCCCTCGACGCCTGGACGATCTTGCGCGAAGGCAACGACCGGTTCGTGCGGGGACAACCGGGGCACCCCTGCCAGGACGCCGCCCGGCGCCGCGAGCTGCAGATTGCCCAGCACCCCCACACCGTGGTCTTGGGTTGCTCAGACTCACGGGTGGCGGCTGAGATCATCTTCGACCAGGGCTTGGGCGACGTCTTCGTGGTGCGCACAGCCGGTCACGTGCTCGACACAGCGGTGATCGGGTCGATCGAGTGCGGTACCGAAGTGCTCGGGGCCGCGCTGGTCATGGTCCTGGGTCACGACTCGTGCGGCGCCGTGGCCGCGACCGCCCAGACGCTGGCCACCGGTGAACCGCCGCCCGGGTTCCCGCGCACCGTGGTGGACAAGGTGATCCCCTCGATCACGCAGATCACCAGCCGGGCGAACGCCGACGGGGTGGGCTTGCCACGTGAGCTCGACGCCGCCACCCTCGGTACCGAGCATGTGCGCCACACCGTCGCTGCGCTGTCGGAGTTCTCGGAGGCCTTGCGCCAGGGCGTCGACGACGGACGCCTCGCGATCGTCGGTGTTGAGTACGACCTGGTCGAGGGCCGGGCCCGGCTGGTCGAGGTCGAGGGGGACGTCGGCGAACGACCCACGGCGTCGTAGAGCCACCCGGTCCCAAGCCAAGGCGCAGCGCTGGCAGGTGCCCACCGTCTGCGACAGGCGCCTGCGAGGGCAGCGTGCCTTCGCCCGGCGGTTCAGCGGCGACGTTTCTCCTTGACGCGGACGCCGATGCGGATCGGCGTGCCTTCGAAGTCGAAGGTCTCGCGCAGGCGGCGTTCGACGAAGCGGCGGTAGCCGGGGTCCAGGAAGCCGGTGGTGAACAGCACGACGCGTGGGGGGCGGGTCGACGCCTGGGTGGCGAACAGGATGCGGGGCTGTTTGCCGCCGCGGACGGGATGGGGGTGGGCAGCGACGAGCTGGCCCATGAAGGCGTTGAGCCGGCCGGTGGGTACGCGGGTGTCCCAGGAGGCGAGCGAGCGTTCCAGGGCGGGGACCAGGCGGTCGGAGTGCCAGCCGGTGCGGGCCGAGACGTTCACCCTCGGGGCCCAGCGGACCTGGGCCAGGTCTTGCTCGATCTCGCGTTCTAGGTAGGTACGGCGGTCCGCGTCGGTCAGGTCCCACTTGTTGTACGCCAGGACCAGGGCGCGGCCTGCTTCGACGACCTGGCCGATGACGCGCACGTCTTGGACGGTCAGCGGCTGCGACGCGTCCATGAGCACCACCGCGACCTCGGCCTTCTCGATCGCGGCCTGGGTGCGCAACGAGGCGTAGTAGTCCGCGCCGGAGGTCATGTGGACGCGGCGCCGGATACCAGCAGTGTCGACCATCACCCACGGTTGGCCACCGAGGACCACCAGCTCGTCGACGGGGTCACGGGTGGTCCCGGGCACGTCGTGGACGACGACACGCTCCGACCCGGCCAGCTTGTTGAGCAAGGACGACTTGCCGACGTTGGGACGCCCGACGAGAGCGACCCGGCGCGGACCGTCGGGCCGCAGCCCGCCGTGGGCCGAAACTGGCGGCAGGACCGCCAGCGCCGCGTCCAGCAGGTCGCCGATACCCCGGCCGTGCACTGCCGAGACCGCGTACGGCTCCCCCAGCCCCAGGCTCCACAGGGCCAGCGCGTCAGACTCCTGCGACGGGCCGTCCACCTTGTTCGCCGCGAGCACCACAGGTCGGCCCGAACGCCGCAGCATCCGCACCACCTGCTCGTCGGTGTCGGTCGTGCCGACCGTGGCGTCGACCACGAGGACCACCGCGTCAGCCAGCTCGACGGCGATCTCTGCCTGCTCGGCGACACGCGCGTGGATCCCTGCGACGTCCACCTCCCACCCGCCGGTGTCCACAACGGTGAACTGCCGTCCCGACCACTCCGCCGGGTAGGCCACACGGTCGCGGGTGACACCCGGGGTGTCCTGCACGACGGCTTCGCGGCGCCCCAAGATCCTGTTCACCAGGGTCGACTTGCCGACGTTCGGCCGTCCGATCACTGCCAGCACCGGGTGTGCCGCGGACGGGCCTTGTGGCGCCTCGACGTCGTCACCTGCTTCGAGGAGGGACAGGTCGTCCTCGGCAAGGTCGTAGTCGTCAAGACCGGCACGCAGCGCCGCAGCCCATGCCTCGTCGTCGGGCCCGATGGTCTCAGTGTCGCTCACGCGCACATTCTGCCGTGCCGACGCACCTTCCCCGTACTCGTGCCTTGTGGGGGGGACGGAGACAGTCTCCGTCCCCCGGCGTCGTTCAGGCCGTGGGTGTGGCGACCATCCACCAGGCCGCGGCAGTCGGAATGGCGACGACGAGGAGCACCACCCCGGCCACACGCCCAGGCACACCCCCGAGCGGTCTCTTCGTGACCAGGTGCCACACTCCCCCGACAGCCATGACGACCGCCGCGACGCCCAGCATGGCCACCGGTGCGAGCGCGAGAGCGACGAGCAGGGCGACAGCCACGACAAGCAGCGGCCACCGACGGGGCCCGGAGGGTCCTCGGCTCACTCCTCGGCTCCGGTGCCCAGACCGGTGCGGGCGGAGGCGTCGGCTACGAGAGCGGCGATGGCAGCGCGGATGGTTTCGGTGGCTTGGGCGACGGCTTCACGGCCGGTGAGGTCGGAGCTCACGTCGATGGGGTGGCCGAACTCGATGAAGACGCGCCGGCGCGGCGCATGGGCCTGGCCTTTGCCTTCGCCAGGGCGGCGGGTTCCGAGGATCGCGACGGGGACGACGAGAGCGTTGCCGTGGACCGCCAGCCACCCGGCTCCTGCGCGGGCGGACTGGACTTTGCCGGAGCCGCGTTCGCCTTCGGGGAAGATACCGATGGCTCCCCCGCGTTTGAGGACGCCTAGTGCCTGCGCCAGGGCGGCACGGCCGTTGGAGCGGTCGGTCCTGATCTGGCCCGCGGACCGCAGGAGGAGACCGAAGGGGCCGTGGAACAGCTCTGTTTTCACCAGCAGGTGGGGGGCGCGGGGAGACATGCCGATGAGCACAGGACCGTCCATCCAGTGCTGGTGGTTGGCGGCGAGGACGATGGGGCCGCGGCGTGGGACGCGGTCTTTGCCGGCCCGGCGGGCGTTCCACACGACGGTGAACATGAAACGGCCGATCGAACGGCCCCAGTAGGGACCTACCCGGCCTGGGATCTTGGGGGTGGTGCTCATCGTTGGCCGCCTTCGGACGCGGTGACAAGGGCGAGGACTGCTGCGATGGTCTGGGGCAGGTCGAGGTCGGTGGAGTCGACGGTGGCGACACCAGGGGCGGCCCGGTGGAACTCCACGACGGTCGAGTCGTCGGCGTCGCGGCGCAGCACCTGGTCACGGGTGGCGGCGACGGACTGAGCCGAGGCGTTGCCGTGCAGCTCGGTGGCTCGTCGGGCCAGACGTGCTGCGGGCGACGCGGTGAGCAAGACCCGGACCGGGGCGTCAGGGGCGACGACTGTGGTGATGTCGCGTCCTTCGGCGACGACACCCCGGCCGCCAGAGAAACCTCCGGCGCGTTCGTCAGCGACCAACCCCTGCTGGCGGGCGACGAGATCAGCGCGGATGTCCAGGTTGGTGGCGACCTTGGAGACCTCGGCGGAGACCTGCGGGAGGCGGATCGCCTCGCCGACGTCCACACCGGACACGTGCACCGTCGGGCAGGCAGGGTCCAGGCCCATGACCAGAGGCATGGCGGCGACCGCTGCGGCGGCTGTCGGCCCGTCGTCGACGTCGACGCCTTGTTCACGGCACCACCAGGTCGCGGCCCGGTACATCGCACCCGTGTCGAGATAGGCCAGGCCGAGGGCGCTGGCCACACCTTTGGCGACCGACGACTTACCTGAGCCTGCTGGGCCGTCGAGCGCGACGACGAGCCCTTGTGGTGCGTTGGTCATGGCATCACTTTCCGGTGGTGGAGGAGTCATCAGACCACCGTCCAGCCGCGGCGGGTGAGCTCGGTCTCCAGGCGGGCTGCGGCTTCGGGGAGGACGGCAACGTTGGCGATACCTGCGAGGCGACCCGCCGCGTGCTCGATGTCGAGGTCTTCGAGGTTGACGCCGGTGTCGCCTATGACTCCCAAGAGCGCAGCCAGGGAGCCGGGGGTGTCGGGGACCAGGACACTCACCCGGGCGTAGCGGTAGCGCTGGCCACCGTGCTTGCCGGGGACGCGGGCCACACCGTCGTTTCCTGCTGCCAACGTCCGGGCGAGAGCAGCCAGGGTTCCTTCGGCGACGGTGGTGGGGCCGGACGCGACGTCAGCGGCGGCCAGAGCAGCCAGGACGGTGTCGAGGTCACCGCGCAACGCCGCGAGCTCGGTGCGGACGGCAGCGGCGTTGGCGGCGAAGATCGCGGTCCACAGCTGGGGGTCGGAGGCGGCGATACGGGTGACGTCACGCAGACCCTGGCCGGCGAGCTCAAGAGCTTCGACAGGGGCGTCGCGCAGGCGGGCAGCCACCAAAGACGCCACCAGCTGGGGCAGGTGAGAGACCGTCGCCACCGCCTGGTCGTGGGTGGCCGCGTCCATGGCCACCGGGATGGCACCGAGGTCGACAGCGAGGTTGCGCACCGCCAGGGCAGAGTCGGCACCGGCACCAGCGTCGACGATCACCCAGGGGCGACCTGCGAACAGGTCGGGCAGCGCGGCGGCTGGGCCGGTGCGTTCACGCCCAGCCATGGGGTGCGAGCCGACGTACCGGGTGAGGTCGGCCCCGGCCGCACGCAGGGACGCCAGGACGGTCCCCTTGACCGAAGCGACGTCGGTGACGACGGCCGACGGGTGCGTAGCTAGCTCCGCAGCAACGAGGTCAGCGGTGACGTCGGGCGGGGCGGCGACCACGACGAGGGCAGGTTCGCGATCGTCGGGGCGGGCGGGGCGTCCGGCACCGACGTCTCGGGCCAACGCCACAGCAGTGGGCGACGGGTCGGCCAGCGTGACCTCGACTCCGAAACGGCACAGGCCCAACCCCACGGACGCACCCAGCAGACCGGTGCCGACGATCCGGACTGGTCCGGTGGTCGCCACCGCGACCGGCTCAGGCCCTGGTGTCTGGACGCCCTCGTCCGCCGGGCTCACAGCCCTGCCGCCGACATGAGAGACCCGACCTCGGTGGCCGAGAGCACCCGGGTGCGCCCTGTGCGCAGCTCGCCGAGGCGGATAGGGCCGAAGCGGGTGCGGACCATACGCACCACGGGGTGCCCGACAGTGTCCATGAGACGGCGCACGACACGGTTGCGCCCTGAGTGCAGGTCCACCTCGACCAGGGTCGAGCGGTAGCCGAGCTGGACGACCTGGAACCGGTCGACCTGCACAGGACCGTCGTCGAGCTCGACCCCGGCTCGCAGACGTTTGGCCAGCTGGGGGCGCACCTGGCCTTCGACCTCGGCCAGGTAGGTCTTGACGACCTCGCCGGAGGGGTGGGTCAGGCCGTGGGCCAGGTCGCCGTCGTTGGTGAGCAGCAGCAGGCCCTCGGTCTCCTCGTCGAGCCGCCCGACGTGGAACAGCCGTTCGGTCCGGTCGGCGACGTACTGGGACAGGTCCGGACGGCCCTGCTCGTCGCTCATGGACGAGACGACCCCGGCGGGTTTGTTCAGCGCGACGGTGACCAAGGTGGTGTCGAGCGGGACCCGGATCCCGTCGACGTGGATGACTGCGGTGACCGGGTCGACCCGCACCCCCAGCTCACGCACCACGTGCCCGCCCACAGTCACACGACCGTCGGCGATGAGGTCTTCGCACGACCGCCGCGACCCCATCCCAGCCCCGGCGAGCACTTTTTGCAGACGCACCCCGTCAGGTTCGTGCACGTCGACGTCGGACTTAGCACCTTCGCGCTGGCGGACCGGCCGGTCCGGCTGCCCCGGAGGCCGACGGCCAGACGGCTGGCCCTTGCGCGTGCTCATCGCCTGGTCCTCTCATCGACGTCGTCGAGCTCGTCGAGGCCCGGCAGGTGCGGGGCCAGCGGCGGCAGCTCTTCCAACGAGGTCATACCCATCCGTTCCAAGAAGTATCCCGTGGTGCCGAACAGCACGGCGCCAGTGACCGGGTCCTGGTCGACCTCCGCGACCAGACCACGGCTGGTCAGGGTACGCATCACCCCGTCCACGTTCACCCCCCTCACAGCCGAGACCTGCCCACGGCTGACCGGTTGGCGGTACGCCACGACGGCCAAGGTCTCCAGCGCGGCCTGGGTCAGACGGGCGGTCTGCCCGTCGATGACGAACCGGCCGACGACGTCCGCACACGCGGGTGCCGAGTAGACCCGCCACCCGTCGGCGACCTGGCGCAGCGCAAAACCTCGCGGTCGCCCGCCCCGCTCACCGCGGTACTCGGCGGCGAGCTCTTCGCAGACAGCCAAGACCTCTTCGGTGGGCAGCGCGAGCAACGCTGCCAGGCGCACCACAGGCACCGGTTCGTCGGCGACCATGAGGACCGCTTCGACAGCGGCCGCAGCACCACCAGGCAGGTCAGCGACGTCGAACCCTAGCTCGTCGACACCGTCCAGGGCGGTGGGGTCAGCCTCTGACATCGTGGCTCCTGCTCGGCGGTGGTTCTTCGGAAGGCTCGCTGCCCGGCGGTTCGTCATCGTAGTCGGTGGTCAGGTCCACCTCGCCGTCTTGGGTGCCGGTCCACCGCACGGTGAGGTCCCCCAGGGCCACAACCTGGTCGAACGCCACCGCACCCTCCCGGTACAGCTCAAGCACGGCCAAGAACCGTGCCACGACGACGATCGTGGACCCTGCGTCGGCGACCAGCGCGCGGAACGACAGCGACGGGTGGCGCCGCAACCGGTCAGCCAGGAGCACAGCCTGCTCGCGCACCGACACAGGGTTGACGTGCAGGTGGGACAGGTCCACCCCAGGCGGCGCGGGTTTGGGTGCCATGGCACGGGCCGCGAGCGCCGCCAGCTCGTCGGGGCCCAGGGTCCACACGAGCTCAGGCAGCAGGACCGCCAGCTGGGGTTCTAAGGTCACCGACCTGGGACGGCTCAGGGCCCCGGCAGCCCACCGTTCACGCAGGGTCTCGGCGATCTGCTTGTACGCGCGGTACTGCAGCAGCCGGGCGAACAGCAGGTCGCGGGCTTCGAGCAGCTCGAGGTCTTCGGCGTCCTCCACATCCCCGGCGGGCAGCAGCCGGGCCGCTTTGAGGTCCAGGAGGGTCGCAGCGACGACGAGGAACTCGCTGGCCTGCGACAGGTCCCACCCGTCAGCGTCCGCAGCCCGCAGGTACCCCAGGAACTCGTCGGTGACCTGGGCCAACGCCACCTCGGTGATATCGAGCTTGTGCTTGGCGATCAGCCCGAGCAACAGGTCGAACGGACCGGAGAACACGTCGAGGTGCACCTCGAAGCCCCGCGTCCCGCCCAGCGCACCAGCGTCGGACTGCGCAGCCTCAGGGGGCGTCGCCACGGGCGACGAGCTCACGGGCCAGCTGGCGGTACGCCTCGGCGCTGGCGTGCGTGGGGGCGTAGGTGGTGATCGGTTCGGCGGCGACGGTCGCGTCAGGCAGCTTCACAGTCCGCGGGATCGTCGTCTGCAGCAAGATGTCGCCGAACCGGTCGTAGACGACCTGGACCATCTCGCGCGAGTGCAGCGGACGCGGGTCGAACATCGTGGCAACGATCCCGTCGATACGCAGCCGCGGGTTGAGCCGGTCAGAGACCTTGTCGATCGTGGTCTCTTTGAGCAGCCCCACCCCACGCAGGGCGAAGAACTCGCACACCAACGGGATGAGCACCCCGTGCGCGGCTGTCAGGGCGTTGATGGTCAGCAGCCCCAGCGACGGCTGGCAGTCGATGAGCACAGTGTCGTACTCGTCGAGGACCGGCCGGATCGCCCGTGACAGGACCTGCTCACGGGCCACCTCGTTGACCAGCTGCACCTCAGCGGCCGACAGGTCGATATTCGCCGGTATGACGTCCAGGCCCTCGACCGGGCTGTGCTTGAGCACCGCCTTCGGGTCCGGGTCAGGCGACATGATGAGGTCGTACACCGAGTGTTCCACCTCGTACGGGCTCACACCCAGCCCGACGGTCGCGGCACCTTGGGGGTCGAAATCCACGACGAGCACCCGGCGGCCGTACTCGGCGAGCGCCGCGGCAAGGTTGATCGTCGTGGTGGTCTTGCCGACCCCACCTTTCTGGTTGCACAACGCGACGACCCGCGCCGGACCGTGGTGGGTCAACGGCGGCGGGGCAGGGTAGTCGAGCAGGGGCCTGCCCACGATGTCGGTCTGACCAGGTGTCTCAGTCGTCACCACAACTGACAACCTACCCGAAATGCGTGCGAGGTGGGCGTGGGCACACCGAACACCCAGCGCAGTGTCACGGGACGATTGCCCGTGGGTGGGCCGCCAGGTACACCTCACGCAGACCCTGGACGGTCACCAACGTGTACAGCTGGGTGGTGCTCACCGAGGCGTGGCCCAACAGCTCTTGGACCACCCGCACGTCGGCTCCCCCGGACAGCAGGTGCGTGGCGAAAGAGTGACGCAACGTGTGCGGAGAGATGTGCTCGGCGTTGGGCAGCCCGGCACGTACGGCAGCGCGGCGCAGCACCTGCCAGGCGCTCTGGCGTGACAGACGCCCACCGCGGGTGTTGCAGAACACCGCTGGGGTGCCGCGCCCTGCCCCGACCATGGCCGGACGGGCCCGCACCAGGTAGGCGTGGAGCGCCTGCACGGCATAGCTGCCGACAGGCACCACCCGGTCTTTGCCGCCTTTGCCGTGCAGACGCACAGCAGCGTGGTCTTCGGTGAGGTCGACGTCGTCGATGTCCAGCCCGACAGCCTCGGAGATACGCGCCCCCGTGGAGTACAACAGCTCCAGCAGCGCCCGGTCGCGAAGGCGCGAAGGGCCTTCCCCGCCGGTGGTCTCCAACAGCTGGGCGACCTGGTCGACGGTGATGGCCTTGGGCAGGCGTTTGGGCTGGGACGGCGGGCGGACCTGGCACGCCGGGTCGTCGGCGGTCATCCCTTCCGCGGCCAGGAAACGGTGCCATCCGCGCACCGCGACGACCGCCCGCGCCGACGAACCAGGCCCCAACGACGCTCCCCCGTCTGCGCCGGTGCGGGCCACGACGACGTACTCCTCGATATCGCGCTCGCCGACCCGGCCCGGCGCGTCAACCCCTCGTGAGCGCAGGTAGGCGACATACCGGGTCAGGTCCCGCCGGTAAGCAGCAAGGGTGTTGGGCGACAGGCCACGTTCGACCGTCAGGTGGGTCAGGTACGTCTCGAGGTCTGTCTCTAAAGACCCGGTCAGCACGTCCGCACGCTCGGACGTCATAGTCATGGACGAAGGCTAGGGTGCTGCGGTGTCCTGGCCGCGGCAGGCGCGCCGTCCGCGGTACGGACCCAGGCGCGCAGCGGACCGGACAGGGGACTAATCTTCGCCTCGACATCGACGACAGGGTGACAAACGTGGTTCGTGGAGTGAAAGCACCGACCGCCACAGTGGTGGGTTGGACCGACCTGGACATACGCGCGGTCGACACCGCCCGGGTCCTGAGTGCCGACGCCGTGGAGAAGGCTGGTAACGGGCACCCAGGAGCGGCGATCAGCCTCGCCCCTGCGGCGTACCTGCTGTACCAAAGCTTCCTGCGGCACGACCCGGCAGACCCGGCGTGGCTGGGCAGGGACCGTTTCGTGCTCTCGTGCGGGCACAGCGCGCTGACCCAGTACGTGCAGCTGTTCTTCGCAGGTTTCGGCCTGGACCTGGACGACCTGAAAGCGCTGCGCACCTGGGACTCGGCGACCCCCGGGCACCCGGAGCACGGGCGCACCGCCGGGGTGGAGATCACCACTGGTCCCCTCGGCCAAGGCCTGGCCTCCGCGGTGGGGATGGCTATGGCTGCGCGGCGCGAACGTGGGCTGCTCGACCCTGACGCCCCTGTGGGCACCTCACCGTTCGACCACCAGATCGTCGTCCTGGCCTCCGACGGGGATATCCAAGAGGGCATCAGCGCAGAGGCCGGGGCGCTGGCAGGCACCCAAGAGCTCGGCAACCTGCTGGTGCTGTGGGACGACAACCGGATCTCCATCGAGGGCGACACCAAGGTGGCGTTCACCGAGGACGTCGTCGCCCGGCACGACGCCTACGGCTGGCACACCCAGACGGTGGACTGGACCGTCGGCGGGACCTACACCGAAGACATCGACGCCCTGGCCGCGGCGTTGGCCGCGGCGAAGGCAGAGACGAGCCGCCCGTCGTTCATCGCGTTGCGGACCCTCATCGCCTGGCCCACCCCTGGAAAGACCGACGACCCGTCCTCGCACGGCGCAAAGCTGGGTTCGCCAGCGGTGCGGGCCTTGAAAGAACAGCTCGGTTTCGACCCTGACGCCACCTTCGTCGTCGATGACGAAGTCCTGGCCCACACCCGCCGTCTGCGCGACCGGGCCGCGGCGGACCACGCCGCCTGGCAGACCTCGTTCGACGCCTGGGCAACGGCGAACCCGCAGCGCAAAGACCTGCTGGACCGGTTGGTCGCACGTGCTCTGCCTGAGGGGTGGGCTGACGTCCTGCCGGTCTTCGAGGCGGGCACGTCAGTGGCGACCCGGGTCGCGTCCGGGGCGGCGATCAACGCCCTTGCCGGTGTGCTGCCCGAGCTGTGGGGCGGTTCGGCGGACCTGGGTGCCTCGAACAACACGACGGTGACGTCCGAACCGTCGTTCCTGCCCGCAGGGCGTTCGTCGGCGCAGTTCGTCGGCGACCCGTACGGGCGGACCTTGCACTTCGGTATCCGCGAGCACGCGATGGGCGCGATCGTCACCGGGATGTGGTTGCACGGGCTGACCCGTCCGTACGCGGGGACGTTCTTCCAGTTCGCTGACTACATGCGCCCGGCGGTGCGTCTGGGCGCGCTCATGGGCGCGCGCGTGGTGTACGTGTGGACGCACGACTCGATCGGGGTGGGCGAGGACGGTCCCACCCACCAGCCGGTCGAGCACCTCGCGGCGTACAGGACCATCCCTGGGCTCGCGGTCGTCCGCCCTGCTGACGCCAACGAGACGACCGCAGCGTGGGCGGAGGTGCTGCGCCGCGACGACGGTCCGGCAGCCCTGGTCCTGACACGGCAAGACGTGCCGACGTTCCCGCGGGGTACCGACGGGTTCGCCCAGGCAGACGTGGCCCGCGGTGCCTACACCCTGCTGGACTCGGTCGGTACTCCCGACGTCGTGCTGCTGGCGACCGGGTCAGAGGTGGCCTTGGCTGTGGCCACGCGCGACCTGCTGGCCGCCGACGGCATCGCCGCGCGCGTGGTCTCCGTGCCGTGCCTGGAGTGGTTCGACGAACAACCCCAGGCGTACCGGGACCAGGTGCTGCCGCCGCAGGTGCGGGCACGGGTGTCGGTCGAGGCGGGGATCGCGTTGTCGTGGCACCGGCTGGTCGGCGACCACGGCCGGACGGTGTCGCTGGAGCGCTACGGAGCGTCGGCGTCGCCGTCGCGCCTGTTCACCGAGCTCGGGTTCACCCCCGAGGCGGTCGTAGCAGCGGCACGCGAGTCCCTCGCCGCTGCCAGGGCAGCGCGCGGCTCGGTCACCGAGGTATACGCCCAGGCGTAACACCCAGCGGTGTGCGGGGCGTACGCCCAGTCAGGACGCTCAGAGGTTCGGGCTTCCTGGCGTGCGACGCCGACTGCCCGAGCCGCCGGGCCTCCACCCGACAGGCCCGCTGCGTCCCGGATCCTCAGTCGAACCCGAGCCTGAGCCCCCGCCCGAACCCGAACCTCCGTCCGAACCTGAACCTCCAGGCCTCCACCCGACAGGCCCGCTGCGTCCCGAACCCCCACCCGAACCCGAGCCGCCAGGGGCCGACCCACCGGACGGGCCCGAGCCTCCAGGCCGCCGCCCGGCGGACCCGGTCGAACCTGAGCCACCGGACCTCCCGACAGACCCACCCGAACCCGAGCCACCACCCTTGCGTCCCGCAGGCAGACCCGAGCTCGAGCCACCAGCAGGGCTCGAAGCAGCAGAAGCCGAAGCAGGAGCAGGAGCGGCAAGAGCAGGAGCAGGAGCCGCCGGAGCAGCAGGGGCAGCAGAGCCCGACGTGCCAAACCCACCAGCCGAACCACCGCCCGGCCCGGATCCACCAAACCGAACAGGCGAAGCCGAGCCACCGGACGGGCGCGAGCCACTGGGCCCCGAACCGCCAGACCCACCAGCCGAGGCCGAACCCCCAGCCGAGGCCGAAGCACCGGGCCCTAGACCGCCAAACCCACTAGGCAATCCCGCCCCAGCTGGCGCCAGACCCCCTGGACGCGAGCCAGCGCCCGGCCCGGAACCGCCAAACCCAGCCGAACCTGGGCTCGCAGCCGGACCACCTGAGGCCCGGCTGCTCGAACGCGAGCCTTCCGAACGCGAGCTGCTCGAACGCGAGCCTTCCGAACGCGAGCCCCCCGAACGCGAGCTGCTCGACCCGCCCAGATCCGCGCTGCCAAAGCCGCTCAGGTTCGAACCACCGAACGCACCCACGGAAGTCGAACCGTCATACGCGACGCCCAGGTCCGGACCATACCCACCCGCCGACGCTGAGCTGCGCTTACGGGACGGGGGTGACTTACGACGCGCAGAGCGTGTGCGCGAGCCGCCTGCACGGCTCAGGAGGACCACCGCGGCCACGAGCAGGAGCACAGCGGCCCCGATGATGAGCTCGCGGCGCTGGCGCTGTGCCTGGGGGGCGGCGTCCAGGTCGGCGCCAGGCAGGACCTTCGGTGCTGGGGGGTACACACCGACAGGACGGCCGACGAAGCTGGCGACGTCGGCGACGTCGGAGGACTCGGGCAGCACGCCGAGCAGGTCCACGAGCGTACCGTCTTCGAAGATCGCCGTCTCCAGCTCGCCTTCCAGTGACTCCAAGAAGATCTTGCGATCCCCGTCGGGGCACGTCAGGACGAACTCGCGGTTCTCGAACGTGTGCGACCCGGCGATCGAGGTGCAGCCCTGCCAGAAGCCCGCGAGCGCGGCAAAAGCGTGCCCTGCGGGTTTGAGCTCGCCAGGGACCGCGAACTGGGAGTCAGGATCTGCGCGCGCCATGAGGCCAAAATGCGCCTCGGGAGCATCAGCGTGGCCGTCGTCGTTGATCAGGTCGTACCACCAGACCCCGCCAACGACACCGGTGGCGCGTACGCGCACGTACAGCTCGACCAGGTTCAACGCTTGGCCCTCTTCGGTGACCCCGCCAACAAAGTCGGGCCACGACGCCGTCCACCCGATCTCGGTGACGTACACCGGCACAGGCGAGCCATAGGCCTCCTCCACCTCCTCAGCCACCAGGCGCACACAGTTGGCCACGACCTCGGCGCCAGGCGCTGGCGGGTCGTTCGAGGACCCAGGGCAGCCGTCGACGGAGTGGACGTAGGGGTGCAAGGCCGCACCGTCGACCGCGATACCGCGTTTGCCCATCTCGGTCATCGTGGCTTCGGTCCACTCTTTGTCCCGTGCGGCGATGGCGTTGACGACGATCGGCACACCAGGGGCGGCCTCGCGCAGGGATGGCAGGTTGATGCCGACACGCTTCGGGTAGAGCAGGGCCTCGACGAGGTTGACGTACATCATCGGGCAGCCCGGGCCGTCCGTCGGGTCGTCCGGGCAGGGGTCGTTATACCCGTGGACGCGGCCGTTGCCGTCGGCAGCAGCGGGCCAACCCATGTAGATGTCCCACTCGTTCCAGATCTCGAGCCCAGCCAGGTTCTCTGGGCCGACCTTTTCCACCAGGGCCAACGCGTACTGCAAGAACGCGGCGCGTTCTTCGGGGGTGTCGGGGAACGTCCCACCCTTGAGGTAGTCGTCGTTGCCGTAGTCCAGCACCAGCATGATCTTGCCGCCGTGCTCTCCGACGGGCTTCAGCCAGTCGGCCCAGGTCGGTTCGGCGATCCTGGCCCAGCCAGCCTCGTCGCGCAGGCTCGCGGCACCCATCTCTTTGATGGCGATCTCGGCGAGGCCCTTGCCGTCCGACGGGCGCTGCCCGGCCCACATCAGGTGCGAGGCGACACCCATGACGAACCGGTCGCCCTCGTCCACCTTCACTTGTTCCGTCGGGGGGTCGAGGGGGACCTCGTCGCTGGGCGTGCACGCCACCAGGGCTCCAGCCAGGCAGGATACGACAACTAACGCGCACGCCACCATGGCGCGGCGTCGGCCACAGCTTGCTGGCGCACGCATGGAGCTAACCCTACGGGGTCGCAGGGGTGAAATGACCGACTTCCACCAGATTGGACTACCTGCCACCCTCACGGCTACAGCCTGCACGCGACGTCGGCCAGGTCCGCGGTGTACTGCTCCAGGCTCTTCCAGACCTTGCCGCACAGCCTTTGGGCGATCTGGGCTGCGCCGACAGCCGAACGGATGTCCTCTCGCACACCGGTGGCCTGGGCGCGGGCCAGGTACACCTGTGCCAGAGCGACGTCGGCGAGCGGGTAGGTGGGGACGGGGCGCGGGCCCTCGTCGTCGCGACCGCTGCGGTCGGTGTGGGCGGCGTGCGAAGCCTCTTGCGCCAGAGCCAGGGCTCTGGCCAGCGCGGCTGGGTCCTGGTCACGCTGGCTCTGGGCGACCAACAACGGCACCACGTGCGCACGCACCTCCCAATAGCCCCCGGGGCTGGTGTTCCCGGCGGCAGGCAGCAGGTGCACACCCAGGGCCAGCGCCTCGTCGAGCACCGCCGAGTCGTGGTCGGCCAGGGCCAAGGTGCCCAGGCACACCAGCAGGTTGTCACCGACCCCCGGCCCTGACACATGCCCTGCCGGTGTGCGCGCGGCCAGCTGGCGCAGCACTGCCACAGCATCGTCGAGGTACGTGCGCTCCCCGGTGACCTGGTACGCGGCCCAGCTGGCCTTGCCCCGGGCGTTGCACGCGTCGACGGAGCTGTCGAGCTCGACGGCGCGGTTGGCGGCATCGACGGCGTCGAGCGCGTCCTGCCGGTCCCCGTACCGTTCCCACGACATGACCAGCGCGGTCGACAGGTTCGCCAGCGTCGCCGACGTGACGGCCGCCCGGCGGTCGCGCAGGGGCCGCAGCTTTTTGCGCACGCGACGCCACAGGACGTCGGCGGAGTAGACCCGTTCCATCCCCCGGTACAGCTCGACCACCATCGTGTGGAAGGCGCGGTCCTCAGCGTTGCGCAGCCACCTCAGCTCACCGTCGACGTAGGTGGTGTACCCGTGGGCGAGCACGATGACGTCGTTGGGGTCCAAGATCCGCAACGCTGTGACGTCCAGGTGCTGCATCGCCAGGCCGCAGGCCAGCGGACCCCGGCAGCTGGAGCTGTCGGACCACGGCGACTCGGGCGGGTTCAGGTTCTGCGCCCAGGCCAGCGCCACGGCGCAGATGAGCTCGGCATGCTCTGCCGCCATGTCGTGGCCCTCGTCGGCGAGCATCTGCGCCGAAGCCACCGCCTTGGGCGACGACAGCTTCTTTTTCTGCTTCGCTATGCTGCGCAGGTAGTTCGCAGCCTGTGGGACAGTCACCATCGTGGACCTCTGCTCAGTCAAACCGCAAAGGACCTGAGACGCCTGTGCCGTCCACGGCCAGGAATTTCGTGCCAGGTCCACGGCCCGCACTCGTGCGGCGGACCGACGCGCTTTTCGTGCGCATCTTTCACGGGCTGGTCTGCACCCGCGTCAAGCCCTCGTCGTGCTCGTCGTCCTGGCTGGCCAGACCCACAGGGTCGACCGTCTGGGGGGCCTCAGGCGTCACTTCGTAGGACGGCTCAGGTTGGGGCGCCCCGTCCGGCACGGCTTCGTCCACGACCTCGTGGGAACCCGTGCGTGTGGCATCGACGAACGCTTGCCTCATCGAAGGGTCAAGCTCAGTCCACGGCGAAAACTTCTCGTCAGGCACAACCCATCCTTCCTCGTACCGACCCGGACCACAGTAGCCGTCCGGTCGGCGCTGCGGGTACCCATCGAGGAAGACCTGTTCCGTCCGGCCCAACGTGTTTCACCCTGGAGCAGCAGTCATTGCCGATGAACGGTCTTGTGAGAGCAGGTCATGCACGGCGGTGCGCGCCCCGGCCCCCGTGCCGACGGCGCCAGAGCACGAACCCGGCCGCGCCGCAGGCCAGGGCGGCAGCCGCGGCAATACTCGCCGGGAGCCAGAAACGGCGGATCACCCCGTGCGACGGTGGGCCCGCGCTGGACTTGGCCGGACCACCGACGACGGTGCCGTCGGGACCGTCGGCCTCGAGCACCGCTGGCTCACCGATCTCGGGCAGCAGGTCGGCGATGACGCCGACAGGGCGGCCGACGAGGGAGGCCACGTCACCGCCAGCCTCCACGTCAGGCTTCTGGCCGAGCAGGTCGACCAAGACGGCCCCCTGGGCCATCGAGGCGTCCAGCTCTTCTTTGGTGGCGCCCAAGACGATACTGCGCTCACCGTCGGGGCACGGCAGGGTGAACACGCGGTTGTCCTTGTAGGCGCCCTCGACGCTGGTGCAGTCCGCCCAGAAGTGCGCCAGAGCGCCAAAGGCATGACCTGCCGGTTTGGTCCGCCCAGGACGTATCGGGTCAGACGGGTCACGCTCGATGAGGCCGAAGTGGGCTTCCTCGGGGTCGTTGTTGCGGTCTTCGACCAGGTCGTACCACCAGATCCCGGCGGTGTCACCCGTAGCACGGCCCCGCACGTACATCTCCACGAGGATACGGGCCTGGGCGTCTTCGCTGACACCCCCGGTCCCGGAGAACGTCGACCAGCCGACCTCGGTGACGTAGATCGGAATCCGCTGTCCGTAGGCGGTGGCGACCTCGTCGGCGACCAGCCGCATACAGTTGGCCGCGACCTGCGCTCCCGCCGGTGGGTTGCGCGACGAACCGGGGCAACCGTTGCCTGCGTGGACGTACGCGTGCAGCACCGCCCCGTCCACCTGGACGTTGCGCTGACGCAGCCGCGACATCACAGCCTTGGTCCACGGCGGGTTACGCGCGGCGATGGCGTTGACGACGATAGGCACCCCAGGCGCGGCCTGCCGCAACGACGGCACCCCCAGGCCCTCACGTTCTGGGTGGATGAGGGACTCGACGAGCTGGGCGTAGAGGTTCGGGCACCCTGGTGCGTCGTTCGGGTCCGACGGGCACGGGTCGTTCCACCCCAGGCCGCCACCCCAACCCATGTAGACGTCCCACTCGTTCCACACCTCGAGCCCGGCGAGGTTGCTCGGCCCGATCCTGGCCACCAGCGCCCGGGCGTACTCCAAGAACGCTTTGCGTTCACCCGGGGTGTCAGGGAACGCGCCGCCTTCCTGGTACTTCGGGTTGCCGTAGTTCAGCAGCATCATGATCTTGCCGTTGTTCTTCGGCACGAGCTTGAGCGCGTCAGTCCAGCCAGGGTCGTCCATCATGTCCCACCCCGCCTCGTCACGCAGGGACGTGGCTCCCAGGACGGTCAGCGCGATCTCGCCGTCGAGCTTGCCGTCGGAGACCCGTGGTTTGCGGTCCCCCAGGTGCGAGGCGACACCCATGTAGAACTGGGCTGGCCTGATGGGCGCGGTCTGCGTGACAGGCGTGGCCGCCGAACCGGTGGCGACGGCTGGCGCGCTGGGCAGCAGGCACCACACCACCAGCGCGCACACCACAACCGCGGCATACCGCGTTTGCCCCATTCGTCCGGTCACGGGCACCACTGTACGTGGTCACAAGTGTGCCCGTCGTCGAACGTGCCGAGGCTGGCGGTCCGTGGCAGATCAGGGGGTGAGGCAACCAGCACCGAGGAGGGCTTTGAGGTCGCCGAACAGGGAGGTGGTGCGCTCGACGCGGAGCTTGTCGTCGAGCTTCATGGTGGTGGCGTGACCGGGGCTGGCCAGGCGGATGTGGACGTCGACGGTGCCGGGGTGGGTGGCCAGGACCTCGCGGAGGCGTTCGACGAGCCACGGGGTGCAACGGGTGGCGTCGAGGTGGACGACGACCGGGGCGTCGTCGGTGCGGGAGGTGTCGGGGACGGTGACCTCGTGGGCCTGGATCTGGACGGTCTCGTCGCGGCGACGCACCCGGCCTTTGACCCTCAGCACGGCGTCCTCAGCCAGGACCGGCGAGTACGCCACGTAGGTCTCGCCGAAGAACAGCACCTCGACCGAGCCTTCCATGTCCTCGATCATCACCTGGGCCCACGGGTTGCCCTGTTTGGACATCTTGCGCGACAACGTCGTGACCAGGCCCGCGACGGTCACCTGGGAACCGTCGGGGCGTTCTTCGTCGCCGACGAGGGTGGCGATCGACGTGTCCGCGGCAGCAGCCAGGACGTGCTCGAGGCCAGACAGGGGGTGGTCAGAGACGTACAGGCCGAGCATCTCGCGCTCGAAGGCCAGGCGTTGCTTCTTGTCCCAGTCGGCCACGTCGGGGACGGCCACGGAGAACGACAGGTCGTCGGCGGGGCCGAACGCGTCGGCGAACAGGTCGAACTGGCCCTCGGCCTCTTTGCGCTTGACGGCGACGACCGCGTCGACGGCCTGTTCGTGGACGAGCAGCAGAGCCTTGCGCGAGGTGTGCAGGGAGTCGAAAGCCCCAGCCTTGACCAACGACTCGATCGTCCGTTTGTTGCACACCGACGCGGGGACCTTGTCCAAGAAGTCGGTGAACGACGTGAACGCGCCGCGGGACCTGCGCACAGCGACGATGTCCTCGACGACACCCTCACCGACGTTGCGCACAGCGGTCAGGCCGAAACGGATGTCTTCGCCGACGGCGGTGAACAGCGCCGACGACGCGTTGACGTCTGGGGGAAGGACCTTGATACCCATCCGGCGGCACTCGTTGAGGTACAGGGCGGACTTGTCTTTGTCGTCGCGCACCGACGTCAGCAGCGCTGCCATATATTCCGTGGCGTAGTGCGCCTTGAGGTACGCCGTCCAGTACGACACCAACCCGTACCCGGCGGTGTGCGCTTTGTTGAACGCGTAGTCGGCGAACGGGACCAGCACCTCCCACACCGCGTTGATCGCCGCGTCGGAATATCCGCGCTCACGGCAGCCCGCGGCGAACGGCACGAACTCTTTGTCCAGGATCGCCTTCTTCTTCTTGCCCATGGCCCGGCGCAGCAGGTCCGCCTGGCCCAGGGTGTACCCGGCGAGGATCTGCGCGGCCTTCTGCACCTGCTCCTGGTAGACGATCAGGCCGAAGGTGGGCGCCAGGACCTCACGCAGCGGCTCTTCCAGGTCGGGGTGGATCGGGTCGATACGCTGCAGCCCGTTCTTGCGCAGGGCGTAGTTGGTGTGCGAGTTCACACCCATGGGACCTGGCCGGTACAGAGCCAGCACCGCGGAGATGTCCTCGAAGTTGTCAGGGCGCATCTGGCGCAGCAGGGCCCGCATCGGCCCGCCGTCGAGCTGGAACACACCCAGGGTGTCGCCACGGCCGAGCAGCTCGTAGGTGGGCCCGTCGTCGAGCTCGAGACCTTCGAGGTCCAGCGGTGGCTTACCGTTCGCGACGATGTTGGCCAGGGCGTCGTCGATGATGGTGAGGTTGCGCAACCCCAGGAAGTCCATCTTCATCAACCCGAGCCGCTCTGCGGTGGGGAAGTCGAACTGGGTGATGACCGCCCCGTCCTGGGGGCGTTTCATCACCGGGATAATATCGACGAGCGGGTCGCACGACATGATGACGCCTGCCGCGTGCACCCCCCACTGGCGTTTGAGCCCCTCCAGGCCGCGCGCCGTCTCCATCACACGTTGGGCGTCGGCGTCAGCAGCCACGACCTGGCGGAACTCTTCGGCTTCGGCGTACCGCGGGTGGTGCGGGTCGTCGACCCCCGACAACGTGATGTCCGAACCCATGACCGACGGCGGCATCGCCTTGGTCAGCTTGTCGCCCATGGCGAACGGGAAACCGAGAACCCGGGACGCGTCTTTGATGGCCTGCTTGGCTTTGATGGTGCCGTAGGTGACGATCTGGGCGACGCGGTCCTCGCCGTACTTGTCGGTGACGTAACGGATGACCTCGCCGCGGCGGCGCTCGTCGAAGTCCACGTCGATATCAGGCCAGCTGACGCGTTCAGGGTTCAAGAACCGTTCGAAGATCAGGTCGTGCCGGATCGGGTCGAGCTCGGTGATCCCCATGGCGTAGGAGACCATCGAGCCGGCGGCTGACCCACGGCCAGGCCCCACCCGTATCCTCTGTTTCTTCGCCCAGCTGATAAAATCGGCGACGACGAGGAAGTACCCGGCGAAACCCAACGAGGTGATCGTCTCGACCTCGAACGTCGCCCGAGCACGCACGTCGTCGCTCACGCCCCCGGGGTAGCGGTTGTGCAGCCCGGCCTCGACCTGCTTGACGAACCACGAGCTCTCGTCCTCACCAGCAGGTACCGCGTACCGGGGCATGTAGTTGGCCCCGGAGGGGAAGTCCACCTCGCACTGCTGGGCGAGCAGCACAGTGTTGTCGCACGCGGACGGCAGCTCTGCCCAGGTGCGGCGCATCTGCTCGGCGGACTTCACGAAATAGCCCGACCCGGAGAACGCGAACCGGTTCCCGCCCTGCTCGTAGGTGGGCTCGTCGAGGGTGGACCCAGACTGCACTGCGAGCAGCGCCTCGTGGGCGTGCGCGTCGTCCTCGTGGGCGTAGTGCAGGTCGTTGGTCGCCAGCAGCGGCGCGCCGATGGCCTGGGCCACGCGCAGGAGGTCTTTGACCACACGCCGCTCGATGTCCAGGCCGTGGTCCATGACCTCCACGTACAACGAGTCGGCGCCGAAGATGTCCTGCAGCTCGCCTGCGGCGCGCAGGGCCTGGTCGTACTGGCCCAGCCGCAACCGTGTCTGCACCTCCCCCGACGGGCAGCCCGTCGTGGCGACCAGGCCGTCGTGGTAGCGGCTGAGCAGCTCGCGGTCCATCCGCGGCCACTTGCCCATCTGCCCGTCCAACGACGCCAACGACCCCAGGCGGAACAAGTTGTGCATCCCGGCGGTGGTCCGCGACAGCAACGTCATATGGGTGTACGCGCCGCTGGCCGACACGTCGTCGTCTTTTTGCGCCAGCTCGCCCCAACGCACCTTCGTCCGGTCGAACCGTGAGGTGCCCGGCGTGACGTACGCCTCGAGCCCCACGATCGGCTTGACCCCCAGGTCCCGCGCCGCCGACCAGAAGTCGTACGCCCCGAACAGGTACCCGTGGTCAGTGATCGCCATCGCCGGCTGGCCCAGCCGGTGCGCCTCGGCGAGCATGTCCTTGACCCGGGCCGCCCCGTCGAGCATCGAGTAGTCCGAGTGGCAGTGCAGGTGGACGAACCCGTCGGACACCGCTACCCCAGGTTCGTCAGACGCCATGCAGCCGATCCTAGGCCGTGTTGCGAAAGTCCGTGCGCAGGCGAGGCGCGTCCGGGGCGTGCGCTCGCAAGGCGGAGGACGACAGTCGCAGCAGCGCTGCGGCCGAGGATCGACAACGCCGCGAGCGTGCGT
>Ga0123353_10000441_pt1 | contig 51474 bp, 35 predicted proteins | sample TergutLab28metaG_3_FD_92763 | JGI IMG/M metagenome (GOLD analysis project Ga0123353, IMG submission 92763) | Labiotermes labralis P3 segment gut microbial communities from Petit-Saut dam, French Guiana - Lab288 P3 | ecosystem: Host-associated > Arthropoda: Insects > Digestive system > Gut ... | reverse complement strand
TTGGGGCTTGTGTTGAAAAACCGGACCCCAGGGTTCGCCTGAGTACAGGCTCACCCTGGGCTACCCAACGCCGTCGCTTCGCGACTAGGAACTACGAAAACAACACGTTGCATCCTGCCAGAAAGTTTTGTCACACCCGTCTACCAGCCTTTTCAGAAAATCCTGTCGTTTCCCGTTCCTTCCGTTTATCTTGTATGGTTCTTCCAGGATCGTTTGTGTCGTTTTTCTCGGACAATTTTTCCGTTCTCCGTCCGCCGGCGCGGCGGCGCATGGCGTGTCTAACCGTGACGTCGGTGGCGTTTGTCCTGTTCGCGGGCGGGTTCGACTTCATGCTGCCGCTGTGGGTGACGGGCGATTTGCAATTGTCGGCGGCGGATTTCGCCCACCTGCGCAGCTTGCGGTTTGTGGGCGTGAGCGTCGGTGTGATCGTGATGGGCGTGCTCAGCGACCGGTTCGGCCAGCGGCGGGTGGGCGTGTGGTCGCTGGTGGCGTTGGCGGCCTTGGTGCTGCCGCTGGGCTGGGCGGGTGTGGAGTATTTGTATGTGGCCATGCCGCTGCTGGGTGCGGCGGTGAGCACGGTGTTCGTGAATTTGAACACGTTGGTTCAGCAGGTTTCATCGCGTCGGCAGGGGTTGGCGAATTCGATCTATCGCGGCAGCGGAGCGGGCGCGATGGTGGTGGTGCCGCTGCTGGCAGCGAGTCTGGCGGCGGCGATTGGCGGGTACTCCGGTGTGATGCCCTGGCTGACGGTGGCGGCATTGTCGGCGGCGGTGGCGTTGTGGCTGCATCCCGAGGCGGAGGAGGCCCCGCCGTATCAAGGGGTTCGGCAGGAAGTCGGCCGCGTGGTGCGGTCGTTTCTCTCACCGCTGCGTGAGCGTCGGTTGATGGGGTTCTGGATTGTGGCGCTGCTGTGGGGCAATGCGATGGCGGCGGTGGGGGCGTTTGGCGCGATCCGGCTGACGCGCGTACTGGGGATGACGGACGTGGAGTTCGGCCAGGCGATGACGGCCGGCGGCATGGTCGTGTTCGCGGTGACGCTCGCGACGGGGTTTTTGATGGATCGCCTGTCGCTCCGCTGGCTGCACGTGGTGCTGGGGCTGTTGTCGGCGGGGTGTAGCGTCGCGATGGGGCTGACCGACAGCATCGCGTTGACGGTGTCGGCGATGATCGTCACGGGGTTGTGCGGCACGGTGCTGGTGGGCCCCAGCAGCATGTGGATCAGCCGCGAAGCCGGGCGGGCCAGCCAGTCGTCGGTGTTTTTTGTTCACAAAATCGTGTCGGCTGTGGTGTTCTCGTCGGCGATGTTTTTGCTGGCCTACCTCGAACCGCTGCTGGACATGAAACCGCTGTTGCTCTGGAGCGGCGTCCTCGCCGCCGCCTTCGCGCTGGCGTTTCTGGCGTTGCCCGAACCGTCGAAGCCGAGGCTGTAGACTGTAGGCTGTAGGCGCAGGCATATGCATCATTTGGCCAACGGATTCATCAGCCTGCGCCTACAGTCTTCAGCCTACAGCCTTTTTCAAATCCCCACTAACCTTTCCCTGTCCGCGTTGTCTTACCTCGTGTTGCCTGAGGCACAGGCTCGCCGGTTGAATGTGGCTGGCGGGGTGAACGAAATCGGAAACATCAAACGCGAAGGAGTAGGCAATGAAACGTATGACAGGATGGATGATGGTGGGCGCGTTGGGATTGGCGATGCTGGTGAGCACCAGCGCGATGGCGGGAGGCCGGGATCACGGCCGATACGATCGAGGCCGCGATCATGGGCGATTCGACAAACGGTATGACAATCGGCACGACAGTCGTTACGACAGCCGGTTCGACAACCGGCGCGTGATCGTCGTGGGCGGCCCCAAATTCGTCAAGCCGATGCCCGCGCCGGTACGCTACAGCAGCGGTTACACTACGACGTACCGACCCGCCGCGGTCTGCCCGACCTACACGACCACCCGTTACGTCACCGTGTGCGAGCCTCGCACCGTCATCACACGCACGATCGTGACGCCCCGCGTCGGCGTGACCATCGTGGTCGGTCGATAGGCAGGATGTGGCAGACCCGGACAGATTCCACGGAGGGAGAACAGCGGACGTTCGAGGCAAGGCCTCGGCGTCCGTTTGTTTTGTGAGCACCTTTCCGAATGACCACAGGCACCCTGCGTAGCTCGAAGAGCGAAGCAGGGTGCCTGTGTAGTGAAAATGAATGTGCCCTCTAGAACGGCATGATGTCGTCGTCTTTTTCGGTGGACCGTGGCGGCTGCGGGCGGTTTTCCAGCAGTTGTCGCAGATACCGATTTTCCCGCCGGGTCGCCTCCACGTCGAACACCAGGTATTTGAGCTGCAATTGAAGAAACGCGAACGCCGCCTCGGAGGATTCCTGCGGGGGCAGTTCCGGGTGATAGGCCCCGCCGGCGACCTTCTGCGCCTGCGGCGTGGCCGAAACAATCGCCACCAGTTCGTGCATTCGTTTTTTCAACATCATTTCGTCCATCGGACAGCCCTCCTGGAAAATATTGGCCGGCGCGGCCACGGAATTTTCCCCGAAAACCACTGATTTTCGGTCGAAAACCGAGGCTCACCACCGCGCCTTGACGCTCCGCGACGTCGTGATCGCCACGCTATACACCGTGCGATAATCGTATTATAGAGGCAGGCCGAATTACCGCCTAGGGCCAAAATCAGGCAAATTTTTGCGAATTTTCGCGAATTTTTTCCGCGTCGGATTCAGGAGAATGTAGATAGGGCTTTGCCTTTTCTATGTTTGCCAACGCAAAGGTTTGTGGCCCCTCGCTGCTGGTCTCGGTGAATGAATGCGAGTATACTGTTAGTACGATACAAGACGAAACGGTTATGATCACGAACACACGGCCTATAGTTTTGGCGTCTTCGAGTCCGCGTCGGCGGCAGTTGCTGGCGGAGAGCGGGGTTGCATTTTCCGTTCGCGCGCCGACGATCGCCGAGCCGGACGAGGCGTTTCATGGGCTGTCGCCGTCGCAGCAAGCAGAGGCGCTGGCGTATTTTAAAGCCCGCACGATCGCCGACGATCCGCGGAGCGAGGGGTTGATTCTCGGGGCCGACACCATCGTCGCCGTCGGTGAGGCGGTCCTGGGCAAGCCCGCCGACGAAGCCGACGCCCGCCGCATGCTCGGTATGCTCTCGGGCACGCGTCACCAGGTGGTCACGGGCGTGGCCTTGCTGGACGTCGGGCGAGGCAGGCTCATCGCCAGCGACGTCACGCACGTCCGCATGAAGCCGCTCTCGCCGGGCGACATCGACACGTACATCGCCACGATGGAGTGGCAGGGCAAGGCCGGCGCGTACGCCATTCAGGAAACTGCCGACCGCTACATCGAGTCCATCGAAGGCAGTTGGAGTAACGTGGTCGGCCTGCCGATGGAACTGCTGGCGCGGATGCTTCAGGAAATTCAACACGTATGATTCGCCGAAAATACCCAACCCGGCTGCCGACGAAACGGTGGATCACTCCCGCCGTGTTCCTGGCCCTGGCGGTCGGCGTCATCGTCGCGGCGGTGAAGGTCGACACCTGGTGGCCGACGACAAAACCGCAGCCAACACCGCAATTGGCGCTGTACGAAGTCCGTATCGCCCAGGCGTCCTGGCAGGTGGAATTGGCCGTTACGGAAGCCCAGCAGAGCCTTGGCTTGGGCCGACGCGACGAACTTCCCGCTGGCCGGGGCATGCTGTTTGTCTACGACAAACCGCACGTGATGACCTTCTGGATGAAGGACTGCCTGATCCCGCTGGACATCGCGTTCATCGACGCCGCCGGCTTCATCGTGAAAATCCACACCATGCCCAACGAACCGCTCGACACGCACCGCGACGACCTGAAACTCTACTCCTCCGGAGTCCCCGCACTGCTGGCGCTGGAAGTCCCCGCCGGCGCATTGGGCCAAGCCGGCGTCCGCGTCGGCGACCGCGTCACGCTCGATCCGAATATCCCGCTGCCGGGGAGAACCCCGTAACGAGTGACGACAATCGGATGCATGTGTGTTCCTTTTTCGCGTGATCTTCGTGCTCGGCGCGAAAAAAGGAAAATATACCTATGTTTGCCTGAACGTCACTCGTTACAGACTTCCACCGGCTTACAACTTCTCTTATAATTCGCACAAACGAAAAAGGATAGTCTATGACCGTCGATTCCCTCTTCAGCGTTGCGGGCAAAAAAGTCGTTCTGACCGGCGGGGCCGGCGTGTTGTGTCGCGAGTTGGCCGTGGCGCTCGCGCGGCGCGGGGCGAGCCTTGTGTTGATTGGGCGGACGTTGGAAAAACTGCAAGCCGTCGCGGAGCAGTGCCGACAGGCCGACGCCTCCGCCCGCGTGCACGCCCTGGCCGCCGACGTGACGGACGAATCGCAACTCCGCGACGCCTGTCGGCACAGCGTTGACTTTCTCGGCGGGCTGGACGTCCTCATCAACGGCGCCGGCGGAAACAAACGCGAAGCCACCGCCCGGCCTGACAATCCGTTCTTCCAAATCCCCGCCACCGCGCTGCGGGAAGTCTTCGACCTCAACAACATCGGCACGATGCTGCCCTGTCAGATGTTCGGCGAAATCCTCGCCAAACAGCAGGCCGGAAATATCGTCAATTTCACGTCCATGGCCGCGTTCCGCCCGCTGACGAACGTCGTTGGCTACGCCGCCGCCAAGGCCGCCATCAGCAACTTCACGCAGTGGCTGGCGGTGTACATGGCCGGTATTTCGCCCGCCATCCGCGTCAACGCGATCGCGCCGGGCTTTTTCCTGACCGAACAAAACCGCTTCCTGCTCACCGAGCAGGCGACGGGCAACCTCACGCCGCGAGGCCAGGCCGTCATCGGCCACACGCCGATGAAACGCTTCGGCGAACCCGCCGACCTGATCGGCGCGTTGCTTTACCTCGTCTCGGACGCGTCGCGTTTCGTCACCGGCAGCGTCCTCGCCGTCGACGGCGGATTCAACGCGTTTGCGGGCGTGTGACGTACGTTGCGTAATTCGACCTCGCGAAGACCGAGCGGGATTACGCGGATTCTACAATGTATGGATTTCGTATTTTTCGTTCCGTACGGCAGTCCATAAATCCGTTAATCCGTGTAATCCCGCTCGGTCTTCGTGGAGTCGAGTAATGCAACGCTGGTCGATAGGAACATTCTACAGCGCAAAGAGGCAAGCCCTATCCGCGTCGATTTGTTTACGTGGCTCTCTGCGGCACGGGGTAGGTGATTCCGCCGGCGGGGAAGTGGACGACGCGTTGCCTGCCTGGGCCTAGCTGGAGGCGGGCGGCGGCGAGGGCGTCGTCGAGCGTGGCGAAGATGCGGATGCCGGGGAAGGCGGCCCCGTCGTCGGCCAGCTTCGGGCTGACCATGTAGATCCAGTTTCGGTGCAGGATCTGCGTGGCCATTCGGATGAAAAAGGCCGCGTCGCCCGCTAAGTGCGGCGCGAGGCGCATGACGAGATTGGCGAGGTTGGTCGGGCCGAGGAGTTGCACGGCGCGTCGCGTGACGGCGGGGCTGAGGGGCCATCGCGGCGGCTTGACATTGTTCATGCCGCCCGGACAGCGTGTCAGGCAGATGATCACGCCGCCAGGCCTTGCCGCCCAGAGCGTGTTGGCGATGCCCTTGAAACTTTGCCACAAATCGAAGTCGCGCGGGCTGGCGTCGGTGATCAGCACGTCGCCGGGGCTGGGCACGATCACGCCGCAACTGACGGCCGCGTGTTTGGCGAGCATTCGCTGGGCGGGCAGCGGCTCGCCGGTGGAAATCGCCGCCGGCTGATCCGCCTCGTCGAGAATGTACTGCACCACGAACGTCTTGCCGTGCGCAGCGTCGATAAGTTCGCCGCCGTCGTCGATCACCTGCCGCATCGCGTTGCGCTCGGCGTCGATGCCCACCAACTGCCGCATCGAACGTCCGATGCCCTGGCGATGCAACTCGCGAATCGTCTCCAGCGACGCACAGCCGGGCAGGAGCATCTTGTAGCCGCCGCCGAACCCCGCCTGCAAATGCGGACTCACCGACGAAACGAGAATCCGCAGCCCCGCCCGCAGCACGCCACGATCGACCGAAATCCCCACACGCCCGACGTGCCCGACGTCATCGTACGAGGCCGCGTCCTGCCACGGATTGCACCGCCACGCGATGCCGTCGCAGCCGGGCCCAAGCTTTGCCCGCGCCTGGTCCGCCGTCAGCGGCGGATGCATGCCCGTCGCGAAGACGATCTCCAGCCGCGAATCCTCGACGCCCGCGTGGCGGATCTCGCGGAGCAGGATCGGCAGAATCCGGTCCAGCGGGCTGTGACGCGTCAAATCCTCCACGACGAGGACGACCCGCTCGTCCCGCCGGGCCGCCAGCAGACGCTCCAGCGGCAGCCCCGTGCCCGGCTGGTTCAACGCCCTGGCCAACTCTTCGGGCCAGTCCTCGCCCGCCGGGCGCAGCGAAGAGGCCGCCACCTGCGCCATCTCCCACTCGTCGGGTAAATGGATCGGCAACGGTTCGGACTCGGCGGACTGAAGCTGTTCGCTCATGTGCTCCCGATTATAACGTCGTACACGCCCAGCGGCTCGCGAAGCGTCGTGAAATTCCCAAAGCCCGCCTGGCCCATCAGGTCCCGCAGGCGCGACGCGTCACGATGAATCATGTGAAGCCCGAACACGCGGCGGAAAAATCGGTCCGTCCCGTGGGCGGGCGAGAGGCTGTTCAACACGATGCTCGCCCCGCCGGGCATGACCGCGTGCACCGCCCGCGCGATGCTCACCACGACGTCATCGGGCAGATATTCGCAGATGCCGAGCATTTTCACAAGATCCACCCGCCCGTCGAGCATGGCCGCGACGTCGCGGACGTCGCCCTGCACGAACCGCATGCGGTCCGACAGGCCCAGGCGGTCGGCCAGCGAGCGGCCGTAGTCGAACGCGTCGGCGGAGAGGTCCACCAGCGTGGCGCGCGACGGGCGGCGGGCCTGGAGCATGGCGTCGGAGATAATGCAGCCAGGCCCGGCGCCGAGGCAGAGCACGTGGGCGGGTTCGGCGGTGTCGGCGGCGTCGATGAGTTTGGCGAGCGCGCGCGCGCCCAGGAGGCGGCGGTTCCGCAGCGCCATCGACATCGTGCCGGCGCTGACGAGCACTTTGTCGGCGATCTGCCGGGGCTTGCCGTCGTAACTGATGACCATGCTCCGCCACCCGCCGGGGTCGGCCCAGTTGGCGGCGGCCAGTTCGCTCTCGGTGACGCGCAGCACCCATCGCAGCAGGGCGGCGGGCATATAGTTAGCCAGCGGATGAACCAGAGCAGCCTTCACACCCCGGCGAAGAGCGGACACCCGCTCAAACACCAATCCGTCGGTCCATCCCGCGGTATCGGATCGTTCCATGAGTGTCAGTATACCCGGTTAGTTCCCGTGCGAGGAGAATATTCGCGATTCGCGGCGTGTGGGTGAAGAAGGATCGTTTGTTCGAGGGAACCGTTTTAGTTGACTAGTTAACCAGTTAACTAAAACGGTTCCCTCGAACTGGCGGAATGATTTTACCGTCGATTATCGAAAAAAACTGACGACTGGCTTTTTGTGGTATACTTCCCCCCATGAGAACCGCACAAATCCAACGGGCCACGAAGGAAACTAAGATTACGCTGTCGCTGTCGCTGGAGGGTACGGGGGCAGTGTCCGCGGCGACGGGCGTGGGGTTTCTCGATCACATGCTCGACCATCTGGGCAAGCACAGCTTGTGCGATCTCGACGTGCGGGCGGCCGGGGATTTGCAGGTGGACGATCATCACACCGTCGAAGACGTGGGCATCTGCCTCGGGCAGGCGATGGTCAAGGCGCTGGGCGACAAGGCCGGCATCCGGCGATACGGCTACGCGGCCGTGCCGATGGACGAAGCCCTCGCCGAGGCGTCACTGGACATCTCCGGGCGGGCGATGCTGGTCTTCAACGTCACGTTCCCCGGCGACAAAATCGGGCAGTTCGACACGCAACTGGTGGCCGAGTTCCTCCAGGCGTTCTGCCGCGAGGGCGGACTGAATCTGCACGTCAACGTGCGATACGGCGGCAACGACCACCACATTGCCGAGGCGATCTTCAAAGCCGTCGCCCAGGCGCTGCGAGCGGCCATCCGCATCGACCCCCAACGCGATGGCCAAATGCCGAGCACGAAGGGTACCTTGTGAGGTGAGCGACCTTCTTTTCTGACGGCGGGACGAGTGGTCGGGCATGTGGCGGGATGATTGAAAGGGCTGGACGTTCATAACGGCTGGACCCGTCTTAGCCCCAAAGGGGCGGCGTTGGGTAGCCCAGGGTGAGCCGTACTCGGCGAACCCTGGGGTAGGGGATACTGGAGTTTCTTCATCGTGCCTGACGCCACTGGCTACAAGTCATACCGTCGCATGAAGACGACATCGAACGACATGCGTTTTCCCGTGTTCGCGTCGTTCGAAGCCGTACTCGCATGATGGTGCGACCTCGGCCAGTGGCGTCAGGCACGATTTTATGGGGAAAAACCGCTATTCCCAGGGTTCGCCTGAGTACAGGCTCACCCTGGGCTACCCAACACCGCTAAGACGGTCCAGCCGAACTCGTCGGACTCTCTGGCGGAAACTCACGGTGTCCTATGCCTTCTATAAACAGACATTCTGTGCTACAACACCACCATGCGAGCATTGGTTCTGAACATCAAGCCGCTCTCGTGGGCGGTGTGTAAGGCGCTGTGGCCGGTTTGGCCGGGGGCGGTGTTGTCGTCGTTGGGCGGGTTGCGGCTTGGCGAGATGGTTGCGCCGGAGCTGCCGGGCGACGACTGGGTTCGCGTGCGGACGCGGCTGGCGGGCCTGTGTGGGACTGACCTGGCCATCCTTGCGCAGAAGCAGAGGCCCAACTCGATTCTCCAGGCCTACAGTTCCACGCCGCTGCTGCTGGGGCACGAAAACGTGTCCGAGGTGGCGTCGGTCGGCCCGGCGGTGGATCCTTCGTGGGTGGGTCGTCGCGTGTGCGTGGAGCCGACGCTTTCGTGCGTGCCTCGCGGGATCGAGCCGCTCTGCGAATGCTGCCGTCGCGGGGCGTTCGGGGCGTGCGAGAATTTCGACGGCGACGGCGTCGGCCGATACCGCCTGCCGCCGGGCACGAGCATCGGCTACAACGCGCGAACCGGCGGTGCGTACGGCGAGCAGTTCGTCGCGCACGTCAGCCAACTCGTGCCCGTCAGCGACGAGCTTTCCGACGAACAGGCCGTCCTCACCGATCCGCTGGCATGCAGCCTGCACGCCGTGCTGCGGGCGGAATTACAAGACAACTCGCCGACGGTGCTGGTGTACGGCGGCGGCATTCTCGGGCTTGGCTGCGTGGCCGCGCTGCGGGCGACGGGGTTCGCGGGGCGGATCGACCTGGCCGCCCGTCACGAATTCCAGGCCTCGCTGGGCAGGAAGATGGGCGCGAGTGAGATCGTGCTCCGGCAGGCCCGCACGTCGCGGGAGCGGTTCGAAGAAATCGCCGTGCGGACGGGCGGGCGGGTGCGCGAGGTTCGTTTCGGCAACCTGATGCTCAGCGGCGGATACGACGTCGTGTTCGATTGTGTGGGGTCGGTGCTATCGCTTGGCGAGTGCGTGAAATGGACGGCAGGCCGCGGCAAGGTTGTGCTCGTGGGCACCGGCCATGGCGTGGGCGTGGACTGGACGCCGGTGTGGTTCCGCGAGCTGACGATCCTCGGCGCGTACGGGCGGCAGGTGGAGCACTGGCAGGGCAGGCGGATCGGCACGTATCCATTGGTGCACGAGTTCATGCAGGCCGGCACGCTGCCGACGGATGGGCTGTTGACGCACCGCTTCGCGCTGGCGGAGTATCGGGAAGCGTTCGCGACGGCGCTGAATAAGGCAAGTCAAGGTGCGGTGCGAGTCGTGTTTGATTTCCGGTGACGACGAAACGTTTTCACTGGCTCGCCCGCATTGCAGAACGTTGAAGAAGACGAGTGTACCTCCCCGGTCTCGCGCGACGGTGGCCTGGACACAGCCCCAACGGGGCGTCTTGGGTAGCCCAGGGTGAGCGTACTCGCGAACCCTGGGTTTCGGTTTTCTGAATTTTTTCGTGCCTGACGCCACTGGCCGAAGTCGCGCCGTCGCGTGGAGACGGCGGCGAACGACATGCGCTTTCCCTTGTGCGCGTCGTTCGATGCCGTGCAGGCCCGCGTGCGCGACCTCGGCCAGTGGCGTCAGGCACGATGAAAGGAGAAATGTAAAACCTGTTCCCAGGGCTCGCGAGTACGCTCGCCCTGGGCTACCCAAGACGCCCCGTTGGGGCTGTGTGCCGGCGACTGCCGCGCGGGGCCGGGGAGGTCAATCGGTTGTTTTCCTCAAAAACCAGACGCTTCCGTTACGCTAGAAAATTCATCCACACCTGCGAGCCGGTGAAAGCGTTTTGTTGTTTTGTCGGCTTCGCGTAATGCATGTCCGTACGGTATAATCGCCGCCATGTGGTTTCGTGGTGTCATGTTGGTTTGCTGGTGTGCGGCCTTTTCGCTGTGGGCGGGGTGTGCCGATGTTTCGCCGTCGCTGAGCGTGGCGGTGCATGGGGAGATGGTTCAGCTCACCGATCACTCGCCGATGACGCACGACGTGGGCGTGTATGACGAGGTGGCGAACCAGGTGAATCTTTTCGCGGCTGCCAACGAGACGGTGAGCGTGCAGGTGCTTGTGGGCGGCGGGGCGGACGGGGTTTCGGGCGTTCGCGTCCGCATGAGCGAGTTGGTGCTGGCTGGGCCTGGGCGGAACAATCCCAAGCTCGACGCGGGCGCGATCAAGGGCTTCCGCATGCTGCCGGTACGTGTGAGCGAGTTTCCGCCGTGGCACTTGCGGCTGGTGGAGACGCCGCCGCGAAGCGAGCAGTTTTACGATCCGCTGGTGCCGCTGGACGCGCCGGTCGGCGGGCAGCCGTACGCGGTGCCGGCTGGCGATCGGCTGGCGGTGTGGTTCGACATCGCCGTGCCTCGTTCGGCCAAGGCGGGCGTGTATCGCGGCACGGTGCGCGTCGAGGCCAGCGGGCACGCGGCGTGGGAACTGCCGATCGCGATCAAGGTGTACGGCTTCATGCTGCCGGACCAGCGGCCGATTCCGGCGCTGGGGAGCACGGATTTCGCGTCGCTGTGTTCGACGTTCATTCATCGCCAGGGCAGGCCCTTCGTGCCGGCCAATCTCGACCGCAACAATGCCGACGTGATGAAAGGCCTGGTGCTGCTGCGGCAGGTGATGACGCTGGCGCACGATCATCGGCTGGATTTGTTCGACCGCACGATCCGCCCGGCGATGGGGCGTGATTTGTCGGGTAATGTGACGTTGGACTGGGACGATTACACCGCGGTGGTTCGGCCTTATCTGGACGGCACGGCGTTCGAGGACCGCATCGGCGTGCCGGCCTGGCCGATGCCCGTCAGCGAGGATTGGCCCCGCGCGGAGCATTACGGCGGGCGGACCAGCGAGGAGTTCCTCGCGACGGCTGGCGCGATCATCGCGCAGGCCCGCGTGAAACTCGGCGGCGGCGAGTTTGGCAGAGCGATGTTCCACTGGCCTTGCCGGCAGGGCGTGAGCGAGCGGGCGTACGCCGACGCGGCGGGGCTGTTCGCGATGGTCCGCCAGCACGACGCGGAGACGCCGATTGTCTCGACGCTGCCCGCGCGAGCGCCGGCGGAGAGCTTGTTGACGATCCCGCCGGAGATGGCATCGGTGCCGGCCGTCCTCGCACCGCCGGGGCAGTGGTTCGACCCCTCGGCGGCCCGGCCCGGCGACGGGCGCGGCGGCGTGCTGTCGGGCGCATGGCTGGCGCCGGGCACGCCTCCGTACGTGCCGAGCCTGGGCATCCTCGCCACGCCCGCCGACGTGCGGGCGCTGCCGTGGATGGCGATGAAGTATCAGTGTTCGGCCATTTTTCTCGGCGACGTGATGAACTGGGAGGGCGAGGTCTTCGCCACGGCGGCGGGTGCGGAGGCGCGGCTGTTTTATCCCGGCACGGTGGTGGGCGTCGAGGGCGTGCTGCCGTCGGTGAGGCTCAAGCGGTTGCGGCGGGGGCTGACGGACCTGGCGTACGTCCGCCTGCTGTCGCAGCGGGGCAGGCCCGCGGTCGCCAACGGCATCGTCAACGCGATGGTCCGTTACGGCGGGCTTGAGGCGGCGGGCGATCATTATCTCGACCCGCGGCTGGGCGGATGGGTGCACGACGGGCGGCAGTGGGAGGAGGCCCGTCGGTTGCTGGCCGAGGAGATCAACACGGACATTTACCCCGAGGAGTCGTCGCGTCGCGACCTGCTCGCGCAGCAGATGGCGTGGCAGAATTTCCTCGACGCGACGCGGACGGTCCGGCTGGAGCAGTGCCGCCCGACGGTCTCGCCGACGGAGACGGGCCTGCGGGCGACGATTCGGCTGGAGGTGTACAACGAGTACAACTATGACGTGACGCTGACGGCGTCGCTGGACGCGCTGCCGAAGGACTGGCGGGCGGTGACGGGCGAGGTTCGCGTCAGTCCGCTGCCGGCGGGCGCGAGGCGGGAGATCGTGCTGACGGCAGAGGGGCAGGACGTGCCCCTCACCGGCGACGGTAAGCTGCCCCTGCACGTCATGTTGACGGTCGATCAGCAGCCGCCGCGCGGGATCGACGTTGGCGCGCCGATTCTCCAGGTGACGTTCGTGGACACGCCGATCGTGATCGACGGCCGCCTGAACGATTGGCCGATGCGGGGCGGTAACGCGGCGGGAAATTTCCGCCTGCTCGGCGCGCGGGGCCAGGGGCCTGAACCTGTCGCCCAGCGGCAGACGCTCGTCTTCGCCCTGCGTGACGACAAGTATCTCTACGTCGCCTTTCGGTGCCTCGAACCCAACCCCGCCGGCCTGATGGCGAAGGCGAATAACATCATCTATTACGAGCAACTGATGGCCTGCGGCGAGGATCTGGTGGAGTTGATCCTCGACCCCGGCATGCAGGCCAAGGGGCCAGAGGATTTGTACCACCTCGTCGTCAAGCCCAACGGCGTGCTGCTGGCGGAGAAGGGCATTCACACCGACCCGCCGCTGGGCAAGGCCCAGCCCTGGCCGGTGGCGGCGAAAGTCGCCGTCAGCCAAGACGACCGCCGATGGGTCGTCGAATTGGCCATCCCGCTCGACGCGTTCGGCCCCGCCGGCCAGGAGAAATTCTGGGGCGTCAACTTCGCTCGCTTCTCCTGGCAAGGCCAGGAAAGCAGCTCCTGGTCCGCCGCGCCACGATACTACTACGACCCGCGAAACCTCGGCACGCTGTGGATGAAGTGAGAACGTATTCGTTTTTGCCGCGAATGCCGCGAATGCCGCGAATTTTTTCTTTTCGTAAAGACCGAGCGGGATTACAGGATTAAAGGATTGCGCGGATTGTCATACGGCACGAGTGATGGTGAAAATGAAATCCCTTAATCCCGTAATCCGCGTAATCCCGCTCGGTCTTTACGAAAAAGAATTCGCGAAATTCGCGGCAAAAAATTACAGGATATAACCATGATCAACATTCATGATTTCTGGGCAAAACGCCAACCCAAGGTCGTCTACTCCTACATTCCCGAGCCGACCTATCGGCAGAAGGATCCGCCGGAGTTGCAGCGGATGGCGATTGAAGCCATCGCCAACTGGGACGTCAGCGGGGCCAATTGTCCGCCGGTGTTTATGCCGGATTTCGGCACCGTCACCACGGCCAAGCCGTTTGGCGGAAACGTCGTCCGCTCCAGCGACGGCGAGCAGATTTTCATCGAGCACGCCGCCGCGACGATCGACGAAGCCCTCGCCATCGAGCCGACGCCCAACGCCGACGTCGACCAGGCCGTCGCGATCTACCGCGACGTCTGCCGCCAGACCGGACGAAACGACATCCGCTTTGTCACGCCGGATTTCCAGGGGCCGCTTAACACCGCCGCCCAGATCGTCAAACAGGACGAATTCCTCATCGCCCTCTACACCGAGCCGCGAAAAGTCCATGAATTCCTCGCCCGCGTCACGGACACGCTCGTCGAATTCCTGCGGCGGCTGATGGCGCAGGTTCGCGTCGACGGCGGCTGCTGGCCATATATGTGGATACCGCAGGAAATCGGCGTGGTCGTCACCGAAGATCTCATGCCGCTCCTGTCTCCGGAACTATATAAAGAATTCGGCCTGCCGTACCTCAAACGCATCAGCGACGAGTTCGGCGGCGTGTTCGTCCACAGTTGCGGCCAATGGACGCACAACGCGAAGGTCCTCGCCGCCAGCGGCGTGAAACTGCTGGGCCTGGATTTCTGCTATCCCTACGCGACGATTGAGGAGATCCAGGAAACGCTGCCGGGCCTGGTGCTTCAGCCGGGTTTCGAATTTTTCAAATCGGTGGAGTATCCCGATTTCCCGTCGTACGTCGAAGGCATGATCACCAATCGTCGCGGCGACACCTGCCTGTGGTTCGCGATGAACAGCCACCCCATCTGGCAATTCGACCGCGTGCGAAACATATTGGAAAAACACGGCGCGGCGGACGTGACGTTTGGATGGTAACGATGTGGATATGGCTCGGCCTGTTTGCGTTGTAGAACGTTCCGGTCACCCAATGCAGGTTATTCGACTTCGCGAATACCGAGCGGGATTACACGGATTAACGGATTGAAGGATTTCACCTGCCGTACGGAACGACAAATCCTTTAATCCTTCAATCCGTGTAATCCCGCTCGGTATTCGCGAAGTCGGAAAAATGTTCGTTATGTCGACTGGAACACTCAACAACGCAAAGAGGCGGAGCCATATCTACATACTGTTGACTTCGCGAGTTATTTCTTCTTCGCCGCCTTCTCCAGTTCGGCCGCGTAGTCTTCTTCCCAGACGAGTTTGTCGGTGACGCTCATGAAGAATTCGTTGTTGTTGTGTTCGATCACCAGCGTGTTTGGCCCCTTGGCCAGCGTCACGGCGATGCGTTCCTTGCCGGCGTGATAGCCGGTCCAGATCTCATTGCCGCCCGAATCCTTGGGGTGTGTATAAATCAGTTTGCCGTTGAGCCACACCCGCTGGGCGCCAAGGGCCGTGTTGACGAACGCTTTTTTCGCCCCGTCCGACGGCACCACCGTGCCCCAATACCGCAGCCGTCCCTCGACGAGATCGTTGATGTGGATGGCGAACCCGTTGCGTCGCAACTGTTCCTTCCAGTCGCCGGCGTCGACGAATTTTCCGTCTTTGTTGGCCTTCTGCTTTTCAGGAAACGTGTACGAATGCCACGCGATTCGGCCGTTGATGTCGCCGCCGCCGAACAGCGCGGTGAGCATGCGGGTCTGCTCGGCCAATTCGTCGTCGCTCCACTGGCGAGGTACGTCTTTGTCGTTCTTTTTCTCGGTCGGGGCGGCCTGGACGAACCAGAGCGTGGCCATGCCCGGCAGCGGTTGCGGCTTGAATTCCTTCGCTGTCGGCACGGGGACATCCTTGTGCCCCATCGCGTCGAGGATGGCGCGGGCCATCAGCGACTGGCCGTGATAGTCCGGGTGGATGCCGTCGGGGGACATGATGGTTTCGCCTTTTTTCCGAGCGGCCTTTTGCAGGGCGCTGACCTCCGCCACGGGCCAGCCGTATTCCTTGGCCACGGTGCGGATGATTTCGGCGTATTCCTCGCCGATGGCTTCGGCTTTTTCGTTGGGCTTGTTGGTGTCGCCGACGTTGATCGCGCAGGGCGTCAGCAGGATCATGGTGATCTTGTTGGCCTTGCATTTCTCGGCGATTTCGCGGAGGGCTTTTTCGTAGTCAGCCGGCGCGACGCCGCGGCTGGCGTCGTTGGTGCCCGCGGAGAAGGTGACGATGTCGGGCTTCATCTCGAGGAACGGGTCGAACCGGGCGGCCATCAGGGCGGCGGTGTCGCTGGCGACTCCCGCGCAGACGGCCGCGGGGACGGGCTTGTCCGCGTCGGCGAGCGCCTGCATGAGAATCAGCGGATAGGTGTTGCCGTCGGTGATGGAATCGCCGACACACACGACGCGGACACGTTGGACAGCGGCCTGGGACATGGCGGTTTTCTCCTGGGATTGTGCAAGGCCTTCGACGCAGCCCATCAGACACAGCATCGCAATCACAGCCAGCGGCAGAAATCTTCTCATGGTATTCTCCTACAGGGTACAGCCAACGTATCGTCGCCGCGGCGGGACGTCAAGGGAAACGGGTCGAGGTTTCGAGGTGCGTGGGTGAATGTGAACCGTGCACTCGAGGGAATCGTTTCGTTGACTCGTTGATTCGTTCACTCGTTGACTCGAGTAGTGGGGCACGAGTTAACGAATTAACGAGTCAACGAGTCAACGAAACGATTTGGCGTGGGCGTTTGGGTTTTGAAATCTGTATAGTGAGAAGAATGAACGTGGATAAGAATAATGCGGACACAAAAACGTCGCGTGGGCCTGAACTGCTCGCGCCGGCTGGGAATTGGGCGATGATGCGGGCCGCGGTGGCCAATGGGGCCGACGCGGTGTATTTCGGCCTGGAGGATTTCAACGCCCGCCGTCGGGCGGAGAATTTTTCGCTGGATCGGCTGGACGAGGTGATGGCGTTTTTGCGGGACCACAACGTTCGCGGGTACGTCGCGTTCAACACGTTGATATTTCCTGGGGAGTTGTCGCGGGCGGAGGCGTTTGTCGCGGGCATCGCGCGGGCCGGCGCCGATGCCGTGATTGTGCAGGACGTCGGCGTGATGCGGCTGATTCGTCAGACGGCCCCGACGCTGCCCATTCACGCCTCGACGCAGGCGACGCAGACGCACCCGGCGGGCCTGTCGTTATTGTCGTCGCTGGGAGTGTCCCGCGTGATTCTCGCCCGCGAGTTGACGGTGGCGCAGATTGCCGCCTGCCGCGCCGCCGGGTTGGAGGTGGAAACGTTTGTTCACGGCGCGTTGTGCGTGTCGTACAGCGGCCAATGTTTGGCCAGCGCGTACCTGTGGGGCCGGTCGGCCAATCGAGGCCAATGCGGCCAGGCGTGCCGGCTGCCGTATCAGGTATGCTCCAGTAGCACGGGCGTCCCGCCCGTGAGTCGCATGGGCGTCTCGCCCATGCAAGGCCAGCCTGTAGACGAAATATCCGTCGCGCGGCAAGACCGCCACGGGCGAGACGCCCGTGGAACTCACGGGCAAGATGCCCGTGCTACGGCCAGCGAGGGCGAGTCTGCCGCGCACTATCCCATCAGCCCGTTGGATTTGAATGCCGCGGCGTCGTTGCCGGCGTTGACGCGGGCGGGCGTGTGTGCGTTCAAAATCGAAGGGCGGCTCAAGGGGCCTCACTACGTGGCCGCGGTGGTGCAGTGGTACCGGGCCGTCATCGACGCCGCGGCGGCGGGGCGTCCGTTTGAGCCCACGGCGCAGCATCGTCGGCAGTTGGCGGCCACGTTTTCGCGAGGATTTACGGACGGTTTTCTGCGTTCGGAGTCGGCGGCCGTGGTGGCGGGCGATCGGTCCGCGCGGCGGGGCGCGTTCGTGGGGGTGGTGGTGGATTTTGATTACGACGGTGTGGTTGTCGAGTTGGCGTCCGAGTGCGAGTTGGCGCCGATCAAGCCGGGCGACGGCTTGGCGTTCGGCGAAAATGATACACTTCAAGGCGGCCGGGTGTACGATGTTAAGCCGTGGCGGATGAGCCCGGAATTTCTCCGGCGGTCCCGTCGGGCGGCGGCCCCCGGCCACGCGGCCACGGCGTCGTCGGTTGGTCGCGTGGAGTTCGTGCGGCTGGGCTTTGGCCGGGGCGATCTGGATTTGAAGAAGATTCGTTTCGGCGATTCGGTGTGGAAGACGGACGATCCCGCCGTGCAGAAGGCGTTGGAGGCCAGTTGGGCGCGCGACACGGTGCCGCGACCGGCGGCGGTGGAGTTCACGGTGACGGCGGCGGTCGGAGGCCCGCTGACGCTGCACGCGCGGTCGGGCGAGTTGGCTGCCCATGCCGATTGGCCGGGGCCTTGCGAGCGGGCGGCGAAGCATCCGTTGACGGCCGAGGTCGCCGCGTCGCAATTGGCCCGGCTTGGCGACACGCCCTTTGCGCTGGGCGGCGTGACGTTACGGGCGTCGCAGGATGCGGCGGCGGAAAGTTCGCTGCCCGTCCTCGCGCCGCGAAGCGTGCTCAACGAGTTGCGGAGGCAGGTTGTGGAATCGTTGCAGGCCCAGCGTCACGAAGCCGCCCGCCACGCGGTGGCCGATGAGCACGCGCTGCGGACGCTGCGCGCGGCGACGGTGGAGATTCCACAACCTCTGCGATCAGAAACGCAGGCCTCACCGTGTACGCTGCACGTGCTGGTGCGGTCGGCCGACGCGCTGGAGGCCGTGCTAGCCTGGCCCGGCGCGTCGGCGGTTGGCGATATGTACCTCGACGCGGACGACCTGTCGACGATGCACGCGCTGGCGGAGCGGTGTCGGCGAGCCGGGCGGGAGATTGCCGTCGCCACGCCGCGAATTCTCAAGCCCGGTGAGGAGGCCGCCGTCGATGGCCTGCTGGAACTCCAGCCGCGAACGTGGCTGGTGCGGAATCTCGCGACCCTGTCGTTGTTGCGGACGAAAACGGCGGCGACGATGGTGGGCGATTATGGGCTCAACGCCGCCAACGACCTGACGGTGGACTGGCTGCTCCAGGCGGGCTTCGAACGCGTCACGCCCAGTTACGATTTGTCCTGCCTGCACGTCGAGGAACTCGTCCGCGCGGCCACGCCGTCGCGGCTGGAGATCGTCGCGCATCAACACATGCCCATGCTGCACATGCAGCACGACCCGAGACGCGGGCTTGCCCTGCGTAGCTCGGAGAGCGAAGCAGGGGACGCGGCGGCGTTTCTGGAGGATCGCAACGACCAGCAACATCCGATTCGCCGCGACGTGCTGGGGCGGACCACGGTGTTCGGCTCGTATGCGCAAACCGCCATGCCGTACGCGCCGACGCTGCGGGCGGCGGGCGTGGAACATTTTCGCGTGGAACTGCTCGACGAACCGCCCCAACAGATTCACGCGACGCTTGATCTGTACAACGACGTTCTCGCCGGCTTGGCCAACGTCGCCGACGCCTGGCCGAAGCTGAAAGCACTAGGCCCCGTCACACGCGGCACCTGGACAGGCGAATCAGTCAAATCCCGCGACGAACGCGACTAGAAACGACAAAGCCATTTTTTCAGAGACCGTGACGATGGCCGTGTGCGGATTCGGCGTGTGTGCCGGCGACTTCCGCGGCGAGGCGGATATATTGTTTACGATACAAAATTCACACACAGATAATTATGACAATTTCGTTTGCCATTACTCCCCGGACTCGGTAAACAACCGTTCCGCCGGGATCGGCCGAAAACGGTGGTCGCCGGGCGTTTTCCATTCGAGCTGGAACATGTGTATGACGGCGCTGGTGGCCGGGATATGTTCGATGTAGACAGAATAGTATCCCGGGGCCAGCGCGGTGTGATTGATGACGTCGTGAATCATACCGGGCGTCTGGTTCGCGGCGTAGATTTCATGGGCCCTGTAGAAGAAGGAAACGGGGTTCTCGATATCGAACATAAGATCGCCTCCGGCGGAGGTCATGCGGAATACATAGATGCCTTCCTTCTCTATGTGTATATATCCGTTGAAATGTACCTCATGATCGGCAGGATTCTTCATCATGTCGCAATGAATCGTGGCGGCCTTGCCTTTTTCCGTGTCCACGAGCATCTTGTCGGGAAGTTCGCCGTTAATGGTGTCTCCGCCGGTGACTTGTCGGAGTTGAAATACGGCATAGGAGAGCCCGCCGGCTTGCAGGGTTTTCGGGTCGACGTCGTCAGGTTTGATGTCGTTATATATTTTCGCCCGTTCGAACGTACCGGTGACGGTGTCGCCGATTTTTTTGTCCTGAACGAACAAGGCCGCCTTTATGGTGGTTGTTTTGTCGAGTTTTATTGGGGATTCATAGGCTTTGCTGTTTTTGTCCGGTTCTTTACCGTCCAATGTATATCGAATCGTCGCGCCGGGTTTGTCGCTCACGCAAGATATCGTGGCGCGTGTGTCAGGGAAGAATAAATTACTATACTCGTTGGGTGAAATGGAGATCGTCAGTTGGTCCTGATTGGCCTTCAGCAGGGCACGGAGTTGCGGTTCCATGACGTTGGCGATCAATGTGTTGCCGGCGGTGTTCAGATGAATGCCGTCAAGCGTTAATATGCCGGCCTTGGCGTTGTCGGGATTGTTTTCTTTCAGATGATCCCGGAACGCCTGCAATATGTTGAAGACGGGAATAGTATGTTTTTTGCCAAGTTCGTTCGCCAGCGTTCCCAGACGGTCGAGTTCCTTGTCCATCAGATTTTCGCCGGCCTTCATTTCGCCGATTACCGACGGAATCACAATGACGGGAAGTATATTCCGATTCTTCATCGTCGTGATCATGCGATCCATGCCGGTGTAGTATCGGCCAAACGCCCATTCGAGATGGTTCTGGGCATAGTATATATCGTTGATGCCGATAAAAATGACAACCATCGTCGGATGTTTCTGAAGCACGTCACTGTCGAATCGTTCCTCGAGGGTCATGACGCGATGGCCGCCGATGCCGGCGCCGATCACGTCGACGTTCTCGTCAGCCAGCGCGCGGCGGAGCTGATTGACGTAGCCGTCCTCCTGTTCCTGTCCCATCTGCGTGATGGAGTCGCCGAAAAAGATGATTCGGGCCGGGACGGGCGTGAAAGGTGCGGGTGTGTTCATGGGTTCCGTTTCGTGGGTCTCGGGAGTGGAAAGGCACGCGGAGGCCGCGAGCATCAGGGAGAGCAGCGTGAGCGTTCGTGTCGTGGTCATCATGGTGGGGTCACTGTAGCACAAGGGCGGGATGGAGGCATCGGAATTTCGTGTGTTTGGCGATGAAATCGTGATGTTTTTTCGAGGGAATCAGAGCCACTAGCCACCAGCCACCAGGGCTTTCGTGGCGTGATGGTAAACGCTTATCTCGCGATGGCGAGGGGGGTTCCGATGCTTCGCAGACTCGATAGTTGATGGCCATGGATGCTTCCGACGATTCTCGAGTCCGCGAAGCATGGAGACTCCTTTCTCGAACGTGGTATTCACGTTTACAGTGACGTATCGAAAGCCCTGGTGGCTAGTGGCTGATGGCTAGTGGCTTTGATTCCCTCGAACCCATGGCACGATGTCACCGTCGAGCCGAGAAAAGAAAATCTCAGGCGACGCTTGAACGTGGCCGGCGGGGTTGGTACATAGTAAGGATGCAATTCGGTATACAGGCCCTCAACAGGAGCATCACGATGAGTACGTTTGGCAAATCCTTGAGCGTGCGGGTGGCGTTGGTGGTGGCGATGTTGATTCCGTCGGCGGCGTTGGCGCAGGAGGCTGCGTCGGCCAAAGCGGTGACGGTGGAGCAGATTATCTCGCGGGAGGACCCCAGTTTTAACTGCACCGGCGCGATCATGAACGTTGGGCGGGACGGGAACGTGTATCTGGGTTGGACCGCACAGCCGAGTTACATCATCCGGCTGTCGGCGGACGGCAAGGCGAAGTCGGCTTCGGCGAGTCCGTCGGCGATGAGTAACGTCACCGCCAATGCGGACGGCGTGGTGGCTGGGGCGCACGCGCACTTCACGGCCTCGATATATTTGTATGATACCAATTTACAGGTCACTGACCGCGTGCCCGGTTTTCTGGTAAACGACGCGGTCGGCTGGGACGCGTCCGCCCACGTGGACGTCGGCGCGAGTGGGGATTTTTACGGCATGGATCAGCACCGCGACCGCGTGCTGCGGATCACGCCGTTGGCCAAGACGGTCAAGGAGATTCCGCTCGGCACGGACCCGGAAAACAAAGGCCGCTCCATGGGTCAGATGCACCGTGTGTGCGAGAAGACCGAGTCGCTGTACGTGCTGGATCGGGCTGGCCACATTCGTTGCATGAGTTTCGACGGCAAGAAGAAGTGGGAGATTGAGGCGGGCATTAACCCGTACGCGCACGGCGGCGGCAACGGCGGGTTCGACGTCGACGACGACGGCACGCTGTATGTCATCAAGGGTCACGAGACGGCGGTGAGGATGTACGACACCAACGGGCAGCCCGCCGGCGAAATTACGCTGAACATGGGCGACAACGGCCCGGTGCATAACGGCCCGCGCATCGCGGCGATGTCGGTTCGTGGCGGTGAGATTTTCATCCGGCGTGTGCATCCGACGGAGGCGTTCCAGCGGTACGACAAAGCCAGCGGCAATCTGAAGAACATCGTGTACTTTGAGCATGAGCGGCTGAGCATGTCATATCCCAGCGAGGTGTGGACGGCTGGGCAGGCGGTGGATTTCACGATCGCCTTCGACAGCGGCGGCCAGGTGATCAAACCGAACTGGAAGGTGTGGGCGCGGAATTTCGGCGACACGAACTGGCGGGAGTTGTCGTGGAAGGACAACAAATTGCAGGTGCCTGCCGATCTGGTGGGCGTGGTGCACGTGAAGGTCTCTCCGGAGTTGCAGCCGGCGGTTCGCGGGTTGCAGAGCGAGTATCTCGTGCAGTCGCTGGTGGCGGTGGTCAAGCCGGACACCGTCGGCACGGCCGTCGTGGCGACGGAAAACAATCGCCTGTGGTACGGTCGCGGTGAGGCGATCGCGATGAAGGTGTACCTGAGCACGCGAGGCGTTGATTTGGCCACCGGCAAAGCGGGCGTCAGCGTCCGCCTGGTCAATGCCGACGGCAAGACGCTCGCGTCGGGCAAAGGCGAGGTGGCGGCGGATATGGGGACAGGGCTGGATTTCCTGCTGCCGGCGGGCTTGACCAGCGCGTTGGCGCCGGGACGGTATCGCGTGGAGGTGGCGTGCGAGGGCGTGAAACTCACCTGCGTGGGCAAGTCCATCGAGATCGGCCCCGGCATGTCGCCGGTGGTGTTCCGTACGATTCGTTACGGCGATTACGGCCTGGTGTTCCCGACGGATCACGGGCAGTCGATTTTCGACGGCACGGACTCGACGGCGAATTACCTGGCCTATTTGAATAAGCTGGGCATCAATTTCCTGAGCGATCGGCTGGGCTGGAGCGGGAACTGGGGTTACTTCAGCCGGGCCAATCATAGCGAGATGGTCGCGGCGATGGCTGGGCGTCTCAACAACGCGGGCGTGATGCCGGCGGCGGCGTTTGGGTTCCAGCCGCAGTATCTCCAGTTGATGAGCGGCTACTCGGCATACGGCGTCGAACAGATGCCCGTGCTGCTGTACATGGACGCGAGCCTGCCGTTTGGCCATCCCTACGACGGGCGAACGGAAGAGAAGGCCTCCGCCGATTTGCAGCACGTGACGAAGGCCTTGGCGCCGTATCCCGCGTTTACCGGGTGGATTTTCGGCAACAACTGGTGGGTGTTCAATCAGCGCGGCGCCAGCGGCGCGCGGAATAACGACGCCACGCTCGAAAACCCCGACGGCACAATCAACCGGGCCGAGTACGATGCCTATGTCGCCGCCGAGAGGGAGGCCAAGGCTTCCGGCAAGTGGAACCCCGTGCTGGACAAGGTGTCCCAGCATCGCTGGACGCTGCTTCCCAACGCCGCCGAGATGCTCCGCGGCAAGATGAACGAGATCATTCCCGGCAAGCTCGCTTCGGCGGGCGGGCCTTACCGAAACATGGAACACTATCCGCCGGTTTCGCACGCGAAGCTGGACGTGGTTGATATGCAGGCGCAGTTCGAGCAGATCGACGTGCCGTATCACGCGCCGCACGCGGTGGACTACATGCGGCGCCCGGGCAAGCCGGCGCTGAGTCACCCGGAAGTCTGGAACGACGACGGCACGGGCGGGCAGATTCTGTCGACCCTCTTCATGGTCGCGATGCGAGGTTCCGACAGCGTGGGTTTCAGCGGCAACATCCCCAACTGGGGCACGCAGCCGGAAGACAACCGCCTGGCCGACACCGGCATGGCGAGCGTCTACCGCTCCATTTTCGGCGCGATGCGGACCTACGGCCCGTGGCTGGTGACGCTCAACAACAACGACCGCGTGGCCATCATCGTCGAGCGGCGGATGCTCGCCATCGACTCGTGGGATTACGAGATGCCGCGGCACTTCACGCGGCTGCACGAGGCGTACGTCTCCTGTCTGCACGCGCATCACCCGGCCTCGTACGTCTTCGCCGAGGAGGCCAACGCCGAGACGCTCAAGCCGTTCAAGGTGTTGCTGCTGGTGGATCAGCAGGTCGAACTGGAGCCGAAGCTGATGGCGACTCTCGAGGCCGCCCAGAAGGCCGGGGCGACGATTTTTTACGACAAAACCTGCCGCGAAAGCATGATGCCCAAGGGCGCCAAACCGCTGGACGTCGCGTTTGACAAGTTCAGCAGCAAGGGTCACCAGGCCGGCGACGACGCGGCCTACCACCGCTTCCCCGCGTGGGCCAAGGAAAACGTGCCCGCCCTGGCCAAGGCGTTGAGCACGGCGACGGCCCCGGTCGCGACGACCGACAACCCCGAAGTGCTCATGAGCGAGCGGGCCTCCGGCGGCGGACGGTATCTGTGGGTGGTCAACAACACCACGCCGGACATGGACCCGGGCGTGATCTGGCGCGCGACGCTGATTCAAACCTCCCGCATACCGGTCGTGGCAAAGGTGAAACTCAATCAGCCCACCGGCGCGATCTACGACGTCTTCGCCGGAAAACGCGTCGAAATCAAGGATGGCGCGGTCGATGCCGATCTCCGCACCCTGCCGGCACGGCTCTACGCCATGCTGGAAGCGCCGATTACGATGGTGGCGGTATCGCCGTCCGCCAAGGTGCAGGCTTCTGGGATGTTTAACTGGCAGGTGTGGGTCATGGGCGCGAAAGCCGGCGAGGACCCCACGATTTCCGCGAGCGTGCCGGTTCGCGTTCGGTTGTTGGCCGCTGGCGGCAAGGTCGTCGACGAACGCATCGTAGCGGCCGCCGGGAAGGATGGGGGCACAGGCACGTTTGTCGCTCCTGCCGACGCGGCCGCTCTGTATGTCGAAGCGACGGAACTCTTCAGCGGAAAGTCTATTGTAATCCCCGTCGAAGTAACGGCCGCACCGGCCGGTGTGTTGTCGAGCAAGGACGAGTGGAAGTCTCCGGAGTTTGCCGCGAAAAAATTCGATGAGTGGATTGTGCAGTCTGGCGGAAAAATGCCTGCAACGCCGTTTGTTCCCGTCGAGCAGTCCTTCGGCCCGCATGTGCGGAATATGGTGGTCTCCGCTGACGGCAAAACCGTTTTGATGAACGCGATGAACTGGGATGAGAACCTGTACGCCGTGAATGTGGCCGATGGCAAGGCGGTGTGGAGTAAGAAGGTCGGCCATTACTTCGCGTTCGCGCCGCAGGCGTTTGGCGGTGGATTCGTTGCCCAGGGTTACGATCTCACGTCGGCGCAGGGGTATCACCTGTATACGATGGACGCTGCCGGCAAGGTGGACAAACGGTTCGCCCTGTACGGCCTGCCGCGTCGCCTGCCGCATCGGTTTGTGCCGAACATGCTCGGTGACCGGATCAACAACTTCGCCTCGGCGGCTGACGGCAGTTGGGTCGCCGCCGCCGGTGACATGGGATTGGCCGTGTGGGCTCGCGACGGCAAGGTGCTCTTCCAGCAGGATTGGCACAAGACCGGCCGTCACACCGCCCGGCTGGCCGCCATCGACAACAAAACATTGTTAGTGGTCGAAGACCTGACCGCGACGGCTTACAACACCGCCGACGGCAAGGGAGTCTGGCAGGTGCCGAACATGTTCCCCAACGGCGAGGTCCGCTCCGTCGTCGTCAGCCGCGACGGCAAAACCGTCGCCCTGCTGGCCACCTGCCAGGGCGGCCGCATTTTCCTCCTCCGCGACGGCAAACTCCTCCGCGCCATCCCGACCCCCAGCGAGGAGGCCGATCTCACCGCCGACGGCTCCATGCTCGCCGTCGTCGTCGGCAACCAGCTCAAGCTCTACTCCGTGGCTGAGGGCCTGAAGTGGATCTACAGCGGCGAAGGCCCGATGCGGCTGCCGCGGTTCGCCCGCGACGGCAAACGTATCGCCGCCACCGGAGACCTCGCCACCGCCTACGTGTTCGATCTGGGCGGCGCGATCCTCATGGAACGCGACACGGGCGCCAAGGCCGTCCCCGCCTGGCTGGACAACGGCGACCTCATCCTGGCCACCTGGATGGGCACGGTGATGCGCCTCGACGGCAAGTACAACGTCACGTGGCAGCAGCGGCTCCAGCCGGCCACCAGCGACATCATCACCCGCCAGCTCGCCGAGGACAAAACGCCCACCGTCTCCGTGGGAGGCTGGACCAACAACCTCGAAAAACCATTGGCCACCGACGCGGCCAACAACCTGCTCGCCCAGACCAAACCGTACATCCTCTTCGTGCCCTCGGGCGGTTGGGGCGGCTGGGCGAAACTCCAGCATAACGGCGCGCTGTTCTACGACGGAAAAATGGATCCGCCGCCGACCCCCTGGCTGGATTGGTCCAACATCGGTTTCTTCGCCGAAACCTCGCCCATCAACTACCTCCTTATCGACGCCTACCGCGTCAACATGAAGGTGTCGGCGATCACGCTGGTCGAAGACAAGAATCGGCCCGAAAGCTGGCTGCGCGATGCGAGCCTGGAATACTGGGACGCCGCCGATGAACTGTGGAAGCCCGCCGTCGAACTGCTCTCCGACGCCGCTGTCCATTCGCATCAACTGCCCCAACCCATCACCGCCGCCCGGTGGCGAATCATGATGCCCTGGGGCCTCGTCGGCAACCTCCGCCTGGGCCAAATCGTCTTCCACGGCGAACTGGTCGGCGGATCGCACCCGGACGTCGCCGCCAAACGACCCGTCGCCGTCCTCTTCGACGAAGGCAACGACCTGGCCGACTGCATGGCTTATCGTAACAGCGGCTTCACCTTCGACCTCAAGGCGGCCATGTCGGGCAACCGCTCCATCCGAATCGAAGCCAACAAATCCGTCTCGCCGATATACAACGAACGCTTCGGTCATGACATCCCCAACTGGGATTTCGAAATCGCCGAAAATCCTGCCGACGGCCAATATCGTTACGCCCAGTTCGCCTGGAAGGCCGGCGACGAGAAGACCAAGGGCGTCAGCATCACGTTCGTCGCGGCCGACAACAAATCGGTGACGTTCCACGCCGCCGAAACGAAGGCGGAACTTGGCGCGAAGGAAAAAGTCGCCGACTCCGTGCCCGCCGACTGGACCGTCGTCCGCGTGGACCTCTGGAAACACTTCGGCGGGCCGGTCCGCATCCAGTCCATGACCCTCGGCGCCGTCGGCGGCCCCGGCTACTTCGACCAGATCCTCCTGGGAAAAACCGAGGAGGCGCTGCCGAAGAAGTAATGTATGATGACCAGTAAGTATTGATATGGCTCTGCCTGTTTGCGTTGTAAGATGTTCGGCACGAAAGAACGTTTTATGGTACATAACGTTCCACAACGCAAACAGGTAGAGCCATATTCACAACAGGAGTATATATAGATGCAGCGCATGGGTGTGATTTTCGACATGGACGGCGTGCTGGTGGACAGTTATCAGCCGCATTTTATTTCGTGGTGTCGACTGGCGGCCCAGCAGGGGGTCGAGATGACCGAGGCGATGTTCGCGACGACGTTCGGGCGGACAAGTCGCGACATTATTCGCCATTTCTGGGCCGGCTGCGTGGTCAGCGACGAGCAGATCGTCGACTGGGACCGCCGTAAGGAACAGGCGTACCGTGACATTCTCGCGGAAAATTTCCCGGAAATGGACGGGGCGGCAGAACTGTTGTCCGGGCTTCACGAAGCCGGTTTTTCGCTGGGCATCGGTTCGTCGGGGCCGCCCGAAAACGTGGACGTGATTCGGCGGCACCTGCGGAACGCGCGGTGGTTCAAAGCCCAGGCCACCGGCGCCGATGTCACGTACGGCAAGCCGCACCCGGAAGTGTTCCTGGTGGCCGCGGGCAAACTGGGGATCGAACCGCGCCGCTGCCTGGTCGTCGAGGACGCCCCCGCCGGCGTGACGGCCGGCAAGGCCGCCGGCATGGCCGTTATCGCCATCACCGGCACCGTCACCCGCGATAAACTCGCCCACGCCGACCACGTGGTCGACTCCCTCCGACAAATTACGCCCGAACTGGTGACATCACTGATCGGACACGAAAAGAGGCTGTAGGTTGTAGGCGCAGGTTAATGTACGATTTGGCCTAATGTTTCATAAGCCTGCGCCTACAGCCCACAGCCTTTTCACGAAAGGATACATATGAAAGACTATAGTTATATATTACCGGAACTGACGCCAAAAGTTCCCGCCGATCCGTCCATCTACCCAATCGGCATTGTCGGGGCGGGAAGTATAGTTCGATACGGGCACATGCCGGCGTATAGAAAGGCCGGTTTTAATGTCCGGGCGATTGCTTCGCGAACGGTGGATCATGCGAAGAATTATCAGAAGGAATATACCATTCCGGTGTTGTTCGACGACCCGGTCGAGATGGCCAAGAGTGATGAGATACGCGTTGTCGATCTGACGTTTCCGTACGATGAGGATCGGTTGCCGGTTATCAAAGCGGCCGCTGAACATGGGAAACACATCCTGATTCAAAAACCGTTCGCGCACAGCCTGGCCGTCGCGAACGAAATCATCGCAATCGGCAAAGCCAACGACGTGAAAATCGCCGTCAATCAAAACGCCCGCTGGTCGCCGCATTATCGCATGGTTCATCTGCTCGAACAGGCGGGTTTTTTCGGCGAACTATACTTTTTAGAGCATCGAATGATGAACAACCAGGCCAGCCAGAGCTGGTTCGCCGGGCCTGACAAATGGTATAGTAATTCCGACCGGTTTCAGGTTTTGGAATACGGAATTCATCATATCGATCTGTTGCGGTTCTGGTCGCGGCGGGATGCCATTGTGAAAGGGTCGACGATATTCACCCGCAAGGATCTGCCGGTCAAGGGCGACATCGCGTTTGGCATGACCTTGGATTTCGGCGGCGCGATCGGAAGCATTGTCGAGGATAATTCCGCGGCCGTCGCTGTCACGCCGACGTCCACGTTCCGGGTGGCTGGCACGAAAGGCGAAGTGGTCGGCGAATCCATGGGCGCCGCGCCGCACGTCACCTTGTATTCAGGAAATGAAACACAGCGGTTTGAATTGAACGACATGGCCTGGTTCCCCGACGGATTTATCGGCACGATGGGCGAATTGTTGCTGAGTATAGAAGAGGATCGGGAGCCGACCATTTCGGCTGAGGATAATATCGCATCGTTGAGCCTCGCCTTGTCGGCATATATATAGTTCAAGAGTAGCTGCCATGGATGTTATGGAACATTTCCGTCCCGCGCATTCTCGTCTGGTGGCTGTGGATTCCGACGGGTGCGCGTTGGATTCGATGGAGGTCAAGCAGCGGCGGTGTTTTATCCCGGCCCTGATTGACGCGTGGGGATTGCATGATGTGGAGGCGGCGGTGTGGGAGGTGGCGGCGTTTGTGAATTTGTATAGTCGCTGGCGAGGCGCGAACCGGTTTGTCGCGTTGGCGAAGACGTTTGAGTTGTTGTCGCGGCGTGCGGTTCGCGAGGCCGGCGTGACGTTGCCGGAGATGGCGCCGTTGCGGCGGTGGTTGGCGGCGGAGTTGGCGCCGTCGAATCGCACGCTCGCGGCGGTGTGTGATGACGGTTTGGCTCCTGTCGGCGATGATTGCGCGACGCTCGCGTCGGTGTTGGCGTGGTCGCGGGAGGTGAATTGTCGGGTGGAGCGTCTGGCGGCGGATGTTTCGCCGTTCCCTGCCGTTGGGGCGAGTTTGTCGCGGTTGGCGGCGGTGGCGGATGTCGTGGTGATCTCGGCTACGCCGGCGGAGGCGCTCGCGCGGGAGTGGTCACGCACCGGCCTGTCGCGACACGTGCGATGGATTGCCGGTCAGGAGGCGGGCGGGAAGGCGTCGTTGCTGCGTGGGTTGTCGGGGCGGTACGCGGCGGGGTGTGCGATGATGGTCGGCGACGCGCCGGGCGATTGGCAGGCTGCCCGCGAGGCGGGCATGTTGTTTTGGCCGATTTGTCCCGGCGCCGAGGATGCGTCGTGGCGTCGTTTGGTGCCGGCGGGTTTGGAGCGGTTTTGCGCGGGCACGTTCGCGGGCGCGTTCGAGGCGTCGGCGGTTGAGGAGTTTCTTGCCGGTCTTCCGGAGGCGCCGCCGTGGGGAGACGGGTTGTAGGAGGTTGAAAAATTTTCGGAAATCACTTGACGGCGGGTTGGGTGATGGCGCAGCATAGTAGGTGCAGGGTTGGCGGCGACTGAGGAAGCGTTTCTCGGGCCGTCAATGATCGGCTTGCCGGGTTTGTCGGTATGAAGTTCGTGACGAGGAAGTTCGCGAGGGTAGCTGGGGCGAGTGGCCTCTTGCGTAGCCTCCGCGCTTTTCGGAGCGCATTCCGTCACCCCCGGCCTGAGAGGAGCCAGCATGGCTAACGGAAAAGTGAAATGGTTTAACAACGCCAAGGGCTTTGGATTTATCACGGCCGACGACGGCACCGATGCCTTCGTTCATTACGGCGATATCCTTGGCGACGGGTTCAAGAGCCTCAACGAAGGCGACAGCGTCGAGTTCGAGCTGACGGCAGGCCCGAAGGGTCCCAAGGCCGTCAAGGTCATCAAGGCGTAATCGACGCGGACCGACTCACAAAACGCCGCCGGATTCGTTCGGCGGCGGTTTTTTTTAGGCTGTAGACTGTGGGCTGTAGGCTGTAGGCGCGACGGTTGGGTTTATAGTGATCGTGCCATGTGGATGCGTTTTAATAACGTCTCCATGTGGCTTGACCACCATGAGCCGATCGCCGCGCCTACAGCCTATAGTCTACAGCCTACAGCCTCGGAGCACAGCCATGCAGATTCAACAGTATCGCGGTTCGTTGGCGAACACGCGTCGGGCGTTGGCGGGCGGGGCGTTGACGGTGGGATATATCGGCGGCTCGATCACGACGGCGATGGTGCCGTACAATTGGCCCGAGCCGGTGTCGGCGTGGTTTTGCGAGCATTACCCGCGCGTGCGATTGCGTGTCGAGAACGCGGGGATCGGGGCGACGGGCAGTCCGTTGGCGGTGTTTCGCACGCAGCGGGATTTGATTGACCGCGGGTGCGATCTGGTGTTCGTGGAGTTCGCCGTGAACGATTCGGGGCTGGAGGCGGACCCTCGCATGCGGGCCCGCGAGGGGCTGTTGCGGAAGCTGCTGGCCTCGGGCAGGACGGACGTGCTGCTGACGTACACGTTCTGTCAGCCGATGTACGAGGAGATGATGGCGGGGGTGGTGCCGGCGAGCATCGCGGATTTCGAGCGGCTGGGCGAGCACTACGGGCTGGGGTCGATCTGGATGGGCCTGGCGGGGCTTCGCGACGTGCAGGCGGGGCGGATGCGGTGGGAGGAATGGCTGCCCGACACCCTTCATCCGCAGTATCGCGGCAGTTTATCGTACGCCAGGCCGGTGATCGAGCATGTGCGGCACGCGCTGTCGGCGGACGCGGCGTGTATATCGGACGCGATACAATCGCCGTCCCGGCCGATGCCGGCGCCACTGCATGCGAGGCATTGGCAGGACGCGTACATTCTGGACTGGTCGGTTGTGTCGCTCGACGGGCCTTGGACGCTCGCTCGGAGCGCGAACCTGGTGTGGATGGATCAGGTGCTCAGCACGGCGGCGGTGGGGGCGAAGATGTCATGTGAGTTCGAAGGCCGGGCGCTGTGCCTGGCGTTCGATTTCGGCACGAACGCGTCGGAGTATCGTTACCGCATCGACGGCGGCGAGCCGGTGCGGAGCGACCGCGATCGGCCTGACTGGGTGGGCCCGAGCGGCTGGTATCGCATGGACTGCCTCGCCGACGATTTGCCGCCCGGAAGACACCACGTCGAGATCGAAGTCATCCACGGCAACGGCCCGCGCTGCCTGGGGACGAATTTTCACCTGGGGATGATCGGTGTGGTGCCGTGAGGGAAGATGTGGGGATGCGGTGAGTGTGTGATATTCGGACGATGTTTTCAGTGGCTTGCCGGTTTGCGCTGTAAAACGGTGTGGACTGCAAAACGTTTTGCAGTGCACAACGTTCTACAGCGCAAAAAGGCGAGCCAATGAAGACATTGTTTCTACTTCCGCAACGACTTTACCAATTGCCCATATCGTTCCAATTTGCGCGGGTCGATTTTCACGCCCAATCCAGGTCCCTTTAGTGACGTGAGTTTTCCGCCGTAGCCGAAGCGTGGGGAGGGGCGGGTGAGGTCGTCGTGGAGGAGCCATCGACCATAGTTGCCTTCGACGCGGCGTGGGGCGGCGGGGCCCAGGAGTTGGAGCAGGCGGCGTTGGGCGGCGGAGAGGATGCCGCTTTCGCCAACCATCGCGCCGAGCACGATGCCTCGTTCCGGGCCTATCGCGCGGATCATTTCCGCCGCCCTCGTCAGGCCTCCGTTTTTGCAGATGCGGACGTTGAACCACATCGAGGGCGCGTCCCGTAGCGTACGTGCGTCGTCGAGTGTTCGCAGCGATTCGTCGGCCAGCAGGGGCAGGGAGCATCGGCGGGCGAGGGTTGCCAGCACGTCGGGCGGGCAGAAGGTTGGCTGTTCGACGACGCGAACGTGGAAGGGCACCAGGTCGTCGATGCGGGCGGGCACATCGTCGATGGGCCAGCCGCCGTTGACGTCGACGCGCAGTTCCGCCTGTCGGGCCGTCAGGGCCTTGCCCATGTAGCGTTTGACGAGGCGAAGATTTTCGCGGTCGACGTCATCGCCAAGCCCGAGTTTGAGTTTGAATTCCCGCAGCCCGAACCACCACATCAGCCGCATGCGTTTGAGCGTTTTGGCGGGGTCGGCGGATCCGAGCACGCCGGTGACTCGGGTGGCGAGTTTTGTGTTCGGCCGAGGCAGCGTCCCGGCGTCGATGGCGGCCAACTCGACGGCGCAGGCGGCGGCGTGGATACAGCGTCCGTCGGCGGCTTCGCGGGGCAGGTCGGCCAGCGCGGCGGTGTCGGAAAAATCCAGCGACAGGGCGGCCGGCCAAAGGATGCGTTCGAGGTCGGCTTCGACGGATTCGAGCGTTTCGCCCGTGACGTAGGGCCTGGGCAGGCACTCGCCCCAGCCTTGCGTGCCGTTGTCGAACTCCGCGCGGACAACGACGGCCTCGGCCACCTGCCGTGAGGCGGCGGCATGTTCGAAGCTTCGCATCGCAATCGCGGTGCGGAACAGATCCATGGCGAGCAGCTTCATTGTGGGGAGTATATCACGATTGTCGGGAAACGGCATTCGGTTTTTCGTCGCTCGAGGGTGGAGGCGTTCCGTTTGTTCGAGGGAAGCATTTCGGTGACTCGTTAACTGGTTGATTCGCACAAACGGAACGATTTTTCGGCAGGCAAACGAAAACCGTCCGGTAGCGGCCTACAATACGACGATTCGTCTATTGGGTGTGTCGTTGCGGGTGGTTTCGCGGTTTTTTCAACGGAAAGGACGTCATCATGGTGGCGAATGCTTTGGCTGCGCGCGGGTGGGAGTCGGAATCGGGTGTGGCGACGATGGAGACGATGGAGCCGCGTTGGCTGTTGAGCGACTCGCCCGTCGGGCCGCCGCTGCTGGACGCGGCGAACGATTCGATCATCGTGATGGCCGACGCGGACGACGTGGTCCGGTTCGGCGACGTCGACGGCAAGAAGAACGTCAAAGCCGTCGTGACGGACGTCAACGGCGTACAGGTGACGTTCGCGCTGTCGGGCGGCGGGTACGGCGAGATCGTCGGCGGGGCGTATTTCAGCATGATCACGTTGTCGAACACGACGACCTCGAGTGTGCTGTCGATCACGCCGAAGGACGCCACCATAGGCACGTCGATTGGCTCGATCGTCTCGGCGGGGCCTCTTAAGAGCGTCGACGCGAAAAACGTCGACATTCGCGGCGGCGCCCAGTTTGACGGCGGCGTGCTGAACGTCACGCTGCGTAACGTCTACGGCGCCGAGCAGCGCATGGTCGTGGGCGCGTTCCCGAAGGCCAATGAGAAGGTCTCGTTCAAATTCGACCGCATATACAATCTTTCCATCGCCAGCGAGATGCCGATCAAGTCCATCACGGCCACCGAGTGGCGCGACACCGGCGGCGCGTACGACACCGTCACCGCGCCCAGCCTGGAGACGCTGAAAATCACCGGCGACAACAAGCGGTTCATCAGCGGAAACTTCGAAGCGTCGTTGATCCTTGGCAACGTGTTGCAGCCGGCCCGGTTCAACGACAGCGGCACGGTGGTCGGCAGCAGCCTGGGCATCCATCTCGGGCCTCAGGCGTTCGTGCTTCGCGGCGGGCAGCTCATCAAGCTCGGCACGCTGGGCGGGCTGAACAGCATGGCCATCGGCGTCAACAGCGCGGGGTTGGTCGTCGGCATGGCGGAGACGGGAGCGTTTTCAAACGGCAGGGCGGTGGGGCACGCGTTCCTGTGGGACGGCACGACGATGCACGATCTGGGCACGCTGGGCGGGGCGAACTCGACGGCCTTTGACATCAACGACGCCGGCTGGGTCGTTGGCGTTTCGGAGTTGGACGCGGAGGACGACCGCGGTAATCCGATTTCGCATGCGTTTTTATGGCGTGACGGCGTGATGATTGATCTTGGCGCGCTGGGCGGCACCAACAGCGAAGCCACCGCGATCAACAACAACGGTGTGATTGTCGGGCGGACGCAGACGCTGGTCGTGGACGGGGCTGCATACGCGTATCCGTCGCGGGCGTTTTTGTGGTCCGACGGGTCGATGGTGTTGTTGCCCACGCTGGGCGGCTCGCAGGCCTGGGCGATGGACGTGAACAATCACAACGCGGCGGTCGGGTGGGCGAATACGGGCGAGTCGGTCCACGGCGTCGACACGTCGCATGCCGTGATGTGGGTCAACGGCCAGGCGGTGGATCTGGGCACGCTGGGCGGACAGCAGTCGGCGGCCTTCGGCGTGAACGATCACGGGCAGGTGGTCGGCTGGAGCGAGACGGGGCGCGTGGATTACATGGGTCAGCCGATTTTGCACGCGTTTTTGTGGGAAAACGGCGTGATGACGGACCTGGGCGTGGAGATGGTCGGCGACGCGCAGGCGCAGGCGTACATCAGCATCGACAATCATGGCGTGATTGTCGGCTACACGCCCGAGGGATCCTTCCGTATCGAGAACGGCCGGGTGTTGCCGCTGTCTCCGGACAATCCGTCGACGGTGTCGCTCAAGTCGGCCAGCGTGGCGGGCAGCGTGGGGTACTGCCTCTGGCAGTTCGCGGGGTCGGCCGACAGCATCACCATCGGCGGCATGGCGGACACGTGGTGGTTTTACGCAGCCGGTAACGTCAAGAATCTCAAGATCGGCTGGGGCAACCGCTCGACGGTGGCGATCGGCGGGACGGTGGGCACGTTCCAGACGGCGCAGTGGACGAACGGGCTGTTCAAGGCCGCCGAGGCCGGCACGATCAAAACGACGGGCGACAAAAAGTTGGGCCTGGCGGGCGACTGCACGGGCGGCATCGTGGTGGCCGGACGGATCAAAACGCTGTCGGTGGCTGGATCGTCGGCGGGTCTGTGGGATGCGGGCGCGATCAACTCGGCGGAAGTTCGTGGCCACATGACGAACATGGAAATCCGCCTGCACGAAGTGAACGCCAAGCAGCAGACGCTCGGCAAGCTGGACGTGAAAGGCCTGGTGACCAACACCAACGTGACGGTGGCGGGCTCGGTGGGCACGTTCAGCGTGACGGAATGGAGCGGGCAGTTCGCCGCCGCCGAGGTGGGCACGTTCAAAACGACGGGTGACAAAAAACTGGGCGTTGTGGGCGATTGCACGGGCGACATCGTGGTGGCCGGACGGATCAAAACGCTGTCGGTGGCGGGGTCGGCCTCGGGCTTGTGGGACGTCGGCGCGATCAACTCGGCGGAAGTTCGCGGCGACATGTCGAACATGTTGGTCCTGTTGCGTCAGGTGGACGCCAAGCTCCAGACGCTGGGCAAACTGGAGGTTCGCGGGGCGCTGACCGAAGCCACCGTGGTGTCGGCGGGAACGGTCGGCAACGTGAGGGTCAACGGCCTGGTGAGCCGATGGCTGTTCACCGCGGGCGGCGACGTCAAGGAGATCAAACTCGGCGGGGCCGACCTCTCGAACGTGACGGTGAACGGGACGATCAACACGTTCCAGACGGGGCAGTGGACCCACGGGCGAATCACCGCCACCGAGGTGGGCACGTTCAAGACCGCGGGCGACAAAAAACTGGGCCTGGCGGGTGATTTCAACGGTGAGCTTGTCGTGGCCGGCCGGGTGAAAAATCTGTCGGTCGCGGGCTCGGCGACGGGTCTGTGGGACGCGGGCGCGATCACGTCGGCGGAGGTTCGCGGCGACATGACGGCCATGCAGATCCTCCTGAGCCAGAAGGACGCCAAGCTCCAGACGCTCGGCAAGCTGGACGTAAAAGGCCTGATTTCCGGCGTGATTGTGCAGTCGGCGGGCTCGGTGGGCACGTTCAGCGTGACGCAGTGGACGAGCGGGCAGTTCGTCGCCGACGAGGTGGGCACGTTCAAAACCACGGGCGAAAAGAAACTCGGCATCGCGGGCGACTGTACGAGCGATCTCGTGGTGGCCGGTCGGGTGAAAACGCTGTCGATTGCCGGCTCGGCGTCGGGCGTGTGGGACATGGGGGCGATCACGTCGGCGGAGGTTCGCGGCAACATGACGAACATGGAAATCCGGCTGCACGAGGTGGGCGACGAGAAGACGCAGACGCTGGGCAAGCTGGACGTGAAGGGCATGATGTTCGATACAGCCGTGCTGTCGGCGGGGTCGATCGGCACGGTGAGCGCCGTCGGCGCGAGAAACGTCGACGTCGTCGCGGGCACGGATCTCCGGGCGGACATCGCGGGCCTGGATTTCGACGGCCTGGCGGCGCTGCTGGCGTCGGCAGCCTTCAACGCCAACACGATGATCAAGAGCGTAAAAGTCTCCGCCGTCAAGGGCCTGACGGTCAGCGCGGAAAACATCAACATCCTCGCCGGCGACGTGGGCACGGTGACGTTGGACGGCGTGCAGTTCAATCAGGGCGGCAACCGTTTCGGCGTGATCGCCAAACAAATCGCCCGCGTAACCGCCACCGGCGGCGACGTGAAATTCTCCTGGCCAAACCAAACCGGCACGAACCAGGAGGGGGATTTCGTCGTGCGGGTGGTGTGATGGGCGTGTGAGTGAAGAAGAACCCTGTCGACATTTACTTTCCCGGCTGGAGAATCATCTCGTGCGAGCGGTGGGTGGCGCGGATGGTGAAGGCGGTGACGTCGGGGGCCTGGCGGAGTTCTTTCACGCGGGCGGTGTTGCCGAGGTCCTCGTGCATGATCGCGAGATAGTAGCGCACGATGGGTTGACTTGGCACTCGCGTGGCCAGGGCTTCGAGTTGGGCGACGGCGCGGAAGAACCCCGCCGGGGCGGCCGGCGTCCGTCTTTGCTCCGCTTCGTCGTGACCCGTTGGCGAGTCGGCGGACAACCGCTCGCCCGCGACCCACTCCACTAAGCCCGCGCGGAGTTGGAGTTCCCATTCCCGCTCCGGCGGCAGGTGGACTTTTTCGTACGCCGCGACGGCGTTGGGCAGGTCGCCTTTTCGCATGTACAGATCGCCCAGCGTCAGCCGTAGCATGGGCGTCTCGCCCATGAGTTCCACGGGCGTCTCGCCCGTGGTTGGCATAGACGAGAGTAGCGTTCTGGGATCGTTTTGCATGGGCGGGACGCCCATGCGACTCACGGGCGAGACGCCCTCGCCACGTTCGATTCGCCCAATTTCCGCCTCCAGCGTGGCGACGGCTTCGTCGGTGAGGCGGTACTTCAGGCTGGCCAGCGCCATCGCCCGCGGCAGCGGCGGGAGGTTGTAGATGCCGTCGCGTTGGGCGGCCTCTCGCAGTTGTTGTAGCTTGGTCTGGCGGGCGGCGTCCTCGGTCATCTTGCCCTTCATCTCGCCGTACTGCTGTGTCCACTGTTCAAGCCGATTGAAGTAGGTATCCGTCTGTCCGGCGTGGACCAGGGCCAGCGTCCATTGCTCGAGGTGGTGATTCTGCTCCTCGCCGTTGAGCGAGCCGATGGCGACATCCGCGAATAGATGCAACGCCCGCGAGGAGTGCAGGTCCACCGGCAGCACGGTACTGGGCGCGACATAATGCTGCCAGCTCCGCCAGTGGTACGCTCGCGCCATCAGCGAATTCATGAGATGCCGGTTACTGATGTCCCGCGTCCAGGCCGCGTTGAGGTAGCGGATCGCCAGCAGGTTGCACCGCTTCTGATCGTCGCTGGCGGAGTTGTGCTGGCTGTCGTTGTCCTGCGTGCCCAGCCAGGCGAACATGTAACCGGTCATGAACTCGCCGTCGGGCACGTTCTGGCGATACCACGTCCGCGTGATGACAGGCTGGCCTTCGAGCAGGCCCGCCTCGTTGAGGGGTTTGTCGAAGTCGCCCCAGTTGGCCTCGCCCAGGAGGACGGTTTGCGGCGGCGTGCCGGGCGCGGGCTGCCAGTCGAGCCGCTCGAAAATCACGCCGCACGGGTCGATATAGCGGAGCTTGAAACGCGACTTGCACTGCATCATCGTCGGGAGGATGCGGACGGTTCCGCCGCTGACGAAGATGAAACGGACCGTCGGCGGCAGTGGCGCGAAGGGGCTGGTTTTGTCGATTTGCGCATTGTCCTGCCCAGCCGTGACGGTGCTGGAGAGTTTGGCGCGGATGCGGTCCATGTCGAGGAACCGTTCGAGCGTGTGGGCCTCCAGGCGGCCGTCCATGAAGGAGAGTCGTCGCGGCTGATCGAGGCCGTGATTGGCCCAGTAGATGAAGAGTCCGCCGTCGCCGAAATTTTCGGTGAGCATGTCGCCGGGGAGTTGGAGTTGGCCGAGCCATTTGGCGGCTCCGTCGGCCTGCGCGAACGGCTGCCTGCCGGGGCCCGCGAGCGGTCCGTGGCCGTTCCAGCGAGCGACGGTTCCGGTGAGATAGGCGGCAGCGAGCGCCAGCGCCGCGGCGGCCATGAGGATCGCGAACGGTCCGGCCACACGCGCCAGCGTGGGCTTCCACGCCCGGACGGCCGCCAGGATCGCGCCCCCGTGCAGGGCCAATAGAAATCCCGCCATCGGCCCGAGCAGCCCGACGTTTCGCCGGGCCTTGAACGCCAGAACCGCCAGCACGAACAAGATGACCCAATGCGCCACCGGCACGCGGCGAATGTTCAGGATCATGACGATCCCCGCGGCCGCCAGCAGCAGCATCGCCTCGGTGTGGAACCGCAGGCACAGGTCGTAGACGCGATAGCCCAGCATGCGGAGGTAAGTGTCTTCTTCTTTGGCGAAGACGGCCTTGGGCATGGTGCTGACGACGTTGCCGGCGGCGTCGCGCTGCGGCTGATCCTTGACGATCTCCAGGAGCGGTTTGAGTTCGGTGACGATTCGGCTGTAAGGTCCTTCGGCCAGGCGCGTGCTCAGCAGGAGCGGGTGCAGCGCGGTCTTGTCCGGCCAGGGGGTCAGCAGGCAAACTCCTGTGGCCGCCAGCGCGGCCGCCAACGCGGTGAGACTCGCGATATGGCCGTGGATGGCGGGCTCACGCCAGACGATGAACCGCACCCACCAGGGTTTTCGTCGTGACGCGGGCATCTTGCCCGCGTGTCTCGCGGGCGTCCCGCCCGCGTCCTCCGTAGCACGGGCGTCTCGCCCGTGAGTCTCACGGGCATCTTGCCCGTGCTGATCTGATTCGGGTACGAGCGTTTCGCCGGTCGTCAGCGTTTGCATGGGCGAGACGCCCATGCGACTCACGGGCAAGATGCCCGTGCTACGTGAAGCGTCCGTGTCACGTTTGGCATCACCTTTGCCGTACCGTTGGCGGAGTCTCGTCGTCCATCGGCCCCAGGCGGCGTCGAATGCGCCGCCGATGATGAAGCCCCAGAGAATGGCCAGGCCCAGGAAAAACAGCCCGTGCATGTTGACCCAGAAGAGCATGATCGGGGCCATGAACCAGAGGCGGTTGGGGTTGGCGCCGCGTCGTACGCTGTCGGCCAGGACGATGGTGACGATGAGCAGGGCGAGCGTGAAGAGTTCCGGTCGGATGCGGAGGCGGCTTTGGAAGACGTAGAGCATGAGCATGCCGGCGAAGATCAGCCAGCCGGCAGGCACGTGGCGGCGCAGCGCCAGGCCGAACGCGGTCATCCCGCCCGCGCAGACGAGGCCTTTGAGCCACGACAGCCCCGTGTCGCCCGCGACGGAGTGGATGGCCGCCACGATGACCTGGAAGAGCCAGTGCACGTTGACCCAGACGGCCTGCGGGTCGATGGAAAAATAATCGTGCCCCATGATCGCCTTGTGGCGGAGCATCCATTCGCCGCAGGCGAGGTGCCACGGCACGTCGCTGTCCCAGACGTGGGTGAAGGCGGCGGCAAATCCCGCCACCGCCAGCACGGCCACCGCCAGCCGCCCATGCCACGCCGGTCTGGCGGGCGCGTCCACGGGGGCCAGTCGAGGATGTAAAATCGTCGTTGTGCTCACGGCGATATTGTACGCGCAAGGGCGGGCAGGGCGAAAGGGATCTGTGGGCAGGGCAGGGTAAACGCATGTACGTGACGCGGGCATCTTGCCCGCGTCCGGCTTCGAAATGCCTTGTTTTTCATGATGTCAACCGTGCGGAACGGCTCGCGAGGGCAAGATGCCCTCGCCACACGCGGGCGAGACGCCCGCGTCACGTACCATGCGATGGTCCTGACCACAAGCTCACGTCAATCAATCGACTCGATGACGGGCGCGGTGTTGGCGGGCAGGGGGGTTGGGGTGAGTTTTTTGTAGGCGTCCTTTGTTTTGTTGCGTTCCCACCACGCGGTGTATTGGGCGATAGCGGCGGCGCGGCTTTCGTCGTCGCCGAAGCCGATGCGGGTGTGCGTCGTCGTAGGCTGCACGGTGTGCAGAGTCTGCATGCCGTAGTCTTCGAGCGGCTGATTGGTCAGCCGCAGCATGATGTAGAGGGCGACGTCGGCGGGGACCGTCGTCAGGACGCCTGCCGGGCTTTGGTAGCGGACGGCGGGCTTGGTCCGTTCCAGCAGCGGCAGGAGCGACAGGAGCAGTCCCTTGTCGCCGGAATCGACGGCGGCATCGGCGATCATGAACGGCCGGGCCATGAGGTTGTTGTGGGTGTGTGTACACGCCGCGGCGGCCAATCGTCCCGCGGTCTCCGGCGACGCCAGCTTGCTCAACGCGGCCAACGCCTGTATCTGTGTGGACGCGGGCACGCGCGCTCCGCCGACGGCGCCGCCGGGGAGGGAACCTCCCTGTCCCGACAGGGCAAGGTCCGCCAGCCGGTCGGCGATCCGCGCGTCGGCATAGCCGGACGTCATGACCGCCTCGATGGCGGCCAGTTGCACGGCGTTGTGTCGGCTGTGCAGGCCCAGCAGCACGAGCGGCTCGTACAGCCGTTCGCGGTCGTTGGCCTTGTCGATTTCCCGCAGGGCGGCCAGTTTGGCGTCCTCCGACTCGCCGAGCATCGCGCGGCACAGGGTGGGATGGCTCCGCCGCAGGGCGTCGAGTTTGGCCCGCTGCTGCGGGCCGAGGCAACTCATGGCGCGGGCGTCCTGAATCTCACGTTGCATCTCCGTCAGCATGGTGACGACCCGCGCCCGCACTTCGGGGTCGGGATCCTCGGCGTACGTGGCGAGCGAATCGAGCAGCGCTATCTGGAGCGTCGTCAGCGTCTTGAGCGCCCGCGCCCGCTCGGCGGCGTCGCGAGAGGAGGCCTCGGTGGACAGCCTCGCGATCCGCTGGCCAAACGCGTCCGTGCTAGGATTACGCGATGTCGCGTTGCGCTGCTGAGCGGTCGCTGGCGGCGTAACGGCCACCGCGGCCAGCAGGGCTGACAGAAGAACACACACGGCATGTCGAAGTCGGTTCATGTTTATCGTTGCGCCATCGGCGGCTGGGGCGTGACGGGTGGAGCGTCGTTGTAGGGCGGCTGGTCGCGTTGGCCGTCCCACCATAGTCGCAGCATCTCCATGGCCGCTTTGCGGGACTCGTCGTCGGTGAAGCCGATCATGCTGATTCGGCCCTGGTAGTTTTGCACCTTCAGGCCGTAGAGGTCGGGGCTTTGGCCGGTCAGTTTCAGCACCGCGTAGAGGAGCGTGTCGTCGGTGACGTAGGTGACGGTCTGAGCGCCGATTTTTCCCTGCACCGCCCCCGCCGAGCCGCGCCCGGTGGCGGACATCAGCACGTCGATCGCGCCGTGGGCTTTGTTTTTCACCAGGCCTTCAATGAGCGGGGCGGTTTGGTAAATGTGGCGGTATTCCATCACGGCGTGCAGGAGGATGGGTGGGATGCGGTCGTCCTCGAATTTGCACAGCAGCGGCAGGATCTGCTGGCGGAGATTGGCCAGTGCATTGGCCGCCTGCTGCGGGGTTTGTCCAGGCCGCCGCGGCGCCGATTGGCCGTGGTAGATCTCCAGCAATCCGTCGAGCGTCGCGGGCGTGAGGTAGCGGTTCAACTGGTAGACCGCCAGGAGTTGGTCCATGTACTCGGGCCTGCTGTTCCGCAGGGCGCGCGTGACGAGCGGCTCGGCCAGTTTGTCGGGGTCGCTCCAGCCCCGCAGCGTGTTGAAGCCTACGTTCATCGCAGCGGGGTCGTCGGAGATCAGCAGTTCGAAAATATTCGGCTTGGCGGTTTGCAGTTTGCGAATCCTGGCCATCGGTTCGGCGCCGAGTTCCACGCCCAGCCGGGCCAATCGAACCTCGCGTGCCCACGTGGCGAGGAGGTTGCGGTAGTCCCGCGTGGCGAGGGTTTTTCCGTGAGCGGCGTCGAGGGGTAGCAGCAGTTGGCGGTGGAGTTGGAGGATGGCTGCCTGGGCGCGGTCGCGCTGTCGTGCCCGGCCTGTGCGGATCTGCTGCATCTGCTGGGCGACTTCGAGTTGGACCATGCGGAGGAGTTCCTGATCCGCCGGCGTGAGGGCGGCGGCGGGATTGGCCGGCTGCGTTGTGGCGGGTCGGGTGGTCGGCGTCGGTTTGGGCAGCGGGGGGAGTTGCTGGGTGGGTGTCGACCGGATCGGCGACGGCCTGGTGTTGTCGACACGCTGCGCCCACGCCCACGAGGCGAAGGTCATGGCGGCGACGAGCGGAAACATTCGAAATGCGAAATTCATCACCACACGTCACCCCTCAGGATCACGCCGTCGGGCCAGCCGCTGTCTTCGATGCCCGGCAGGCGGGCCGGGTCGGGCGCGACGGCTGGCAGCGGTTCCAGGTTTTTGTAGGGCGGCTTGCCGGCGTGCTCGGCCCACCACATCAGCATTTTTTTGTATGCGGCCGAGCGGGCCTTGTCGTCGGCGAATCCTACCGACAGGTACTGTCGCTGCTCGTCCGTTTCCAGGGCAGGGTCGAACATATCGTAATCCGTCGGCGATTGCCCGGTGAGTTTCAGCAGGATGTACAGATGGTAGTCGTTCAGGCAGGTGCCGATGGTTTTGCCGGCGGTGGTGTGCTGGCGGGCGATGCCGCGGTTTTGTCCCAGTTGCTCGGTCAGTGCGGGCACGAGGCGCAGGTCGCGAGATGCAATGAGGGCGGCGGCGTACGCGTCGGCCTGGTGAATGGTGTTGCGGGTCATGCGGCCAAGCAGCAGATGCGAGGTTCGCGGCGAGCCGATTTTTTCCAGCGCGCCGAGGACGGTGGGGCTGCTAAAGGAAACGTTGTTGTGTGTCAGCATGTCGCTCAACAGGTCGATGACACGGTCGCTGTGGTATCTCCCTGTCGCGGCGGCCTGGCAGGCGAACTCGCGGACGGCAGGCGACCGGCTGGCCAGGCCGAGGATTACGATCGCCTCGCCAGCACCGGTGGCGTCGTCGCGGTGGATCAGCCGCTTCAATGCTTCCGTCTGGGCGGCCCATTCCAGATGGAAAAACTGGCGGAAAATTTCGTCGTTGCGGGCGCGGAACCCGAGCAGTTTGTCCCGCGACGATTTGTCGAGTGAGGCCGCGTGGGCAAGCCCCTCGCACAGGGCGGCCATGTTGTGCGGCAGTCGCGTCTCCCGCCCCGCCTGGGTCTGGAGCAGCGGGGCGGTCAGATGGCCGTGGAGGGCGATGAGCCGCTGCTGCGCCCGCGTGCGTGCGGCGGGCGTTCTGGCGTCGAGGTCGTCGGATATTTTTGCGACGGTCCGTGAAATCTCCTCGCACAGGTCGGCGACGTCGAGGAGGTCCGCGTGCGGCGAGGCCGCGTCCGTGGCCGCCGGCTTGCCGGGCCAGGGCGGCGGCGACGCCCGCTCGGGTTGGGGCGGCAACGTCATCGTCGGCACGGTTTTGTAGCGATTCTTGTTGTTGGCGTACCACTGTTTGGCCTTGGTGATGGCCTTGGTGCGGTCGGATTTTTTTTCGAACCCGTAGGCGTTGCGGGAGATGTCGTACCCGCTGTATCCGTGGGGCATCGGTTCCATGTTGTACGCGGCGGGCGACTGGTTGGTCAGGCGGAGCAGGAGGTACAGCAGGCCGTCGGCGTGCGTGCGAGTGATGAGCCTGCCGTCGTCGGTGTACAGCCCGTCATAGATGTCGCCGCCCTGTGTCGATGCCGACGTGAGCAGTTTCATTGTCAACGGAACGCACCGCCGGTCTCCGATGTCCACCAGCAGGTCGAGAACGTGGGTGTTTCCCGCACGGCTGGCGTTTTGCAGCGAGCCCATCAGCGTGGGCAACGCGCGAGCCGGTTTCCAGATTCGCAGCAGTCGGCAGGCCTGCTCGATGGCGTTGGCCTCGTCGTTGTTGTGGAGGCGAGGCAGGCTTCGTCCGCCGCCTCGCATCTCCCGAAACTCGGGCCTGTTGTCGTTGGATCCACTCGCGATGACGAGGTCCGTCACCGCATCGATGAGGCCGTCGCTGACGTAGCGTTTCTTCGCGACGACATTCAGGGCGGCCCGTTGGGTGGCCTCGTGCGGCGACCGCAGCGCCATCGCCAGCAGCGGCTCGGCGAGTTGGTTGGGGTCGTGGATTTTCATCAACCCGGCCACCGCGGCGGCGCGGCGGTCGAGATCTTCGCTGACGGCTTCGACAAACAGCCGCGGATGCAGCCGGCGGAATTCCAGGAGTTTTTCACGCTGGGCGGGCGAGAAGTCCGCCAGCACGAGTTCCTCCCGCGTTAGCCTGGCGCATTGGGCGAGCGTGTCGGCGATTCGCGCGCGGGCTTCGGGACTGGCCGACTCGCACTGCGACAGCAGGGCGACGGCGAAGGCATCGTGCAGCGACAGCAGCGACCACGCGGCGGCCTGGCGCGGCGACTCCTCCTGAAGCAACGCCGCCAACTGCCCCACGCGGGCATCGAGAATGCGAACCAGCAACGACTCGGCGTTCGTCGCCGTTGCTGCCGCCGCCGGCGATGTCGACGATTGCGCCACCGCCGCCGTCGCGTGGAAAACCACGGCCGCCAACACGATCCGCCGGATTGTTCCCCATGGTCTCATGTCAAACCGTTATCGGATAGAACGCCATGATATCCACGGGAAATTCTAACGAATTTATGGCGAAAAATCGAGCGGAAGACGCCAGACGTTGCGACGGCTTGCCTCTTTGCGCTGTAAGGCGTTCCTATCGGCAAATGCATGTTCATCCGACTTCACGAAGACCAAGCGGGATTACACGGATTGAAGGATTTAGAGCAATTTCGGCTTTATCGTAGCGGTGTTCGTCGTCTTTCAAGCCAAAAATACACGGAAAATGCCTGTATTTTCAACAGATTATCCCGCTACGACAAAAGTTAAACTGCTCTAAGAATTTCTGACTTTCGTTCCGCACGGCAATCCTTAAATCCGTTAATTCGCGTAATCCCGCTCGGTCTTCGTGAAGTCGGATGGTGTTTCGCGTGTTGCCTTGCACGACGTTCTACAACGCAAACCGGCAAGCCATTGCGAAACGTTTTGTCATTCCATCATATTGTCGTGTTGCGACAAACTCGCGGCGTCGCGTTGGATGTAGGGCAGGACGGCGGGCGGGACGAGTTTCGAGACGTCGCCGCCCATGGAGGCGATCTGTTTGATGAGCGTTGAGGAGGTGAACGCCAACTCCGGCGAGGTCATGATGAACACCGTCTCCACGCCCGTTACCGCGCGGTTGGTCAGCGCGATCTGTAACTCGTACCGCAAGTCGCTGCTGTCGCGGATGCCCCGCAAAATGGCGGCCGCCCCGAGCCGGCGGGCGAAGTCCACCGTCAGCCCGTCGAACTCTTCGACGCGGACGTTGGGCAGGTCGGCCAGCACGTCGCGGAGAATCGTCAACCGCTGGGCCGTCGTGAGCAGGGCGGTTTTGAGCGGATTTCGCCCGACGCCCACCACGATCTCATCGAACAAGGCCGCCCCACGCCGAATGACGTCCACGTGCCCCAACGTCACGGGATCGAACATGCCCGGAAACACCGCAATCCGCCTGGCCGAGTTCATTTTCGCTCCTTTCGAGGGCCCATGGCGATCGCATCGGAAACTCCACAGTGTTTCACAAATCGGCTGTGGGCTGTAGACGCGACGTGGCGTTGCGAAAAATACGTCGCCATGGCATGTCGCGCCTACAGCCTGCAGCTTTTTTACGAAAACATGGAGAACGTGTGATGCGATTTCCCTGTTTTCCTGTTCTTAACCGAATTTCACCCGCGCATGACAAAGCCCCCAGCAGGCCACTGGAGGCTTTGCGTACGATAATCATGCCGTTACAGGCCTACGTGGGGATGCCACTGGGTGAGCATGGAACTGCGTTCCATCAGCCAGATGTAATCCCAGTCCTCATTGGCCATGCGGAGGTTCAGTATCGTGATGTCCCGGTAGGTCCGGCACCGTTCCTTGCCGCTCATTGTCGGCGTGGCGCAGCCCGACGCTCCGAACATGACCACCGCCAGCACCACCCACATCAACGCTTTTTTCATCTTCATACCTCGTCGCTAAAAAAAGGCTTTAGAGATCGTTTGTACGCCGCGCCAACGTCTCCACAGGGCTTCGCCGTAAATGCTATGGAAGTGCCAACGGACTGTCAACGAGAAAAGAAGAAAAAACGAGGAAGAAGGCTGTAGGCTGTAGACCGAAGGCTATCGCATGGTCATTCCTCTTTTTCACACGGGACTCGGATTCAGGCGCGACGGGCCACAGGCCCTGCCATTTTGCGTTGTAAAACGGTGTGAGCGGCTGAACGCTTCGGCTGTCACAGCGATCGACAACGCAAAATGGCAGGGCCTGTGGCCAGTCGCGCCGAACACGAAGGCCACGCGAAAAACCGGACAATGCACAGCGCCCGCGCCCGCGCCCGCGCCTACAGCCTACAGCCTACAGCCTTCTTCCCGTACGCGTTCGATGGCGGCGGTCAGTTCGTTATAGAAGTACGGCACGTTGGCGGTTTCGTGCAGTTGGCGGATTCGGGCGTGGGCGGCCTCGTGGAGGGCGTGGGTGACGCGGTCGTCGGTTCGACAGAAGAACGTGCGACAGCCGAGGGGGCGGTGTTGGCGTGCGTGGCAAGCGGGGCCTCGCTGGTAGGGGCACGTCAGCGGGGGGACACGTAGCATGGGCGAGACGCCCGTGCTACGTTCCAGACGGGTGCGCAGCAGCAGGGCCAACTCGGCGGTGGTCACGTACAGTCGATGCCCCGCCAGCGCGAATCGGCAGCAGCATCCGCCGCCCAGACAAACCGCCTCCGTGCGGCGGATCTGTTCATCGACGTCGCGAAAAATCGCCGCCAGGTCCTCCAGTACGCCCGCATCGCATGCCGCGACGGCGGCGGACAGGTCATCATCGGATGCTCGCCTCATGCGTCCGCCGCGTCGCGTCGCAGGAGGATCTCGGCCAGTTCGAAACGGTCGCCTCGATTGATGCCTGGGCATCGCATGCCGGCCTGGGCCCAGCGGTCGGGGCTGGCGAGGTTGGATTTCCAGAACGGCCAGGTGCGGCATTGCGCGGGCCGGACGTCGTATATCGAACAGCCCTTGCCCGTACAGCCGGCACCCGCGCCCGGCTGAAGGAAAATGCAATCGTGCGTGACCGGGTGCTCCACGATCGTCCGCCGCCCCGAGACGGCCCGCGTGTACTGCTTCCGCACCTGCTCGACGTTTTGCCCAAGAAACGCCGCCAGCCTCGCCAACTCGTCCTCGGCGATCCACACGTACCCTTCGTCAGGCCCCGCGCAGCATCGACCGCACTGTTGACATGCAAACGCCAATCCCCCAGCATACCAGGGAGGTTTTCCGAAAAGACTCATGGCGACACTATAGCAACTTCGCGTCCTCAATGCATCAGCAGCGAACTGTAGTCGATTTTCAATTCGGCGATGCCGGGGATTCAGTCGATTTTCCCGCTGCTGGCCCAGTCGGGGTCGTAGCCCTCGAACCCCAGCGGAATCACGTCCGTCAGCGAGAACTGTGCCTGCGACATGGAGGTGCTGGCGAAGTACCCCATGCACACCAGGGCCATCAAGGCCAGCAGAAAAACGGCAAAACGGTAACGATGCCCCGCCGGCGCGGATGAATAGATGGACGAACCGCGTGTAGTGACGTCATAATGCAGGTGGCTCCCCACGGTGGTGTCGGCGCGCGTGGGACGGAGTTTTAGCAAGGAATGGCATGACGAAATACAAGTTGTTGGCGTTGGATATTGACGGGACGCTGATCGGGCGTGACGAGGTGGTGTCGCCTGCCGTTCGGGAGGCCGTTGGGGCTGCCGCGGCGGCGGGGCTGAAGATCTGTCTCGCGACAGGCCGGTCGTACGTGGAGGCGGCGCCGGTCTGGCGGCAGTTGCCGCTGTCGGAGCCTCACGAGCCGATGGTGCTGTTCGGCGGGGCGCTGGTTTCGGAGGTCGCGACCGCCCGGTCGCTGTATCACAAAACCATGCCGCCGGACGTCGCACGCGAACTCTCCGGGACGCTCTCCGACGCGGGGTTCTGCTCCGTGGTGGCGGTGGATCCGTGGCGGCACGGCGTGGATTACTTCCGGTCCGCCGGCGGATGGGGGCACGAATTTCTGCACCGTTGGCTGGGGCGTCACGAGTTGACGGTGCGCGTCTCGCCTCGCGTGGACGCGGTGAGGGACTTGCCGCCGGCGCTGCGCGTCAGCGCGGTCGTCGAGCCGGCCAAAGCGCCGCCGCTGGAGGCCGCCCTGCGCGAACGGTTCGACGGACGACTCACCCTGCACACGATCTACGTGCCAGCCTACGATTTCACCGTGCTGGAGGCCTTCGCGTCCGGGGCGAGCAAGCTGGCGGGCGTCACGTATGTCGGTCAGCCGTGGCAGATCGGCCCCGGCCTCGTGGTGGCCGTCGGCGACGATGTGAACGACGTGGCCATGCTTCGCGGCGCGGGCCTGGGCGTGGCCATGCCGCAGGCAACCGACACGGTAAAATCCGCCGCCCGCCACGTGGCCGACCAGGGCCTGGCGACGTTTATCCACGAATTGCTCGATGGACGATTCGGGTGACGTGTAGTGAAGGGCAAACGCGTGGACGTGACGCGGGCATCTTGCCCGCGTGTCTCGCGGGCGTCCCGCCCGCGTCGAACGATGAGGTGCCTGGACTTTTTCATTACGCAAGTCGTGTGGAACGATCCGCGAGGGCAAGATGCCCTCGCCCACGCGGGCGAGACGCCCGCGTCACCTACCATGCGCTCGCCCTGACGGGTGACGTGCAGGGCTTGTGTTTTTTCGTTTGGCGTGTACGCTGTGACGGTTGTTTGACGTGGGAGAGTTTTGTTCATGACACACCACAAGCCAGTGATCGGCCTGGTTGGCGGGATTGGCGCCGGCAAGAGCACGGTGGCGGCGGAGTTTTCGCGGCTGGGGTGTTTCGCGATCGACGCCGACGCGGTGGGGCATGCGGTGTTGCGCGAGCCTGCCGTTCGGGATGCCGTCGCGGCGGCGTTCGGCGCGGACGTGCTCGACGCGGCGGGGGAGGTGGATCGCAAAGCGCTCGCCGGTGTGGTGTTTGGCGACGAGGCCGCCCTGGCGACGCTCAACGCGTTGACGCATCCGCGGATCGCCGAGCGGATCTCCCGGCTGGTGGAGCAGGCCCGCCGCGACGAGGCGGTGGCGGCGGTCGTGCTGGACGCAGCCGTGCTGCTGGAGGCGGGGTGGGATCCCGTGTGCACGGATTGCGTGTTTGTCTCCGCGCCGAACCCGGTCCGGCTGGCTCGCGTACGATCCAATAGAGGCTGGGACGAGGCGTCCTGGGCACGTCGAGAAAAAACACAAATTTCTCTGGACAAAAAAGCCTCCCGATGCGAATATACGGTCGATAACAGTTCCGATATCCCCCATGTTCGTCAGCAGGTGCAGCAGGTTTTTCACCGAATTCTGGCGAAATCCCGCGCGTGACGTGCGGCAGGGCGGTTGTCGGAGCTACTGCCCGATCGGTTTGAATCCCCCGCGGAGCCTCCGAAATTGGCATACCCAATGGCAATGGTTGTCGAGTTCACTTTGCCAACGCGAACGATTTGTCCGCGGCGAGTGAGCGGCGGGGGTGCGGCATGAACGCCGGTCGTGCGTGTAACGTGACGCGGGCATCTTGCCCGCGACACGCGGGATGATAATTTTGTTGCTCGTGCGGAAAGTGCATGTCATGAGGTTGCGTTTTCGCGGGCACTTTGTTTCCGTCGAAAGGCCTTCCGGGCCGATGACAAGCCACTGAAAATGGAGAGGTGTGACGTATGGCCAAGAGTGTAAAAAAAACATCAACAACGAAAACGACGACACCGCGGACGCGCAAAAAAGCCGCGGCGGCCGCCCCCGAAACGGAGTTCGTCTTCGAAATGCCGATCCCGTACGACCAGCCGGCCCCGGCCGAAACCCCGCCCGTCAAACCCAAACGGAAATACACGCGACGAACCCCCAAGGCGGCAGCGGAATCCGAATCCACGCCGGCAACAGAACCCACCGCGGTCAGTGAGGCCGCGCCGGCTGCCGAACCTGCGCCCGTCGTCGAACCTGCCCCGGCTGTCGAGCCTGCGCCGGTCGCCGAACCGGAACCCGCGCCCGAGCCAACGCCCGAACCCGAACCGGCCGTCGAAGCCGCCACGCCGGCCGAACCCGAGCCGACGCTCGCGCCCGCCGAGGGCAACGCCAATGACACCGCCGACGCGGGCGGCGACGCCGTCTCCGACTTCGACGCGGAAATGCACCAGAAGTACGAACGCGTCAAGCGTGGCGAGCTCCATATCACCGACCTGCAAAAAATGCAGGTCAACGAACTGCACGAGATCGCCAGGCAGGAAGAGATCGACGAATGGGTCGGCCTGGGCAAGCAGGAACTGATCTTCAAAATCCTCAAGGCCCGCATTCAGAAAAACGGCTTGATGTACGGCGAGGGCGTGCTGGAAATCCTGCCCGACGGCTTTGGCTTCCTTCGCAGCCCCGACTACAACTACCTGCCCAGCGCGGACGACATCTACGTCTCGCCGTCGCAGATCCGCCGTTTCGGCCTGCGGCAAGGCAACATCGTTGCCGGGCAAATCCGCCCGCCCAAGGAGAGCGAAAAATATTTCGCCCTGCTCCGCGTGGAGGCCGTCAATTACGACCAGCCCGACGTCGTGACGGAAAAAATCAACTTCGAGGACCTCACGCCCACGCATCCCG
>Ga0123353_10000440_pt1 | contig 51481 bp, 51 predicted proteins | sample TergutLab28metaG_3_FD_92763 | JGI IMG/M metagenome (GOLD analysis project Ga0123353, IMG submission 92763) | Labiotermes labralis P3 segment gut microbial communities from Petit-Saut dam, French Guiana - Lab288 P3 | ecosystem: Host-associated > Arthropoda: Insects > Digestive system > Gut ... | reverse complement strand
GAGCCTTCGGGAAGCTTGGATCGCCGCCATGAGTCTTTCTTTAATTCTTTCTTGTTTTGATTGATTTTTAAAGGGAAGAGCGAAGGCTGTTTTTTGGTTGATTTTTTAGATTGATTTTTTAGATTGTTTTTTTTTGATTTTTAACGAATAGCGTAGGCTGTTTTGTTTGATTTTTTTGGAAAAAAAGGCGATTGCTTTTTGGATGCAAGTTCATCGAAAAATGGGGCGGGTCGCGCGCGGGCGTGGCGGCGGCGAAAAATGGCACGGGTCGCGCACAGGCGCGCCCGCGGCGAAACGCCGGCGCTTTTCGACTCCAAAGGGCAAACCGTTACCGAAAATCATCGCTTTGTCACTTTTTATCTTTTTTAAACAGCGCTTGTCACAAGATATTTAAATATCTTTTTACATTGAAAAGAGAACTGTGCTTTTCGATTATGAGACAATTTTAACCCGATTTATTTGTATAATTTATGGAACCGATGAACTATGAAGATTGTGATGAAATTCGGCGGAACTTCCGTTGGAGACGGGAAGAAGATACGCCACGTTGCGGAACTCGCAAAGAGTTATTTTGACAAAGGAGACCAAGTCGTTTTGGTTGCCTCCGCGCTGGCAGGCGTAACGGACGAGTTGCTTGAAATTGCGTGCGTCGGATGCGAACACGGGAAAGTGACAGCGGTCACCGAATTCATCGCGTCATTAAAAACGAAGCATTTTGCCGCCGTCAACGATGCCATTGATGATAAGGAGATTAAGGCAGGCGTCATCGAGTTTTTAACATCGCGCATTGATGAGCTTGAAAAGGCTTTGATTGGTATTTGTTATTTGGGCGAGCTGACGGCGCGTTCCCGTGATAATATTTCTTCATACGGCGAACGTCTGGCGGCGCCGATTGTTTCCGGTTCTATTTCGTCTCTCGGTGTTTCGTCTAAATATTACACGGGCGGAGAAGCGGGTATTATCACAACGGATGTTTTCGGCGGCGCTAAGCCTCTTCAAAAATCTTATGATTCGATTAACAGCCGCTTGACGCCGGGCTTAGAAAATTCAATTCAGGTCGTGACCGGCTTTATCGGCGAAAACGAAGAAGGAAACATTACAACACTCGGCCGCAGCGGCTCGGACTACACAGCGTCTATTCTCGGCGTCGGCATCAAAGCTGATGAAATTTGGCTTTGGAAAGAGGTTGACGGCATTATGACGACGAATCCGAAAATCGTTCCATCGGCGCGCACGATTCAATATATTTCATATCAGGAAGCGATGGAGCTTTCTTCTCTCGGTGCCGAAGTCCTTCATCCGCGGGCGATTGAGCCGTCTATGAAACATCACATTCCGGTCCGCGTGAAAAGCACATTTAAACCTGATTTTGACGGAACGCTTGTCATTTCGGAGAATAAGAAGTCCAAAAACGTGGTCAAAGCCGTCAGCATGATTAAAAAGATCTCGCTGATCAATATTTCCGGCGCTGAAATGGTCGGCTACATCGGAAAAGTTGCCGGAATCTTTTCAATCCTCGCGGAAAATAATGTCGGCGTCAGGTTAATCAGTCAGGGTTCGGAATCCAGTATTTCATTTATCGTGAATGAAACTGACCGCGCCAAGACTGTCAAATACTTAAAAGCCGCGCTCGGTGACTCTTATAACATCGATTTCCGGTCAGACATCGCGGTCGTTGCCGTTGTCGGCGCCGGTATGGCCGGCACGCCCGGTGTTGCTCGCCGCGTATTTACGGCGCTGGGTAATGAAAACATTAACATTATTATGATCAGCCAAGGCTCTTCCGAATACAACATCTCCTGCGTCGTTTGCAGCAATGATGTCAATAAAGCGGTTTCGGCACTCCACTTTGAATTTGAGTTGGACAAACCTGACGGGAATAATTAAAGCGGGAATAAATTAAAACAGGAATAATTAAACCGGAAATAATTAAACCGGAAATAATTAAACCGGCGAACGCCGGGGCGGGCGGTTATGACAATCAACCGCCGCTTTTTCATTTTTTTTACAACTGATTTCATCTGATTTACACTGATTTACAACTGAATGATTAACGAGGCAAATAATGACGGGGAAAGAATCCACTTACGCTTCAGCCGGTGTCGATATTCATCGGGAAGAAGATACGATTAAGTCTTTGACTAAAGCGATGACTTTTAAAAGGGAAGGCTTTGGCGCGCCGTTGACGGAAATCGGCCACTATGCGGGTTTGATGGATTTCGGCGAATTCGCTATCGCTATGACAACGGACGGGGTCGGCTCGAAAGTTTTGATTGCCAACGACATGGGCAAATGGGATACGGTCGGCATTGATTGTGTCGCTATGAATGTCAATGACTTGCTTGCAATCGGCGCCGAGCCAATCGGTTTTGTCGATTATTTGGCTCTTGAGAAGCATAAACCCGGATTCGCCAAAGAAATCGGCATCGGCCTTGCGAAAGGCGCCGAAATATCACGCATCTCCATTGTCGGCGGCGAAACGGCGACGCTTCCCGATATTATCCGCGGTTTTGATCTTGCCGGCACCTGTATCGGCGCCGTTAAAAAGGATCAAATTTTAACGGGCGAAAAAATAAAGGTCGGTGACGTGATTATCGGTCTTAAAAGCAGCGGCGTTCACAGCAACGGCTATTCTCTTGTCAGAAAAATCATAAAGGAGTCCCCGTATGACTATCGGGATTACTGCCCGTATGATTCAAAAACAACCATCGGCGACGAACTATTGATTCCGACGCGCATCTACATGGAAGTTTTGGACGTTATTAAAAAACACGAGGTCCACGGCTTGGCGCACATTACCGGCAGCGGCCTTTTGAAACTGAGAAGAATTACAACTCTCGGTTTTGATTTTGATACCCCGATTGAACCGCCGGCGATTTTCAAATTCCTTCAAGAACAGGGCAATGTCAGTGATTTGGAGATGTACAAGACTTTCAACATGGGAATGGGCTTTATTATCATCGTTCCCGAAGAAGTCGCGCTATATGTGGCGGGTCTGACAGGCGGCAAAATCGTCGGCAAAATCGTTGAATCCGGCATCAAGGTGAAGGATTTAGTGATTGAGTAAGTTTTATGGCTTCTCAATCCGATTTTATTTCTTTTTTTCTAATTGAACAAAACGAGGTTTTTTTTTGGTATGCATTAAGAATATGGAAGCGATAATCATCGGCAGCGAAATGACGCTTTCCGAATGCGAAGAGTTGATCCGCGATGTTTCCGACGAGGTATATTTGGTTCCGGGCGGCTATAATCTCCTTGGGATTTTATTGAAAGGGGCGCGGCCTTTTCCGGTCGGGTTCAAAGACGGCAGCCTGTTTTTCCAATTCGTTAAGCCGTGTTTCGGTATTTTCGCGCTGCAACTGGAAAAATGTGACAAGATAAGCGAACTCAAGGCCGATTTCCGAAAGCAAGGGTTTGAACAAATAAAGTAAGATCAAATCAGAGATACAAATCAGAGATACAAATCAGATAAAATAAGGCAAAATCAGATTAACAAAATCAGATTAACAAAATCAGATTAACAAAATCAGATTAACAAAATCAGATTAACAAAATCAGATTAACAAAATCAGATAAAATAAGATTGCGGCCTTCGTTTTGGGCGGCCGCAATTTCCGGCAATCCGGGTTTAATTTCAGCGATCCTGTTTTGTTTCAGAATAACTGTTTTGTTTAAGAATTGCTGTTTTTTAATTGAATTACTGTTTGACAAATACTTGGTTGAATGAAATAATTCCGCCGATTTTGACTGTCAAGTTTTTGCCCGATAATTCGGCTGTGCCGAATTTTGCGTCTCTGTAGTAAAGGTTGTAAACATTCCCGTCTTTTTCCCAAGTTCCTTGGTAAGTACCAATCAGACCGAGATTGGCCGTGAATGTTTTGTCTTTATTGAATGTTATTGTTGCATTTGAGTCTGTACTTTTCCATGTTCCGACGACTTTGTCGCCGAGGCAGCCTGAGAGTAAGCAGGCGGCTAATACGAAAATCATCAATAGAGCGAGCGCTTTTTTTTGGATTATATTATCCCCCCGTTATTGTTTAATTATTTAGAATGTTTGATTGAGAAATCAAACGATTTTGATATGATTTGATTATATAAAAATCCGAGTCATAACGGGAATAGGGATTTTTCATTGGGCAGTCGATTTTGACTTTTGATTTTTGACTTTTGATTTTTGACTTTTGATTTTGATTTTTGACTTTGATTTTGACTATTGATTCAAGCGTTTTTTAACGTCGCGATTTCAACAAGCTGGACACTGCTTCTGCTATTGCTCCTGCTATTGCTCCTGCCACTGCTTATCACTAGCGGTCAATAACTTTTTACAACATTCAGGTGTTTCAAATCACAGCTGTCTTCCTCGATGGAAAAGAGATAATCGAGATACTTTGGACACGGCACGGCAGAAGCTCTTTTGTTTGCCTCAGTCATCGCATTCATCGCGTCATCCATCGTTTCCCACAAAACGATATCCGCCCAAGTCTCTCCTGTTCTGATTAATTTTCTGCTGATGTATCCTTTTTGCAGAGCCAAAAAATTTACATTCAATTCATCCGAAGCCTCTAAAAATTGCTGCTCGGAAACGCCTTTTTTAAGCTTAAATGTAACAAATTCAACAACATTAGACATTTTGATTTTCTCCTGACTTTCAATTTCCTTTAATTTTCATTTCCTTTAATTTTCATTTCCTTTTTTTCATTTCCTTTTTTTCATTTCCCTTTTTTCATTTCTTTTAATTCACTCTTGTCAAAGGGCTATGATAAGGCCAAAGGATTTTCTTTAATTTCAAGGTATTTTTGATATAAATCGTCATTCATGCAATTAAACGTATAATTAAAATTTTTAAAAAACGATAACTATATTTTTTATCTCTTTGTCTTGCTTTTTGAACAATTAGTTATGGGCTGAATTAATTTCATTTTAAATGGAATAGAATAATTTACTTCTCATTCGCTTGGTCATGATTTAAACGCCAAGCTATTCGCTGTTCTTATCACAACTCAAAAAAAAGAGGATAGTCCCGAACGGATTCGAACCGCTGTCACCGGCTCCAAAGGCCGGAATGATTGACCACTACACTACGGGACTGCGCCTGAACTAAGTGAACAAGGAAAAAGTAACATAAAAAGATTTTGATAAACTTGAATCCGTTTCCATAAAAATGGGGGAAAGCAAGAGGAATCCCCTTGCTCCGTCGTGATGATTCATCATCTCGGCTGTTTTTTATGAACGCCGGTGATTTTGCGGCAGAAAATTTCGCCGCGTCTATGTTTCAGGCTGCGCCTTTGTCTCAGGCTGCGCCTTTGCATCTGGCTGCGTCTTTTTACACTCGTTCTTTTAAGGCGAGTCTTATAAAACGCAGCCGGGTGGATTTGTTACCAAAATCAAAATTCCGTAACAAACTTTCGCGCCATATAAAGCGCGGCGATGCCGAGAATGACGATGAGAATCATCCAAGTGATGTTGGCGGCAGGTATGATGCCCGCCCACATTTCGTTGTACGCTTCCATCGCCGCTATTGTCTGTGACATTTTTAATTCCTCCCAAGGGCGCACGCGCCTGCGGTTTTTTCTTTTCCGAGATTGGTGATGACATATTTGTGAAGCAGGAAATTCTTTTTGTATATGCCTTCCGTGTCCATTTTTTGCTCAACGTCACTGATCATGCCGCCGGATGCCAGCTCGACAAGATCAAAATTAATCAGAGAGCTCTCGTAACTGCCGCTCATTTTGTATTCTTTGGAAATAATTTCAACGATTTCGTAATTCCAATGGGGTTTTCCGTCGTTGAATATTCCCAAAATTCTGATTTTTAAAGGCCTTTCGCCCATTTTGCTCATTTCATTCACCCCTTAAACTGGATATGCCGTCTGTGTTTTCTGTAAACATCAGCATACCGCCGGTGACACAAAGGACGCCGCCGATAATAATTGCCCATCCCGGAGACGTGCCAAAGAACAGGAAAACGAAAACAACGGCGCAAAGACCGTAAAGGTTACCGATGCCCTGACCGCGGCCGACACCGATCAGCGGGAACGATTTGTACCACGTGACGTAACAGAAACCAAAGGTAATGCCGGCGAACATCAAAACGACAAGGACAAGCGGTTCAAAGATGGAAAGAGCGTAGGTCATCATCGGGAAACCGAGGAGTGTCAGAGCCGGGATGACAATGAGCCACCAATATCCCGCTTCGGCGATGAAGCGGATGGTCAAAGCGGAGTCGGGCTCAGCCAAATCCAAACCTTTTCCGGCAATCGCGCCCTCAATGCCCCAGAAAGCCGCGGCCATCAGACCGCCGAGATAACCAAACCACTGAACGCTTCCGGTTGCCAATTCAGACACAAGGCCGCCCGCGTAAATGGAAATACCTCCAAAAACAATAATAATAATGCCGGCGGCGGCTCGCCTTGAAACCCTTTCGCCGTACCACAGCCGCGCGACGGTCGACCCGACAACGGGATACAACAGACCGGCAACGGCCGAGAAAGCGGCGCCGATGAATCCCATCGCCAAGTAAGAACCAAAAACAGCCGTCATGCCGCAAATACCGGCAAGGAAGAACCATTTCGAACATTTCCTAAAGTCGAAAATCGTGCGCTTCAATTCTTTCAGCTTATGCTTGCCCAGAACAGCGTTCCACAAAAGAAGCGCAATCACGCAAGTCAAAGCATTTAATGCCGTAATCAAAACGGCCACGATCACCAAAGAGAGTGAATCGCCGTTTGTCGCCGCAATGGCAGCGAACATTTCATCAAAGGGATTTAATACCCAAATCGCTGTACCGGGCAAATACCATATGCCCCAAAAGACGGCGCAGAAGAGTGCCCACATATAACCGTATTTAAACTTCCTGCTCAATTCTTTTGCTCTTATTTCATTTAGAGAGATCACATTATCAACCATCGTACATTTTTCTTGATAGAGTAATTATCGTTATTGTTTTTTTAATTTTAAGTCATGTTTTTCGATGAGGGTAGCCACCATCGGATTTGATGGGGGTACCTTCATTTGTTTTGATGAGGGCGTCCCATCTGTTTTGATGAGGGTGCCCTCACCTGATTGAATTTATTTAAAGACAAACGAAAGGCGAACGATTCGCCCGTTTTTAAAAATGGACGAATCGCCTTTGCCGTTATCTAAAAATGAATCGTTTTTTGAATCGTTTTATTAATCGTTTTGTATCGTTTTATGAATTTTTATGTATCGTTTTATGCAGCTGTTTTTGTTTTTCTTTCTTTTTGCGCCCACCACCAGAGCGGAATAAAGACGGCCAGCACAACGAAACCAAGGAGCGTTGGCGCCCATCCGGCGTCCGTTGCCGTCAAGTATACAATTCCGGCCAAATAGAATATGAGGTTAAGGAGCGCAAAAACAAGCGCGACATACTTCCATCCTCTCGGCGCTTTGAAGGGGCGCTCCAAATCCTTGAATTTCGGGTCAACCGACGCTTTGTAGTACGCGAGTAAGCTGATGCCGTTTGCGAAAACGTAGCCGATTGCCGACGCGGCTAAAATAGCTGCGGGGCCGTTGGACGCTTCTAAGAAGGAGAAGAGGAGGATCAGTAAGATATTGAAAATTGCAATAATAATCATTGACCTCATCGGCGTGCCCTTGGAATTCACTTTGGACAAATAGGACGGCAGATTGCCTTCCGCGGACATGGAGTGCATGGACCGGGCAGAGCCGTTAAAAGCCGTCTGAATGATCAAAATCATTGCCGCAATCAACATAACAACCGCAACGATTGCGCCCCAGTCTCCAAAGACCATGGACGCCATCGGAAGAAGCGGAGAGATGCGCTGGTCAATAATTCCTTCAACACCGAGTGTTCCTGTAACGGACGCTTGGACAAAGACGAAGGAGAAAAGACAAACCAAGCCGCATACGAATAACGCTTTCGGAACGTCTGATTTCGGTTTCTTGTATTCGGGGCCGTAAATCGCGGCCGTTTCCCACGCGCAAGCGCTCCACTGAGCGACTGCCATAATTCCCATAATAATAAGAATATTGGAAAGCCCCCAATTCCAATCAGTCGGGAACCAGCTTCCGGTAATGTTTTCCATATGGAAATTGCCTGTAAAAAACGGCGCGACGGTAATTAACAGAAGCGGAATCAGCGAGAAAACGGCCAAAACATAGCCGATCGCCGCGCCGCTTGACACGCCTCTGGCATTAATCAAAATGAGCGCTGTAAAGATGATAAGGCCTGCCCCCAATGAAAGAATAACGGACGAAATCTCAGGCGCGACAACGCCGTTGAAAATGAGGCCGGCGAGATAATCGCCAATCAATATGGAAAAAATTGCCAGAACGGGGTTCCACGCAAACCAATAACTCCAAGCGGAAAAGCCGCCGATGAATTTTCCGGTTTGCGTTCCCGCGCCGAATACAGTCTGCGCAAATCCCGGCAGGCCGGACGCGTCGGCGAATGTCGCCGCCATTTCACCGTATGCCAGATTTTGGAGAAAGCCCTGCAAAACCGAAAGGCCCCAAGCCACAATGGCAAAAGCCCATAAGTAAATCGCAAACGTCCCGATTGACGGTAAAATCAATAACGGGACGCCAAGCGCAATTGCAAGCCCTTGCTTCCAATCAATCGTTCTCTGTAGTTTTGTATCGTTATCCACCAATAACACCTTTATTTTATCATTACAACGAATATTCAACAAATATTCAACAAATATTCAACAAACAACAAATATTCAACAAATATTCATCAAACAACAAATATTCAACAAATATTGTCAACGAATATTGTTAAGGCAAACAAACGATCCGCAATCAGATAATAACCAAACGGCTTACGCCGGCAGCAAAAGCAGCGGCAAAACCCGTTTAAATCAAAAATAATAAAACGGAAATTGAGTCAAAGATTCGCTTGAAAAAACGTCAAAAGGCGCAGGTCTGGCCGGCACATAAACAACATTTTTTTAAAGCCAACGCTCACCATTCAATTTTGTTTGTCTTCAAACCTCCGTATATCGTTTTTACATACAACCGAGACGGATGCGACAAAAATCAAAGTCCGTAAAGCCGGAAATATCCCCATATTTTCCCGTCACCCTCAAGCTGCAAATGAAACTGAAAGCTTTATTTTTCCGCCGTGAATCAAATACAAAGGCAAAGACATGCAGAGCCGTAACGAAACCGCCGGAAAATTATCGCCGAAACTTAAATGTCAAAAGCGTATATAGAATAGCCGTTCATCATTTTTCGACTCCCGTTTTCAAATGCGAAGCGTTTTGATAATAAATTAATTATTAGAAAAATCTGAAGGGGTTTACAAATGATAAAGAATTGACAAAATCCGCCGGCATCGGAAGTTTTAAAGTCATTGTTTCAAAAAAACGACAGCCAAAGACAACAATGCTCCGTTTTTGCCGTTTTTCACCTGTTGTTTTTCACCTGTTGTTTTTCACCTGTTGTTTTTCACCTGTTGTTTTTCACCTGTTGTTTTTCACCTGTTGTTTTTCACCTGTTGTTTTTCATCTTTTGTTTTTATTCACAGCTTATATTCCAATTTAATTCCGAACGGCGAATAATAACGTTTTTTGAAAAAAAACGGCTTCAAATTTATATAGATAGTTCGTATCTAATAACAAAATCAAAACTTTATTTAATACGATTCGTCATTGATTTTGGCAGGAAATGAACCGCCGGAAAAGCCGGCTGTTTTTGGAAATGGGAGTCAATGGCTGTTATTAAAAATCTGCTTCGGGACAAAACAAAAGATTGGCCGTAAAAACGGTAACCGTATGGTTTACCACCTGGTTTATCGTTTCGTGTCTTTTGCCCGCGGCATGAATCTTAGAGGGAGGCTGTATTATTCACAAAAATACGATGACACTGTCGCTTAGTGATCTTGTCTGTTTGTCGGAAAAAAGACGGGCAATTCTCTTACTCCTCGGAAAGAAAGACTACAGCATCGACGAATTGACCGAGGAAATGGACATGACCCCTCATTCATTGATGCCGCAGCTGAAAACGCTTCGCGACGGGGGAATCATATCCGCAGCGGGCGGATTGTATGAATTAACGCCCATCGGGCGCGTTTTGGTCAAAAACATGTATCCCGTTTTTGAAACGATCAATGTTCTTGAGAAAGACCAGCGGTACTGGTTTGACCGCAATTTATCGGTCATCCCGCCGGAATTAACGGAGCGGATTCGCGAAATCGGCGATTACAAGCTCCTTGATTATGACCTCAGCAACTACATGTTTGACGTCCCGCGCGAATTCTGCGACCTGTTCAACAAATCCAAGTACGCCATGTGCCTTTTATCCATTTATCACCCGATCTATTCGGAGATGTAGTTCCAAATGGCCGAGGCCGGCAAAGAAATGACAATCATCGTCACCCTCAAGGTCCACGAACGCTTCATCGAAGAAATGAAAGACCGCCTGAACGAATTAATCAAACGCAAAAACGTTAATTACATGATATTGCCGGACGAGGGCGTGACAACAACGCTGTCCATGACACTGACGGACGTCTTCGCCTACATCTACTTCTTCAACACAGACGGCGTTTATGATAATAAAATCATCATCAGCGTAGACGATATGACGCGCGTTTGGGCAAGGGAATTGTATAAGTTTTACGAAAAAAAGTCTGCTCCCACAGAGCCATAATTACAGGCCGTTAACGGTCTCTCTCTTTTTTGTTTTTTTCATTTAATTGGTTCATTTAAACGATTTTCAATTAATTTTCGGCAGCGGCTACTTCCGAATATGAATCGGTTGAATAGAAGCAATAATGGCGGCATCAACAACGCGGAAAAACAAAGAAAAAACATTGGAAAAACAAAGAAAAAACATTGGAAACAAAAAAAGTAATCGGGGTGCCGCAGGCACCCCTCTGAATGTCAAACTGACTCCGCCCCTTAAGGAAAAATTGCGACCGAAGCGAAGCGTAGGCCGCAATTTTTTTTTAGTATTCCGGGTCCATCCCGTCAATTGTCATGAAAGCGGATTCCATTTCTCTCTTTTTCTTGACACGGTCTTTGCTGTCTCTTTCCATGCCGATTGCCTGAATCGCGCCTTCGTAAAGGCCTTCAAGCTCTTCGGCGGAGTTTAATGTCAAAACGCACAAGGCTTCGGGCAGGCTGCCGTTTTCAACGATGATGCCTTTGAAAACGTGGCCGATGGCGCCGGATAATTTTTCAACCTCATTCGTGATTTCTTCCATGCTGAGGTATTTTTTGTCACCTTTTAAGATTACCATGGCACGGCCGCCTTCTTTATACACGTCTGTTGAGAACAAAAGGCCGCGGGGGGAAAGGCAGTTTTGAATAACGGTTCGAATCGGCATTTCGTTTTCGGCTTTGAAATAGCCAACGGTTGCCATACCCGCGCCGGCGCTCATCACGGTCTTAAAGTCGCCCAAGTCGGTTACCATCATCATTTCGCTGTCCAAAGAGTCGAGCAAGAACAAAATCCTGCGCGCGATCATCGCGTTGATGCCGTCATAAGCTTCCTGAACGCTTCCGCCAATGGATTTCAGGTATTGGTTATCGGCCAAAATAATGCCGTCGCACGGCCCGTCACGAAGTTCTTTTAACATGAAGGCGGCGTTTTGAAGGTAAAGCGTGCCTTCTTCTCTAAACGGCAGCACAACGAACGCGTAAACGGGGAAATTGTGAGACTTTTTGATTTCTTCAATCAACGGCGGCGTAAAAGAGGAACCCGTGCCGCCGGACGCGGATGTAACGATGAAGGCGACGTCGAAATTGCCTCTTTCTTCAATCGCTCTTAAAATATTTCCTTTCTGCTGTTCAAAAACTTCTTTGCCGAGGTTGCGGTTAGCGCCGACGCCGTGAAGGTTTTTGATGTGAATTCTGTCCTTTGCCTTTGTGAATCTCATTTCTTTGAGGTCATTGATTGCCGTGTTGATGGCAACGGTATGGACATTACTCTGGTATTGGTGTTTTGAAAAATATTTAGACAGACCGCCGCCGGCTTCTTTAACATTGGAGCCGCGGTTCATCGCCTGTTTATTAATAGCATCCAAAATTCTGTTACCGCACTGGCCGTTTCCGACAATTAAAACGTTAAGCAAAATGAAATCCTCCGCGAGTTTAAACTGTTTTAAAAATGTTTGAAATGTTTGAATGTAAATGTTTTAAAAATGTAAATATTCAAGATAGAAAATATATCTTATGGTTTAGGCTGTTAATATTTGATTCTTCTGATTAAGAATTTTCCTATATATATTTGTTCTTCCGCAATTTCCAAAATCAGGCAATGTCTTTTTTATAAAACAAGCGGCGGGTTCGGGCTTTAAACATATCGGCTAACAACGACATCCGCCGATTTCAAACCTCAGTTCTGAACGGATAAAAAGAGGGATTCAAAGAGATAAGAGGAGGGAGTTCAAACAGATAAGAGGAGAGAGAGGTTCAAAGAGATAAGAGGAGAGAGAGGTTCAAAGAGATAAGAGGAGAGAGGTTCAAACAGATAAGAAGAAGGGGGTTCAGAATGATAAAAAGGGGAAATTGATGCTTTTTAAGCATCAATTCGTTTTCATTCATCCTTAAAATCTGTATTCATTGCGTTTCTTGAGGAAGAGAACAGCAACGACCGCGATTATGATGAGGGGGATCAGGAGCAAATACCAAGTCTCCAATAATTTTGTAATCGTGCTGTTTCCGGTTGCCCTGAATGATACAGTTTCCAATTCGCCCGACATCGAAGAATTGTTGTATGTGTATTGATAACCCGCCCTCACTTCATAATAACCGTCCTCCGTCGCGGACAATGAGTAGCTGATGACTCTGTCATTATTCGGCGTCAGATTGTCGATATAGACAGTTGCTTTGTTGCCGATCACGGTGATATTTGTTTTATTTTCCCCTTTGATGGTCGCGTTATCCGGCAGCGTAAATTCAATACTGATAAATTGCGCGGGCATTGTTCCGATGTTTCTCACAACAATATCCCCGTTTACTCTTGTGCGCATCTGATGATCAACCGTATGATCGCTCAGCGGTGAGCTTGCGAATGTCAATGCCACCAAATCGTTCACGGTAATCGTCGCGTTGTTTGTCTGTGAATAGGAGAAACCCATGCCGTAAGCGTTTTCGCCGGTCGCGCTGGCTCTGGGCAGTGTATAGTTTCCGGGTTCAACGGATTTGATTTGGTAGATCAAATAAGTATTATTCGTGTTCCGGTTGACGGTTTGATTGACTGTATTGTTGATGGTCGGGGGCATCATTAAAAAACCGGCAGGATAAGGGTCGCTGATATTGACGTTTTTGGCGTCATAATTTCCGGTGTTGTGGACGTAAACCGTCACGGTCATGAGGTCACCTATCGAAACGTCAGAGGGCGTCACCACCTTTGTAATCACCAACTCAGGTTTTCCGACTCCCGTGGCATTTTGGTGCCCGCCCGGTATATATCCGGTGTTTGTCACATTCGCGTTCGTCCAAATTTCTAATTTGGCTCTGTTGCGGTTTCCTTCCCTTCTCAGCTCAACCAGCGTAACAGTAAAGTTGCCGTCTGTCGCGGTAAAGCTCAAGCTGTTGTTTAGTGATAACATCGTGCCGTTGATTTTGGTCCAACTGTCATTTCTCCACTCGAAAATGCTGAGTGAAACACTTCCGGTCACATTGCCGTCGTCATCTACGTTTACACCGATTGCACCCGCTTCCACGAGAACGGTATTCACCATATAGGCATCGTTGCCGCTGACCCATTCTACAGTTTCCCAAGCGGCAGCCGGCGCCGCCAATGCGGTCAAAGCAAGCGCGATAAACAACAATCCGGTTATAATTTTAGTCGGTTTCAAATCATTTCCCCTCTGCAACATGTTTTTCTTTTTCGTTTTGACACGGGTTATTTAATAAAATAATTGTATACGCTCAATTGATTTTTATTTATTTAATCGTTTGGATTTTAAAAATTGTAACTCTATAGCTTAATTTCTGTATTTAATCTTATTTCATTACAGCGGTCAGTACAGTTTTCATTCCTTTTTCATTACAGTTTTCATTACCGGTCCGGTTCATTTCGGAATTTAATTTGAAATCCTGTTCACTTTGCCATCCTGCACTTTGCCATCCGGATTATTTTACAATGTCTAAGCTGATGTCTATCCATTTCGCCGCGTTCGTCACGGCGCTGAGGGAAATAACATCGACACCCGTCGCGGCATACGCCTTTAAATTTTCTTTTTGAATGCCGCCTGAGGCTTCCAATAAAACTTTATCCCGAAGTTTATGTTCCTCTAAGAGCTTGACGGTTTCCATAATCATATCGGGAGACATATTGTCTAAAAGAATAATATCGGCGCCCAATTTCGCCGCCTCAAGCGCCTGTTCTTTGGTGTCGGCTTCGATTTCTATTTTTTTGGTAAAAGAGGTTTGATGTTTTGCTTTCGCGAACGCTCTTTCCATTCCCATGACTTCGATATGATTGTCTTTGATCATGACCGTATCCGATAAATTTTGGCGGTGCGGGTCTCCGCCGCCGTCCAAAACGGCCTTTTTCTCATATTTTCGGATTCCGGGCGTCGTCTTTCGCGTGGCGGCAATCCGTGGCGTCTCTCCGCCGACAATTGTCACATATTCGCGCGTGTTGGTCGCAATGCCGGACAATCGGGATAAAAAGTTAAGGACAGTCCTTTCCGCGCGCAAAACGGCGGTAAAATTCCCGTTCAGCTCAAAAAGGACATCGCCTGCGGCGGCGGTCTCTCCGGCCGCTTTCTTTTGTTCATAAGAGATTCCCAAGTAATTCAGTATTGCCGCGGCGATTTCAGTTCCCGAAACAACACAGTTTTCCTTCACAAAAATGACCGCGCGAACATCTTTGTCGTCGGCGAGCGTGCAGGAGACATCTTCATCTCTTAAATCTTCTTCAAGAAAATTCTCGATTTCTTTTATTAATATCATTGTCTTCTGCTCCTTCTTCTGCATCTTTTCGGAAATCTTTGTTTTTTTTGGTATTTTTTAACACTGATAACTACATCCGATTATTAATTAAATATTTTTTAGTCGGCACAGGGTTTTATAAAAAAATGAAGGATGTAAACAATATTACTGTGTGACGCGGAGAATGAATCGCCCGCAAAAACAAATTGAAATAAACTAAAAATTGAATAAACTGAAAATTGAATAAACTGAAATAAATTGAATAAACTGAAATAAATTGAAATAAATTGAAATAAAATACAATCGGAAGACCTATTCAAAAAAAAATCGAAACGTTTAACTAATTAAACACAAACAGTCGGGCATGGTAATACTAAATGACGCTCATGGATTAACTAAAACGGTTTTAACGGACCGGCTGAAAAATATTGAAAATTATTTCGATGCCGATTGTATCTCTTATTACGGACAAATAAACGAAGACAGCTCTTTCGCTTTATCTAAAATAATTGCTGAACTGGCGCAAGAAGGTGAACACCGAAGTTTAGTTTTTATTTTAACGACCACCGGCGGGTCAATCGGCGCGGTAGAAAGGATTGTTAACATTATCAGGCATTTTTATGATAAGGTGACATTTCTTATTCCGGATTACGCATACAGCGCAGGGACTTTGTTTTGTATGAGCGGGAATGAAATTTACATGAATTACTTTAGTGTTTTGGGACCCATTGACCCCCAAATACTGAACAAAGACGGAAGGTGGGTCTCAGCTTTATCATATCTTGAAAAAGTATCTGATTTAATTCAAAAATCAGCGGATGGTTCAATCACTCCCATCGAATTTACGATATTGCGTGACTTTAATTTGGGGGAATTAAAAGAGCTTGAGAGAGCCGTCGAACATACAAAAAATCTTTTGTTGAAATTTTTAATTAAATACAAGTTCAAAAATTGGGTTACCAGATCGGCTTCCGGGTTGCCTGTTACCGATGAATACAAAAAAAACAGGGCGCAAACAATTGCAGATAGGCTGGGAGGTACAGAATGGTATTCTCACGGCCGGCCCATAAACATAAAAACTTTAGAAGAAATGGGTATCCAAATCAATGATTATTCAGGCAATGGTTCATTGACGAAATTGATATGCGATTATTATTACCCGCTTGAAGACTACATCAAAAAGAATTCTATAAATAATAGCTTAGCGTATGTTCATACACGGAGGTTTTTCTAATGAATGGAACGATAGAACAACGTCGGAAGGACGAATTAGAAAAAAAGGCAAAAGATGCTGAATTTATGAAGCGTGTGCATGAGTTGGATGCCATCATCGAAAAATATCAAATAACGCCGGGCACTCGCAAAATACTGTTGCCCGTCAATGAAAGATATAAATACAAAACGATTTTTAATAATATCAGTTAATCGTTATTACCGCGATTTTTTCCTTTTTCTTTCACTTTCTTTGCTTTTTCTCTTTTTTCTTTTATTTTCTTTGCTTTTTCTCTTTTTTCTGTTATTTTCTGTTTTTATTGCCTAAATCCGCCGGTCTGAAAAGCAAAAGACATAAAAATACGAACAACAAAGAACCCTCATTCTTTACAGCTTTATTCATTTTAATTCAATTTCGGGGTTCTGTGCAAATGATTAAAATAGGCGTTATCGGATGCGGTTTCATCGGCTCTCAGGTCTGTACGGCGATTGATTCCGGCGACGTCAAAGCCGCTCTTTTCGGAATTTTTGACAATTCGGAAGAGAAAATGGACGCGATACTGGCAAGCCTCAAATCCGCCTCTCCCGAAAAATGCGCGCCGGAAGAATTGATCGCCAAATGCGATTTAATCGTGGAATGCGCGTCTCAAGAAGCCGTTTTGAAGTACGCGCTGCCCGCCGTTCAAAAAGGAAAGGACATGATGATTTTAAGTGTCGGCGCGCTCCAAAACCCCGATTTCCGTTCGGCTCTTCAAAAAGAGGCGGCGGCGAATCATTCAAAAATTTACATTCCTTCGGGCGCCATTGCCGGAACGGACGGGCTGAAGGCGGCCGCTGCCGCGAATTTGTCTTTCGTTTCGGTGACCACGAGAAAACCGCTCTCGGGACTCGCGGGCTCTCCTTATCTGATTGAAAACAACATTGATTTGGCAAACATTAAGGAACCGGTGTTGATTTTTGAAGGAAAGGCCGCCGATGCCGTTGTGGGCTTTCCAAAAAATGTGAATGTTTGCGCCACGGTCAGTTTATGCGGTGTCGGGTTTGATCAAACGGTGGTTCGAATCATCGCCGACCCGACGATTTCCGAAAACATCCACGAGCTTGAGGCTTTTGGCGATTTCGGGCACATGAAAATGACGATTGAAAATCAACCGTCTCCCCAGAATCCGAAAACAAGTTATTTGGCGGCGCTGTCTGTTATTTCGGCTTTGAAGAAAATTACGGATCCGATTCAAATCGGGGTTTGATTTTGTTTTGGATTAGGGCAATTGCGAATAGTACAATTGCGAATAGTACAATTGCGTATTCAGTTTACATAAAAAGAAAAGAGAGAAAAGAGGGCAAACCAATGAAGGTATTTATCGTATACGCACACCCAAGCGACGACTCTTTTACCCGTCATGTCAAAGACAGTTTCATCAGCGGTTTAATAGCCGCCGGTCATTCGTATGTCATATCGGATTTATACAAAATGGGTTTTTGTTCAGACATGAGCGAATCCGAATATATGCGTGAGTCAAATTACAGAGCCGACTTGCCCTTGCCGGATGACGTGCTCGTTGAACAAAAGAAAATCAATGATTGTGACGCCATTGTGTTTATTTATCCCGTCTTTTGGACCGAAGCCCCCGCAAAATTAGTCGGTTGGTTTGACAGGGTTTGGACATACGGGTTTGCTTACGGTTCCCGAACCATGAAACAGCTTGAAAAAGGTTTAGTCATTTGTGTTGCCGGCCACTCTGTTCAGAATTTGAAGGAATATGGGCATTACGACAGCATGAAAACAGTTATGCTCGGCGATAGGTTATTTGACAGAGTTAAGGAAAAAGAGTTTATCGTTTTGGATTCAACGACAAAGTTTGACATGGAAGCACGAACGGCAAATTGGGATAAGCACCTGAAAACCACATTTGAAGCCGGGCGAACGCTGTAAATCGTTTTTGTGTAACGGTTTGCTGTATTCGTTTGCTGTATTAAAATGTATTAAATAACTCACAATTCCCATTTTCCTTTTTATTCTTTTAATTCCGTTATTCAGATATACGATTTTTTGAAAACATCGCCGGTGACTATTTTTCAGCGAGCATTTTTTATAGAATACCACTCGAATAATCTTGCTTTTCAATATGTTGTGATTTTATGAATAAGGAACAAATTATCCGGCGCATCTCCGAATTGAAAAAGGAGAAAAACGCCGTCATTTTGGCGCACAATTATGCCCGCGCCGAGGTTCAGGATATCGCGGATTTTGTCGGCGACTCTTTCGCGCTCAGCCGGGCCGCTGTTGATTTGGACGCCGATATTATTGTTTTTGCAGGCGTTCGCTTTATGGCGGAAAGCGCCTCCATTTTATCCCCTCAAAAAAAAATCCTTTTGCCCGACCTTGATGCCGGGTGCCCGATGGCCGACATGGTTACGGTAAAGGAACTGGAAAAGGCGAAGAAGAAGTATCCGGGCGCTGCGGTTGTTTGCTACGTTAACAGTTCGGCGGAAGTGAAAGCCAAGTCTGACGTGTGCTGCACATCGGCCAACGCCGGTGAAGTCATTGCTTCCATTCCCGAAAATGAAATTCTGTTCATTCCCGATAAGAATTTGGGCAGTTATATCGCTTCAAAAACGGATAAGAAAATACATCTTTGGGACGGTTATTGCCCGATTCATCAGCTGATTACGGAAGCGGATGTGTCTGCCGCGAAAGAGAAACATCCGAATGCCGTTTTTCTGGCGCACCCCGAATGCAGGCCTGAGGTTTTGAAGCTGGCTGACGGTATTTTCAGCACGTCGGGTATTATCAAATACGCGGCGGCTTCCGATAAAAAAGAATTTATTATCGGCACCGAGCGGGAAATGATTCACAAACTTCAAAAAGACAGCCCGGAAAAGTCTTTTTATCCTGTGTCCGAATACGCTTACTGCGCCAACATGAAAATGGCGACGCTGCCTTCTATTTTGAGGGCGCTTGAAACAGAGACTGCCGTTATCGCCGTTCCCGAAAATGTTCGCGTCAAAGCGAAAAAGTCTCTTGACAGAATGTTGGCGGCCGTTCCGAAATAAGTGCAAGAGGGCCGTAAATCGATTAGTTATAAGATGATGGGTTGTAATGACAAACCGATAAGTTGGGTAAACCGATAAGTTGGGTAAACCGATAAGTTGGGTAAACCGATAAGTTGGGTAAACCGACAAGTTGGGTAAACCGATAGGTTGTATAGTTATTAGAATTATAAGATGAATAAGTTGCAATAATTACTACACTCCAATTAATGAAGGCAAATGAATGCCGGCAAGCTATAAACCGGCGCACGGCCATCGATCAATCAACGCGGATGAAAAATAATGAATCTCTTTCAAAAGATTTCTGTTTGTCTCGAATTTATGAGATACAAAAATTGTATTATGGCGGGCGTGTCATCCGTCGCCGGCGCCTTGATTGCGGCGTCTCTTCTTAATTATTCGATGGGCGCCGATTTGTTTTATAATGTTTATCATATGGTTTTTATTTTCTCGATGGTCTTTTTAGCGACGGGCGCCGGCAATATGCTGAATGACTATTATGACATCAATATTGACCGCGTCAATAAGCCCAATCGGCCGCTTCCTTCGGGAAGGATTTCCATGAAAACGGCCGTTTATTTGGCAATCGTCTGCTTTGTCGCCGCGTTTTTTATCGCTTTTCTGATTCATCCGGTTTCCGGTATTATCGGATTCATTAATATTTCCATTTTGATTTGGTATGCAAAGACATTGAAACGAACAATCCTCCTCGGCAATCTGTCGATTGCTTATTTGACCGGCTCGACTTTTTTGTTCGGCGCCTCTTTCTTCGGCGTTGACGGTATTGTCGTTATGCTGCCGCTGGCGCTTTTGGCATTTTTGGCAACGGCCGCCCGCGAAATCGTCAAAGACATCGAAGACATTAAAGGAGACGCCGAAGACGGCGCGGTGACGTTTCCGATCAAATACGGCGAAAAACCCGCCTCTTATTTGGCGGCGGCGTTTGGTTTTTTGGCAGTCATCCTCAGCCCGCTGCCTTATTTTATGGGAATCATGACAAAAACGTATTTTATTGTCCTCATCCTCGGCATTTTCTGTTTCCTGTATGCAATTTATGTTTTGTTGGGAAAGAAAAATTACGCGATGTCATCCAAATTTTTCAAAATCGCGATGTTCATGGCGCTGGCGGCATTTATCGCGGGTCTTTTTGAGTTTTTTTGAACCTCTTTGTGCCTCTTCTCTTTGACCTCTTGTGTCTCTTTGTGCCTCTTTCTCTTTGACCTCTTTGTGCCTCTTTCTCTTTGATCTCTTGCGTCTCTTTGCGTCTCTTTGTGCCTCCTTCTCTTTCTCTTTCTCTTTGTATCTCTTTTGAGCTTCTTTTGAAAGAAAAACGCTCTTCAAACGTATTTGGATTTGTCATTGATAGACAGGTGATTGATTAATTTTATCAAAAGCTTTTTTTAATTCATCGTTATATCATGACCTTAATTCTGACGTCATGATTTTTGTTTGACTTTTGTTTGACTTTCATGATTTAAATGCCACTCATGATTTTGATGACATTCATGACTTTGATTTTTCAGATTTTTGTAAATAATTCAGATTTTTGTAAAAATAAACAATCATAAACAATCGGAGTTTTCTATGACAAAAGAGTACATGCTTGGAAACGTCGCCATAGCCCGCGGCGTTATGGAGTCCGGTGTCGCCGTTGTTTCCGGCTATCCGGGAACGCCGTCTTCCGAAATAATCGACAATTTAAGGGCGAAAAAAGACCTCGGCTTTTATGTGGAATGGTCTGTCAACGAAAAAGTCGCGGTTGAAGTCGCAATCGGCGCCGCCTTCACGGGCGTTCGCGCGTTCGCGACCATGAAACACGTCGGCCTGAACGTCGCTTCTGACCCACTCATGACGGTCAGTTACTCCGGCACAAAGGGCGGATTGGTCCTGCTGGTTGCCGACGACCCGTCTTTACATTCCTCTCAAAACGAGCAAGACACCCGCCGTTACGCGCAGTTTGCTCAAGTTCCGTGCTTTGACCCGGCAACAATTCAGGACGCCAAGGATGTTATTTCGTTCGCTTTTGACTTTTCCGAACGGTTTGAAACAGCCGTCATTGTCAGGTCAACGACCCGTATCAGCCACGGCAAATCCAGTGTTGAGACCGGCGAGCTGAAACCGAGTGTAAACGCCGCCAACTTCAAAAAAGACCCGAGCAGCATGGTGATGATGCCGAACTTCGCTCGCGGCAGACACAGCATTGTTCTCGGCAGACAACAGGAAATGATGGAAACGCTTGAAAAATCACAGTGGAACGTTTTGGAAAAATGCGAAGGTTCCCGTATCGGCGTTATTTCATCCGGCATTGCGTCCGTCTACGCGAAAGAAGCGCTTCACGCGCTCGGCATTCAAGCTTCGTTCCTTAAAATTACCGCTTATCCGATGCCGGAAAATTTAATCACAGAGATGCTGAAAAGCTGTGACAAAGTTTTGATTATTGAAGAATTGGAACCGTTCGTTGAAGAACACGTTCGCATTGTCGCTCAGCGGATTCAGTCGCCTACGCTCATCATCGGCAAAAACACAGTTCCGCGAATCGGCGAACTGAACTTTGATATCTGCCGCCGCGCCATGGTTGAAACCTTTAAAGACAACTGTGCCGCCTCGGCCGTTGAACAAGCGGCGCCCCCCGCGGCGCTCCCGCCGGAAATCACGGACATTGTCCTCCCGCCGCGCCCGCCCGCGCTTTGTGTCGGCTGTTCTCACCGCTCGGCTTTCCAAGTGATTAAAGACGTTTTCGGCAAAAACGCGATTTTCCCAAGCGACATCGGTTGTTACACGCTGGGTATCCACGTCGGCGCCGTTGACACGACGATTTGTATGGGCGCCAGCGTCAGTATGGCGTCAGGCATTGCGCATTCCGGTGAAAAGAATCCTGTCTGCTGTACCATCGGCGACTCGACTTTCCTTCACACAGGCATTAACTCGCTTATGAATGCCGTTTACAACAATGCCAAAATGACGGTCGCCATTCTTGACAACCGCGTCACGGCAATGACCGGCCACCAGCCGAACCCAAGCTCGGGACACACCGCTGTCGGTATTGAATCGATTCCGGTTTCGATGGCCGATGTTTGTACCGCTTCCGGCGCAAAGTTCGTCCGTGAGGTTGACGCTTACGATTACGAAGCTTTGAAAGTCGCTTTCCGCGACGCTAAAAACTTTGACGGCGTTTCCGTTGTCATCGTCAATCAGGCTTGCGCGCTTGTCGCCAAGAAAACCGGCGTTAAGAAAAATCCGTTCGCCGTTACCGCCGCGAAGTGTAAAGGCTGCCGCAAATGTATCAACTTCGGCTGTCCCGCGACGGAATTTGATAAGAAAACGGCCGTTTCGTTTATCAATTCACAATGTATCGGTTGCGGCGTTTGCGCGCAAATATGTCCGTTTGATGCCATCTTCGAGGTGAAATAATGAGCGAAAAAATGAACGAAAATATCTTCGGTTCTGTTCCGAATTCCGGCAAAATCGATGTGAAATGCGACATCATCATTTGCGGTGTCGGCGGTCAGGGCGCGATTTTGGCGTCTGACATTCTCGGCCGAGCATCCGTTGCCGAAGACCGCGCCGTTCAGGCAGCCGAAACACACGGCATGGCTCAGCGCGGCGGTTCCGTTGAAAACCACGTCCGCATCGGCAGCGCTTACGGCTCTCTCATTCCGCCGAGAAGCGCCGACATCATGATTGCTCTTGAACCCATCGAAGCCGTTCGCTACGCCCGCCTCATGAAAGACGGCGCTGTTGTCATCGTCAACACCGCCCCCATTTACCCGTTCACCGTCACGACAGGCAAAGCCGAATACCCCGGCATTCCTCAAATGATTGAGGCGCTGTCCAAGATTTTTGACGTCAAGGCCTTCGACGCGACGGAAGCTGCCGCCAAGACCGGCAACAGTCAGGCGACAAACGTGGTCATGATCGGCGCCGCGTCTCACTTTATCCCGCTCAAGAAGCAAACCTTCATTGATTGCATCAAGGCTTCGGTACCTCCCGAATTCTTAGATATCAATTTGGCGGCTTTTGAAGCGGGCTACAACAGCATTCAGAAATGAGAGCTCAGGAATGGGCGCGCAGAAATGAGAACTCAGAAATAAGAACTCAGAAATAAGAGCTCAAAAATGAGTGATTTTAAATTGAAGCCGGGCTGAAACGCCGGCTTCAATTTTTCTATATTTTAAGGAATATGAATTTTGGGTACAATTAAAAGGAATTGGCAGATCTGAGAATAAGTAACATAAGTTAGTTGATTGAGTGCCAATAAATTAACTTATGTTACTTATTTTTTGATTCAATTTTGCTTTTTTCCTTTTTTTTCTCGCTAAAATCTCTTTTTCGATTATTCCTTCCGAAAAAACTTTCAGAAACAATCAGAGATGCATATTTTGATGAATGAAATATCTCTGTCACTCGATTTTCGTTTGGTTTTTTTGATTCGTTCGATTCGTTCGTATTCTTTTCTTGGCTCTTTATAAGCTCTGTATCATTTTGATTTTTATTGTCGGCTACCATGATTTTCTTCCGTAATAACTTCAATTCAAGCAATTTATTTAATTACTTTGTTTTTGTTATTAACCTTCTCTTCTTATCGCATGACCTTGGCTTTTTACACGAAGCCCCACTACAAGAAACCTTTATATGCTATGTGTCCTTTCTAAGCGGTCACCTATAGGAAAATAGTGTATATCTGATTTTATATCTGATTTTGACAGAAAATAATAAGTTTCAGGGTACTTTATTTTCGAACGCAACCTGCTGTTTTATTTGAAGCGAACTGCGTGAGTAGGATTTTTTCAAAAAATCTTGCGGAGGAAAATAATGGGTAAAAGATCACTTGTAAAGCTCTCTCGAAAGACAAATCCGAGAATAATTAACCTTATTTTGACGCTTAAAAGCGCCAGTGTAGAATATGACGCACCGATCTGGGCAGCGATTGCCAAAAAGTTGGAAAATCCGTCCAGAAATTATGCCGATGTCAATTTGAGTCAAATCAACAGACACGCCAAGGAAAACGATGTCCTTTTGGTTCCGGGGAAAGTCCTCGGCGCCGGTGACATCAGCTTTCCCGTGACGGTCGCTGCTTTGAACTTCAGCGTCGGCGCATTCGAAAAGATAACAGTTGCCGGCGGCACCTGTATCCGCGTTGAAGACATCCTTGATGAGAACCCGACCGGTTCCGGAATCAGAATTTTCCAGTGAGGTGCAAAAGTATGACAATCATTGATGCAAACGGATTGATTTTGGGACGTCTGGCAAGCATTGTCGCGAAACGTCTCTTAAACGGCGAACAAATCGACATCATCAACGCCGACCTCGCCGTCGTTTCCGGAAACAGATATTCAATTTATGCCGACTACCGCAAATCCATTGAGACCGGACGAACTGAATACGGTCCCTACTTCCCGAAGAGACCGGAAAGAATCTTGAAAAGAACAGTTCGAGGCATGCTCCCGTACAAGAGACAAAACGGCAGAGCCGCATTGTCCAGTCTTAAAGTTTACTGCGGCGTTCCGCCGGAGTTCAAAGGCGGCAATATCGAAACGATCGAAGAGGCCCATGTCACCCGCTTAAGTTCTTCCAAATATGTGAAATTGGGTGATATCGGCAGAAACCTCGGAGCCAAAGTTTAAAGGAATGATGGAATATGGTCGAAAAAATTGTGAATACATCAGGCAAACATAAGACAGCCGTTGCAAGAGCAACCGTTAAAAGCGGCACCGGCGTCGTCAGAATTAATAAAATCCCGCTTCCGATTTACGGCAACTGGCTCGTGAACCAAAAAATTTCCGAATCAGTCAACATCGCCGGTGAAGCGGTCATCTCAAAGCTCGACATCCTCGTCACCGTCAAAGGCGGCGGATTTGTCGGCCAAGCCAATGCGGCGCGTACAGCTATTGCGAAAGGAATCGTTGAATTCACCAACGACACCTCCATCCGCGACGCGTACGCAGAATTTGACAGAAGCTTGCTTGTCAGCGACTCCAGACAAAAAGAACCGAAATACTTCGGCGGTCCGGGTGCCAGAGCAAGATACCAGAAATCATACAGGTAATGTGAGAAAATATGATACCGGTTCGTTGTTTTTCATGCGGGAAAGTCGTTGCTTCGGGATATGAAGATTTCAAAGCCAGAACCAAAGCGGGCGAGGACAGCGGCCAGGTCTTAAACGACCTCGGCTACACCAGATACTGCTGCAGAAGAATGCTTTTGAGCCATATCGAAATGGTTGACGTTATTGCGCCTTACCAGTAAGCGACTATAAGTGACTGTAAGCGACTATAAGCGACTGTCTTAGAAAATAAACTCAGAAAATAAAAAGTCAAATAAACAGGAAACAAAATTGTTTTCTGTTTGTTTTTTCATTTTGTTTTCATTTTTAATCCCTATAGAAACAGTGACGGATAAGTTCAGGTGAAGGGTATGAAACTCCAAATTCAGGAATATACAAGATTTGAAAGAGCCAGAATTGTCGGTGCCCGCGCCCTTCAAATTTCAATGGGTGCCCCCGTCTTAATTCATGATTACGAAAAATCGGGCGTTGACCCGCTCTATATCGCTCTTGAGGAATTCAAGAGAGGTGTCGTTCCGATTACCGTTAAAAGGTAAAAGGGTCAAAGGAACCAATCAATAATTTAATCAAAAATTAAGGAAACAATATTTTTAATCCAAATAATACAAGGTGAATTTAATGGAAAACCAAGAAGCACAACCTACAGTAAATGAAGATGTCGCGTCCAATGACCAGTCTTACCTCGTCTCCATTGACGAGTATCTGGCAGCCGGCGTCCACATCGGTACACAACAGAAAACAAAAGACATGATGCGTTTCGTCTACCGTGTCAGAACAGACGGTCTCTATGTTTTGGACATCCAGTCCACCGACGAACGCGTTATCGCCGCGGCGCATATGCTTGCCAGATTTGATATTTCACGCGTTTTGGTCGTCTCTTCCAGACAGTACGGACAGTACCCCGCAAAGATGTTCGCCAAAACAACAGGTTGCCGCTCGGCGCTTGGCCGCTTCATCCCGGGCATGCTGACAAACCCGAAGATGGACAGCTATTTTGAACCCGAAATTGTTATCGTCACAGACCCCGCCGGCGACGCGCAGGTCATCAAAGAAGCCTTTGACATCAATGTCCCCGTCATTGCGCTGGCTGACTCCAACAACTTGACAAAGAATGTTGACCTCGTCATCCCGACAAACAATAAAGGAAGAAAAGCGCTCTCACTCATCTACTGGCTTCTCGCCAGAGAGCTTTGCAAGATCAACGGCACCCACTTCAACTATGAACTTTCAGACTTTGAAGTGCCGCTGTAATTAAAGCGAAAATAAAGCGAAAACAGGGGCTGAAAGTTAAGACCTTTGCCCCGGTCTCACTTTTTCTTTTTACTATTTTTTTTGTACTGCTTTCTCTCTTTACTGATTTTTTGTACTGCTTTCTCTCTTTACTGATTTTTTGTACAGATTTCTCTCTTGTACTGATTTTTTTTGTACTGATGTTTCGTACTAAAACAGTGGTTAGTTTACGGTGGGGTGCTTTCAGCACCCCACCTTATTTCATATTTTTCGGATACTATTGAATGACATTGATTGAATGGCATTGATTGAATGGAATTGTTTGAATGCCATTATTTTTGAATGATGTCGGTTTCTTTATTCGCCGTCATTTTCAATTTCTTCATCCTGTTCAATTGTCTTCATCTTGTTCGATTTCGCTGTCGTATTCGATTTCTTCATCCGGTTCGCTTTCACTGTCGTTTCCGTCGCCGTATTCGCCGTCATCGTCCGGTTCTTCCGAGCCGACCTCTGATGTTTGCCGTTCGAATCCTGACTCATTTTCATTGACGTTTTCGGCGCCAAAGCCGCTGAAGGTGTCGGGGTTGCCGGTGCCGCCGATGCCGTCGACACCGCCTGTACCGTCGGCGTTTTCGCCGACCGGCTGTTTTACAACGGCGACGCTGACGACTTTATCCTCGGCGGCGAGTTTCATGATGCGGACGCCTTTGGTGTTTCGGCCTTGGGCGCGGAGTTCGCCGGCAAGGACGCGGATGATAATGCCTTCCGCGCTCGTGATGATGAGTTCGTCATCGCGGCTGACGGATTTCACGGAAACGACGCGGCCGTTTCGCTCATCCGTGACGATTGACATTACACCCTGAATGCCGCGGTGTTTTTTGATGTATTCGTCAAACAAGGTGACTTTTCCGAATCCGTTTTCGGTGATTGTCAGCAACGCTTCCGCGGGATTGACGATGTCCATGCTGACGACGGCGTCATCTTGTTTTACCAATCTCATTCCCGTCACGCCGCGGGCGGACCTGCCCATCGGGCGCACTTCTTTTTCATCGAAGCGGACGGACTTGCCTGCCCTTGATACCATGACAACTTCGCGGGCGCCGTCGGTTTGGATGACATTGACCAGCTCGTCATTGGGCATCAGCGTTGTCGCGATGATTCCGGCTTTTCTCGGGTTTTTAAAGTCGGTCAGCGGCGTTTTCTTGACGGTTCCTTTTTTTGTCACCATCATCAAGTATTTGTTTTCTTTAAATTCTTTGACAGGAATGGAAGCGGTGACGTATTCGTCATCTTTTAAGTCCAAGAAGTTCGCAATGGACTTGCCTTTGGACGTTCGGCTTCCTTCAGGAATCTCATAGCCCTTTTTCCAATACACGCGGCCTTTGTTTGTGAAGAATAAAATGTAATTGTGCGTGGATGAAACAAACAGATTTACGACAACGTCTTCTTCTTTTGTTTCCATGCCGATGATACCCCTGCCGCCGCGGCGCTGGCGAGAATATGTGTCCGCCGACAATCTTTTGATGTAGCCGCGGTCGGTCATTGTGATGATGACATCTTCTTTTTGGATGAGGTCTTCGTTGTCAATGTCAAATCCGCCTTGGATGATTTGTGTACGGCGCCCGTCATCGTATTTCTCTCTCATCATTAAGAGTTCTTCGCGGATGATGCCGTATTTGATTTCATCGCTTGCGGCTATTTTTTCGAGTTCTTCGATTCTCTCTAAAATTTCTTTGAGTTCGTCCAAAATCTTTTGGATTTCAAGGCCGGTCAATTTTTGGAGGCGCATTTCTAAAATGGCTTTGGCTTGAAGCTCATCAAGCCCAAACTGCGCCATTAATCCTTCTTTGGCAGCCTGCGCGTCTTCTGACGCTTTGATTAATTCAATGACAGGGTCGATGTTGTCAAGGGCAATCTTCAAGCCGTTTAAGATGTGTTCGCGCTCGCGGGCCGTTTTTAAATCGTAAAGCGTTCTTCTTTGAATGACATCTATTCTGTGTTTCAGATAAATCTTCAAAAGCTGGCGGAGTCCCATGACACGGGGAACGCCGTCTACGATTGCCAGATTGATGATCCCGAAACTCGTTTGAAGTTGTGTGTGTTTGTAAAGCTGGTTCAGCAAAACATCGGGATTTGTCCCGCCTGTCAGCTCAATCACGACGCGGATGCCGTCGCGGTCGGACTCGTCACGCAAATCGGAAATGCCGGTCACTTTTTTGTCGCGGACAAGGTCGGCGATGTTTTCAATCAATCGGGCTTTGTTGACCTGATACGGCAATTCTGTAATAACGATTTTTTGGCGGTTGCCGCGCAGTTCTTCTAAGTGGGAAACCGCTTGGATACGAACGCTGCCGCGGCCTGTTTTGTAAGCGTTGATGATGCCTTCGCTGCCTAGTATCACGCCTCGTGTCGGGAAGTCCGGTCCTTTGATAACACGCATCAGGTCGGGGACGTCTGCGTCAGGCGTTTCAATCATCATGACGGCGGCGTCAATGACTTCCGAAATGCAGTGCGGTGGCATGTTTGTTGCCATACCGACGGCGATTCCGGCGGAGCCGTTGATTAACAGATTGGGAAGTTTCGCCGGTAAAACGGCGGGCTCTTCAATGGATTCGTCGTAGTTCGGACGGAAATCAACGGTTTCTTTGTCGATGTCTTCTAACATTTCAGAAGAAATGCGTGCCATTCGTGATTCTGTGTAACGCATGGCGGCCGCTTCATCACCGTCAATGGAACCGAAGTTGCCCTGCCCGTCAATAAGCGGGTAGCGGAGGGAGAAATCCTGGGCCATTCGAACAAGCGCGTCATAGACGGCCGAATCACCGTGAGGGTGGTACTTCGCAAGCACGTCACCGACAACGTGCGCGGATTTTTTCGGCGGTTTTTCATAAACCATGCCGTTTTCTTTCATCGAGAAAAGGATTCTGCGGTGAACGGGTTTCAAACCGTCGCGGGCATCAGGAAGCGCTCTGCCGACAATCACGCTCATCGCGTACTGAATGTATGAATTTTTCATTTCATCATTCAATAAAACGGGGCGGACCGAGACGCGTTCTTCGTCGGGGGCAGGTGCCTCATCGTCATTGTCGCCTTCGTCGCCATTGTTTTCGTCGTTGTTGCCTTCGTCGCCGCCGTTGTTGCCGCTGTTGCTGCCGCCGTTGCTGCCGCTGTTGCTGCCGCCGTTGCTGCTGCTGTTGCTGCCGCCGTTGCTGCTGTTGCTGCCGCTGTTGCTGCTGCTGCCGCTTTCGCCGTCGCTGTTTTCGCCGGTAACGGTAATCGTTTCTCCGATAATTTTTCCTTTGGGTTCTTCGTCGTCGGGAAGTTGGGAACGTTCAATGTATTCGTTTAAAACGTGTTGCCGAACTTTCTTTTGGGTTTCTTCGAGGTGTTGTTGCTGCTGTTGTTGCTGCTGTTGGATTTTGTTGTTTTCTTCCATTTTCACACCTCCTCAGATATCCAAGTTGACGACTTCTTTTGCGTGCGCTTGGATGAATTCTCTTCTCGGGAGTACTTCGTCGCCCATCAGGATTGTAAATATTTCATCGGCGGCTACCGCGTCTTCGATTGTGACTTGAAGCAAGGTTCGGGTTTCCGGGTTCATTGTAGTTGACCACAGCTGTTCGGGATTCATTTCACCAAGACCTTTGTATCGGGAGACGTTTACGCTTTTGTCACCGATTTCGTCCAGCTTTTCTCTCAGCTGTTTGTCATTGTAAGCGTAGTATTCCGCTTTTCCTTTTTTGATTCTGTAAAGCGGCGGCTGAGCGATGTATACGTGGCCGGCGGTGATTAAATCCGGCATGTAGCGGAAGAATAGTGTTAATATCAAAGTTCTGATGTGCGCGCCGTCGACGTCGGCATCGGTCATGATGACAACTTTGTGGTAGCGGAGTCTGTTCAGTTCCATGTCGTCGCCGAGACCCGCGCCGAGCGCGGTGATGAGTGATATGATTTCGGCGTTTTTTAATGAGCGGTCCATTCTTGTTTTTTCGACGTTGAGGATTTTTCCCCGAAACGGCAAAATGGCTTGAAACGCTCTGTTCCGGCCCTGTTTGGCCGAGCCGCCTGCCGAGTTGCCTTCTACGAGATAAAGTTCGCAAAGAGACGGGTCGCGCTCGGAGCAGTCCGCGAGTTTTCCGGGGAGCGTGCTGACTTCAAGGGCGCCTTTTCTGCGCGTCAGTTCTCGGGCTCTTTTTGCGGCGTCTCTGGCTTTTCGGGCGAGCAGCGCTTTGTCTAAAATAGCGACCGCGACTTTCGGATTTTCTTCAAAGTATTCGGCGAGGCCGTCGGTGACGAGCGAATCGACAATTCCTTTGATTTCACTGTTGCCGAGTTTTGTTTTTGTTTGGCCTTCGAATTGCGGTTCTAAAAGTTTGACGCTGATAATTGCTGTCAACCCTTCGCGGATGTCATCGCCGCTGAGAACGGCGCCGTCTTTGCTGTCTTTGTCAAGGCCGTTCTTTTTGATGTAGTCGTTCGCAACGCGGGTAAGGGCGGATTTGAATCCGGCCATGTGGGTTCCGCCTTCTGTTGTGTTGATGTTGTTGGCGAATGAGTGGACGTTTGAGTTGTAGCTTTCCGTGTACTGCATGGAAATTTCAATGTCGGTGTCGTCTCTTTGGCGTTCAAAATAAATGGGATTGTCGTGAAGGGCAGTTTTGCCGCCGTTTAAGTATCTGACAAACTCGACGATGCCGCCTTCATAACAGAAGTCGTGATATTTTTCTTTGACGCTGATGGAACGCCCGGATTTCTTTTTACTGCCGGTGTTTTCGTCATCCATGTCTTCAAAATCAATGTCAGACGTGACATCGGAATCGTCTTCTGCAATGTCTCCGTATTCGTCGTCTTGCGATTCTTTGGTTCGTAAATCTTCGGTGATGATTCGAATGCCTTTGTTGAGGAAAGCGAGTTCTTTCAAGCGGCTGAGCAGAATGTCGTATTTGAAATCAACGGTTTCAAAAATCTCTTTGTCGGGCATGAATTGAATGATTGTTCCCGTTTTGCTGTCTTCGCATTCGCCGATGATTTCAACATCAGAGGTCGGAACGCCGCGCGCGAAGGTTTGGCGGCAGACTTTCCCGTCTCTTTTGACTTCCGCGCTCATCCATTCGGAAAGCGCGTTGACGACGGAAACGCCGACGCCGTGTAAACCGCCGGAGACTCTGTATGAGCTTTTGTCAAACTTTCCGCCTGCGTGAAGCATGGTCAACGCGATTTCCAAAGCCGGTCTTTGATATTTCGGATGGATGTCGACAGGAATGCCGCGGCCGTCGTCAATAACGGTAATGCTGCCGTCTTCATTAATCGTCATGCGGATATTTTTAGCATATCCGGCAAGCGCTTCATCGATACTGTTGTCGATGACTTCATAAACAAGGTGGTGAAGACCGCGCGAATCCGTGCTGCCGATGTACATACTCGGTCTTTTGCGAACGGCTTCCAAGCCTTCCAAAACCTGAATATTTTCACCGTCGTATTTTTTTTGTTCGTCCATAGTGATTCCTTTTGTTGTGTGTGTGTGTTTGTGAAATAAAATTGATGAAATGATTGAATTATGTTAATTTTAGATTGTAAAATTTGAATTCAGTTTGTTTAATATTGTATAATTTTGAATCGTGTTCATTTTCCGTTTGTTTCCGGTTATCCCCTGCCATCGATTCCTTCTATCGCATATGATTCAATTAAAATTTTATGAAGCAGGCTAAACACATTCAATTTTCTTTTCTTTTCATATTCTGAAATCTGTTTCTTCTTATGCCGTTTTCAGACGTAGGTCTTGTTCAAAAAACGATGGGAATTCTTAAGAAAAAGAATCCAAAAACAAATTCTTTGACAATATTTAAGAATTCATTAAAAATTCGGCATCGATAAACATTTTATTTGGTTTAGAAATCTCATCTGTGTTTTACATTTTTTAATGAGGAGAAAAGGAGTTTTATCTATTTAAACATTCTGTTTCAAATGTTTTTTCGCATATCGTTTTTTAAGAACAAAAAGAATTATTATTTATCGTTGTTAATAATAATTTTCGAGAGAGAATCTTTTTCCTTTGAAAAAAGCCTCTTCATCTTGTTTTAATTTTACTTGTTTTTTTGCTTGTTTTTTGCTTGTTTTTTTCATTTGTTTTTGGTGGTTGATTCCATCTTAATTCCCTTGGGACCGTAGATTGCGAGCAGCCTACGGCTGCCGCAATCTCGGTCTTCGTTTATATTTGAGAATGAATTAACGAATGAATTAACGAATGAATTAACGAATGAATTAACGAATGAATTAACGAATGAATAAACGAATGAATTAACGAATGAATAAACGAATGAATGAACGAATGAATGAACGAATGAATGAACGAATAAATGAATGAATTTCAATTTTTAAGGGTCATTGTTTTTTTCCTTTCATTTTTTTCCTTTCATTTTTTCCTTTCATTTGAAAGTCACCGGCGCGAAACCTTCGTCATCATTCCAAACGCGGTTTGCTTCAAATCCTGTTAATTCGAAGACAAAGGCTTCGATGACCATGAAGACCTTGTTCTCTTTTCTGACGCATCCGATGCGGCCGTCTCCGGCTCTTCCGAGGCCGGCGTGGAGGTGAACGACAGGATCGCCGTTTTCTCGGAATAAATCGCCGATTCCGGCGATTTCGTGGGCGTTGTCAAAGCTCAGCCACATTTTGTCAGGGGGGCGTTCATTTTTCTTCGGGGCGACGACCATGTGGCCGGATTCGACGGCGCCGAGAAGAATGAAAGTTGCGGCTTGAATGTTTTCTTTTGACGCGAGGGTTTTCAGTGATTCTAATAAATCTTCGCCGTGGTCTATTCTGACGGTAAAGACACGGGCGATTTGTCCGACTCTGTAATCCATGGAGAAGAGTTTGTTTTTTTGTTTAAAAAAGTATTGTCTTTCTTTGTCTTGCTTTTTTCAAAAAAACGGCGGGTTGATATTTTTCGTTAATATTTCGGTTTGTTATTTTCGTTATATTTTTGTCGGAATCTCCATTTTCGTATTTGTGCGCTGCTTCGCATCGCCCAAATCCGAAAATGGAGGTGGTTAATCATTTTTTCGATGAGTTGAAAACTGAAACATCTGGCTTTTACGATTTAAATCAAACCCGAACGCCTTTTTGATTGAAACCTGAAAAATGAGTTTTTTAAAAACGGCGTTCGTTTTTTCCTTTATACTTTAAGAAAACGGATGTTTCATTTTGGAAAAAAATGTTCTGAAAAGAGAATTTGAGAAATAAGAGATAAACCGAAACATCAGGTTTCGTCGATTAAAATCAAACCCGAACGCCCTTTTGATTGAAACCTGAAAAATGAGTTTTTTAAAAACGGCGTTCGTTTTTTCCTTTATACTTTAAGAAAAGGGATGTTTCATTTTGAAACAAAAATGTAAAAAAGAGAATTAGGGAAATAAGAGAAAAAAGGAAAAGAGAAGACGGGGTGCCGCAGGCACCCCTATAAGCGAACGGTCCTGCTGCTGCAGCCCCTGAAATTTTGCGACCGAGCGTAGCGAGGCCGCAAAATTTATTTTCTTCTATCAGACGACACTCGCCTTTACAATTTTAACTTCCGTCACAGGCTTGTCGCCTTTGCCGGTTTTGACGTTGCCGATTTTGTCGACGATGTCCATGCCTTGGACGATTGTGCCGAAGACGGGGTGCTTGGAAGAGCCGGGGGGCTTGTCCCAGTCAAGGTAGGTGTTGTCGACGAGGTTGATGAAGAACTGGCTGCCGCCGGAGTTCGGGCCGGCGTTGGCCATGGAAATTGTGCCGCGGAGGTTGGTTGAGCCTTTTACGAATTCGTCGGGGATGGAATAGCCGGGGCCGCCCATGCCGGTTCCGGTCGGGTCGCCGCCCTGGACCATGAAGTTAGGGATCACGCGGTGGAAGATGACGCCGTTGTAAAAGCCTTTTTCAACGAGCTGTTTGAAGTTTCCGGCAGTGACCGGCATGTTGTCATGCAATTTGATAGTGATGTTACCCAAGGTGGTTTCAAGTAAAACGTCAGTCATATTTTATTCTCCGTATAATTCAAAAATAATTCTACAATTCAAATTATTAAAAAAATAAAGCGCGGAGAGGGAGATTTGAACTCCCGAGGTGCGGGGCACCACCGGTTTTCAAGACCGGCGCCGTGGGCCGCTTGGCTATCTCCGCAAATGATACAGAATTGTAACACATAAACACGATTCGTGTATATAACGATTTTTCAAAAATAAGAATATGAAAAATATGAGCTATGAAAAATATGAAAATAAGGGTGAGCAGAAGATTCTGCGCTCACTCTGCTTTTTCTTCTTTCACTTCTTTCTTGACGGTTTCGATGTAGCGGATTTCTTTCAAATCGGTGTTTTTGAGCACCTCATCGGCAAGTTTTCCTTTCATGAAGAGCCATCTCTGGTTGAATGTGATGCCTGTCGGGATCTCAATGCCGGCAACGCCGCCGTCAATCGTGACTTCGGGGTCTTTGATGCCGGTGTAAAGCGCGAAAAGGCCTTTGATTTTGTCTTCGGAGGTTTCCAAGACGGCTTCAATTTTGAAGTCGTAGACGACGGTTTTTCCGGCGAGCACGCTGTTGAAGTCGATTGTCGCGCGGCGGCCGATGACTTTTGTCACAACGCCCTGGCGGCCGTCTTGTTCGATGACCATGCCGATTTGAGCGCGGCCGTCTTTGAATTTTGAAGTCGAGACTGACTGGATCAAGTCTTCGCGGGGCATGCCAAAGGCGTTCTCGGGGGCGACGGTTACTTGGCCTTCGTAGCCGGCATCTTTGCCAACCAATTCGTTGTCAAGACCTACAATCGTGTGACCGTAGCCGACGATGACGACATCGCCGCCGTAAAGACCCTGTGTCGTGTGCACGTTTTCTGCTTTCGCAACTTCTTCATCGGTGGTGTCAAAGACTTTTCCGTCTTCCATTCTGCCGGTGTAGTTGAGTTTAATAAAATCTCCTTTCTTCAATGCCATTTCTTTCACCTGTGTGACGAATCGGGGCCGTTTTCACTTTAATGAACAGCGGCCGTTTCTCGGCTTTCATGCGAGCAACGATTCATGAATGATTAATATGAATAACGAATAATATGAATAACGAATAAATCAAGATGCTAAGGCATCGTGATAAGGCGTTATACTCTTATATAACGTTTGAATGAACCGTAAATCTGATTATTCCTTTAATAACCTTTTCCTGAAACCGTCTTTAAAAAAAGCGAATGCTGATGATTCCAACGGTTTCTGATTATGGTTTTGATTACGGTTTTGATTACGGTTTTGATTACAGTTTTGATTACAGTTTTGATTACAGTTTTGATTATGATTTATTATAATCCATGCCTTAAAAAAAGCGAATGCCGGATGAAATATCCGGCATCTGTGTTTTCAAATTATTTTGAAAAATACTTCAAAACTGCTGTACTTCAAAACTGCAATACTGCTATTCCGCTCTTTACTTTTTCTTTAACTGTTGGTACATTCTGGCTTGGAAGCCGTGGTATTTGCAGTAGCCTTCCGCATCTTTTTGGTTGATGGTTTGGCTGTCAAAGGACACCAAATCTTCGGAATAAAGCGCAAACGGAGATTCGCGGGCAACAATGGTTAAACTGCCTTTGTAAAGTTTCATTTTGACGGTTCCGGCGACGCGTTCCTGCGTTTTGTCGATGAAAGCGTTTAAGGCGGCGTATAGCGGTTCGTCCACTAAGCCCTGATAGGCGAGTTCTGACCACTGCGCGTCCACGCCGGCTTTGAATTTGAGCTCGGCGCGGGTCAGCACCAGCTGTTCCAAATCTTTGTGAGCTTTGAGCAATATGGTTGCCGCCGGGTGTTCGTAGTTTTCGCGGGCTTTGAGGCCAAGCACGCGGTCCTCTACGAGATCTGTTCTGCCGACGCCGTTTTCGCCGCCGACTTTGTTGAGTTTTTGAATCAGGTCAAACCCGTTCATTCTTTTACCGTCTAAAGACACCGGGACGCCGTTTTCAAATCCGACGTCAATGATTGTCGGTACATCGGGCGCTTTTTCGGGAGACGTTGTCCATTCGTAGATCTCTTCCGGCGGGATAAAGCTCGGGTCTTCCAGCCGGCCGCCTTCGATACTGCGGCTCCAGAGATTTTCGTCAACGCTCCACGGCTTGTCTTTCGTTGCCGCCACCGGAATGTTGTGGCTCTTGGCGTATTCGATTTCCCATTCGCGGGTCAGGTTGCGTTCGCGCATCGGCGCAATCACTTCAAGGCCCGTGCCGCGGAAAATCGTTTCAAAGCGAAGCTGGTCGTTGCCTTTGCCGGTACAGCCGTGCGCAAACGCGTCGGCGCCTTCTTTTTCAGCGACTTCGACAACCTTTTTGGCAATAAGCGGGCGCGCGATAGAGGTTCCCATCACATAGCCTTCGTAGTCGCCGTTGGCTTTAATCAGCCGGAAAATGTAGTCATTGACAAATTCGTCTTTGGCGTCCACCGTAAAGTGCTTGTCGCTGATCTTTTTTGCCTTTTCTTCGGCGTTAATAACTTCATGCTCCGGCTGGCCGACATCAACGGAAACAGTGATGACGACATCAAAACCGTAATCCTCTTTCAGCATCGGAATGCAGACGGATGTGTCAAGTCCGCCGGAATAGGAAAGAACTGCTTTCTTAACCATTTTTCACTCACTCTTTTTAATTGAAACAAATAATTGAAGCAACAAATATATTCATGCTTATTCGTACAGTTTTGCCATCGTCTCGCCGGCAATATCCATCGCGGCTCCCGGGGAGTCAACGACGCCCATGTCGCAGAGAACCTGTTCCAGTTCCGCCAAGGTCGTCATGATGTTTGTCGGTGTTGTCGCGCCCATGGAACCGATTCTGAAAATTTTGCCTTTCAGTTCGTCTTGGCCGCCGGTGATGATTATGCCTCTTTTGTTCATGGCTTTCTTGATGTCTTCGCCGTTGATGCCGGCAGGCGCTTTCATTGCCGAGACCGTGTTGGAATAGGCGCTGACTTCGTTCAGCTGCGGGAACATTTCAACGCCGAGCGCGGTCACTGCGTCGCGGACAGCTTTTGTCATCAAATAGTGTCTTTCGATTCTCTTTTCCAAACCTTCTTCGTTCATGATCCGAAGGGCTTCTTGAAGCGCGTAAAAAAGAGAAACGGCAGGCGTGTAAGGCGTTTCTTTCAGGTCTTTGGAAGCGCTTTTGTTGTAGGCGACCAAGTCTAAATAGTACGGGCGCGTTGTCACGTTTTCCATTTCCGCGAGCGCGCGTTCGTTGGCAGAAACGATTGCAATTCCGGGCGGCGCGGCAATACATTTCTGTGAACCCGTAACGGCAATGTCAACGCCCCATTCATCGGTTCGAATGTCGTCGCCGCCGAGGGAGGAGACAACGTCTAAAACAAAGAAAGCGCCGTATTTTTTTGCCAGAGCGCCGATTTCGGGCGCGGGGTTTTTAATAGCGGTGGCTGACTCGTTGTGCACCATCGCAATCGTTTTGATATCGCCGGCGGCGAGTTTTTCTTCAACGGCCGCCAAATCCACGGATTTTCCCCATTCAAATTCGAGCGGAACGACGGTTCCGTATTTGCCGGCTAATTTCTTAAAGCGCTGGCCGAATTTTCCGTTGTCGATTGCCAGAATCTTGTCGCTTTTATTGTTCAGGCAGCCGATTGCGGCTTCCATGCCGGCCGTTCCCGAGCCTGAAATAATGGAGATGTTGTCGGCTTTTGTTTTAAAGAAGTCGGCCGAAATCTTTTGGCATTCATCGTAAATTGCGGAAAACTCTTTGCTTCGGTGATTGATCATCGGTTTGGCCATCGCCATCAAAACGCGGTGCGGTACTTCAACCGGCCCCGGCATCATCATTAACTTGTCTTCTGTTCTAATCATAATGTCACCTGATATTGATCTGTAAACGGGTAAATAATGGGTTTAATATGAACTGTAAATAATTGTAAATATGTTTGTGAATCAACGATATTCAACGAATAATTACCTTAGAATTAGCTTAAAATAATAAATCTATTCCTTTGAATTTTTCAAAAATAACAATTTGACGGTTTTTCCGTCATCACAAAAAAGATTGAAAATGATTAAAAATGATTGAAAATGATTGAAAAAGATTGAAAAAGATTGAAAACCGGCGGACCAATTCTCAGCCATTGACGATTTTCATAATGTCGCTTTTGGTGATGACGCCTGTCACAATGCCTTTTTCCACGACAAGAACAGCCGGACTTCGTTCAAGAATATGCGAGATTGTTAATACGGAAGTTGTTTGGGGCACTGTCGGGAACGATTCTTCCATCAGATTGGATACTTTCATTCCTGCCAATGATTTTTTAACGGCGATGGTTTTGACAATCGCCCCTTCCGACAAACTGCCGACAGGAACGCCGTTTTCGATGACCGGAAGTTGAGAGATGCCGTTTGAATTCATAATCATAATGGCTTCCTCCAGCAGCTGTGCCGGCTCGACGTGAATGACGGGCGAGCTGATGATATCTTTGGCAACGATCTGCTGCTCTTTTTTGACCTCATCAAAGGCCGTCAATATTTTCCCGACGGTGGACAAACGGGGATCAACATCGTTTGTTTCAATACGCGCAATCAGCGGCTGGCTGACGCCTGCCCGTTTCGCCAAATCGACTTGGGTCAAACCGAGTTCTATCCGTCTCTTTTTTAAATCTTCAGCCGTTGGGATTTGCATATTGATTATTACTGCAAGTAATAGTATTTAATCGTTCAGATTCGAGGGGAATCGTTCCAATCGTTTTTTCGGGTTTGTGATGTCTGTTTGAAGTTTGTTTGACGTTTTTTTGAAGCTTGTTTGAAGCATGTTTGAAGCATGTTTGAAGTTTGTTTCGAAGCATGTTTGAAATTTGTTCAAAGAATGTTTGAAGCATGTAAAACATCTAAAATCAGTTTCTCAGTTTTTACTGTTTTTGTCAAAGCCCGAAAACCAATACCAATACTGATACCTAACTGATACCAATACCGATACAAATACGGCATTTAAAAAAAACGTGGTGAAAGACAGTCTCGGTGAGACTGCCTTTCTATTGGGTATGGGTTTGTTTTTGTGGTCAATTCATGTATGGTTGAACTAACCGCCGTTTTTTTGATTTTGGCATCCAAGCCAAAATCAGCGTGATTATGTAGTGCTTCGTGTATATAATCATATAGGAAATATTCCTAAGATCTAACTACCCGCGTTCTCTTCTCGCTATAAGCGAGAGACAGGTCATCGAATCATACAAAACAGTTCTTCCGTAATCAAAAAATAATAAATTGACAACAATAACGTACAAGATTATTATTGAGAACGGAATTCTATAACTGATAAAATTAAAATAGATTTATAATTAATAATTAAAAAGTATTCAAGATTTAAATAACTATGCATTATCAGACATAAAAAGCAAATAAATAATCATCTGAGATGATAATGTATCGGAATTAGAAATGATTAAAAAAAGAGATTAACTGACAAAACGAACAAACTGACAAAACCAACAAACTGACAAAACGAACAAACTGACAAAACGAACAAACTGACAAAACGAACAAAAAAAGACTCATTTTCACTTAATCGCGGCGTCAATGACAATATGATAAACCCCGGGCGAATACTTTTTGACCTTACGCGATTCCAAAACTGACGCTTCCCGCCCGCATTTTTCCGCCGCCGCCTCGATTCTTTCAACAGCGCGTTTGGGAAAATCGTTCTGATGAACGGTTTCATGATAATGCAAAATCCCGCCCTCCTTTTTGACCGCCCTGAGTCCGGCCTCCAAATATTCGTGCGTTGTGCCGACATAACCCATCAAAACGCGGTCGGCAATGTTTTCAGGCGCGAAAATACGGCAATCCCCCAAAATCGGCTCAACAACGGCCTGTACGCCGTTTAAACGGATGTTTTCACACAAATAACCGTAAGAAACGGGATTCAATTCAATCGCGATGATCTTTGATGGTTTTGAATGAACGGCAATCGGGATTGAAAAGTAACCGATGCCGGCAAACATGTCAACAACCGTTTCGCCGGAAAGGGCGGCAGGCGGCCTCTTCTCATTGAGATTGCCTTTGGAAAACATGATTTTTGAAACGTCCAACTTAAACAGGCAGCCGTTTTCTTTGTGAACCGTCTCGGCGGAATCGGAAAAGCAGGCGCGGCGGGCAATCAATTCGCGGTTCGGGATTCTGAGAGGGCCGGAAATGCCGCTGTCATTGAAAACGAGACGGGCGCTGTCATCCATGAGCAAAAGAAGTTGACCGATTTCCGCTTTTTTATGAGAAAGGGCGGCGGGAATGGAAATAATCAAAATGTCGCCGATTTTTTGCTTATTGGACGGCAGCATTTCGATTTCCGCGTTCGTGAAAGAAAGGCCTTCGTTTTCAGCCGCGCCGGAAAGAGCAGGGAGGTATTGTTTTGCGAAATCCCTCAACTTTTGCGGTTTTGCCATTGAAATTCATCCCTCCCATTCCTGAAAAAATTAAAAAATTAAAAAATTAAAAAAAATTAAAAAAAATTCAAAAATAAAAAATGACCTGAAGAGGCGCAAAAATGACGCCGGTAAGCGCCGGTAAGCGCCGCGGTCAAACAATCCGTTTCAATCTCGGATTGGGGCGGTACACCCTGCCGGTCTTCGCCATCGGCTCCATTGAGTCAATATCCGCGCCGACGGAAACGATATCCATTGTCGAGTCGCGGGAATCATAAATGCCGCCGACGCCGAGGCTGTCAAACAGTCTTATTCCGATTTGTTTTTCCGCCGTCGTGAACGCTTTGACCTTGGCGGCGTCGCCAAAACCGCTGGAAAGCATGATTTTGATATGGGCAAAACCGTTTGCATCAAGCGCGCGGCGGATGGCGTATACGCCGGTGACGGTGACACCCGTGCCGAACCAATATTTTTCATCCGCCTCGGGGACGTGAATGCGAACGTGAACGCTTCCGCCAAAGAAATCCGATATGATTTTATCTTTTTCAGCCGCTGTTTTTCCTTCTAAATCTTTAAAAGACAGCGCGCCTTGCCCGACGTTTTCGCCGCACGTGTCGACCCTGACCGCTGCAAGCCCGGGCACGCGCCGTGCCGTCTGAAGCGTATCGTCAATTTCTTTGTTGTTATAATCCACCAGCGCGACGCGAGCGATGTCCTTTGGCATACATTGATCAAACGCGACGGAGGCGCTCACGACGGCATTTTCTCGGCCGTCTTTCCAAGCGTATATGTTTTCAAGAGCGTGCGGAATTGTGCCGCTTCCTTCTTTGCCGGCGTAAGCCGCGCCGTTGTCCGTAGATGCGCCCACGGCGCCGCCATCGATTGCCGCTTTTGAAATGGCGGCATCGTCCTCAAAGTGCCAGTGGCGGGCCCCGAAATAAGTGACGGGGCGATTTTCGGCGGCGTCAACAACGGCTTTCATCCGTTTTTCCGACTTTTCCAAATCCAACTTTTGCCCGTCATTGAAAACGGCAAGAGACGAACTGATGATTCCGAGATAAACGGTTTCCAAACGAACAATATCAAGAATCGGCGCTTCCAAAAGAAGGAGCGTTTCAAGCGGCTGATATGTGTCGCCGTCGGAAAGCGCATAAAGGCGGCCGCCATTTTTCTTTAAATCGGAATTCGCCAAAATGAAATCAACGGCTTCATTTATGCCGGCAACGACGCCGGGGCCTTTTCTGACAAAAATCTGCGCCTTGACGAACGGGTTTAAATTGTCCGCTCGGAGAATGTCATAAGCGCGCAAAAAATACTTGTCCGTGTATTTCTCAAAATCCGGCCTTTGTTCGCACGGTTTTTGTTCGCACGGCTTTTGTTCGCACGTCCGCTGTTCGAACGCCCGCTGTTCGAACGCCCGCTGTTCGAACGCCCGTTCAAACGCCCGTCCACCCGCCCTCTGTTCTTGACTCATAATCCGGCAAACCCTGTTTTTAATGTAAAATATAAATCAGAATAATTTATTCATATGAGAAGAGACGAAAGACATAAATATTTATATCCTTTTCTGATTATTCCTATCAATTTCACATTCGTTTTCCGCGTTTACCCGCTTTTTCCGTTTTTTAATTTTCTGATGGCTGAGCAGCCATAAACGTCCGCTTTTTAATTTATCATTGATATTAATTTAAAATCGGACCTTAAACGGAAAAAGCCGGAAAAACCGGAAAAACAACAAAGATCAAAAGGAAAAAAAATCAAAAGGAATAAAAATGCAAAATAATGAACATCATGAGGAGCACTATCCCGAATATTGCCGAAACAGTCTCATGGATTTTGTAAAAATCAAGGACATCAACATTGAAATCTGCGATGTGACGCTGAGGGACGGCGAACAGACGCCCGGCGTCGCTTTTTCTAAAGAGCAGAAGATGTCGATTGCCCGGCATTTGGATGATATCGGCATTGAAGTCATCGAAGCCGGTTTTCCGGTCGTCTCCGAAGCCGAAAAAGATGTCGTTAAGTCAATCGCGAACATGGGCCTCGACGCGAAGATTTGCTGTCTTTGCCGGTCAACGCAAAAAGATGTCGAAACCGCCGTGGACTGCGAAGTCGATTTTGTCAGTATCTTTTTGGCGATGTCCAATCTCCACTTGAAATACAAGTATCAAAAGGGACTTGACGAAATGCTTGACGCTGCCATGAGCGCGATTGAATACGCGAAAGATCACGGCCTTGGCGTCAGATTTGCCGCCGAAGACGCGACAAGAACGCCTGTCCCCCGTTTAATTCAAGCTTTTAAGATGGCGGAAGAAAGAAATGTCGATTATGTCAGCATCGCCGATACGATCGGCATCTTAAACCCGATCACTGCGACGTACTTGATTGACCAAATTTACAGCGCGATTGACAACAAGAAAACTAAAATTTGTATGCACTGCCACGATGACCTCGGTTTGGCTGTTGCCAACACGCTGGCGGCTGCGGAAGCGGGCGCGTTCCAGCTCCATACAACCGTCAACGGCATCGGCGAGCGCGCCGGCAACGCGTCTTTAGAAGAGGTTTTGATGAACCTGCGCATCCAATACGGCGTTGACCGCTATGATTTGAGCAAATTGGTGAGCCTGTCGCAAGAAGTCAGCGCCGCCTCAAAAATCGATGTCGCCGTCAACAAAGCCGTTGTCGGTCAAAACGCTTTCTCGCACGAATCCGGCATACACGTCGCCGCCATTCTCCAAAATCCGAGAACGTATGAACTCTTCCTCCCCGAAATGGTCGGCGGCAAAAGAAATCTGATTGTCGGCAAACACACGGGAACAAAAGCGCTTGCCGGTATTATTAAAGACATCGGCTACGAGTTGGACCATGATGATTTCTGCGCCCTATTTGACAAAGTCAAGGTCATCACCGAGACCGAACAAAGAAGCGTTGAGAGAACTGAACTGGAAAGACTTGTTTTGACGGTCATTGAGAAAGGAAATTGAACGGCGTTCGTTTAATTGAAAGTAATAATTGAAAATAATGACAGATATCAAACATTATTTAAATTTCAAAACCCTATCCGATAATACTTTTTAAAAGTGATACTTTAAAATAATGAAATCAGAAATGATACGGGGGATTACAGATGAACAATTGCGCGCACGCGTCTCAAGATTCGTTGGTTGAAGCGGTCAAAGAGTATATGCTCAAAGTTCCGGGCGTTGAAGACGTTTTCATTTTAACCGACACTGATAAAGATATCGTTGAACAGCTTGAAGAAGCAGCGAAAGGGAATGTCTTAATGGGTATGGGCGAAGGCGATAACCAAGGCATTGCCGAAGTTTTCAAAAGAGAGCACATTCTTTGTTTCACGACCAACAAAGAATATGTTTGGCCTGAGCCGCCAAACGTTATCATGATGCAGGGCAATGAAGTGATCGGCTTTGATTTTGATGAGCGCGATGTCGCAAAATACCAAAACAATCCCGAATACGTCGTCATGGGAAATTTCGTCATTTGCAAAGCCAAGGGCGGCGGAAAAGCCGGTAAACCGATTGTCGTTTTGCCGCCAAAACCCTGCGATTTGGGAAATATTGCAGCAAAAGACGCGGTTTTGGGTTCGCCCTCCACGCCGAGCGACGAATACATCCGCAAAACTTACGATTACGAAATTTCGGTTGAAAAAGGAACATTTTTCCTCGGCTTCAATGACGCATAAATTAATGATGCATAAATTGCCGATAAATTGAAAAAAATCAGAAGCCTTTGAAAGTTACAAAAATCCGAAAAACGAAGAGAAGGAAAACGGATGCTTGGGAAGTATCTGTTTTTCTTAACGGATGAAAGGGGCCTGTTTTATTTCACGACATTTGTCACGTCAATCAATGACAAACTCGGCGGATATATAGAAGTTGTAATTATCGCCGGGCGCCAAATACCCAATATCTTTACTGATACGATAATTTCCGGCGTCTAAGCTCCCATAGACCCGTTCCCAGTTTATTTCCTTTTCAGCTGTGCTGTTTTTATTTAACATACGCGCTATATCAGAATATGAAAAACTTCCTGAGACAAACGGAAGCGGATACCAGCTACCGTTAATCTCTTTTTCCACATAATAACCGTATTCACCAAAAATGTAATCCTTCTGTGATTTATTGATTATTATTATTGTCAGTCCCTTATCCGAAACAGTATCTTTTTTTATTTCCAAAGTCACTTTTTCCGAATCGTTTAAGACACCGTTATCAAACCTATCGCTGCTGCCTATGATTGCTATACACAGCACACCGCCTATGATGACGAGAAACAATGCAAATGAAATGACCGCCGTCTTCGTGTTCATGCTCATGTTCATTCATATCTGCCTTCTTTTATAATATGTACTTTTATGACATAGGTTTTCATGGCATATAAAATCAGAACGCGATCAATAAAAAGAGGGGCAGGCTACTCTGCCGGCATTTAAACGTTTATCGGTATAACCAAAAATAACAAAATAACAAAAAAACAAAAAGACAAAAAAAATACCAAAACCGGCGAGCCTGCTTAGCACAGCCCGCGGTTTCAGACGTAATCAAAAAAAGGGTTGGAGTTTAGTTTGTTTTCAACTTACTCCAGCTTGTCCACTTTTTTGGAGTGTTCGACGAAGTATTTGAAACAATCGTTGCCCCAATTCAAAGAGCGGTTGTCGGTCGCAATCAGGTATTTCTGAGCGTCGTAAAGGCCGTTCTTGTAGAATAAGGAGAAGTAGAGGAACCCTTCGGTTGTGATGATGAAAAGGTTGACGTTGTCGATTAAGTAGAGGTCGTTGCCTTTCATTTCAATGAATGACTGAAGCGTTTCCTTGTAATCCAATCTGAATTTGTCGTAAACGTCCATTGTCATGATGATTTTGGACGGGGTCTTGTTGGAAACGAGCCTTTGGAATATTTCAAGAGTGGACGGCATAAAAACTGAAATGACGCCCGAGATTTTTTCGGCGGAATCCAGTTTTTCAACGATGGTTTTGTTTTGTTCAAAAACGTTTTTGGACGGGGATTGGAACAAAATACTGTTTTCAAGCTCATTGAATCGCTCAAGAAGATGATGCGGAATGGCGTTGGTGTCGTGGTCGGTCCAAAAGTCGCTGGTTTCTTCAAAAACGTTTAAAATTTCCACAAGCGGCGTGTAATATTTCAAAATAACCTTACCGGTCGGGGTTAAATAATATTCATTGTTCGTTTTTTGAATCAAATCCGCTTCTAAAAGTTCCTTGATGCGCGGATAAATTTCAGGCGTTTTGACATTGAAAAACTCCTTGATTTCAAAAAGGGTACGCGGCTTTTCGCCGATTAAAAAAAGAAGATCTTTTCTTTTTTCAGAGTAGGTAATTAAACTTAAGAGACCTTTACCTTTCATAATAAACCACCCGATGTATAAAACGAATTATACGAATTGAATAAATTAAAAGAATTGAATGTATCAAACGAATATTTTAATAAATCAATCAATCAGTTTATTATGTGATGAGACCAAAAAAATTGATTCATAAACATATTCATTATACGATAAGTGTAAAATAATTATCTAATCATATAAAGTTTTCGTGAGAAATAAACATTCAATCGGCATAAGTCAAAGCGGGTGTCTAAATTTATGAATTGTCGCGAATTGTGCAAACGAAAAACGAAATCAAAACAAACTAAACGAATCAAAACAAACTAAACGAATCAAAACAAACTAAACGAATCAAAATAAACAAAACGAATCAAAATAAACAAAACAAGCTAAAAAAGGTATAAGGAGGGTCAAAGTAAGTTTTTGACTGTCTTGACCCCCTTTTTGACCATTATTTGAGTCCCATAATTTTGTAAATCGCTTCAACATCGACGTTGGCTTCAAAGACCTGTGCCAGCTCTTCAAATCCGTCGTCCATTGTGAATTCTTCCTCTTCGGCATACGGGATCCCTTTCTTTTCGGCGAGATGTTTCATCAAAGCCACACGGAAGGGTTTGTTGTCGAAAAGGCCGTGTATCGACGTTCCGATAACCGTGCCGTCTTTGCTGCAGGCGCCGTCAGCGCCGAAAACCGGAGAAACGGTTGTTGTGCTGCCGCTGTGCGCCGTAAAACCGTTCAGTGTAATGCCGTCAACAGCGGCAAGCATCGGGCCGCACGCTTTTACTTTTAAAGAGACGCGTTGCGGTTTTTCGCTGTAGCCTTCTTCTTTTGTGTATACGGTTTCGCAGTCAAGCAAACCGAGGCCGTCAACAGACTTGCCGTCAGGGCCCGTTAATTTCTTGCCGAGCATCTGGTAGCCTTCGCCGACGGCGATGATTTGTATTTTACCGGCGGCGGCTTTTATTTGTTCAGCGATGCCGCTTTCTTTCAATGCCGCCAAATCCGACAGCGGTGTGCCTGAGCCGGGCAGGATGATTAAGTCGGGATTGCCGAGACTGCCGAGACTGCCGATATTGCCGAGACCGCCGTTATTGCCGAGACTGCCGTTATTGCCTATATTGTCGATGTCGCCGAGAATGTCGACATACCTGACAAGCGCTTCATTTTCCAATATTTCAAAATCGTTGAAATGAGAAATCTTCGGGAATTGAATCACAGCGATTTCAAGGCCGGTGCTGCGCTTTTTCTTTTCAGCGGGAACAGAGCCCGACCCGCATTTTTCTTTAAAAGACATGGAATCCTCAGCCGGGATTCTCAAGCGGAAATATGGCATGATACCGAGAATGGGGACGCCGGTCAATTCTTCGAGCTGTTTTAACCCGGGTTCTAAAATACGGGAATCGCCGCGGAATTTGTTGATGATGAAACCTTTGATATTCTTTTTAACGTCATCGGGAAGCAGCATATACGTTCCGTAGAGGCTTGCGAAAACGCCGCCGCGTTCGATGTCGCCGACAATGACAATTGGCGCGTCCGTGATGCGGGCCGTTCCGACATTGACGATATCGCGGTCGTAAAGATTGATTTCGGCGGCGCCGCCCGCGCCTTCCATGATGACGACTTCGTATTCGTCATCCAGTTTAGAAAGAGCGCCGTTTAAAATGGCAGCCATCTCTTCAATAGACGCGTAATAGTTGCCGGCGCTTCTGTCGGCGTAATGCTCGCCCATAACGATGACTTGACAAAAGCTGTCGCCTTTCGGCTTTAAAACAACGGGATTCATTTCGGGAATCGGGTCGGCGCCGGCCGCCCACGCCTGAATCACTTGGGCGTAGCTGATTTCTTTGCCGTCGGGATTGACCCAAGAATTCAAACTCATGTTTTGAGCTTTAAACGGAGCGGTCTTGTAGTTTCGCGACATGATTTTACAAATAGCTGTAACGATTGAACTCTTTCCGGCATCGGAAGATGTCCCAAAAACAAGGAGACGGTTCGCTTTCATAATCCACCCATTATATTAAATCAACTCGGCTTTAGAAGAATAAGAATAGCACTATCTTACAAAAACATGATTTATAAATGATTTGGTTCGCCCAAAAACAAATTAAACTTGTTAAAATTATGAAAAATACAACTTGGGGAACAATAAAGATAACGGGCTGTTAAAAAACAGCGGATAATAATACGCCGTAATATGCCTAAACGCTATGATGTGCCGTAAAACAACGTAAACGACGAATTACTTTCACACCGCTCACTTCAGCTATTTATAAATTTGCCGTGTTTTAGGATATGCAACGCGCCAATGCAACGAACCGTGCAATGACAAGCGGCTCATCATATCATCATATTATTTAAATTGAAACAAACCTTTCAAACCTAATTCAAACCTAATTCATACCTATTTAAACCAAATTCAAACCTAATTCATACCTATTTAAACACTTATCATTCTTAACAATCTTAACAATCTTAACAATCATAATTCATCATTATTTAAACTTTAAACTGTCCATCTGTATGTTCATCTGTAGGAGAAATAAAAATGACTGAAATTCTTTTGGAAGACCTCCCCGGCGTCGGGCCGGCAACGGCTGAGAAATTGAGAGAAGCGGGCTTTAACTCGGTTGAAGCGGTCGCCGTCGCGTCCCCCGCGGAACTTGGCGCTACCGCTGAAATCGGAGAGGCCACGGCGGCAAAAATCATTAACGCCGCTCGGCAGGCCGCCGATATCGGCGGTTTTGAAACCGGCGACATGGTCTTTGAAAGACGGCTGAACATCGGTAAAATCAAAACCGGATGCGCCGAATTTGACGAGATGATGGGCGGCGGCATTGAAAGTCAGTCAATCACTGAAATTTACGGCGAATTCGGTTCAGGAAAAACACAGGTGGCTCACCAGCTGGCCGTCAACGTTCAGCTGTCGGGAGAAAATGGCGGCTTAAACGGTTCCGTCATCATTATCGACACCGAAAACACCTTCCGCCCCGACAGAATTAAACAAATGGTTGAAGGAAGAGCCAACGAACTCGGCATCGAACTGGACGCCGATGAAATCTTGAAAAACATTCACGTCGCCCGCGCCTTTAACTCTAATCACCAAATCCTTCTTGTGGATTCCGCGATGGACCTCGCCAACGAATTAAAAGATTCGGACAAACCCGTCCGCCTCATGGTTGTCGACTCTCTCACCGCGCATTTCAGAGCCGAATACATCGGCCGCGGAACATTGGCGGACCGCCAGCAAAAACTGAACAAACACCTTCACGGCCTTCAGCGTTTCGCGAACTTAAACAACGCCGCCGTCTTGGTTACCAATCAAGTGATGGCAAAACCCGACGCTTTCTTCGGCGACCCGACTCGCCCCATCGGCGGCCACATTCTCGGCCACACGGCAACATTCAGGCTTTACATCCGCAAATCCAAGGGCGATAAAAGAATCGTCAAACTGGTTGACTCGCCGAACCTGCCCGAAGGCGAAGCAGTTCTGGCCGTCACAAGAGACGGCATCACGGACGCGTAAACGGGGGCGAGAAGAAATCTGATAACGCTTCTTAAAACACATCAGAACGGGAGCCGCTGCAAGCCGGCTCCCGTCAATCACCTTTCCTGAAAAAAGTATTGCTTTTCTGTTGTTTTTGAAACTTTTTTGACTTTTTGAACGTTTTAGAAACTGTTATGACTTTTTTGACTTTTTTGACTTTTTTGAACGTTTTTGGTTTCATACATACGGTTTATATATTCCGAAACATAATTTATGACCGTTATGTCCCCCGAAGAACTGGCTCTTTATCCATTTTTAACGGAAGCCTCCGAGTATGTCAGCGAGTTGGACTTTTCTCTTGACGCTTTGATGACCGGCCTCGGGTTCAAAGAAGCCAGAAGGCGCGGAAATGAACGCGTAACGGAGGCGTTTACGGGCGAAATAACGAAACCGACGTTCAGAAATGAAGAAGAAGCGATTGCCGAACTTTTGTCTTATCCTTTCGCGCGCATTTTGGTGTCGTGCTTAAACGAACCCGCTTTTACGCGGCGCTACGCTCTTGCCGAAGCGACGGCAGCGCATTCTCTTCTTAAAGAAACGATTGTTAAAACTCCCGAATTCGCGCTTGATTTTGGGAAAGATTTCGGTATTACCGCTTCCAAGTCCGATGAGCATGTCAAAATTTATTTTTCGGATTACATCCGCTATTCTTTGGCGATGAAAGACATTTCCCGAAAACTCATCAACCGTCATCTCGAGAAGGGGTATGTCACCGTTTCGCGCGATGAATTTATCCGCTTGCTTCAGGAAGCCGTTCGCAAAAGAATAGAAAGTTCTTTGCCGATTCCCAATATTCCCGATGGGATGCGCGCGGCGTGCGAATCGCAGGTTGCCGAGCTGAGAACAAGATACGAAGAGCAGCGGCAAAATTTGGGTGACGCCGACCTCGGCGAAGTCGATTTCACAATGTTCCCGCCGTGCATCAATAAAGCGCTTTCCAATGTCAGAGAAGGCGTCAATCTGGCCCATTCCATGCGTTTCTCGATGGTTTCGTTTTTATTAAACACCGGAATGTCCGCCGATGAGGTTGTCAATGTGTTCAATGTCTCCCCCGACTTCAGTGAAGAAAAAACCCGCTATCAGGTCGAGCATATCTCCGCCAACCAATACAAAACCCCTTCCTGCGCGACAATGCAGACATACGGCAACTGTACCGGCAGAGACAATATGTGTTCAAAAATACGTCATCCGCTCGGTTACTACAGCGCCTTGAAATACATCGCCGCCAAGCGAAAAGAAAAGGAAGAGAAATACGGAAAAGATGAAGAAGAGAAAGGCGGAAAAGATGAAGAAGAGAAAGGCGGAAAAGAAGAAGGCAAAACAACAGAATGAAAACAAACAAAAAACATATAACCACCTCCATTTTCAGAGTTGGGCGATGCGAAGCAGCGCACAAATCTGAAAATGGAGATTACTGCAAAAAAATAAAGAGAAATACAAATAGTATTTTTTTTGAAAAAAACAAGATCATAGATTCGTGCTGTCAAGGGTAATTTCAAATATTTCCTAAAAAGTCTCGAAACTAAAAACAAGACAAGGCTTCCTACCATCGTTTAGCCTTGTCTTGTCTATACTTACTATGATAATTCAACGAATCAAGATGTTTCAGTCTTTTCAACCATTCCGCCACAAATGCTTATAATGTGCGTGAATAGTATGCCACGTCTGCAACTCTGCCGTAAAAATTCGATTCAGGCAAAACTGCTATCAATTCAAAGCCCAGTTTTTCAATCAGTTT
>Ga0123353_10000439_pt1 | contig 51496 bp, 38 predicted proteins | sample TergutLab28metaG_3_FD_92763 | JGI IMG/M metagenome (GOLD analysis project Ga0123353, IMG submission 92763) | Labiotermes labralis P3 segment gut microbial communities from Petit-Saut dam, French Guiana - Lab288 P3 | ecosystem: Host-associated > Arthropoda: Insects > Digestive system > Gut ... | reverse complement strand
CATGGTTACACTCTTTCGCCCCTAAAGGGGCGAGGAGCAGACGTGTCTTTCCGCACCCCTTTAGGGGTGCAAGAATGCAGCGCAGGGTTTCAACCCTGTGCGTTGTATGGATTACGCGTGATGTATGGTTATGATACGTGATTATGATACGATGTGTTTTGTTTTTAATCATCCGGCGTAAGCCGGTCGCTAAAATTTTATGAAAACAGAAAATATCCTGACAATCGAAGAAGCGGCCGAAAACCGTATAAACCTTGTGCGTGACAGCTTGTTTTGGCAGGCTTGGAGCAAGAGCGCGTTTTTATTCGTTACGCACATAAAAAAGTATCAAGTTCAAAAGCGGTTTATACAAAAGGTATCCCAAGAGGTAGTGTGGATAGGTTTTCCGCGCAGTGTACTTGCCAATATAGAAAAGATATCAAAAGAAAAAGGCTGGACTTACGAGCAAAAAAGCGCAGACCATATAATAATTGACGGAGTTCCCGCTGCCGGCGGTTACGAGAAGTGGTGGGCGGATATAGTTAGACCTATGAAGTATCACCCCGCTTCTATGTCAGGGCCGCCGGTCAATAAAGGGGAGACAAAAAAGGTCGCAAAGAATGAGCCGCAGCTATTAGCCGCTTATAAAACCGCCTACGATTTGTGCATAGATATTTATAAGGCCACGGCAAAAATATCTAAAGAGTACCGTTACGAAATCGGAGCGCGTGTGCGCGGTTACGCCACAAATATTGTAGAGGATTTACATATTTTATGTAACGTAAAACCAAACGCACGTGTTAAAGACTCAAGGGCAGAGCCAATTTTGCTGTGCGTAGATACGATTCACAGGTTAAGAATAGATATTAGAATTTTGGGCGATTTGAAAGAGTTTGGCATAAAGCAGTGGGGCGCCCTAAACCAACAAATCGAAAATTTATTAGACAATCTCAGGGCGGAGTTCTGCAATTCAAACAAAGGATTGCAGGAGCGAGTACCCATTAATCAATCCGGCGGAACACTCACCACCGCGTATTAGCGCGGAAGAGTACAGGCAGAATCGGCGAGATTTCATTTTTATGACCTCTTGGCGATTATTAAAAAAGATTCCGCTAAGTTTCGGCTCTGCCCGGCGGCAACGGCTGGAATGGCGATTTCAACAATGCCGGCAATTGGGGCAACTGGTGGAGCGCCACAGAGAACGACGCGAACAACGCGCGGAACCGGAACATGAACTGGAACAACAGCAACGTGAACTCGAACTGGAACAATAAGAGTAACAGTTTTTCTCTGCGTTGTGTTCGGGATTGTGCGGGGGGAGATCGTAAATCGGTCTCCCCCTTATTTTTTGAACTTTACAAAGCCTACTGCGACGCCCGCCGCAATAAACGCAAAACAGTAAATCAGATAAAATTCGAGTGCAAGTTAGAAACAAATTTACTCGCTTTAGAGCGGGAGCTGCTTAATTTTACTTACGAACTAAAACCAAGCGTATGCTTCATAAACGAACTGCCGGTAAAACGTGAAATTATAGCCGCAGATTTTCGTGACAGAGTAATTCACCATTTCCTTTACAACAGGATTTATCCGGTATTTGACAAAAAATTTATTTACGACAGCTACAGCTGCAGGGTGGGGAAGGGGACGCTGTTCGGCATAAACAGGGCGCGGCGTTTTCTAAAATCGTGCGCTGCAGGCGCAAAAAAATCATCCCGCCTCTCCTTTTCGTCCTTGCTGTCCTTGGAGTCCTTTTCTAAAATTTGGGTTTTACGCCTCGACATACAGGGTTTTTTTATGGCGATAAACAGAGACATTTTATATAATCTGCTAATGAAAGAATCATGCTGTCATATTGACAAGTTAGCGCAATTCATAATCCAAAAAATAGTATTCAACGACCCGCTTAAAAACGCCTCTTACCGCAGTCTGCCAAGCGCGTGGGATGATTTGCCAAAAGACAAATCGCTCATGGGTTCCGCTCCAAACTGCGGTCTGCCGATAGGTAATCTTACAAGTCAGCTTTTCGCCAATGTTTATCTTAACCCGCTTGATCATTTTGTTAAACGTGATTTAAAAATGAAATATTACGGACGTTATGTAGATGATATGATTTTAATCCACAGTGATAAACAGGTTTTGCTGAATGCGATTTCGCAAGTTAGAGAATTTCTTTCACAAGAATTAAAACTGACATTGCATCCGAAAAAAATAAAATTACAGAGTGCGGATAAGGGTTTTGCATTTTTGGGAGCTTATATTTATCCGAATAAAATTTTTGCCGGTAGAAGAGTAGTCAATAATTTTAAAGAATGCGTATATAATCCGGATTCAGATTCCAAAAAACAGAATTGCAGAATCCAGAGTTATTTAGGATTAATGTCGCATTTTCCGTGAAGACCCAAACAAATTCACTCCCCACGGCGCTCTCGAATCCGAGATGAACGCGTTTTTGGGCAGTCATCGCGTATTAGAGGTAGAGCAGAAGTTTTTCCAACTTGAACCTGAGCGATTGTATTATATTCTACTAATGAAAAAACAGATCATTCTTCTGATTATGCTGCTGTGCCCGCTGGTTTTTAGTCAGCCGAAGCTCACGGTAGTGATAGGCGCGGTCGGCGAAGACCCCAAGCCCGGTCTTCGCAGAGCTCTTGAGACGCAAATTAAGACGGCTTTTGTTAAAGACGGACGGTTTACCGCCGTAACGCGCGAAGAAGCCGTTTTGACAATGGTTCAAAGCGAGCATATATATCAGCGCACAGGCGCTGTAGATGACAGTCAGATAAGACAGATCGGAAAACAGTCCGGCGCGCGTTATGTTTGCGTGGTAGAGATCTCTCCGCTCATGGAATCTTATATGCTGAGCGCCCAGTTTATTGATATTGAGAGCGCTAAAATTGTTACTATGGCAAGCGTTCCAAGCGCTCTTAAAAACGACGGCGACTTTCTTGCCGCAAGCAGTGAACTTGTCCTCAGACTTTTGGGCCGGCGGGCCGCGGCGGCGCAAGGGCATCAGGGCGATTATGGAAAAGGTATATTTTTAGAAGAGAGTAAAAACCCAAATCCGCTGTCTCAAAGACTTGTAAACATACTTAAGCAAAAAGTAACCATCTCCGACGGCACCTGCGTAGGCGGTATAACGGCAGCTATTGAAAGTCCGCCGGAGCCGGCGTGTACGGAAAGTATGGTCGGCAATGTATGCAGGGCGGACGTTTCGCTTATTATTACACGATGCAAAGGCGGTCAGAAAACGATTATCGGCGGCTCAATAGTAGGGTCAGACAAAAACTCCGCGGCAGCGGCGAGAAGACAGTTTGAGCGAAACGTGGAACGCGCCAAATTTTGGGACGATTGGACCAACCAGTTGGAGAAGTTATCGAAATAATGAGATTAAATATTACATATCGCAGGGGCGGGGTTCACCCCCGCCCGAAACTTATACGGCGTTTATCCGGTTTTCCCGTAAGATACATATCAGTGATTATATTGACAGTGTTGTTTAGCGTATCGTTCGCGCAGGCTGAACTTTCGGTTCGCCTGGAACTGCCTGAGCAGCTCAAAAGAAATACCTTGCCGCAGTTTTCCGCACGGGATAGAGACGGGGAGAATCTCTTTCAAAGACGGCATCTTGAAAGAATGATTGAGCCGGAAGCGAAGCGGGTCGTTCTTGTGTTTTTCGCAACGTGGTGCGTGCCGTGCGCTAAATCCGCAATGACAATCAAAAAGACGGGAAATTCACTTAAAGAGAACGGCGTTCAGGTAGTATTCGTAAACGCGGGCGAAAGAGATGTTGGGGCTATTCACAAGTGGATAAAGCAGTACGGCGATCCGAGTCTGCCGCTTATAATTGATAATCGTTCGCAGATGTCCGGCGCGTTCGGGCTTTTAGAGCCTAACGGTACAACAATAGTACCCAAAAAACTCGTTCTCGACAGAAAGCTTAAGCCGCTGTTTCTGCTTGGGGCTGAGGGGAGCGATTTTCCGGGAGTCCTTTGGGAACGTAACCATTAGAGGCGCCTTTAAGCCAGCGAATACAAAAAATTACAATTAACTGTGTACGTACGGCTGACGAAAAACTATATTATGATATACTGGTGTACGGCATGAATTGGCACTGCACCGCACGCAGCTGCACGCAGGGCCGTGAGGTTGCTTAGCGGCACAGTGTAGATTCATGCCGTGAAGCGGTATATTTATAGAAATTGATGTGGTTATCACAATATTGATGTATCAGTTGCATTATGGAGACAAGAGTCTCTCGCGCAAATCCGATCACAGTTAAAAAAGTTAAAAAAGTTTGTAATTTTTGTGCGGTTATGATATACTAAGAATTAAATTGAAAAATAAACGTAACTTATACGCATAAATGTAATTGTAAGGAGGAGTTCAGATGTGTTTTAAGAGAAGAAACGTTGCAGTTTTAGCGCTTTTGGTTATGGCGTTCACCGTTTTTGGCAGCGACGCTATGAAAAAGGCTCTCAGCGAGAGGAAGTTTGCCGACGTTATAAAGCAGGGTGAGGCGATAGCCGCCGCTAACCGTACTGTTGAACAGTGGATAATGATGGGTATCGCTCAGGAGCAGGTTAGAAACGACCCCAAAGCGCGCGAAAAGGCGAAAGTGTTTTATGACGGCGCATTGAGAGCGAATCCAAGCCACCCTGAGGTGTTTCTCGCTCTTGGTAATTTTGAGGTTCGCGGTTCACAGTATCAGGAGGCGCTGAGGCATTTTCAGAGAAGCCATTTGCTTGAAAGCACATCCGCCGCCGCCGAAGGTATGGCGATTGCCGCTTCACGTCTCAGAGATTGGGACCGCGCCCGCGACGCCGCGGAGACCGCGATATCTCTTAATCCCGACGCGATTGAGTCCCGGCTTATTTTGTCCAGAATCCTTTTTGACGCCAAGAACTGGGCCGCCGCCGCTCCCCATCTTGAGTATATCGCTTCAAAAAGACCACGGGAAATTGAAAACTGGAGAAGGCTTGTTACCTGCTATGAGAACATGAAAGATGCGGAGAAACTTGCCACGGTAGATCCGCGGATTATTGAACTTGACGCTAAAGATATCAAGTCCCGTCAGAGACACGCGGAGTGGGCTCTGTCGAAAAATGATACCAAAACAGCTCTCAATCTGTTCAAGGACTTGGCGCTGTTGACCCCTAATGACGCAAAGCCGTTTAGAAATCTTTACGTAGCTTCTCTCCAGGACGGTAATAAAAAAGATGGTATAATGTATCTTAGAAATTTTGTCGTTCTTGATTCCAGCGACGCCGGTGCGATTAAACAGCTTGCCGATCTTCTCTTTGAAGCTAAAGATGTAGAAGGCGCTCTTAACGCGTACCGCAAAGCGGTACGCCGCGACGCGAACATTAAAGGCGTTTCAAAAAATTACTCAACCATAGTGCTCGAAAGAAATCTTGATGATGAAGCTATCAGAGTGATTCAAAGAGCTATCACACTCAAAGAAGCCGACGCGGCAATGTACGCCGCGGCAGGTGATATTTACACAAAGCGCAAAGATCACGCAAACGCCATAAGAATGTACAGCGCGGCTCTTGATCTTGACAAACAGAATCTTGGCCTCCTCACTAAAGTAGCGGAAGCTCAGGCCGCTTCGGGCGACGTCAGAAACGCTATTGTCTCTTATGAGCAGATAGTTCTTCTCAACCCTCAGGCTGTTAACGAGCTTAAAATACTCGCGGATCTCACCACCCGCGCCGGCAGGGTTAAAGAGGGGATGGACATTTACAAAAGGTATCTGACAAGAGCGCCTAACGATCAGGCGATTCAGGCGCGTGTGGGTATGCACGAGTACAGTAACAAGCAGTATAAGGAAGCTGTAAGTTTTCTTACAAAGGTTAGAGACGCGAAACTTCTAACAACCGATGTACTGTTCGCGCTTGGAGATTCTTACGCGAATCTTGACGACTGCAAGAACGCTATAACATTTTTTGAAAGAGTAAGAGCCGCAAAACCCTCCAATCAGGTTCTTATGAATACTCTGAAGCCCTTGGCAGAGTGTTATGAGAAGAGCGGCGACAAGGCTAAGGCCGCCGAAGCGTATACCGCTTATGTGGCGCTGCCCAATGTTAGAGACGCCGAAGCCTCCTATCTTAGAGGTTTTCTGCGCGAAGAGACAGACAGGCCCGGCGCAATCAGAATATACGAAGCTAACATAAGAGATTTTCCAAGAGACCACCGCAGCTTTATGAGGCTTGGGCTTATCTACGCGCGGGACAGCTCAACTTTGAATCAGGCGGTAACAAATCTTACCGCCGCTTCAAGATTGGCTGATACAGTTGCTATTATATGGAAAACTTTGGGTGAGGTTCAGGGCAGACTGCGCAATACAGACGGCGAGCTCGCCGCGTATACGAGGCTTCTTGCTTTACAGCCCAATGATGTTACCGCCAATAAGCGTGTTGGTACGATACAGATCAACCGCAAGCAGTGGGCGCCCGGTATCGCGAGTCTTGAAAAAGTTGTCGCCGCGGATAATAAGGATTTTGAGGCGTGCATGCTTCTTGCCACCGGTTACTCAAATACAAACCGTCCCAAAGAGGCGGCTGATCAGTTGAGAAGAGCGAGAGCGCTCAGGGGTAATGACGTCGCGATCAGACTCGCTCTTATTGACGCGCTTGACAAATCAGGCGACAGTACAGGTGTGAGAGAAGAGAGAAAATCCCTGTCTGAGCTTGACCGTGTGATTGCTAATACAGACAGAAAGAATATTGAGTCCCGCCAGCGTCTTGTAGTGTACAGCATGGCTCAAAAGGATAACGCTACCGCTTATCTTTTTCTCAATGAACTCGCGGCTCTTACGCCAAGAGATCACATCGTGTTCAAAAATCTGTATGATATCGCAATGGCCGATAACAAGAAAAAAGAGGCTGTCGGTCATTTGAGAAGATACATCGCTTTAAGACCTAATATCGCCGAGGCTCATAAAAATTTGGGGCTTCTGCTTTTTGAAGAAAAAGATATGGACGGCGCGCTTGCCGCTTTTAGAGAAGCGCGCAAACTTGACCCGGCCGTAACCGGTATCTACAAACCGTATCTTACTATTCTTATCGAGAGAAAAATCAATGATGAGATCATAAGCGCCGGAAACGCGGCTATAACCGCTAAAGAGGCGGACGCCGCGATTTATACGGCAATGGGCGATATCCATAGAAGCGCGAACAGACATGCCGACGCTGTAAGAATGTACAAGGCCGCTCTTGATATTGATACAAGAAACGTCGGCCTCCTCTCCAAGTTTGCGGAGAGTCAGGCAAGAAGCGGTGATCTGAGAAATGCCGCGATCTCTTATGAGCAGGTTATCGCCATGAATCCCGGCGCGATTGGTGAGCTTAAAGAGCTTGGCGCAATTCAGGCAAGGCTTGGAAATCAGGAACAGGCGATAGCTACCTACAAAAAGTATTTGGAAAAGAATAAGGCGGACGAAGAGATCGCTCTTCTTGTCGGTAACTTTGAGCATGGAAAGAAGCAGTATCAGGCCGCTATCAGATATTTAGAGATGGTCAAAAAGCCTGAACTTCAGAACTTGACTTATCTCATTAACTTGGCAGATTCTTACTTCCAGCTTAAGAATCACAAAAAAGCCGCTGAGTTTTATGACAGAGTGTGGAAATCAAGAAATGTTACCCCCGCGATCTTGAGAAACATTTTAAAGCCGCTTGGGGAAGCGTATGAGGCTGATAATCAGCCTGTAAAGGCCGCGGAAGCGTACAGAGCTTTTGTGGCAATTCAGGGAGTTACCGATCAGGAAGCCTCTTTTAAGCGCGCGTTCCTCATTGAGGCTACAGATGAGGCGCAGGCTATTAGAGATTATACCGCAAACTTGAGAGCGTTCCCAAGAGACGCGAGGAACTTTGTGCGTCTTGGTTTGCTCCAGTCTAAAAACAGAGCGACTATGGAGCAGGCGGCTACAAATCTTAACGCGGCTGTGAGACTTGTAGATAACGACGCGGACGTTTGGCTCGCGCTTGCTAAAGTCAACGGCAATCTTAACAGAACCAACGATGAGCTTGCCGCGTACAGAAGATACGTTCAGCTTAACGCGCAGGATTTTTCAGCGAACCGCCGCATGGGTGAAATTTTCCATAGCAGAAAGCAGTTCCAGGACGCTATTACAAACTTGGAAATTTTCTTGGCTACAACTCCTAACGACGTTGAAGTGATTCTGATGCTCGTTGACGCGTATGAAGGAACAAACAGACAGGCTAAAGCTACAGAGCTTCTCGCGAGAGCGAAAACTTTGAAAGCTGATGATCCCAAGGTTCGCGAGCGTCTCTACCTCATGTACAAAAAAGAGGGTCACAGAGCGCGTGCTGAAGCTGAAATCAGAGATCTTGTGAACATCACTAAAGACAACAGGCACCGCCTGATGTACTACAATGATCTCGTTGAAGCGAGAAAATTTGATGAAGCCGCAAGAGTCGCTAACGATATCCGCAGAAGCGATCCGCTAAACTACGACGGGCTTATGGCTGTCGCGGACATTCAGAGATTGCAGAGAAGATTCGCCGAAGCTGTTGAGACCTACAAATCGGTTCTTTTCCTTGATCCGCCTAAAGGCTCTACCCACGCGGCGGCATTTGCGGGAAGAGCAGAAGCGCACGTTGGGATGAGGGAGATGGACCGCGCGGAGTCTTTCTTCAAGAGAGCTATTGAGACCGACCCGAGAATGGTTCGCGCGGAGCTTGGTCTTGTCAGACTGTACAGAGCTCAGAATAAGACCGCTCTCATGAACACTCACGCGGGCAGAGTAAGAACGCTTGCGGCTAACAACAAAGAGATTCTCGACGAGCTCGAAGCTGCCCTGACCGGTCAAGCGGCTCCGGCCCCGGCGGCGGCTCCAGCGGCCCCGGCAGCAGCGCCTGCGGCGGCTCCGGCTGCTGCGCCTGCGGCAGCGCCGGCAGCAGCTCCGGCAGAGGCTCCAAGCGACAGCTCGGGTGACGCGGCAAGGCCGAGAAATAGAAGAAGAAATTAGAGCGTACTCAGTATGATTACTATAAAAAAGGCACAGTTTAATCAACGTGTGCCTTTTTTTATCTGTTCTGCAATTATTGTTTCGTTGATTTTGATAGGATGCGTCCCTGCCGCGCGCTATCAGTATCAGCCGGATAAAAAGAACATCCTCAGGCTTCAAGAGCTCAGCGCGGAGAGCCTTTTAGTAATTTCAAGAAATATTGAGCAGAGATTTGAAAGGCACAGTTTACTTTTTGCCGACAAAGATATTGAAAAATATCTCAATGAGGTGCTTGACCGTTTGGTTACTCCGCAGGAAAAAAAGCGGTATAATTTAAATGTGAAAGTTTTGCGCAGTCCTGCGGTAAACGCGTTTGGCTATCCCCACGGAACAATTTTTATAACTGTTCCATTGTTGACAAAACTAAATAATGAAGCGCAGCTCGCCGCGGTGCTTGGTCATGAACTTATACACATTGTGAACAGTCACGCGGAAAAAACTTTAGAAAGGGTGAAGGAGCGTTCGCGGAAAGAGGTGCAGCTTCATCCCGATTTAGCGGCTCTTTTTGATGATGAATGGATATTAGCCGGTGCGGGAGCAGCGCTTAGCTCCGCAATGAGAGGCTACTCCCGTGATCTTGAGAGGGAGGCGGACAGCCTTGGCATATTCAGGATGACAGAGGGCGGTTATCCGCATGAAGAGTTTTTAAGTCTGCTTGTGCTGTTGAGAGATTATGTTATAAGCGAAAATATCACAGAGCAAAGTTTTTTCAGTTCACATCCGCGAATCACCGAAAGAATCAGGAACTATTATCGTATTGTCGGTGAGAGTGATTTTGAAGAAATTACCGTTTGTGAAGACTGCGATGTTTTTAAGGGGCGGATAAAAAAAGCTCTGTATGACAATGTGCGTGTAAATATATCTGCGGAGAGATATGATTTAGCCGAAGATCAGATCGAAAAATTTTTGGCGCTTGACAGCTGTGATGCAGAGGCGCTTATTCTTTATGGAGATTTTGAGAGGCGCATATCACCGAGAAGTACGCAGTTTTTTAAATGGTATAAACGCGCGCTTGAGTGTGATTCTGAAAATGCCGCGGCTTTGCGCGCTATTGGGTTTGCTTACTATTCTATCAAGGATTTTAAAAATGCGCACGTGTATTTGTCAAGGTATTGCGAGATTGCTCCTAACGCTTCGGATATTGGTACTGCGAGGTTGATGCTGCGCATGAGTGAAGAACATAAGTAAATTACGCCCCAACCGCATCCGTCCGTAGAACGTAAATACGTGATGTCTGATATCCATTTTTGCCCTGCCTGCCTACGCCATTACCGGGACTCCGCACGTGCGAAGATGACCGCCGCTTTTTTTATAAAATTTATCGTAGGTGATGGCGTACAGCATTATTTATATTATAATTGACAGGTAACCTTATGACAGGAGGCACTTTAATATGCAGATGGATATGACAGTACCGTCATTGATTTTTAACAGAACGCCGCAAACAGCGCCTGTAACCCCTGCGCGTATCACGCAGGAAAATCCATCTGTTGTACAGCCGCAGCAACAGCAAAGGCCAGCGAATCCTTGGGGGCCGGCCGCGGTTGTCACCATATCACCCGAAGGCCGCGCCGCTTACGAGGCGAGTCTCAATAGTGCTTCCATGATTGATGATGAGAGCGGCCATGATCACGGGCTGACTAATATTCACGATGTTGACGGCTGTCAGACTTGCAGTACCCGTACCTATGTTGATAAATCAAATGACGGCGGCGTCAGCTTCCAAACTCCCACACATATTGCGCCAAGCGCCGCAGCCGCGGCCGTAGCCGCCCACGAGGGCGAACACATAGCGCGCGACGGGGCGAAAGCTGAGGAGGAGGGCAGGGAAGTCATAAGCCAAAGCGTGCGCCTGCACACATCTGTCTGTCCTGAATGCGGAATAACCTACGTATCAGGCGGTGAGGCGAAGACTGTATCCGCTTCAAAACCGGAAGACAATCAAGATGCGGCGGTAGAATTGTTAGCGGCGTCAATAGAATAATTTGGGCTCTTCGCTATTTTGAGTGGGTATATTTTTTCCTGCATCCTGACGGGATGCTGTGCTTTTAATGTGGCGCAACTCGATTTCTCTCCCTACTACCTCAGTGATGGCCGCCGATCAGCCCGCAGTATCAAGTTTTTATTCTAAAAACGGGTTACCAATCAATTACTCTTATTATTGACTTATTTATATTCTCAATGATATAATTCTTACTATATGATAATCATCTCAACAGAAGATATAGAACAGGGGCAGATAGCCGCTCAGGACATTCACAGCGATTCCGGCAATGTTTTGGTGCTTAAGGGGACAACTCTCTCCTCTGCCCTCGGCAGGCGGCTTAAAAACTGGGGAATCTCTCATATATATATTGAGGGAGATGATGAATACGCGCCGCAGAGCGGCGAATATACAGTATCGGATGATAAAATAAAAGATGACCTCGGAGAGAAATTCTGCGGGACATTAAATAATAAGCATATGAAAAAAATTTTTGAAGCGGTCTGCATCCACAGAGAAAAACACATCGGCGGAGTTTAACCATGTCATCATCACCATCACCCTATACCGAACTCCAGCGCCGCCTGCAATCATTAAAGGCTCTTCAGACCCAGCCGGCAGCGGTCGCCAAAATTACAAAGATGATGCAAAACCCGGCAACAAACGCCGAAGAGCTCGGCAGAGCGATAAGAACCGATCAGGTACTTACGTCGTCGGTTCTCAGGCTTGTCAACTCCGCGTTTTACGGATTTCCCGGCCGGATAGCGAGCATCAGCCACGCGGTAGTGCTCCTTGGGCTCAGCGCGGTAAAGAATATCGTTCTGACCGCATCGCTTCTTGACGCGTTTAAAATAGATAAAAATAAGGATGGATTCTCTTCGGAAGCGTTTTGGCGCCACTCATTTGCCTGCGGCGTTACCGCTCAGTGTCTTGCGCAGACATTAGGATATAAAGACAAAGAGGAGTGCTTCATCGCGGGGCTCATTCATGATATCGGCAAAGTGATCCTGTTCCAATTGGTACCGGAAGATTTCGGCCGAGTTTACAAAAAAGCAAATCTGTCAAAAACTCTTTTTTATGATAATGAGATGGAAGTTCTCGGTACTACGCATCAGGAGGTTGGCGGCATACTTATTCAGCAGTGGCGCCTGCCGGATGATGTTTTTAAAGCGGTCTCACACCACCACTGCCCAAATCCCAATCAGGACGGTTTTCAGCTGACCGCAATCGTCCACACCGCCGACATCTTCGCGAGAGCGCTCTGCTATGGAAGCGGCGGGGACGGGAAAATTCCCGTTATTAACGAGGATGTTTGGGAGACGCTGAAATTAGACAGCGTTTCGCTTGTGCCGCTCTTTGACTCGATAAGGGTTGAGATGCAGAAGGCCGGGTCTTTTTTCAGCAGTTGATTTCAATCAAATATACGCAAAACCCTGTTCCCCGCAATTATTTTATTACTGTGGTGACGAAGTTGCTTTTTTTGCATTGCCGGCCTTAGTGAGTTACGCAGCTCCGTCACCAAAAGTATTGGAACAATAATTGATGCCCATCTTCTGCTATCATAGATAATAACAGTGCGGTAATAACAATTGCAGAAAGTATATATGACCGAACCACAGCAAACCGACGCGCAGGGATATTCGTCACGCGGAGATGAACACTTTAATAACGGTGATTACGACAGAGCGATAGCGAGCTATAGCGTTGCCTTAAATATCGACCCGAATCTAATCTCCGCACTTTTGAGCCGCGGCGATGTATACCGTAAAAAAGGCGACTATGATAAAGCTATTGATGATTATAACTCCGTATTAAAAATAAACCCTATCCACGCGAAAGCGCTCTGCTGGCGCTCAGACGCCTATAGAGGCAAGGGCGCATTTGACAAGGCTGTCGAGGATATTAATATGGCGCTGGAAATTGACCCAAGCAGCAGCGACGCCTTCTGCAACCGCGCAAAAGCATACTGTGAAAAAGGCGACTACGCGAGAACAATTGAAGATTGCAACGCGGCGCTCTCTATCGACTCAAATAATCCAAGACCGCTGAAATACCGCGCGAAAGCGTTTCTTGCGAAAAATGATTTCAATGTGGCTTTAGCCGATATTGACATGGCGCTGAGAATTAATCCCAATGCAAGCGAACTTTTATGCGACCGCGCGTGGGTGTACGTAAATAAGGGCGAATATGATAAAGGGATTGAAGATTGCAACACCGCGCTCAAAATTAACCCAAACTGCGCCGCCGCTTTCAAATACCGCGCAATGATGTATCAGGGCAAAGGCGAGATCGACAGAGCGATTGAAGATTACAGTATCTCTTTAAAAATCAATCCGAATGACATTGACGTCTTAAAATACCGCGGCTCAATATTCATGAGCCGCCATAAATACGATCAGGCGATCGCCGACTTTAACGCCGCTCTTAAAATTGACCCGGGCGATGCCAAACTTTTACAGGAACGCAGGAAAGCGGCGTCGGAAAAACGGTTCGGGTAACTATACTGGTGCACGGCGGCAGTAAAAATTTTGACTTTCCTGTGTAAATACAGTAATTTATTATTATGGACAAACATCATAGCAGTGAAAACAATAACGGTATAGACCGCCGCAGCTTTATGAAGTTAGCCGGCGCAGCGGCGGCGCTCGCCGCTGCGGGGGGCGGATGCAAGACGCAGAATAATTCCGGTATAGCAAATAGAATCATACCAACCGACAAAATGACCTACAGGGTCGATCCCAAAAACGGCAACAAGCTCTCGCTTTTGGGCTTTGGTATGATGAGGCTCCCCCGTATTGCGCGCAGGCGAGGAGAGTCGCTGCCGGATACTAATGATCTTGATCAGGAAGCCATAAACGAGCTTGTGGATTACGCCATCGCTCACGGTGTAAATGTTTTTGATACGGCGCCTGTTTACTGCAAAGGATTTTCTGAGAAAGCTACCGGCGAAGCGCTCAGCCGTCATCCGCGGGATAAATATTTCATCGCTACAAAAATGTCCAACATGCGCCCGCCGCAGGCGAAAGAGCGTGAGTTTTCGTTAAATATTTACCGAAGATCGTTTGAGGATCTGCGGGTTGACTATATCGATTATTATTTTGTGCATTCGGTCGGCAGTCCGCAAGTTTTTAAGGAGCGGTATCTTGATAATGGTATCCTTGACTTTCTGTTCAAAGAGAAAGAGGCTGGGCGCATAAAAAACTTGGGCTGGTCATTTCACGGCGACGGTGAGTTTTTTGAGTATCTCGCCGGAGCGTATCCGTGGGATTTTACTATGATACAGCTCAACTATCTTGACTGGGGCAGAGTAACCGGACGCGCCAACATCGACGCGCGGCGCCAGTACGAGGTGCTTACCAAAAGAGACACCCCTATTTGGATCATGGAACCGCTTCTTGGCGGCGGTCTTGCCATGCCGCACTTTAAAGCGCGGGAGCGGATGGTGCAGGCTGATCCTGCTGCAAGCGCGGCGTCGTGGGCATTCCGCTTTGCAGGAGAGCTTCCCAATGTGACAACGGTTTTGAGCGGGATGATGTTTATGGATCACCTCAAAGACAATATACTCACGTACTCGCCGCTTGCGCCTCTCTCTGACGGTGAAAGGGAGATGCTTCTTGGGGATGTCACCGATATAATGTTTGAAAAGCGCAATATCAACTGTACGAGATGTCAATACTGTATGCCTTGTCCTTATGGGATTGATATCCCTGAAATATTCACGCATTACAACCGCTGTTTAAACGAGGGCAGCTATCCCGAAGACAATCAAAGTCCTGATTATAAAAGGGCGCGCCGGGCGTTTTTGATTGGGATGGACAGGAGCGTCTCTCCGCTGCGTCAGGCGAATAGATGTATAAATTGCGGACTTTGCAATCCGTCGTGTCCTCAGAGGATAAATATTCCATTAGAGATGATGCGGATTGACAAGTTTACCGAGTCGCTCAGGGTTGAGGGTTAAACTATGATGAAAAATGTTCGTGTTATTGCCGCGGCATTTTTTATGGCCGCTTTGTCATTATTATTCCTTGATTATACGGGGACTGTCCACTCATATTTAGGATGGAGCGCTAAGCTGCAGCTTGTGCCTGCGATACTTGCGGGAAGTATTGCTGTTATTGCTGGATTATTATTGCTGACGCTTATTTTCGGGCGGATCTATTGCAGCGCTATTTGTCCTTTGGGGATTTTTCAGGATGTGATTTCGCGGGTGGCAAATATCAGCAGGAAAAATCGGTTTTCTTACCGTCCCCCCCGCAAATCGTTTTTTATTTTGCGTTTTGCGATTCTTGGATTATTTGTTTTCGCGATGATAGCATCTGTCCCCGTTGTTACCGTATTGATAGAGCCGTACAGCGCTTACGGCCGGATGATTTCACAGCTCTTCGGCCCGCTTTACCAATGGGGAAATAACATACTTGCGCATTTTGCTGAGCGCGCAGACAGCTACGCTTTTTATAGTGTTGATGTTTGGCTTAAAAGCGTGAGTGCGCTTGTTGCTGCGGGGTTGACGTTTGTTGCGGCAAGTATCTTCGCGTGGAAAAGCGGACGGGGATATTGCAATACACTTTGTCCTGTTGGAGCGCTTTTGGGACTTGCGTCACAACTCTGTTTGATGAAACCGCCGGTTTGGGAAAAGTGCAGCGGCTGCGGTCTGTGCGCAAAAAAATGCAAATCGGGTTGTATTGATACCGTCAACAAGAGAGTGGACTATCTGCGCTGTGTTTCCTGCTTTAATTGTTACGGCGCCTGTCCTCAAAAAGTTTTTTCCGTTTCTTGGGGAAATCCGTTCGGCGTAAAAAAATCAACAGAGCAGCCGATACAAAAATCAAAAATCGAAAAGTCAGAGATGGCTGAAATGACAGGTAATGACGCGGGACGCCGCAATTTTGTATCCGCGTCGGCGCTCTTTTTGTTAGCGTGCGCAACACGGGTTATCAGCCGAACTTATGATTTTGACGGCGGCCTCGCCCCTCTTGAAGATAAAAAGGCGCCTAACCGCGAAACCCCAATAATTCCGCCGGGAGCCGACAACGTCCGCCATTTCCGCAGACACTGCACCGGGTGTCAGCTATGCGTATCGGCCTGTCCGAATCAGGTGTTGCGTCCGTCAAGCAAACTAAGTTCGTTTATGCAGCCGCAAATGTCATTTGAACGCGGCTACTGCCGTCCTGAGTGCGTAAAATGCGGCCAAGTCTGCCCTACAAGCGCGATACGCCCTGTCACCACAGCTGAAAAATCATCAATACAAATAGGTTACGCCGTATGGAATAAGGATCTGTGCGTAGTAAACGTTGACAATGTAAAGTGTGATTTGTGCAGCCGCAAATGCCCCGTCGGCGCAATCACTCAAATCCCCAAAACCGATGAGGAAAACTCATTGAAAATCCCGATGATCATAACAAACCGCTGTATAGGCTGCGGCGCGTGCGAGCATCTGTGTCCCGCGCGGCCGTATAGCGCAATTTATGTGGAGGGTGCGGAGAGTCACAGAGTGATTTAGTATGGATCGGCGACATCCTGACCGCACCCGCAAAAAACTTCATTAAAAACAGGTAATCCGCCCTTGTATTAAACTATTTTCATAATGCAGAAATAAAAACATTAAAAACTAAATTGATAAAAAGAGGTTAGTTCTGCAAGACTCAATATACAGAATTTTGGATGCGAACTTTAACCGGTTGCGTGAAGCCCTGCGGGTTATTGAGGAGTTTTTTCGTTTTATATTGGAAGAAGAAAAAGGTTGCGTTGATCTCAAAAAGATGCGGCATTTGCTTACCGATATGGAAAAGAGCATCGGCTCAGAACTGCTTTTGGAGAGCCGCGATACCGCGGGAGACTGTTTTGCGTTTCACACTCGGCCCGAAGAGATGAACCGGGTTGAACAAGGCGACGTGCTCAACGCAAATTTTAAACGCGCTCAGGAAGCGAGCCGCGTTATAGAGGAGTATTCAAAGTTAAGCGGCGCCGATAGTGTTAGTGAGAGCGCCAAAGAGATACGGTTTTCACTTTACACGCTTCAGAAAATAACTGCGCATAGATTGCAGCCGCTTTCTGCCAAAGATGTTACTCAATAATGAAGACAGGCAATTGAAAGATGTCAAGAAAAAAAATTGAAACAGCTCCGGCAAAGGGTGACAGTTCAAATGTTGACAGCGGGAAAAAGGATTCCGTAATTATACATGGAATTTGGGGATTAGTCTATCTGTCAATAGGGATATTGGTAATCATATCAATTTTGTTTTATTCTCAAAAGCAGCTTGAAGACAGCGCGAACGTTCATCTGCTTGGGCCTTATCTTGGGACAAGTCTCAGCCTTGGACTGTTTTTTCTTTTTGGCAGGATCCCGGCGTTTTTATTCGGCGCGGCTGTAACGTACATCGGTTGGGCGAAGCTGCGCAGCAATCCTTTACGTCTCAAATTACTTCTGTTTTTGGCGGTTCTTTCTATTGAATTGTGCCTGCTTCTTGCTATTCGGCATATGCCGGAACTCAGCGCCGGAGCAACGCTAACGATTGATTCGCAGAACATTCGTTTTAACTATGTCGGACTTTTAATGGTGCAAGCTCTCGTTCCGCTCTTTGGCGGACGGGTTTTCGGGCCTTATTTTATTACGCTTATCTTAGTTATAATAACGCTTATGGTTGGTTTACGGATACGTCCTCAAACAATCGCCGCTTTTATCGCAAAATGGGCGCTTTACTTTTGGGTACGTGTCAAGGAGATATTTGTTGATGTGAAGAGAGGTATCGAAAGTTCTCCCGATATCGTTCAGCAGTCCGGCAGTGACGGTGGTGACGCTGGCGCGGTTGTCAGCGAAGAGAGTAATATCAGCGAAGATGAATCACCGGATAAGCCCGGCAAAAGAAGATCACGAAAGAGAGCCGGAAAAGTTGATGATACCTCTATGGAAACTGATTCCGCCGTACAAATATCGGAATATAGTGAAAATCCAGCAGACGAAGAATCATTGCCAAAATATACCGAAGAGGAGAGCGCCGCTGTAGCGGCGGCGGTTGGCGAACAGTCCGACGCGTTTACCGCGGCTTCCTGGCTTGATGATCTTACTTCCGTTTCTGTTTCTCCCAAAGAGGAAGAAAATAATCATCAGCAAGAAGAAGAAAATTCATCTTTTGATAAAATGGAAGATGCGCCTATAAAAATCCTCACTATAGAAACTGTTGACGTTGAACCGCAAATGGATGATGACGATTTTATGCCTCCTCTTGTGGTTGACGATGATCAGGAATATGGCGAGATGGCGGATACCTCCACCCGCGAGTTTGATCACGACGAATTGCACGGAGAGGACGATTCATACGGCTCAGATAACAGTGTTGATCTTGACGATGAAGAAAAGTTTGTAGTAACCGAAGAGGTGAAACTTTCAAAACCTTATGTTTTGCCGCCGCCCGATCTCCTTGCGGAACCGGAAGCGCTCTCCAAGATGTACGATGAAGATGAGATTAAGCAGAATTCAATGATACTTGAGCGGACTTTGGAGAGTTTTAATGTAAAGGGTAAGGTTCGCGCTGTAAGCCCGGGGCCGGTTGTAATCCGTTATGAAATAGAGCTCGCTCCCGGTGTTAAAGTTAACAAAATAACCGGACTTCACGATGATATATCATTAGCTGTCGGCGGGAAAAAAATACGTATTCAGGCTCCTATTCCCGGTAAAGCGGCTGTGGGCATTGAGATGCCGAATGGTAAACGTCAAAATGTTCACTTCAAGCATATTTTGGTTTCAGATACGTTTAAAAAAGATAATTCTAAGCTGCCGGTAATCATAGGATCAAATATTTCCGGACTTCCTTATGTTACGGATATTGCAAAAACGCCTCATCTTCTTGTTGCCGGGCAGACCGGATCGGGAAAGAGCGTCTGCATGAATTCGCTTATTTGTACGCTTCTCATGACTAAAACCCCTGATGAACTGCGGCTCATTCTCATAGATCCCAAACAGGTGGAATTTACATCTTATGAAAATATACCTCACCTCTTAGCGCCTGTTGTGACTGAATCCAAAGAGGCCATAAAAGCGCTTCAATGGGGAGTAATTGAGATGGAGAGGCGCTATTCGCTTTTTGTGAAGGCCGGCGCGCGTAAAATTGATGATTTTAACGAAAAATTTGAGTCCGGCAAACTTGCGGGCGTTGTACCTGATGAAGACAATAAACCGATGCCTTTCATCGTAATCATCATCGATGAACTTGCGGATCTTATGGCGGTAGCCTCTAAAGATATAGAGGCGCTTATCAGCCGCATCGCCGCGAAAGCGCGTGCTGCGGGGATGCATCTGATTTTGGCTACTCAGAGTCCGCGTGTGACTGTTATAACCGGTCCGATAAAAGCGAATCTGCCGTCAAGGATAGCGTTTCGTACCGTTCAGTCTAATGATTCAAAAACAATTCTTGATCGAAACGGCGCCGAAGACCTTTTGGGTATGGGCGATATGCTATTTTTACGTAACGGTGCGTCCGATGTTGAGCGTTTTCACGGAGCGTTTATACCTGACAGTGATGTAGAAAACATTGTAGGCGCGATCAGAGAGCAGCAGGTAGAGATTGATACAATAGGCAGTTTTAACGATGTTATTGCCGATGGTGAGGATGGCGGTGATTCCGGCGGCGGAACTTTTGATGACGGCAAGCGCGACGAGAAATTTAAAGAAGCGGCGTATCTGATCGCTTCGATTGGTCAAGGGTCTACTTCGCTTCTCCAGCGTAAGTTAGAGATCGGTTTCGCCCGCGCCGGACGTCTTATGGATCAGCTTGAAAGTTTCGGCGTTGTCGCTCCGGGCAAGGGAAGCAAGGCGAGAGAGGTTCTTATGCGTACCGAGGATTTGGATGATTTGTTCAGGAAATAAAATTCGTAAATATACCGCTTTACGGCATAAATCTACACTGTTCCGCTAAGCAGCGGAGCCGGCCCTGCGTGCAGTTGCGTGCGGTGCGGTGTAGATTTATGCCGTTACTCAGTATAAATAGACAGCCCGGGGTTAAAACCCCGGGCTGTACAGACGCGCCGAAGACGGCGCGGGCGTCTCTGCAGGACGCGGAAAAATAAAAACATAAACAAAGAAATTTTAATGAAAATCCCGCTATACGCAATACTTTTTTTGTTGATCACCGCGTTTTTGGCCTCAGCCCAAGAACCGGCGGTCATGGCTTTAGTACGCAAAAACTATAGCGGGAACACCGCTGTAAACGCTCAGTTTGATCTGACTACTTATTGGAGCATTAGAGAGCGTGAGGAGAAAAGAAGCGGTGAGCTTCAGCTTGCCGGCGGGAATAGATTCAGGGTCAGTTTAGGCAGAGAAGTTTTTGTAAGTGATGGTGAGGATTATTACCAGTTCAGCGAAAGAAATTCACAGCTTGTCATAAGAAAGCTGTCAGATATTGATCTATCCTTTCACCCATCCCGTATGCTCTCATCATTTCTCACAGGCCGCACATTTACAGAAAAAGGGCGCAGCGCAGGCGCGGTCGAGCTTACGTGGAGAGGCAAGGCGTCTGAAGCCGGCGGTTTTACCTCTATAACCGCTTTTGTTGAGGAAAAAACCGGTATCATCAAAACACTTATACTTGTAGATCAAGATAGTAATGTAAATACTTACGCATTTAAAAGAACTGTATTTAATAGACCGCCGTCAAGAGATGTTTTCAGATTCAACCCGCCCAAAGGCGTTGAAATTATTGACATGAGATAAAATAATGTTTCAAACCGAAGATAAATTCCGCCGGCTGTTTCCTCATGTTTTTGCGCTGATCATTTTGGCGGCTTGCGCAAGCTACGGTCAGTTCCGCGAGACCCGTCAATTAACAAGTAATAATATCATATCGCTTGCCGGAAACGGTGACACTGTTTGGATTGCTACCGACCGCGGGCTTAATTATCAGACGTCGCTTGATGACAAAAGAGAGTGGCGCGGATTTGAAGCGGATAACTTCATCGGGCGTTTTTACGGACTCGGCTTTGGGGGCGGTGGTGCGGCGGCGCTTCTTGGCGGAGAAGTTTCATCTCCATCGGTTTTTAGTTTTTGGCATTTCGATCATAAAAGCGGCAAGTCACAGCAGCACTCTTTCAGATTTTCAAAATTTACCGGAGAATTGCGCGAGACTGCCGCGCCTGCGGGCGGGGTAATTTTCTTTGATAATAAATTTTGGGCTCCGTTTAAAGACGGCGGGATGATTTGTTATGACCCTGCGGTCAATAAGGCTGAATCTTTCAGACCTGATACGGAAAGCGGGGAATCTCCTGAGAATTTATCTCCGCCCGACGGCAGAAACAGCGAGGCTGTGCTGTCGGTAGCAGTTATCGGTGATTCTCTTTTGGTAACAACACCATCGAAACTTTGGTATTACGATAATCAAAGCAAAACTTGGAGCGATGTACTTGACGGAGATTCTGATATTGAATCCAACGAGGAGTTTCTTGCGGCGTTTACGCTTAATGGAGGATTATATTCATTTGTCAATATAAGGAATAACGGTAAGGCAGACACTGTACTTTATCGTTTGTCTGACGGCAATAAATGGCATAAAGCGCTTAATAATACGCCGCGTGCTGTTTTCCCCGCAGTACAGGGGTATTTCTATGCGCTTTTTGAAAAAAATGAAGCCGCGGTGTTTCTTGACGGAGAAGAAAAATTCAGCGCCGGCAGATTCCGCAATCTGCTTGCGAACGCCGGAGATAACTCGGATCCAATAATCAACGATATCCTTTTTTTACCCAATAAAGAGTCTGAATCCAAAGGAACGCTTATTATTGCGACATCTTCGGGATTATATTTCACTAAATCCGCAAATCCGTTAACAAACGACTATCCTGATATGGTCTACATCCGCCACATCCGTCAAATAAAACCGGGCGAATCCTACGCGCTTCCCGGAATCATCCGCGGTGACGGTTTTTACGGAAGAGCGGTGTTTGTTTATAAGCTGAAAAAAAACGGCAATGTTACCATAAGAGTTTATGACTATAATATGAGTCATGTAAAGACCGTTGTAAGCGGCGCGCGGCGTTTGGCTCAAACCCCCGGCGGCCGTTCAACGGATCCGGCGGTTGACTTTTGGGACGGTACGAATAAGGCGGGGCGAAAAGTAAGCCCCGGAGTTTACTATTACAAAATAACTTCTACGGGCGGGGATCGTTTTCATGGTAAAGTCATACTTGCGAAATAAAACGATTTTTCCTGCGTTAGCTCTTCTGCTTGGTTTAACACTGTGCGAAACGGCGCAAGCCTCGTGGAACGCGGGGCTTCCCGACGCTGTTTTCAGGTTGCCTGCCGGAGCGTGGGCGTCGGGGATGGGCGGCGCCGCGCTTGCCGATCCGGAACAGATGATCTCATGGTATAATCCCGCCCGCCTGCCGCTCTTAAGAGACCGCCGGGCGTCGCTTGGCGCCGGTATACGCTCGCTTGGCCGTACTGAGGGGTGGGCATCGTATGATTTTCGGGTGCCGCCGCGTGCGGGGATGGGATTTTCATTTGTCTACAGGGGCGATCCTTTCATTAATAATTTGTATGATGGATATTATGATGATAAAGGCAATGTGATATTTGAGGATAAACTTGGCAGAGCTTCCATGACGGCGGTCTCCCTTAACATAGGAGCAGGGTATCTTGTGTCAAGGAAAATCTCTGTAGGAGGCTCTGTAGCTGTAAATCATCAGAGTCTGCCCGCGTCCCTTTATTATGGTCATTTAGAGAAATCGTCTATTACAAGCATCGGCGGTCTTGACATTATGGCGTCATACAGGGCGTCTTCCGCGTTGACGCTTTCCGGCGGTATAAAGAATTTGATGAGGCATAATTCGTGGTTTATTATACATGACAGTGAGTTTAATTCAGTTATCGATGAGACTGTTCCCCCGATATTTGTAATTGCGTCTTCGCACAAAACATCACTTTTTGAGCGGGAATTAGTGTGGAACGTTGACGCCCAAAATTATTTTTTTGATGGAGAGGGAAAATACCTCGGCCACCCGGAAATGGTGATTGCCGCGGGAGCAAAATGGCAGTTCATTGACGAGCTCGCTTTGCGTGCAGGAATTGGGGAGCTTGACATTTCGGGAGGAATGCGCCGCGGTACACGAGAGTACTGGGAGACATTTTCTCCGCGCATAGCGCTGGGGTTTTCGTATGAGCTTAAAAAGTTTAAGCAGGGGGCGTTTTTTAATTACGCCTTAACAACAGACCGCATATGGGCAGGGGTTGATCAGCAATTTGACATAACGGTCTCTTTTTGAAGAATAATAGCGAAGAACCAAAAAACGGAAATGTTTGCAATGAAACAAAAAATTATTTTATCAGCGATATTAATATTAATCTGCCATGTATTTGCGTTTGCGGACAATGAGCGCGGGTACGGTTTTTTGATGCTTGAAGAGCCGGTTGGCGTTAGAAACATCTCTATGGGCAGCGCGGGAACCGCTCTTGGCGGAGATGGATTTTATTATTATAATCCGGCAGTCCCGTTTTTTTCTGCATATCCTCACGCCTCTATTGAATTCGCTCAAATGCCCGGCGGCGTTAACAAAGGCGGTTTTGAATCGGCGTTTCTTTTTCCGCAGTGGTTTACAGCCGTTGGATTCTACTCAAGCAGCGTTGATTTTGAGACGCGTGATGAGAGAGGTTTTGGGTCAAAAGCGTCAAGCAGTACAACAATAGGCGCGTTCGGCGCCGGAATTATAAGAGACAATTTTGCTGCCGGTGTAAGCGCTTCCATGGTGCAGGATCGTATTTGGATAGAAGAGACCTATAACGCGTTTACGCTCAGCGCCGGTGTCGGGTACAAACTTTTTGACAATAAACTTAATCTTGGAGCCGCCGGGTTTCACGGGTTTGCAAACTCGTGGCGGAATTCGGATGATTCATACTCATCACCGGTATCGGTTGGTGTGAATGACAGTTTAGTGCCAAGATTCGCCAGAGCCGGAGCCGCGTGGATGGATACGGTTAAAAATTTCCCGTTTACAATAACAACAGATATCGCATACAGAGATCAGTGCGCAACGTTAAGCGTTCCCGTAGGAGCTGAAGTGTTGATACTGCCGTCTATCGCTTTACGGATTGGAAAACGTTTTGGGTGGGAGAGTGAGATTTTTTCGATAGGTTTAGGGCTTAATATTGACAAAGTATCCTTTGACGCGGCTTTTGTACCCTCTGTATTTGTGGATGATTATGAGCTTAAGTGGAGTATGGGATTGAGATATAATATGGGCGGTAAGCGTAAGAAAGACAGAGTAGAATCGGCAAAAAGTCCGCAAGAAGATGTTGATAAAATTGACATAATGGATGAAATAATTCAACCGCGGGAAACGATAGAATCAGTCCTTGATGAAGTTGAGGAGGAGTTGCCGCACTCACAGGAAGAAGTTGAATTAGATGTTGGCGAGCAAGAATCTGTTGACGTAGATGAAAGTGTTGATATTGGCGGTGATGAATCCGAAAACGATGATGACAAACAGGAGCATCCGCAGGAAGAAGTTGAGGCAGGCGGACAGGAATCTGATACCGCTGATGTTACTGATACAGACCAAGAGTGATTACTTATTTAATTTTTTTTAACAAAAACTACCAATTCCGCCACAAACAATAGTATTTTATATATTCTACGGTAGTACGTCCATAACCAAGTAAAAAAAGACGTTGCTGCCGGTTAAAAGTTGAACAAAAAATTGCCCATAACAGGCGAGGATAATCAGCATGTTTCCTATGTTTTCAAATGATTTAGGGATAGACCTTGGAACTGCCAATACACTTATTTACGTGAGGGACAGAGGTCTTCTTATTGATGAGCCGTCGGTTGTCGCAGTAGACAAACACACAAAAAAAGTTGTGGCTATCGGTCTTGAGGCTAAGCGTATGCTTGGGCGTACCCCCGGAGAGATAGAAGCGATTCGTCCGATGAAAGACGGTGTTATCGCGGAGTTTGACCTTGTGGAGCAGATGCTCAAATATTTTATCCGTAAAGTTCAGAAGCACCGTTTTTATTTTAGACCCCGCGCGGTTATCTGCGTTCCCGCCGGTATTACCGAAGTGGAAAAACGCGCGGTTGCCGATTCCGCGGAGAGCGCCGGTGTGCGCGAAGTGTACATGGTTACAGAAACAATGGCCGCGGCTATAGGCATGGGAATTCCTGTTGGTGAACCGTCAGGAAACATGGTGATTGACATTGGCGGCGGTACCGCTGAGATTGCGGTACTCGCGTTAAACGGTATGGTGTGCGATATGTCTGTGCGCATCGGCGGCGATGAGATGGATGAGACGATTATCTCTTATCTCAAAAAGACATATAACTTGCTTGTGGGAGAGGGCACCGCCGAACAGATCAAAGTTCAGATCGGAAGCGCGTTTCCTTTGGAAGATGAGCTTGAGATGGAAGTTAAGGGGCGCGACCTCGTGGCCGGTATTCCTAAAACGCTTCGTATTACCTCTACAGAAATTCGCGACGCTCTCAATGAACCGGTCTCGATTATTGTTGAGGCTGTAAAGCAGGCATTGGAACAGACACCGCCTGAACTTTCAGCCGATATTCTTGACAAAGGTATAATAATGACCGGCGGCAGCTCGCTTCTGCGCGGACTTGATGAAAGAATCCGTCAGGAGACGAATTTGCCTGTAAACGTGATTGACGATCCGCTCACTTGCGTGGCGCGCGGTTCACTCAAAATTATTGAGGATATCGACAAGTATGCCCCTGTATTAGTATCATCGGGCAAGCGCAATAAATAATTAACAGGGCGGCCGCAAGGGCCGCCCGTACAAATGTTGCGAATCGTAGCCCGCTTTTGTTGAGACAAGGGCATTTAAAAATTCAGGAATTTATTTGCAATGCGTTGGATTATAGAGATTGTCATTCGTCACCGTAATATCAGTTCACTGCTGCTTACCGTATCGCTCTCGCTGGCGATGATAAGCGCAGGGCCCGATGCGCAGTTAAAAACTATCCGCTATCTTAATTTCAGTATATACTACCCGGCTTACGCTACAGTTTCGCAGATATCGAGATTTGGAAATGTTTATTCTGAGAACGCGCGTCTTAAGCATGAACTGGCTCAGACGAGCGCGCGGCTGCATCAAATTGAGGAACAATCAATCGAAAACGCGCGTCTTAGAGGACTTTTGGAACTCGTTGAGCATTCACCTTATGATCTTATTCCATCTCGGGTTATCGCTTACGATCCGTCGCATTTGAATAAAAGCGTAGTGATAAGCGGCGGGAAAAATCATGAGATCGTCCAATTTATGCCGCTTGTTTCGGAGCACGGAGCCGTGGGTAAGGTTATTCAGGTTATGGGCAACGCCTCTTTAGTGCAGCTCCTGCGCGACCCTTCAAGCCGTACAAGCGTTATGGTCCGCCGTACCCGGGCGGTTGGAATTATGGAGACTGAAAACGGGCGTGATTTTTTTGTACGCCTGCGGAATCATGAAGATGTGCGGGACGCCGATACCATAACCACCTCCGGGCTTGGCGGAATTTATCCAAAGGGGCTTCTTGTGGGAACTATTTCAAATATCGGTGAAGATAATAATACGCTTTTCAAACGGGCATATATTGATTTCGCGGTTGATTTTCACAGGCTTGAAGAGCTTTTTGTGATACGCCTTGCTCCTCAGTGGTCGGCGCATCGTCCTGAACTTGATTCGTTGAGGATGGAGAGGTAACAGGTGACGAATAATACCATGAAATGGGTCATTTGGTTTCTTGTGTGCATTGTTTTACAAAGTACACTCGTTCCGCATATCAGTATACTTACAATAAAACCTGATCTTCTGCTTTTGATACTTTTTATGATGTCAACAAAAGCCGGGCCTATGACAGGGTTGTATGTAGGCTTTTTTCTTGGACTCGGGCAGGATCTTTTCTCACCGGAGATTTTGGGGCAGAACGCTCTCGCTAAAACAATAGTCGGGTTTTTCGCGGGGCTTTTTAATGAGCGGGTTATACGCATGGATCCTGTAACGCAGTCTGTGCTTCTCGTAATTGTATTCCTTTTAAATGATGCTCTTATCATGTCGGTGCAGATGGTCAAGACGGGGGGTGAACCCATTGTTATTTTGGGCGAACTTCTTGTGGTAACTTTGCCAAGAGCGGTTTATTCACTCCTTTTGGCAACGCTTCCGTTTATCTGGACGAATTTTTTCAAACCGGCCATACGGTAGATTGAACAAATAAAATGGCATTCGGGAAAAGGTTACAGGACGAGCAGTATGACCGCCGGGTTAAGAGCCTGATAATCAGCGCCGCTATCTCATTTTTTTTTATTATCCTGCTCATAAGTTTAATTAATACTCAGGTCAGAGACGCGTCTGTCAACATCCGTTTATCCGACGCAAACAGTATGCGCGAAGTGGTGGTTCTTCCGCCGCGCGGAAGTATCTATGATAGAAACGGCGAAGTGTTAGCCCGTAACCGCCCCTCTTATTCTATCAGCGTACTTCCATATAAACTTCGTAACCGTGATAAGGTTATAGAGTCTCTTTGCAAAATTCGTGACGCAAACGGCGAAGCGGTTTTTGACAGTCTAGAACTTACGCGTCAATTTCGCAGAGCCGCTCAGCGGCGCTTTGACCCTACCCGTATTAAAGAAGATGTATCGATTGACGTAGTAAGTATTGTGGAAGAGCATTTTATGGAGCTTCCCGGTATAATTGTACAGACAGAGGCCCGCCGGGAGTATCCGTTCGGCACGGCCGCGTTTCATGTTGTCGGCTATATGGGCGAAATTCCAGAAAATGAGTTTGACACACTCAGGCATCAGGATTATTACTGGGGTGATCTGATGGGACGAGCCGGCCTTGAGCGTCAGTATGAACAGGTAATGAGAGGACGCTGCGGCAGGGAGTATTTAGAGGTAAACGCTTTTGGTAAAAACATCCGCCCGATCTCTCACATTCCAAGAATAGAACCTGTATACGGGCATGACCTGTATACTACGCTTGACATAAAGCTGCAGCTTGTGGCCGCGAAAGCGTTTCCTGATTCTCTCAGAGGCGCTGTTGTAGCTCTTGACCCGCGCAGCGGCGAAGTGCTTGTCATGTTCAGCAACCCCTCTGTAGACCCCAATATCTTCAGCGCCGCGACATCTGTAAGAGGCCGCACGTGGGCGCAGGTAGCGTCCGACCGGAGCTTGCCGCTCAATAACCGCGCTATACAGGGAACGTATCCGCCCGGTTCAACCTTTAAGCCGCTCAGCGGAATTGCGGGACTCTCTACGGGAAAGATTACAAGAGACAGCCGCATGCCGGTTTCATGCGCGGGAAGTTTTCGCCTCGGAAGCCGCGTTGCCAGATGCCACAGACCCGCGGGGCATGGCAGCGTTAACTATATCGCGGCTCAGCAGCACTCCTGCAACGTATATTTTTACCAGTTAGGACTGCGCCTTGGTGATGAAAATATAAACCGTTACGCGAGAATGTTTGCGCTTGGTCAAGTTACCGGGATAGATCTTCCAAGTGAAAGAATGGGATATCTCTCCGGAGAGCGGGCATATAATGAACGGTTTGCGTCGCGGGGCTGGAGGTGGACTCAGGGGCTTGTTATGGATCTTGCCATCGGTCAGCAGCAGATTTTCACGCCGCTTCAGCTTGCTTTAATGGTAGGGGCAATGGGTAACGGGAAGCATGTTTACCGTCCCGCTTTACTTAAGGAAGAGCGTAACAAAGATGGAATATTGGTCAGTCAAAGGCGGCCTGTGGTGATAAGTACGCTTGATGTTGATTCGGCCTCTCTCGCGATAAACCGTGAATCTCTTGCCGCCGCCGTTAAACCCGGTGGTACAGGCTGGCGCTCCGCTGTACCGGGGATAGTTGTCGGGGGCAAAACCGGCAGCGCGCAGAACCCTCACGGCAGTGAGTCTCACGCGCTGTTTATAGCCTGCGCTCCTTATGATGATCCGGTAATATCAATAGCGGTAGTTGTAGAGAACGCGGGAGGCGGCGGAGCTGTCGCGGCTCCTATAGCCGGTGAGGTATTGCGTTACTTTTTTTCACAAACGGCAGATGGCAAAGCTGTTTTCGATAAATATAATCCGGAGGGGCTAAGGCCGCCTGTAGTACGCAGACCGCCTCCTTTGCCGGTTACTGCCGTTGAAGAACCGATTAACAATGAATAAAAGACGTCTCGCGTTTTCCGCGTGTTGAAAACACGCTCGCGCCGTATTTTTGGCGCGTCTGTACAGCCCGGGGTTTTAACCCCGGGGGGGATGCGGCAGACAGCACAATTGATTGATCGCATGGAGATAGATGATTAACAATGAATGAATTGCGTAAAAAAGGAAGTTTCGATTTTTTGCTTTTTGCCTCGGCGGCGGCGCTGTGGATGATTGGGATATTTTTGGTTTACAGCGCAACCCATATTCATGAAACCGGTCCTCTTGCCGGTATCTATAAACAGCAGGTTATTTGGGTCGCGATGGCGATGCTTATCATCATATTTATATTATCTATTCCGGGACGGGTTATCTTCAGCGCCTCTTATTTTATATACGGCGGAGCTATTCTGCTGCTTGTATTTGCGATAGTTTCCGGTATAGAAACCAAGGGCGCGGGACGCTGGATTAATTTGGCGGGGTTTAGAGTTCAGCCTTCGGAGTTTGCTAAAGTAGGAGTGCTTCTCGCGCTTGCCAAATATCTGAGCGAAAAGAAAGTTTCTCTTTATGATCTTTCAACTTTTATTGTACCATGTCTTATCATAATTGTCCCTTTCGGACTTGTTTTAAAACAGCCTGATCTTGGAACAGCTCTCGTGTTTTGCGTAATGGCATTGCCGATGTTTTACTGGGCAGGACTCACGCTGCTTGATGTTTTTTATATAATCTCTCCGATAATCTCTCTTGTACTCGCGGGAATTCCGCTTCTGCTCTCATACAGCAGCGGAGAGAGCTGGGGGATTTTTGAGGCGGCGCCCTGGGGTATATTCTTTTTGGCGCTTATAGCGATTCTCTACTTTACACGCCCGCCGCTGTTTATATGGATAGGTTCAATCCTCGCGAATATCTTTACATCCACAATAGTAACTATTTTGTGGGGATCGGTACTTAAAGATTATCAAAAGATGCGAATCATAAGTTTCATTAACCCGCAAGCCGACCCCTTCGGCGCAGGGTATCAGGTGATACAGTCAAAAGTTGCTATTGGTTCCGGCCATATCTTTGGTAAAGGTTATCTGCAGGGCACTCAGTCGCGCCTCTCATTTTTACCGGAACAGCATACCGATTTTATTTTCTCTGTTTTGGGGGAGCAGTTTGGGCTTGTGGGATGTTCGGTTGTCATATTGTTATTTTTAGTTCTCATAGTAAGAGGCTTGATGCTTACTCACTCGGTAAAGAATCGTTTTATAAATCTGATAGCGGTTGGATGCGCTTCAATGTTAGCGTTTCATATATTTGTAAATATCGCGATGACTGTCGGACTTATGCCCGTTACAGGAATTCCGCTGCCGTTTCTCTCCTACGGCGGTTCTTTTACAATAACCGTGGCGGTTTTAGTAGGACTATTGCTTAACGCGCGAATAACTAATCAGGATTTTTGATAAATACTGAGCCGTATCACTTTTTTATACACACGAGCGTAATCAAAAGCTATTTTTATATGCTGTATATCTCGAAATAAGGACGCATCCTTTTAGGATGCGGGAAAATTTTTGGGGATACATATTTTCTATCGGGCGGCGCATCCCATTCGGGATGCAAAACAATCATCCCGGCAGAGCAAAAAATTAATCTAACAAAAAAGGTTTATATTCATGCATCCGGTGTTATTCAACATTTTTTCATTTCCTGTGCCCTCTTATGGGATGATGCTCGCGCTCTCTTTTCTCACAGGGATTTTTATTGCCGCGCATCGTGCGAAAAAGGCTGGTCTTAATCCTGATACTGTTTCAGACATGGGTTTATATGTGATAATCGCCGCGGTTGCGGGATCGCGGCTTTATTATGTGTTTTTGCATTTTGATGAGTTTAGGGGCGACCTTTTGTCTGCCGTAAATCCATTTGCGGGCGGCAGTGTGGGAATTGGCGGTCTTGTGATGTACGGGGGATTTTTGGGAGCGGTTATCGCCGCGGTTATTTTCTTTAAAATTAAAAAGATTCCGCATTTGCCGTATCTTGACGTATGCGCGCCAAGCGTAGGTATCGGTATTGCCCTTACAAGAGTTGGATGTTTTTTGAACGGCTGCTGCTACGGCGCCGCGGCGAAAGCGCATAGTTTTCTTTGTATACACTACCCGGATTCGGGTATAAGTCCTGCCGGACACTATCAGCACTCCATAAACGCTTGCGGTCTTCAGCCTTCGGTACTTTATGAGGCGGCAGGCGGGCTTGCGATTGCTCTCATTATTTATCTTATTGGTAAGAGTAAAATATCATTTGCCGGCTTGCAGTTTTATCTATTGTTTGTATTTTACGCGGTACTGCGTTTTGGAATTGACTTTACACGCGTTTATAACGCCTCTGAAAGAATAGGGCCGTTCTCGCATAATCAGGCGCTTTGTATAGTGCTGTTTGTAATTTTTGCCTCTCTCATTCTTAAAAAATTTCTCACTAATGTTGATAATTCGAAAAAAGGCGTTGAAAGCAGCGCTGCTGTGGGAAAACGGAATGAAAAAGACGAAGTCACTGCGGATCAAAAGTAAATATGTTGAAAGTAAACTGCTCTCATTAGTAAAACGGGCGGAGGATTTTTTTGTTCCTCCGCTGTGTGTTATATGCAACGGTTCTCTTGTCTCAGACCGCTGGATGTGTAACTCCTGTCTTGACAAACTCAATCTCAATCACAACACCCGCAACGCCTGCTCTCTCTGTTCTCAAAACGGGCAGAAAAGAGTTTGCGCGTGTGAGTTCGCGTGGGATTATCCATTTCAAAAAATATTTTCGGTTTATGATTATGATGAAACGCTAAGCTCAATTGCTCAGCATATCAAGTACAAGGGGAAAAAGAGATTAGCGTATCATATCGGCGGGATGTGTTCATCCCTTATTCCAAGTGATTATTTTAATGGTGTTGACATGGTGATACCGGTCCCGCTTCATAAATCAAGAATGCGCAAAAGGGGTTACAATCAATCGGAGTGGTTTGCAAGGGGTGTTCTTAAGGGAGCGGACAAAAAATTATTATTACGGACAGATCTGCTTACAAGAATAAAAAACACAGGCACTCAGACAGCGCTTGACAGAGAGGAGCGGCAGAGTAATCTTGCGGGTGCTTTTGCTGTTAATTTTCATAAGAAAGGTGAGCTGAGAGATAAGGTAATTGTTCTTGCGGATGATATCCTGACGACGGGAGCGACGGTTGAGGCGTGTACTGAGGAGCTTTTGAAAGCAGATTGTGCGTCTGTAAAGATACTTTCTATGGGCAGGGATTGAGAGAGAGGGGGATCATGGAGCGCATTTCCGCCCCGGACGCTGCCCGGGGGGTAATGATTATGCCCCTTTGGGGCGCGGGAAAAATATCAGAAATCTCTACTGTTCCGGATACAGCTCTTGAATCTGCTTAATCGTAGGAAGAATCTCAAAGAAAACATCAATGAGCTCCGGATCGAATTTTGTTCCGCTGAGTTTGCGCATCTCATCGAACGCGTCATCTATTTTCCACGCCTCTTTGTAAACTCTTTTTGAGCAAAGCGCGTCAAACACGTCGGCGATTGCTACAATTCTTCCCTCTAAAGGAATATCCGTACCTTTTTTGCCCAAGACTTTGCCGTTCTCGTCTGTTTTTATGGGAGCGCCGCTCATCGGATCGACCCAGCCAGGGTAACCGGTGCCGTCCCAGTTTTCGTGATGGGTGAGAGCGATCTCTTTTGCGATCAGGTCAAACGGCGACTGCGGATCGTTAAAAAGCGCCGCACCGTGCTGAGAGTGCTCCTGCATTATTGTAAATTCCTCCGGGGTAAAGCGTCCCGGTTTTTTAAGTATTGTGTCTGAAATGGCAACTTTTCCCACATCGTGCAGCATGGAACCTATACGTAAAAGATCGCGGAATTTTTCGCGCTCTGAGTCTGCGATGCTGTGATTATATGCCCAGCGGTCATAAATCTCTACGGCGTAACCGGCAACCCGGTTTACATGAGCGCCGGTCTCTTTAGGATCCCGCAGCTCCGACATTTTAATCATCCGCAAAATCATCGCACGGTTTACATAAGCTCTTTGTAAAGCGCCTGTCGCGTGGGTAGCGAAATTTGTAATGAAAAATTCATCGTCAGCTGTGAATGGTTCGATATTTCCGTTGTCATCTTTACCGTTAATTACCTGAATAACGCCCAAAAGCTGACCATCCGCGCCTATAAGAGGGAACGTGAGCGTAGAGACGGTTTTATAGTTTGTCAGTTTGTCAAAAGACGAGTTAAAAGTGTACGGCGCGTCAGGCGCGATATTATACATATCAGGTATATTAATAGTTTTACCTGTAAGCGCGCAGTAACCTGCAATAGATTTTTCATTAATCGGTATGGCAATAACGGAGTATACCATCTTTTGGCCGGGAGGGAGCAGTTTTATGACGGTATCGTTCTGAGCGTATTTTATTAAGAGAACCTCGTCACGGTCATCTCCGTAAACCGGCAGCTTGACATATATCGAACCGGCGTCCGCGTTCACTCTTTTCCGCGCTTCAAAAAGAATCCGCTCAAGGAGCAGATCCAAGTCCTGAATTTTGTTGAGCTCTGTATTCAGGCTTATAAGTGATTTAAAGTCTGTTTCTTTAGCTGTCATGAAATTTTGTCCGTCCGGTCCTTCTTTCGATATGTTAAGAGGCTTTATAAACGTCAATAAATACCTCACCCGTAAGCCCCGACGGACGTCCATTCAAACGCAGCACGTTGTCAACAGTGTTAACAACTTCTACAGTAAGCTCGTTGCGCTGAGATGTACAGTAAGGGGTAATATCAAGTTCCATAGGATGCCAGTGCAGCGCACCAGCATCTGTGCCGTTTATTTTCACATATACCGTACCTGATACCTGTGAAAGACGCAGGATCAGTTTTTCGTAATCGTTGGGTACCTCAAAAGTTTGCGTGTAAGCGGCGCGTCCCGACAAAAACGGGTATCCGTATTTTGTCCATGAGTCGTGCCCCACTACGAGAGGCTGCTTGTCAAGCGCCCAGCCCTGCGGGCCTTTAGCAATAGAGAAATTTCCCATAACAAGCGGCGGATAAACAAGAGTTTGAGGCTCCACAGCGCTTGCGGCTGTGCGCACAGAGATACGGTTCATACCTTTTGTCAATTTTTTGCGGATATCGTAGTATGATATCTTTTCGCCGAATAACTTTTCAAGCGAGCCGTCGTTTGAAAATGGAATTTCGGAGTTGCTGCTCTCCGCTTTAGTTTGAAGCCGTCCGTCGCTGAATACTTCTTTCTCTATTTTAGCGCCGTTAACGCTTATCTCGTTGCCGGCAAACGGTACGCTGCTGTGTCCAAGACCGCTGAGCATGAAGACGCAGTAATCGGGGATGCTTCTCGCTTCAAAAGTAGTCTCATAATAATGGGAGAACTGTCCGGTTTCGCGGCTGAATCCGATTCTTATGTTCCAGTTTGATAAAGGGAGAACGTTCATGCTCTGAGCGGCAAAACTCCACTGCTCCTTAAACACAATTCTGTAAGACCGGGCCGGAAGCGCAAACGGGTTAAAACCCTGCGCCGGAGCCGTCTGACCCGCGGCGGATAGTTTACTTGAGCATGAAACTACAATAAGCGTCTGTAAAGGTAAAAGGTGGAGGCGCGCTCTTGCCGCTGTTTTATCTGCGTCAACAAGCTCAATATCGGTGATTCTGCCGGTTTGACAGTTTATGGCGGCAAAATATTTATCAAAAGGCATCTCCGCTACTACCGTCTGCTCGTCTGTATCTGAGAGGTTATGGAGCATATAAATCTTGCCGCCCTCAGTATGATACGTCTGTACCGCGATATCCGGCCTGTCGCCGTTTTCACGCAGAATCACAATTTCAGGTTTGATATTGCTTAGCGGCTGATCCAAATCTGACGCCGAACAGACGTAAACGCTTTTTCCTCTGCTCGCAAGGAGTTTTTGTATGCGCGCGGTTACCGTTGCGGTTTCGCCGTCCTCGTAAGTTCCTTTAGGCGCTTCGTCAACAAATATTATTGTAGTTCCCTTAGCCGCGAGCTTCTCTAAAAATACAAGCAGGCTTCTTGTGATAAAAGGAGCGTAAGCGACAGTAAGCGCCTTATAGTTGCCTTTACGGATACGGTCGGTTGTCCCAAACTCTCCATTTTGGCGTACAGCACAGCTCAATAGAAGCTCTTCGCTTATAACATCAAACCCAAATCCGCTGCCGTAGAGCGCGTTAACGGCTTTTTCAAACGCGGCGGCGGATTTTACCGCTGTTTTTGAATTGCCGGGAAGATATTCAGAGATAATAGAATCGACAGGATTTAAAAGCGCCACCTCTCTTGAGGCGTGCATACCTTTAAGCGCCTCCTGACTTCTCGCGCTGTAGTTGCAAAGAAGCTGCAAATGATCCCACTCAGGCGAATACCACGCAGGACTGCAGGGAGTTTTGTAGTAACCGCGTCTATCAATATTAAAGAAAAATCCATCAAACAAAATATGCGACTGCCCGGCAAGCAAGCTCAGATCTATCTCCTGCTTTAAACTCTGAATCGTATTTCCCGCGCCGAGGCGGTTTCTGCCTATAACAGTTACCGTTTCACGGCGGTACTGATTCGTGTTTATATCTGCAATTGTACGTAAAAGCGCGTAGTTTTCGAGGCTGCCGTCAAGATTTTGCAGACCAAGCGCGGTTATTGAGGAATCCGGCGGAACATAGCTGTCGCGCAGTGAGTTTTCGGGACGGTATACCCCTGTTTCAGGCCACAGCGTCCACTGTGAAAGGCGGTATTTTTTGACCCACGCCTCAATAGGCGCGGTAAAACGCTCCGCAATCATATTGAATATAAAAGTATGCACATGCACCCTTGTTCTATGAGCGCCCGGCGCGTCTGAAAACAGCATCGGCAAAAGAGAGACAAGGTCTTTCTTATACTTCGATTTATATTTGGCGGCCGCTTCATCATCCCACAATATCGCGTTATCCCCGGGGCGCAAAGCGGGCAGCTCGGTGACAAATCCCTCAAAAGTGGTTGGAATATACTTGGAAAAATTTGTTCTTAATACATCAAGGGTATTTTGTATATAAACGGCCGCTAATTTCGGGTTGATAACGTTGAGAACCGCGCTTCCGGCAGGGTCGCGCACAACAATTTTTTTATAGAGGAAGAGGGACCAGTCCGCTCCCGGAGCTTTCCATGTCATATTAGACTTGTTAGCTGGAATTTGGACACTTTTCATAGAAGCGCTGTTCTTTTTCACAGCCTGAGCGATGTAGCTGCCCTGAGGGTCAAGAGCTATTTCGCATTCAAGCGTACCCAAAGCCGGGGCGGTTTCACTCTCAAGAGCGAGATATTCCGCGCGATTCTTTTTGCTTTGATTGAGGATAGAGTCAAAACTTCCGCTCCAAGAGAGCGAGAGATCGTCTGAAAGCCGTACTTTTATCCCATTGCGCTTAGCGATTTCAAGGACAATTCCGAAATTCTCTATAAACTCCTGCGACATATACGCCGGAGACATATCACGCCCGGGACGGATCACAACCCCGCCAAATCCTTTCCCTATTAGAGCGGTGAGCTGTTTTTCAATCTCAACAGAGGTAATTGAGAGGTTCCATACCCACATCGCCCAAGGCTGAGCGTCGCGGCCGGGTTTGGCAAGAGAATTTTTCAAGTTTTTCAAACCTGACTCCTGATCTTTTCATGTAAAGGGGCTTCTAAATTACAGTATACGCCCAATGGTTTATTTTAGGTAAGACAGCGCCGCAAATCCGGTGGAATAGGGGGGCCGGTACCTTACTATATATATTAATTTAATTCAGGATACCGCCAAGGTCAACAATAATTTACCGTGTGGTAATCTTCAAAGTACTGTAAGGTATTGATTTTATTGCGGTTAAGTGGGTTTAAATAGTTGATTAATATTTTGAAATTCGGGGAAACAACTCTTAATTCGGCAAAAACCGTCTCAAAATCGAACGGTCTGCCCCAAATTTTTCCGCGACTCTTAATCCTGTTTTTTTGTAAGCGGGAACATCTGAAAATTGATATTGTAAACCGTTTCACTCTCTTTATCGTTATTCACGATACTGCGTACTCTGTCATTGAATTCACCGGCTTCCTGAACGATCTGCTCATAGGCTTGCCGGGAGATTCCTATTGTCATGTTTGATATGCAGCGTTCGTCTCTCGCAAAAACATCAAGCGCCCGCATTCCAAGTTCACAGAACTGCTTGTTGACGCTGCGGATACTGCTTGACATCGCCTCTGTTCCTGTAGTTATAGCGGGACTGCTTTGGTAATACTTGTCTTTTTTCTTGACGATAAACTCAAGCTTGAGTAAAAGCTCAACGCTCTCTTTGGCCTCTTTTTGAGTTATGGGCGGATTGAGGCTTTGCGCGAGCTTTTCATAGTCATCTTTCCAGTCGATGAGGCAGGCAAGCTCTCTTAAAGCGGTGTGGTACCATTTAGAGTAATAGTCATGATGGTCTTGCGATACGATCTGTGCCTTTACTTTTTCACGAAGTTTACGCAGTTGTTCAAGATAAAGCTCCGCTTCCTGCTGGGTTTTACTTTGATTATAATGTACAAGGGTATTAAAAAAGGCCGCGTCCTTATCGGTAAGACCGAGTCCCTTAACAAACGCGGGGATTGTGCGCTGCGTAAGGTTGCGCCTGCCCTCAACTACCTCCTGATAAAGCGAAGGAGAGGAGAGTCCCGCTTTACGGCAAAAATAGCGGCTTGAGAAGAAAGAGCTCGTTCTTTTCTTCTCTTCAAAGTAATCCTTTAAAAAATCGCGGTAATTATCGTAATGTTCTATTCGGTTCATATCAATATTAAGTTACATCACAAACTAATGAGAACGCAAGCGCATACAAATTAAGTATTGATATGTGTTGATAAAAATGTACTTTTTGTGAGTACAGCGAGCTCATGTTTGCGGTGATAATCAATACAAATCAACCGGCTGAAATGACAACGGGACGGCGAAATTGAAGCCGTCCCGTATCTTAATCATCGTCAATAATACTGTTTTAAGACTCTATTTAATGACATCACTCAATTGTAAACTCCACAGATTTCAGCACCGTGCCTTTAGCCTGATCAACCGCCTCCACTTTCCATTTTCCAATATTATCAGCAGGATTTGCAAACGTGCGTCTGCTGAAAGTACGGAAGTATGGTGATCTGACAGGCAGCACCGTTGTCTGAACACGATTTCCGTTATGGAACCAGCGGTGTTCAATTTTCATGGTATCCACAGCGCCTGTAACGTGGGTGAAAAAGAAGAGCTCTTTTACATCCTTGGAGAATTTATCTGACGCTCCAACCGGCTCCCTTCTATCTTTTATGGAAGAACAGACAACACCCTTTTTAACTGTCATACCGGAAGCCCCGCGCGGAGCGGCAACTTTCTTTTCAGCTTTAGATGCGGGAGCAACCGCATCTTTTTTAACTTCACCCTTTTTCTCAGTTGCAGCCGGCGCAGCCTTTTTTTCAGCTTTTGGCGCGGGAGCCCCAGCAGGAGCAGCTTCTTTTTTAACCTCTTTCACTTCGTTCTTTTTTTCTGCGGGAACGGCAGCTTCTTTTTTAGCATCACATTTTTTCTCTGCCGGAGCAGCTGTTTCTTTTTTCGCTTCACCCTCCGCAAATATAACAGAACTACCCAAAAGCAAGCACACCGCCGCAATTGTTACTGACACACGCATACCAACCCTCCATGAAATTATGTGAACACACTGTATCACCGTATTACATATAGTTTAAGAAAAAAACATCTTAGAGTCAAGGATTTTTATTATATTTATTGCACTTAACACTAAAAAAGGAGTTTTTGCCCGTATGATAAAAGCAGGTTTTGTAGGATGGCGCGGCATGGTTGGCTCTGTGCTCATGGAGAGAATGCTCAGTGAGGGTGATTTCGCGGGATTTGAACCCACTTTTTTTACAACTTCACAGCTTGGCGGCAAGGGGCCGTCTATAGGATTTGAGACTCCCCCGCTCAAAGACGCTTTTAATATCGACGAACTTAAAATACTTGACATTATAGTATCGTGTCAGGGCGGCGATTATACAAATGAAGTGTATCCGAAACTTCGCGCAGCCGGATTTAAAGGGTATTGGATTGACGCGGCTTCCGCATTGCGCATGAAAGAATCAAGCATTATCGTACTTGATCCTGTAAACCGTAATGTAATTGACAATGGATTAAAAAACGGCATTAAAGATTTTATAGGCGGCAACTGTACGGTAAGTCTTATGCTCATGGCTTTTTCCGGTTTGTTTAAGCGAAACTTGATCGAATGGGTATCAAGCATGACCTATCAGGCATCAAGCGGAGCAGGCGCGAAAAACATGAAAGAGCTTGTGGCACAGATGGCCCACCTGTCTAACGCCTCAAAAGAGACGCTCGAAAATCCGGCGGCAAGCGCACTTGAGCTTGACAAAATCATAACCAATGAACTGCGCGGCAGTGCAATCCCAACCGCAAACTTCGGCGCACCTCTCGCCGCGTCGCTCATCCCGTGGATTGACAAAGGGATGGAGAACGGTCAAACCCGCGAAGAGTGGAAAGGCGGCGCCGAGACTAATAAAATCTTGGGCTTAGACGGCGGTAAAACAATCCCGGTTGACGGTCTGTGCGTAAGAGTCGGAGCTATGAGATGCCACAGCCAGGGGCTTACTATTAAGATGACAAAAGATGTTCCTCTTGATGAGATTACAGAGATGATCGCGAAAGATCATGAGTGGGCGAAAGTAGTACCTAATGTCAAAGAGGACACGCTGCGTGAACTTACTCCAACGGCAGTGAGCGGCACGCTGACGGTTCCCGCGGGCCGTCTGCGCAAGATGAATCTCGGGCCGGATTACTTAACTGCTTTTACAGTAGGTGATCAGCTCTTGTGGGGCGCCGCGGAGCCGGTGCGCAGAATGTTTAAGATCGCTCTTGAGCATATCAGCAAGTAATTTTCAGAAGTTTTTTTCTTTTTCAGCACCCCAACGGGGTGACATATCACTAACCCCGGGCCAAAGCCCGGGGAATTACATGCCTACGATATCTCTCTTAGCCCCAAAGGGGCGTAATCACTAACCCATGGGTAGTGCCGCTGTTCACCAGCTCCGTTGGAAAAACCGCACCTCTTTGTCAAGCATTTTTTGATTTTTTTCAAGTTTCATTTGAAGATCACCACTTCAAAACTTTTTTGACTCTATTTGACTTCCCGAACACCGCGCACTGCCCGCTGCCCCGCCCGCTGCCGCAAGTTTTTGCTCCTCAACAAGAAGCGGGAGCGTTATCTCACCCGGACGCTTCTTCTTGATAAAACCAGCCGTAATTCCCGCAATTGTCAACAATAGACAAAACGTAACGAACCAGTCGCCGAAGCGGTTGTAGAAAGTTGCGACTCTGTACACAGGAACATCATTAGTGATAATCGCGCGTTCGTATAGCTTGGTTCTTGATATGATCCTGCCGTATGGGTCAACGTGCATGCTGATACCTGAATTAGCGGAGCGCGACATGGAGATTCCGTTTTCGATAGAGCGCATCTGAGACATTGCCGCGTGCTGATACGGGCCTGAAGAGCGGCCAAACCAGCCGTCGTTTGTTATGTTTACAATCAGGTTTGTAGACTCTTTGAGACGCCTTTGGACAAATGAGGGAAAAATTATCTCATAACAGATATATGGAGCGATCTCTAAATTTTCATTTATGCGCCATATCGTCTCCTCTTCCCCCTGCTTAAACGAGGCGCCGCCCAAATTTACTCTTGAGACAAGAGGTAATTTCGCCTGAAAAGGCATTATCTCCGAAAACGGCACAAGTATTATTTTATGATAGGGAGTGAGCTTGTCTTTTTCGATAAGAAAAGCGGTGTTATATACATCGTACTCCTCGCTTGAACCAACTTCACCCTTGCCGTACTCCCAGTGCAGCGCGCCGGCGAGAATCGGAATATTTGCCTGCCTCGCCCATGAGTGCGCGGCCATGCGGCGCTCTGTGCGCCTCGCAAGGTAACAGTGCAGAGCGCTTTCGGGAAAAATTATAAATTCCGGTTCATCTTTCATCGCTTCCGTTACCATTTGTCCGCTTATCTCAAAGGCGCTGTCTGTAGAGTTTGCCGTCCAGTTAAACTGATCCATGTCGCTTTGCAGAATAGCTATCCGGGAAGTTTTCGTATTTTGAGGCTCAGTGTTCAAACGTACCGCTCCCCATATAAAAATCCCTATTACAAGCGCAGCCCATCCGCAGCACGCAATCCACTGTTTCCTGTAATTTTTGCCTTGCTTAACAGCGCGCAATAATTCCCATAAGACAACATTGCCGCAAACAATTAAAAATGAGAGACCCCAAACTCCAGTAAACGATGAGAACTGCGCTAAAGGAAGAATCCCCGCGGAACTATAGCCAAGAAGCGACCATGGGAAACGCAATTCACCCAAAGTACGGCTGTATTCGGTAAGCACCCAAATGGCGGGAAATACCGCTATGTATAAACGCGGAATGTGGCGGACACAAAACCTGAGCGCGAGCGCCGCAACAAAATAATACGCGCCGAAAAGAAAAGAGATGAGAACTACCCCAACTAAAACAAGCGCCCAAAGCCCCCGTACGTTTACATTGCCTATCCAATAATATTGAGCCAGCGACATTGACACACAGTAGATATAAGTATGGATCAAAGCTCTTTTGCGGGATGGACGTGTGGCAAAATAGATAAACGGTATTATCGCCGCAAAGCTTAGAAGCGGCATCGGAGTAAACAGCGGGTGGAGCATTGAGTTAAAGGGCGGCAGACAAAGCGAGTAAAGAGCCCCCGCTAACGCCGCAAGCCACCATCGATTTTTACGCTCATAAAAATCGCCGATTTTTTTTAATATTACTTGCAGCATCTAAATCCTACGTAAAAATATTTTCTGTTTTTATCAAGTGTAACAAAAGAGTCACAGTTACTGTCGTTAGCGCCGCTCTGATAAAATCCGCCGTAAGCGGGCGCTGTCGCGCCGTCATTAGAGTCTACCCATTCTGAGGCGTTGCCGCTCATGTCAAATACCGAAAGTGAACCGGCGCAGTCGTTATATATTCCGGAGGCGCTGAGCCTGTTTTTTGTTTTGAAGTTGCCAAGGGTGTTGCATCTGTTTTTATCAAAATCTGTTCCATAAGGATATACTCTGCGCCCCGCCTGCCTTTGAGTCCTGTCATTTCTGCACGCTCCCTGCCACTCGCTGCTTGTGCAGAGCCTCTTACCCGCGCTTTGACACGCCTGCACCGCCTCATGCCAGCTCATATTTACATGCGGAACCGTGCCGCGGCTATTGGGCCACTCATATTGATCTATGCAAAACCTCCCCTGCTCCGCGGTAACCATTCCTTCAGGACAGATAACAACACGCATAGTATCGGTTGCGCTCACGCCAAGGGAGTTTGTCACCCTTAGAACCGGAGTTGCGTATGCGTTAAATACATGCTGAACAGTACCGGTTGTTGCCGAGCTCCAGTCAAAAATTCCGCTGCCGTTAAAATCCCACTCGTATTTAACAATTTCACCGCCGCCGGGAACCGCGCCTGTTCCCCGAAGTCTCACCCTGCGTCCGGCTCTTGAAACGATATCTTCCCCCGCGTTTGCTACAGGCGCCTGTGTACTTACATCAACGGTAATAGTGTCGCTCCCAACCGCTCCGTTTGCCGCGCGCACGCTGAATATAACCTGATGCTTCCCCGACTTGGTAAAAGTATGATCAAAAGCGGCAGGGGTGGCGGAAGAGAAAGCCGGAGCCGGCGAACCTCCTATATGCCATTCGTAAAGTACCAAGTTACTAAAGCGGCTCTCCGCGCTGCCTCTGAATTTCACAGGAGTATTTACCATCGCTTTATAAGGTCCGCCCGCGTCTGCTATCACAGGACTGTTTACGATTTTCACAGCGATTTGTTGTGATACACGCCCGCCTTTTTCGCCGATGACTTCACATATCAAAGTGTAATCACCCGCCTTTTCAAGTTTTATACTCACCTGAGGCACTGCGCTCTTCTTCTCAATAACCTCGGCGCCTAATTTAAAACGCCATAAAAATTCTTTAGGAGCGCCCGCGCTTACGCCTACTTTGAAAACCATCTCCTGTCCGGCAAAAGCCTGTCTTGGGCCGCTTAGATAATCAATTGTTATCCTTGGAGCGGCAGCCGAAACAGGAACCGGAGCTGGGACAGGGGTTGTGATTACAACCGGAGCCGGCTCGGGTTCGGGTTTTGGTTCGGGAGTTTTTACTGCAGGTTCATAAACTTTTGGCGGCTCTTCGCTTACGGTATCAACCGGCGGAAGTATAATCTGCCTTGGACGCGCAGGTATTTGAGGAGGGCTCTCCGCCATAATGACGCTGACGGTAGCTGCAGCTGTTTCAACAGGCTCCGGCTGCGGAGCCGCCGCAACCTGCTGAATACGGCACCGGGCAGACGCGACCGCTTTTTCGATAACGCTCTTACCCACCCACTCTTTGAGCCGCTCAACCTCATCTGCTTGAATCACCTCTTTTTGCGGCGCGGACGCCGGCTCTATAAACGCTTTAGTACAGGAGATAACGCGCGTCTCTTCCCCGCTGCGATTTACAAGCGCTTCTCCTCTAAGCACAGCTATTTGCGCACTCTTACCGGATGGAGCGACACTGAGCGCGGCGTCGGCATTTCTTATGGTGATAAACGCGTCTCCGGTACGGCACACGGCATGAGACCCGTCCCGCATGACAAAGTGCAACTCGCCGCTGTGGGCTACTAACGCGATATCCTCAACTCCTGTGGTGCGCGTCAACTGCAAGTTTGATCTCTCATTTACGTAAACGGTACCTAATCCGGCGGCGATTTTTATTTTTGAGCCCGGCGCAACTGTCAGCGAGTCCCAAAGTTTAAGTTTAAGCCCTGCCGTAAGGGGCTGTACCTTGCCGTTTCTCAGCAAAGACGCCTCGCCAACCACAATCTGCACCTCAGGCCCCTCTTCTCTAAGAGTACATGAAGCCGTCATAATCATTAATAAGGCAAATATTGATAAAATCAAACCATAAAAAACGCGCATAAAAAATACCTTTCAAAATGAACATCTGATAATACGCTAAGGTCACCATTCCTACATGTCTGTAAAACTTATCTCCAAAATTATATAGTATAGATAGAGAAGATAATTAATAAAAATATATTAAGCGCCCGTTATGTAGTAATTTAATCCCTAACTTTTCCAGTTTTCACGTAACTCCCCCCCTAAACCGACAATAAACACCGTTTATACTATAAAAGAGTATGGGATAACTGCTGCAATAGACGCATTGTTTGGCGATACTGTTGATGCGCTCAAGAAATACTTCCCCAATTCATGGCAGCTGCTCATTAGTTTAGCATATGGACGATTGGTTCATCAATCGCCGCTTAAAAACATGGCGTTCCATCAAAAGTCAAGCGCTTGTGTATTACAGGTTACTACCTGGCAATATCAAGGATATCAGCGCATTCAAATTATGCTTGAAAGAAAGCGGTGTGAAGGATGCTGTTGTTATAATGGATAAAGGTTTTACGTCAAAAAGTAATATTGAAACTATTGAGAATAGTGGACTAAAGTTTATTATCTCACTGCATAGGAATAATTCTCTCATCAACTATGAGAAACTAAAATCCGGTGATAAGCGTCTTTTTGACGGCTATTTTGAATACGAAGAACGTTTCATAATGAAAAGCTCTTGAGGGGTGGATGTACGTATATCGCGTGCGTTACACGCAAATACGGTGCGATACGATGCGTTTTGTTTTTAATTTCCCGCCCTGTTCTCACAAACAGCGTGGGCATTTATTATTTTAAATCCGAAGAGTTTCTTGAACAGATGAAAGACTTTTCAAGCAATGTTTGGTCAAAGTGGCTGTGGGTTGTGATAGGACTTGCGCTTTGCTGTGAGGCGCTGTTGTTTAGAAGAAGATAAAAGACAAATTTACCAGAGGGATAGTTAAATGTTCAAGCTTAAGTTATGTGCGTTTTGTGTAGTTCTTGTGTCAATTTTCGCAGCCATGTCGCTTATTGGGTGCGATGACTCCAGTACCGGTCCCGGTAATAATGGCGGTGATGGCGGTAACCAAAGTATTAGTGACAGCAGTCATTTCAACCCCAACATCAACTATGGTTTTTTTACCGATTCACGAAATAATAGAAGTTATCGAACTGTTGTAATAGGCTCTAAGACGTGGATGGCCGAGAATTTGAATTTTGCGGGTTCGGGTGATGATATCGGCGTCTGTTATAGTAACAGTCCCGATAGCTGCGCCAAGTACGGCCGTCTTTATATGTGGAATGAGGCTATGAATATTGACTCAGCATTTAATCGTTCGGCGTGGGGCGGCAGCAATGTAAATCATAGAGGAGTTTGTCCGGCTGGCTGGCATTTACCCAATAATAATGATTGGGATAATTTAATGGAAGCAACTGGCAGCGTTTTTAGTAGCCCAGGCGGTTTGGGTCAGTGGAATGAGGCCGGAACGAAGCTCAAATCCCAAACGGGTTGGCGTACAGACAGTAGTTCCATCCCCGGTACGGATGAATTTGGTTTTTCGGCTCTGCCCGGCGGCAGCAGGGATGGCAATTTCGCTGGTGTTGGCCGCCGCGGCCACTGGTGGAGCGCCTCAGAGTTGCCTGAAAACTCGGCGTATCTCATGTCCATGGACTACAACGATGCTCACATGGGAAGGAGATGGAACAACTCTAAGAGAATCCGGTTTAGTGTTCGCTGTTTGCGAGACTGAAGCGGCTTGTTAATAACGACATAAAATCAACTTCAAAAAACATATAGACAGAAGCGAATATGAAACATCCCTATCTTGAAATGATTGACAACCGTGAACCGGTGATTTTTGACGGCGCGACAGGCACTGAGATTCAAAAACGCGAGCCTAAGCCGCAAGATTTTGGCGAATATGCCGGCTGCCCCGAATATCTGAATATCTCCCGTCCCGATATTATTGAAGAGATACACGTAAAATATTTGGAAGCCGGCGCTAATGTTATAGAGACAAACACGTTTGGCGGAAGTCATCCTAAATTAAAAGAATTTGGATTGGAATCGCGTGTTCACGAAATCAATAAGGCTGCCGCTGCGATTGCCCGTAAGGCGATAGAAAAAGCCGGCGGTGGAAAACAGCGGTTTGTCTGCGGATCAATCGGCCCGACTGGTTTTCTCCCGTCGTCAAGCGATAAGGAGTTGTCGTCAATCAGCTTTGATCAATTGGTTGATATTTTCCGCGAGCAGGCGCAGGGGCTTATTGACGGCGGCGCTGATATACTGCTTATAGAGACGTCGCAGGATTTATTGGAAGTCCGCGCGGCAATACTTGCCATACGTCAACTGTCAAAATCAATAAAACGTCACATACCCCTGCAAGTTCAAGCTACTATGGACGCAAGCGGGCATATGCTTTTGGGGAGCGACGTAAGCGCGTTCTTAGGCGCGGTGCAGTCAATGGGCGCCGATATAGCAGGGCTTAATTGCAGTACCGGCCCCGATGAGATGGCTCCTTTGATTGACAAACTGCTTGAGTTGTCAACGCTTCCTGTCGTCGTGATGCCAAATGCGGGATTGCCAGTCAATGTTGATGGAAAAGCTGTTTACAAAATGGGAGCTGATGAGTTCGCTTCCAAGATGCGTGCTTTTGTTGAACAAAAAGGAGTATCGGTCGTTGGCGGCTGCTGCGGTACTTCTCCCGATCATATTCGTGCTTTATCAGAGGCATTAAAAGGCGTTAAGGTTGCGCAGAAACAGAAGCGAAGCTGCTATTTGTCAACAACGATCAGCGGCCTTGATTTGGAGAAGCTGCCAAGACCGATAATCATAGGCGAGAGACTTAACACTCAAGGATCAAAAAAGACAAAAGAGTATGTGTTAAGCCGAAATTTTGATGAACTCTATCAAATCGCTAAGGAACAGATTGACAAGAACAGCAGTCTCATTGACATTTGCGTTGCCGCCAATGAGCTTGACGTCGGCGAATCAGAGATGATGGTTGATGTCGTCAGGTTTTTGAGGGATAGGGTTAATGTTCCGTTTTGTATTGATACCACAGAACCGGCAGTTATGGAAGCTGCGCTCAGGCACTCTCCGGGATCTGTGTTGATCAACTCCATAAACTTGGAGCATGGCGGTGAAAAAGCGCGGAGAATTTTGCGGTTAGCCGCTGATTTTGGATGCCCCGTCATTGCATTGACAATTGATGATAAGGGGATGGCGGCGACATCAGACCGCAAATTTGAGGTTGCGGCTGCTTTGAGAAAACTTGCCTGTGATGAATACGGTTTGCCCGAACACTTTCTGTATATTGATCCGCTTGTGTTTACGCTTGCGACAGGCGACGTGAATACAGCTAATGCTGCGCTTGAGAGTTTAGAGGCTTTGCGGCGTATCAAAAAAGAGTTCCCTAATGTACGGACGGCAATGGGCGTGAGCAACGTTTCGTTCGGACTCAAGCCTGCCGCAAGAAGAGTCCTCAATAATTTAATGCTTCATCACTCCGTTTTGGCCGGACTTGATGGCGCGATTTTTAATCCTTTGCATATTGATGACGTCAATAAATACGATGCGAAAGTACGTGAGCTTGGTGAGGATTTGCTATTCAATAGACGTGAGGATAGTCTTCATAGATTGGTTGAATTTTTTGAGAATGAGGCTTCGCCGCCGTCGTCGAGCAGCGGACGGACGGGGCGGCCGCCCCAACGAGGCGATACAGAGCAATCACCGGAAAAACGGTTGCATGACGCGGTGATCAACAGGGATAAACGCAATCTTCCTGAATTAATAGACGCATTATTAAAAGACAAATCAGCAACCGACATCCTTAACACAATCCTGCTTCCAGCAATGTCTCAAGTAGGTGAAAAGATGGCAGCCGGAGAGATGATTCTCCCATTTGTCCTGCAAGCCGCGGAGGTGATGAAAGAAGCGGTATCAATCCTCGAACCGCACTTAAAAAAAGAGGGCGGGGATGTGGCTAAGGGCAAGATGATTATCGCAACAGTTTACGGTGATGTTCACGATATCGGCAAAAACCTTGTCGCGTCAATCCTGCGTAATCAGGGCTTTGAGGTTATTGATCTTGGAAAACAGGTTGCGATTGACACAATTGTTGACGCTGTCAATAAAGAAAAACCGGATGCTGTAGGACTTAGCGCGCTTCTTGTCACTACAAGCCGTCAGATGGGCGAGTGTGTCAAAAAGTTTGCGGAGCTTGGGGTAAATGTCCCTGTCATTATTGGCGGCGCGGCAGTCAACAAAGATTTCGCGTCAAAAATTTCTGTGCTTGATGACGGTTCAACTTATGCTTCCGGCGTATATTACGCCCGTGATGCTTTTGATACATCGAAAATTTTGAGTTCTATCTTGTTGGCAAAAAAGTAGCTTTAATGTAATGCAGCATTCGATAATTACTATGGAGTAAATGGGAACACCATAAAAGTACATAATTATTATCTTTATGTGCAGTACATGTATTTCCGAATACTCAACAGGCGTGACCAAAAGGGTAAGTTGCGATATGAGAAATATAAGCGTATATGGGACTACTATGTCGAGAAGCCGCGAGTTCGCGTGAAAATCTGGACATATCAACCGAAGTTAACTTGAAGAGCCGTATGCCTTAGTAGGGCACGTACGGTTCTGAAGAGGGATGGACGGTGGAAGCCGAGCCAATCTACTCGACTGAAGCGTCGTGCGATAGCACAGCAATCGCATGATTCCGCCCACAGGCGAAGCCAAAGGGTGTTAATTTTTTTGTTCTGCACGTTGTATGCGTCACAGATTGGCATTATCCCCCGCCATATTTTAATTTATATACATGAAACGTCTACTACCCATAGGTAAGCAGGATTTTGTCGGCATCAGGGAAGATGGCTTTTGTTATGTGGACAAAACCGCCCGAATCCATCAACTAATAACCGGTTCCGGCAGAGCGGTTTTTCTCTCCCGCCCCCGGCGATTCGGTAAGTCGCTCTTGTGTTCAACATTGAAAGCCATTTTCGAAGGTAAGCGCCCACTTTTCGGTGAAATCGCCGGTCGTCCGGCGCTTGCCATAAACTCCCTTGATTGGGGGTGGGAAAAATATCCGGTTATTCGTATAGACCTGAATGTTGGTGAATATTTGTTGAAAGGGCTTGTTGAGTTATACGCTAATTTAAACAGGGACATGGAGCTTTGCGCTGAAAAATATGAGGTACCTTTTACAGGTAAAACGGAGAGTGACCGGTTTGCCCGTTTGATACACGCGTTACACAAGCAATGCGGCCGGCGTGTAGTAGTAATAATAGACGAATACGATAAGCCCCTGTTGAGCACCATAGAAAATACTGATTTGCACAATGATATGCGAAACGCTTTAAAGGGTTTTTACGGCGTTTTAAAATCATCAGACAGCGATTTACAATTTGTGTTTATAACCGGCGTAACAAAATTCTCTCGTGTAAGCGTATTTTCGGACTTGAACCATCTGACTGATTTGACCCTTAATCCGGCATATTCAGATATTTGCGGCTTAACGCAGGATGAGGTGGAACAGAATTTTGAGCCTGAAATAAAAACCATTTTGGAAGAAACCGGCAGAGATCGGGTGATGTACATGAAGAAGCTGCGGCAACAATACAATGGTTATCGTTTTTCAGAAAAGCCGCTTACGGTTTACAATCCTTTCGGCTTGCTCCAACATTTTAATGAAGCGGGTAAATTTTCGCCTTACTGGTACGAAACGGGTTCTCCCACGTTTTTGATAAATCTTATCAAAAAGCAAAAAATAAATATTGCCAAATTAGATAATATGCGGGTCAGGTATGAAGATTTTCGCAAGTATGACAGCGAAAACATAAAAGCGGAGCCGATGCTGTACCAATGCGGGTATCTTACCATATCAGATTATAACGAAAAACGCAACGAATACACCCTCGACTACCCGAACATGGAAGTGAGCTACTCCTTTGCAAACTCCTTGATGGAACAATATCTGCAAGTTACGGCTGATCGGTCTCAGGCGCTGTTCTCCAAGCTGCCCGATGCTTTCGAAGAAGGTAATATTGAAAATGCTATTGAAGCCCTGCGTCCATTTTTAGCCTCAATCCCGTATGACATAATCACAGATACCGAAAACTACTATGAAACCGTAGTGTTTCTTATAATGAAAATTCTTGACCTCAACTGCCGCGCCGAAGTTAGAACCGCAGATGGCCGAATAGACACACTCGTAGAAACAGATAACTTCGTCTACTGCATTGAGTTCAAACTTGACAAATCCGCAGAAGAAGCGCTTGCGCAAATTGATACCAAAGATTATCTGCTGCCTTGGAAAGGCACTGGGAAAAAGCTGATGAAAGTAGGTGTTAATTTTGACAGCAAAAAACGTAACATCGGCGATTGGAAGTATGAAACAGTTGATGCAGACCGGTAACAAATGAAGCCGACAATCAAACAAACTTTACAAACAATCAATGAGCATTTTGGAGCGTCAATTTGCCGATTGTTGTAAAGAAAATTTATTTGCAGTGATACACTTGTTAAAGATGAACGAATGAGAAAATGGCTGAAATCCACATAAAACAAACCCGGATTGTCGTGACTGATGTACTGTAATATTTTCTGAATATCAGGTTTACTGGCAAGCGGATTCACCATAAACGATGGATTGGAATTTCGCGCTTCCAATGCGGAAAGGACTACATTGTAGATGCGTTTGGCCGTGTTGTCTAAACGCGAGTAGTAGAATTTTGATTTACTTTTTAGCATACGGATTATAAATCAGGAATTGGCCGTAATCGTTTACTTAGTTTTTCGTCTCAAAATAACTCTCTCACTTAAAATTATATTCTGCATAATAAAAAGAGGATACTGTTGATACAATATTTAACAATTAATTATCTTTAAATTTCAACAATTAAAACAAAAATCAATCATAATCAAAAAAGAAAGATTCTTCAATCATGCCAGACTTTAGAGACACTTACGGTAACCGAATCTCCACAAAAATAGGTGACCGGATTCTTGACAATTACGGCAATTGGGTATACGAAATTCGCGGCGACAGAATTTATGATACTGGCGGCAACTGGGTATATGAATTTCGCGGCAACCGTATCTATGACACTTACGGCAACTGGAAATACGAAATCCGGGGCGATCGGCTTTACGATACTTACGGAAATTGGTTGGGTTCGGGGTATTAAATTGTAAAAGAACTTATAACTTTTTCGAATTTCGCATTGTTTGCGATAAATGAGATGTTAGAGCCTGAAATTAGAGAAACTCAAAATCTTAACTTTCTCATTATCTCGACCATGTTTTTTCTTCTTTTGTAAAGAATAAGATATTGGCTTATCATATCTTTCACAACGATTTTTCCACCTTTTATTTTTGTCATTTTTTTGAACAGGTCGGCGATGTGTTCATAATATTTT
>Ga0123353_10000438_pt1 | contig 51648 bp, 46 predicted proteins | sample TergutLab28metaG_3_FD_92763 | JGI IMG/M metagenome (GOLD analysis project Ga0123353, IMG submission 92763) | Labiotermes labralis P3 segment gut microbial communities from Petit-Saut dam, French Guiana - Lab288 P3 | ecosystem: Host-associated > Arthropoda: Insects > Digestive system > Gut ... | reverse complement strand
TTAAGCGGCGTTCCGACGGTTTCAATCTTGCGTTTAATTGATTGTTCAATTGGGTTTAGGATTGTCCACCCTTCACCAAGTTTATAATCGACCATTACCTCGTTTTGTCTAATATAATCGCTCATATTTTCTAAACCATTTTCATTATAGGTTACAGCTTTTAGATTATGGTTGTTTTTTGCTTTTTGAAGCATGATAATATTGGTGTCAACCGTTGCGCTGCTAAACCTCCCCGAACCGAGATCTATTAAATGAATTGGGTTTGTATTCTTGACAAAATAATTTCGTAATGACTCACCATAGCCTGCTCGCATCCATTTATTGCTCGTGATAAATGTTAAAAAACCATTTTCTTTCAGAAGTTTTATCCCGCGTTCGTAGAACAAGCAATATAAATCACCTCTTGCAGAGTAGGTTTCGTAAATTGGAATATCTTTGCCTTTTTTGTCGGGTCGCTCACGATGCATAAATTTCTTTTTTTCTTCTGGCGGCATCTTTTCAAGGTGGACATAAGGCGGATTGGCAATTATCAAATCAAATTTATTTAAACCAAACATCCATTCCGGATCAAACCATTCAGTGGGTACATTCTTGAATGGTTCCCAATCTGATAAAGACTTATATTTGGAAGAAGCGTGCTTATTGTTTTCAAGAATTGTTTGGAACATTTTCTTTTGTATATATCCGAATTCTTCCCTTAACTCTGAGCGTCTCTCACTATCGGCATTGAAATATTCATCACGTACATCTTTCAAATCTTTAATATGTTCACGGTCTTCAAAAAATTTTGTTTGAGGGCCGTTCTCCAATTCAACCAGCGTATTTGCAATTACAAACTTGAAATCAAGATTGGGAAGTGGGTTTACACCGCGATTTGTTTCGGCATCATCAACTTTTTCCTCAATAATCAACGACAAAAAACAACGTAGTCGTGCGATTTCAACCGCTATCGGCTGAATATCTATTCCGAAAATAGAGTTCTGAATTACCATAAGTTTGCGAATATAGTCGAATGCTCCTTCATTGAATTTTTTCTCAAACTCCTTTTTAAGAAAAACATTCATATTCTCTGTTGCTTTATTGAACCACAATTTTGCTTCCGGATCAATTTCCTGTAGAATATAAACAATCTTCTGAAGCATTCCTATTGGAAACGCACCTGAGCCACATGCAGGATCTAAAACCGATAACGTATCCAAAGCATCAATAATTTTTTTCTTTTCTTGCGGTGTCAACTTTGAAAGTTCATCGTCCTCTTTGCCATAGCTAATAACCGCCCTTAATTTATCGTTCTCAATATCTGTCTTTTCTTGTAAATATTCATATAGACTACTGTCTACCATGTAATCTACTATATCTCTCGGCGTGTAAAAACTGCCCGTACTTTTCTTTGCGCTTTCTCCTGTTTGAGGATTGATTTCAGCAAGTAGGTTCTCAAATATACGCCCGAGCATCTCAGGGTCAATAGAGAGTTCAACATCATAGGATGTATTTTCATCAACCGTAAAATTATATTGATTGAGTACATCAAAAAAGTTATCAAACCACTTATCCGGGATATGCACGTCCCCGGAAGATTCACTTTTCATGGATTGTGAGTATTTATAAAAATCATCAGTATGTGGACTAAACAACCCACCATTTAAGTATGGTATCTGATTATACATTTTCTCTTTACTAAATTTGTCCTTACGGCGGTTTTGCTTAGTGTTGAGTATCTCAAAAAATACAGGTTCTAACACGGCATGGTAGTAATTTGCATTCTTTTTAATTACCGTCTGTGAAAAAATCTCGTCCGGCATAAGGGATACGCCCTTAACACTTTTCTTCTCTCTCAAAAACCAACAAAAAACAATTCTACCGATTAAACGAACAGCAAATTCCGCATATTTATTCTGGTCAGTTACGCCACGAAGTTCGAGCTGTTTTGTGTATTCCTTACCATCACGCTCCCCCCCGACAAGTTCGGTGAAGCATAGAGCGATTTCACTATAAAATTGTTTGTTGACAACCTCAACTGAAAACCGACTGACTAGTTCATCAAGAGTGGTGACTTTTCCCTTTTTTATCAAAAAATCATAAGCTGTTCTTGTCTTCGCTCCAAAACCCAAACTGTATGAATAGCGGCGAGGATTTGAAATCACCCTAACGATTTTGTCAAATTCGTCGTCAAATTCGTACTTGCTTGTTAGGAGTGAAAAACGATAATTTTTGGCATCGCTATTACTGAAAGCAACTAATGCGTTATTTATCCGTAATCCGCGAAGGATGCGGAACATTTCCTGAGTTATTGCAACGCGGCGGTTTTGAACCCCCTTCTTCAATATGACCTCGAAAACCTCAACATCGCAAGCTTGTGATGTACCAAGTTGCATTACGCTTTCAAAAATTGTGTTATTAAATTGTACTTCGTGCTTTTCATCTGCAAAATCTGGAAGCAACACGTCTTTTGTTAAATATAAGAAATTGTCGCGGTGATATTCCTTTTTGAGGATTTCCTCAGCATCTTTATTCGTTATCATCACGTAAATCCTCCGTAAACATGATTATCTCAGTTTGGGCATCTATGCTTTCTACCTTTTCTTTTATCTTATTGATATAGTGAGCAGGAATACGTTGCTTCAATTCGTCCATTATATCCTTTATGTTACCTTTCTTCACGGAAAGTCCTGCTAAGTATTTTAATTCTCCATCGCTCAAATCGTCATATGTTTTTATTGCCTCTAACAGGGAGATGAGATAATCTTTTTCGGAGGGGACTAACAACTGCAACTGTTCTAAGTTGTCTATTGCCTTCCCCGTTCTGCTATCTCTTTTTATTTTTGGGTGTGGTCTCACTATTTCATCACGCAAAACAGTGAACTTCTTATCTAATTCGTCGTCAAATTCGTAGCTTTTTTCATCTTGTTCTGCCTTAAACAGACTTAGAACTACTTCGGCGGGTATTATCTCGGCAACAGCTGAATTCGCCTCTGCTATCGCAAACAAGGAGTTATTACCACGCTTTGCAAAGGAAATGGCAACAGCTTTTTTGCTGTTCTTACGAACGATTCTTGCTCTCTCTGGAATTTTCTTTACCTCGTCAATCAAGGTCATGTTGTGCTTTATTGAATTATAAATATTTTTAAATTCGTTATCCCAGCTCTTTTCGCCAGCTTCAGAATCCGCAGCATCGTATTGCTTCTTGAAGTAACTTTGCAGCGCTTCGTCTGGCGTGAGCGTCTTAGTATCGCTTCCGATGATATTGTTAATTAGTAACATTTTTAGCGTAGAAATTCCTTTAATCAATGTGTTTTGCTCACCGATGTCCGTCGGGAAAAAATTGAAAATATATATTTTATCAAACATTTTTTTGTTAATACGATTTATACGCCCGATTCGTTGAACGACACGTGTTGGATTGTAAGGTATGTCGTAATTTATTATTATGCCAGCGCGATTCAAGTTGAACCCCTCGCTCAATGCGTCGGTGGCGACTATAATGTCGTAATCGTCTTTTTGTTCTGCAGGCTTATGTGATGCATCAAAGTTTTCGCGCACAGTATTCCGATTTCCTTTTGTTGCGCCACCTGTATATAGTAAAACTCGATACCCTTCTTGTGCTAATAATGCTTGTACATATTCAGCAGTATCCGCAAAATAAGAAAATACAACGATTTTGCGCGTCATATCTTGTTTTAGCAGATCATCAATTTGCTTCCGCACCTCAATGTATTTCGGATCGAAACCCATTACATCGTCAACGAACCATTCTTTTTTTATTTCAGAAAGCAATTGTATGTCATTGTCAATTGCAGTAATGAAATCCTCTTTGAATAATTCCTTGGAAAAAAGCATGGGATTTTTCTTAATCTTTTCGACATCAAATGGTTCGTCAAAATTGTTAATTTCATTTAAGATTTCATCAATTTCCACCTCATTCGGATCTGGTAAATATCCACGCTTTTGGATAGGCACATATCCTCTTGCTAGCCATTTTTTAATATTCTCATACGATGCAAGAATACTGTTTAAGGTTTTTTTAAACGCTGCTTTAGAACTCTCAAATCGCATAACAAGTAGTCTCTTAATAAACATCGCTAAGTTGCGTTGGAATAATTGAATGTCGGTTTCCTCGAATAATTCTCCGTACTTGTTCATAAACGCCTCCGGGTCTATTAAATATGCCGAAGGGTTGTAGCGGGCACAAACAAATTCATTACTCAACCGTTCTAATGTGGAAACATATAAATTCCGTATTTCGCCCAAATCATACTCTATTAGCTTGGGACCTACGACTTCGGGAAACGTTATATTTTGATGTTTTAAATCCTCGCTGTATTCTTTTATTTCTTTTAGGTCTATACGGCTACGGCGAACAATTACGGGGTCAATAAGCAACCGTAACTCTTGGCTAAGTTTTGACAACTCTTCTTTTATGGTTTCGGTAAGGTTGTGTTTTCCCTCCTTTTCCAATTTGTTATATTTTGCTATCAGTTCGCGAAAACGAACACTTAAATTATTCACTGAGTTTATTGTCGAACGGCTCGGCGTTTGAAATAGCTTTACAAGTGCGAACAAATCCTGCGGGCGATTGTTATATGGTGTGGCCGTCAATAAAACAACTTTATTTTCGGCATTTGAACGTGTTAATTGGTGCAAATACTGATATGTGTCGGTTAACTCATTTCGGTATCGATGCGCCTCATCGATAATGTATAAAATCGGGTTTGGATCAGTGGCATACGTATTGTGCACTTCCTCAATCCTGCCACTACTGTAAACCCTTGCACCTCTCAGCCCAAAATCTTGTTGATATTCATTCCATTGATCCACCAAATGTGGCGGCGCAATTATTACTGTCTTGCTTATATCTAAATTATGTGCAATAGCTGAAGCGATAATCGATTTTCCAAGACCCACAACGTCGGCAATAATCACCCCATTATTTTTATTTATGCAATCAATACCGTATTTTATCGCATCGATTTGATACTTCAAATTTGCAAATTTTCCGCTGGAAATCTCACTTGGGTTTTTCACCTCGTTATTATCAATCAAGGTGTATAGTTCGTATAAGATACGGATGAAAATGCTGTACGGCGTCGGTTGTGCAAATATCCAAAGTTTCTTTTTAAGCTCATCAACAAATTCGTTATTGCCGTCTTTTATACAAATATCAACCGCTTTGCTGTCATTCCACAAGTCTTCAAACTGTTGCATATATTCATCGTACTTTACGTTATCACTGAACCTTTCGTTCATCTCGCCCTGTCCGAGAAGTCCGTTATAAGTAAAATTGGACGAGCCCGTGATAACCACGCCTTTTTGGTCACCGGAGCAGGAGTGCTCCTGCCGATTTGTTAATATATATGCTTTTGCGTGGTTAATGTCACTTGTTAATCTTATTTCAAGTGATCCTTCGTTTAATTTCCCCAAAAACATTTTGAATACTTTTTGGCTTTCCGTTCCGTCGAATTCCTCCGAAAGAGTTGACCCATTAAACAGCCCGATAAAGCTATTAATATACCGTTCCTTTTTTTGCAAATTGTTATATTTTGCATAATTGCGAGTTCCATATGCATCAAGGCTTATCCCCGTATTGTCTTTTACCGCATCGCATAATTCTCTAATTGCGTCGGGTTCGATCGTATTACCCACCAATATTCGGATTTTCTTATCTTTTAACTCATCTGCTAATGCATTGAAACCCGAAAAATAGAAAAATGCCGTCAAAATATCGACGCTTTCAGCTTGTTTCAGTATGTTTTTCAAAGAATCAAGCATTGTTTTATTTTTGTTGTCGATTATAGATGCCATATTACTCCCTTCGGGTCTTGTCGCTGTCAAATTAAATTTTAGGGTTATGATAAATGAAAGCTTATCTTCAATCAAGAAGTGCATAATTTCATGAAGTCATTAGTAATCATGTAGTTTAAGCATTTTCTTGACCTATCGCCATCGCTTCTTTTGCCAACTTAGTAACGTCTGATGATTCGGGATGAATTTAACAGATAGCTCTGTATTTGACCTTATCAGATAAATAATAATCACATTTTTTCACGGCGATTTCATGTATCGAATAATTCAACGCAGGAACCTTTATTTTTTCATAATCGGCTTTGATTTCAGCTTTAAACTTTGAATATTTGTTTTTGAAAAAAGAGGGGTGTTTTTTGGATGCAAGCTCGTTGAAAAATGGCACGGCTCGCGCACAGGCGCGCCCGCGGCGAAACGCCGACGATTTTCTCAGATACCCGCCCTTATCCGACGCCCGTTTTTTTCCTCTTTTCAGATTTCAGAAGTCCTTTGAAATCCGTCTCTACGAATAAGACACTCAAGAGCACGATAACCGCCCCGATAATCTGAATCGGAAGCAGTTGTTCGGCAGCGAACATGTAAGCGAAAGCGGACGCGAAGACCGGCTCAAGCGAAAAAATTAAACCGACGTGGACCGGCGACGTATATTTTTGCGCGACGATCTGCCCGATAAATCCGAAGGCAGAACAGAAGATGCCGACAAAAATGATGGCACGCCACGCTTCTGCCGTTTCGGGCAGGTACGGCGTTTCAAAGAGGAAAGCGCAGATGACGCTGTATAAACAAGTGAATCCGATTTGGACGATTCCGAGCGTGAGCGCGTCGATTTCTTTGACATCCGTGAAACGTTTGGCAATCAGAATGTGACAGGCGTACGCGGCGGCCGCCATGATGCACAGGATATCTCCGATGCCGGCACCGGTCTCGCTTTTTGATATCAAAAGAATGATACCGATCGTGGCCGTTATACTTCCGATGATGATTTTTTTCTCCGGCAGTTTCCGGTAAACAACCGAAAAAAGAATCGGGACAAAAATCACCGTCAGACTGCCGAGGAAACCGGCGTTTGAAATTGTTGTGTATTGCAGGCCGAAATAAACGCCCGTCAGCGTCAAGAATAAGAAAAATCCGAGGATGACGCCGCCGCAAATCGTCTGTTTGTTTATTCTTGTCAGACGTTTGTAAAAAACAAGAGCCGCCACTGTAAATCCGAGACCGAACCGGAGCGCTAAAAACGTGAAGGGCGGAAGTGTCAGCAATCCTTGTTTTGTAAACAGGTATGACAATCCCCAAAAGAAAACGATCAACAACAACAGAAGGTTCGCTTTTTTCTGCAGTGTCAGCGTCATAGTCGATTCAATCCTTTCTACGTTATTATATGTTTTCTTAAAAACCGAAAAACCGATTATGTTTAAACATCCGTTCGTTCGCGTTTGTGTCTTACAGACTATGTTTGAAATTTGGTTTGAAATATGGTTTGAAATATGGTTTGAAATATGGTTTGAAATATGGTTTGAAATATGGTTTAAAATATGATTTAAAATATGATTTAAAATATGGTTTAAAATTTGCATTCCATTCAAACAATTTTGGCACGATACCAAAAAAACAGCTGAATTTTTCAATTGTTCCAACATCTTTATAAGTCAGAAAATCCATTTCCCTGCAATGATTGAAAACAACCGAAGGGAAAAACGATAACGATTTCAAATCCTGAGGCCCCTGTTTTCTCATTACGGTTTGTCGCCGGCGGAACCCGGCGGCGAAACCTCAAGGATTGAAATTTCGATTCAGGAAAAACTGCCGGCAAATATGACCGTTCATGGAATATATTTCCATGACAAGCAGCTGTGACCGATTGTAATCAGCTGAACTTTATTCAAAAAACCGAAACGCCTGATCCGTTTTTCAATACATAAGGGATGTTTATTTCACTTATTATCTGACAGAAGGGTTGCCCATTTTAGTTTTAAAATTTGGTATTATACCAAAAATATGGCAGACCCTTCAAACTTTGTTGCAATTATCGAATTTACGATCAGAAGAGGTCAAAATCGGGGTTTAATTATGGAATCAAAAAAAGCATTATTCGCTGTCGCCGCCGTTGCGGCTGTATTCGTCGTTATGATTTCCGCTGCTGCTTTCTCAGGCTTTTTGAATGGGAATGACAATGGCGACCATAATCATGACGCTCCTGCCAACGCAACCGCGCCTGTAACCGCGGCGGGCAATTCCGGCAATTCCGGCAACCAAAGCAATTCCGGCAATTCCGGCAACCAAAATAATGCCGGCAACCAAAGCAATTCCGGCAGCCCGGGCAATCCGAGCGGCCCGAGCACTCAAGCCGGTTCAGGCGGCCATGTCCATGGCGATGACTGTGACTGCGGTGATGACCATGGAAACACCATTGTTGCCGGCGGCGGCTCCGGCGGTTCAGGCGGCTCAGGCGGTCAAAAACCGGCTCCGACCCCCGAAACAGATGAATTGAAATGGCTTATCGCGCAACTTGAAAACCCGGATGTAACAGCCATTGTGATCAAACTGGATATTTTGCTTCAAGACGGCGCAGAGTACGACTTCACAGGTAAAACCTTTACGTCAGACGGCGGCGTTCTTATCATTCCGTCGGGCGCGGAAGTGACGGTTACCGGCTCAGAGGGCTGGGGAGCGGCGGCTGTATCAAGATACCTTCGAGGCGAGGATTCGACTTCTTGGCTGCACAGACCGGACTCAAGTGCGAATCCTGATGTGACACGACGGTTTTGGGATTCATACAGCGCCAATCCGCATTGGTGTGCGCCTTTCGTGCACGGACTCACGACAATCAGCGTCAAAAATGAAGGACAGCTTCGCGCGGCGCTCGCGTCAACATCGGCAAGCAAAGAAAGAATTGTATTGCGCGACGCTATTGAACTTGTCGACGGCGCAGCATATGATTTCACAGGAATCACTTTCGTTTTTGCAGCCGGCGAATACAGCATATGCAATGCCGGAAGTGTGGTGCACACGTCTGACGGCGGCGTTCTTATCGTTCCGTCGGGCGCGGAAGTGACGGTTACCGGCTCAGAGGGCTGGGGAACGTCAGCTGTATCAAGATACCTTCGAGGCGAGGATTCGACTTCTTGGCTGCACAGACCGGACTCAAATACGAATCCCGATGTGACACGGCGGTTTTGGGATGCATACAGCGGCAATCCGCATTGGTGCGCACCTTTCGTACACGAGTTGACGACCATCAGCGTCAAAAATGAAGGACAACTCCGCGCGGCGCTCGCGTCAACGTCGGCAAGCAAAGATAGAATTGTATTGCTCGGCGATATTGAACTCGTCGAGGGCACAGTATATGATTTCACAGGCATAACTTTCATTTCCGAAGCGGGCGAATACAGCATATGCAATGCCGGAAGCGTTGTACACACGTCAAACGGCGGTGCGCTTATTTTTCCGCCGGCCTGAATGAAGGACAGCTTTCTGCGGCACCTGCAGCACCTGCGTCAATGGCGGTCACGGACATGGACTTTAACCTCAGCAATGCTGAGGCTGCGGTCATGCCCATGCCGCCAAACTGCCGAAGGAACCAATGTTAAAAAATTGACCCTCTTGTGAGAAGAAGCGAATCGTGCTTGAAATTTAGCTTGAAATTTGGCTTGAAATTGCTTGAAATTTATAATGGGTTTTAAAATTTGTGGGATGATACCAAAAAAATCACTGAAATTTTCACAGTTCCAATATCTTTATAAATCCGGAAATCTTTATCCCTTGCAATGATTGAAAACAATCCGGAAAATGGCGAAATCACCGGCCTTGAATTAAGTCCGCGTAAGGTTTCATATCTCAAGTTTCTGCGGGCAAAGGAAGATACGGTTCGGACGACTGACATTTCCTCCGAATTCGATGTCGACCCGTCTACCGTTACCAAATTGGTTGCGGAGCTTGCCGAAGAGGGTTACTTGGACCATATACCGTACCGAGGCGTTAAATTGACAGCCGCGGGACGGGATTACGCCGAATTCTGCCTGAAACGCCATCAAGTTCTCGGACTCATGTTTTCACATTACGGTTTGTCGCCGGCCGAAGCCTGCGATGAAACCTCCCGAATTGAATCATTCGTCTCCAAAAAAACGATCGACCGAATGTGTTCATCGATGGGGCATCCGACAGTTTCATGTTGCGTGAAACCGGGTGAAACGCGTCAGATCAATCACGATTCATGTTTTCATGAAAACCGGACGAATATTATTCGAAAACTCTGATTCCGACCCTGATTCCGATTATCAATAAGATTGCGGCTGTTTTACTCTCTTCGCTCTTTAATTTGAGGAGTAGCTGTCGCATTTTCCGAGTTTGGCGGCATGCCAAAATTTTGAGAGTGATGTCAAAAATTTGAAACAATGTCAAAAATTTGAAACAATGTCAAAAATTTGAGAAAAGATCAAAGTTGACACTGTAACAAAATTCGGCTGACGTTTTAAACAATTTGCATACAATTAACATACAAATCAGATACAATTTGCATACAAATTACAAAGATATCTGACTGCCATACAACACATATCTTAGAAAAACGGCTTAACCCATTATCGAAAAATCTAAAGCGAGGTTTAATTATGAAATCCAGAAAAGCACTGTTTATCACCGCTCTGTCGGTATTATTAGTTCTGATTGCGGCCGTCTCTTTCTCCGGCTGCTTGGGGTCTAACAACAACGATGAATGCTGTGACGACCACGACCACGACCACGGCCACGGCCACGACAACGAATATGACGAGGAAGGCTGTGACGAATGCGACGAACACGACCATGAAGACCATGACTGTGACGAATGCGATGAACATGAACATGACGATGATTGTGACGAATGCGACGACGATGGCAACACCCCTATTTATGTCAGCGACTGCTGTTAAACATAAACAATAATCTGAATTCGCGGGATTCGATTCCGTTCGATTCGCATTCGATTCCGTTCGATTTGCATTCAATTCGCATTCGATCCCGCATTTGAAACACTCGGCCGAAACTTCAAATTTATTTGAACATCGGCCGAATTCATTCAAAAACATCTCAAAAAAACTTAAGAGGTTTGAATTATGAAATCCAAAAAAATACTGTTTATTGCCGCTGCGATGGTATTTTTAGTTCTGATTGCGGCCGTTTCTTTTTCCGGCTGCTTGGGCGGCCAAAACCAAAATCGCGGCCACGTCCACGGTCCCGATTGCAACCACGGGGACCCCAATGCCGCATACGATGCGTTGGACAATGAATCCGTTCATCAAATTTTAAACGGCAGCAAGATTTTGGTTGCCGTCAGCGTCATTCCGCAAGCCGAATTCGTTGAAAAGGTCGGCGGCGACAGAGTGATTGCCATTTCTATGATTCCGCCGGGCGCCGGCCACAATTATGACCCTTCCCCGCGCCAGCTGGAAGATTTATCCAAGGCGAGCCTGTACATCAAACTTGACGCGGGCGAACCGTTTGAAAATAATTACATGAATACCTTTACGCAACTGAATCGAAACATGACGGTTGTCAGCGCGTCTAAAGGCATAACGCTTATCCGGTCCGGCAACGCGACCGACCCTCACATTTGGACATCCCCAAAATGCGCGATGGTCATGGTTGAGAACACATACGAAGGATTGGCCCAAATTGACCCGGCCAACGCGACTTACTACCGCGACAACGCCGACGCCTATCTGGAAGAATTGAGGGAACTGGACAACGATTTAACGGAAATGCTTTCCACCCTTCCCACACGGTATTTCATGGTTTACCACCCCGCATGGGGCTACCTCTCCCGCGACTATAATCTGACGCAGATCGCGATTGAAGTCGACGGCAAAGAACCGTCCCCGAGAGCCATCGTGCAGTACATTGACCTTGCCAAAAAGAATAACATTACCGTTATCTTTGTTCAGGAGCAAGTCAGCGTCTCCGGCGCCCGGGCGGTTGCGGAAGGTATCGGCGGCGACGTTTACGTCATCGACCCGCTGGCAAAAAATTACGTTGAAAATACAAGACACGTCGGCGTTGTTTTATCCGAAAAAATGTCTTAACTGTAAAATGGCTTAACTGTAAAATGTCTTAACCCCGTGTCTTAACCCCATGTCTTAACCCCAAAATGTCTAAACTCCAATCAAGGCGATTAATCATGCAAACCGGAAAATCGAATTGTGACGCCTGTGAAAAATCACCCGTCTTGGACGTCAAGAACCTTTGGGTCCGCTACGGCGCGCATACGGTGTTGGAAGACATCTCTCTTCGGATTGACGGGCCGGGGGAAATTCTCGGGATCATCGGGCCCAACGGCGGCGGAAAAACGACTTTGCTGAAAGCCATCCTCGGTTTGATTCCGGTTTCAAAAGGGGAGATTTCTATTTTCGGATTGCCGCCTGAAAAAGCGCGGCAGTACATCGGTTATGTGCCGCAGTACAGCAAATATGATTATGACTTTCCGATCAGCGCGATGGAGGTTGTGCTGACGGGCCGCCTCAAACGCGCCGGACTTCTGCGCCGCTATTCTAAGGAAGATAAAGAGGCGGCGGCTCGCGCGCTTGAAATCGTCGGCATGTCTGATTACAAAGATAAACAAATCGGCGAAATCTCAGGCGGGCAGCGCCAACGCGTTTTCATTGCCCGCGCTCTCTCAAACAACCCTAAATTCTTACTTATGGACGAGCCCAACACGGGTCTTGACACTTTCATGCAAGACGGGCTGTACCGTATTTTGGCGGAACTCAAAAAGGAAATGGCAATTATCGTCATCAGCCACGATGTCGGGGCCGTTTCGGCTCACATGGACAAAATTGCCTGTATGAACCGCCGCCTCTTTTTCCATGACACCAAACAAATGTCACGCGAAGATTTCGTTACCTCATACGGCTGTTCCGTCGATTTGGTCGCGCACGGCGTACCGCACCGCGTTTTTGACCCGCACGCTTACGCGCACGGCGCGCACGGGAGCGATTGCGGTTGTGTGACAGCGCCAACCGTTTGTGATTTGAAGTCCGCGCCCTCTGAAACCAAGTGTTCGCCGCCGGCGGATTCGACAGACTTGGCGAATTTGGCAGACTCGGCAGACAACACAGAGGAGGCGAAATAATGTCGGAAATGTTTGAGGTCCTTCAATACGTATTTATCCAGCGCGCCATTCTCGCAACGATTTTAACGTCCGTTGCTTGCGGCGTTATCGGCGTTTACGTGGTCACGAAAAGAATCGTTTTCATTGCCGGCGGTATTTCACACGCCTGTTTCGGCGGTATCGGCCTCAGTTTTTTCCTTGGCCTCAATCCGCTTGTCGGCTTGCTGCCATTCAGTATTTTCTCTGCCGCCGCGCTCGGATTTTTAAGCAGGAAAACGAAGGTGTCCGAAGATTCCGCGATTGGTATCCTTTGGTCTCTCGGCGTTGCCGTCGGTGTTATTCTGATTTATCTCACACCGGGATACGCGCCCGATTTGATGACTTATCTTTTCGGTAACATTTTGACCGTTCCCGCTTCTGATATTTGGCTGATGATTGCTATTGACATCATTATTCTCATCGTTGTTGTCCTTTTCTATAAAGAGTTCTTGTCGATGTGTTTTGACGAAGAATATACGCGAGTGGTCGGCGTTTCATCCGATAAAATTTACCTGCTTCTTCTCTGTTTGTTGGCGCTGGCGACGGTTGCCATGATCAAGGTCGTCGGTATCATTTTGATTATCGCCATGCTTTCCATTCCGGCGTCCATCAGCCGCAAGTTCTCGCACAACATGAGGACAATGATGGTTTATTCAAGTATTATCGGCGCCGTTTTGAGCTTGGCGGGACTGGCTTTGTCTTATCGGTTCGACCTGCCTTCGGGAGCGACGATTATTTTGGTGATGAGCGTCGTTTATCTGTTCGTTGTCGGCGTCAGCGAACTTCAGAAAAGGATTCAGAGAAGGAATATCAAAGCCGATTTTGAATAATTGAAAAACAAAAATCTGAAGAATAGATAATCACATTTTTTTATTCATCAGATACTTTTATATCTTTTCTCTCTTTGGTATCAGGGCGTTTGTGAAGGGGTATCTTATTTTTTATCAGTTTTTTATCAATTTTTTATCAGCTTTTTATCAGTTTATCAAATTGGATGCTGTGTGTTATGGAACAAAACAGAATAGAAGAGCCGGATGGAAGAGCGGAGCCGGATGGAATAGCGGAGCCGGACAGAACAGAAGAAACGAATGGAAGGGGAGAGCCGGACAAAACAGAAAAGCCCGAACAACTCCATACTTCGGCGGATGGCACGAAATATGCTTCAAAAGTTGTCGAGCCGAAAATTTCCAAATATTTGCGTTATTTCGTTATCCTCGTTCTTTTCGGCAGTATCGCTTTAATCGGCCTTCAGGTCATTATCGGTTTGGAAGAAGGCGTTACACTTGACAATATTCTCCAGGAGAACGCCTATTTCTTTTTCTTCACAATCACAACTCTCGTTTACATGGCATTCCCGGGAATCATTCAGAAAAAGATGGGGTTTGTCGTTGACTCGCGGCTGATTGTTGTTATCACGCTGTTCATTTTCGCCGGTACTTTCCTCGGTCAGGCTTTTAGTTTTTTTGAACGCTTTTATTGGTGGGACGTCATGCTTCACACCATTTCGGGCATCATTTTAGGCTTGATCGCTTTTGCGCTGACATCCGCGCTGAATGATTCGTCAAAAGCGAATTTGACTTTGAATCCGTTCTATGTGGCTCTTTTCTCGTTCACATTCGCGGTTGCGGCAGGCGCTCTTTGGGAAATTGGCGAATATACGATGGATTGGCTTCTCGGAACGAATATGCAATGCTGGAAAGATGACCCTGCTATGTATTTAACAGGAAACCCCGACTATCAAAGCGCGGAAATCATTGATACAATGCAAGACCTGATGGTAAGTACCATCGGCGCTTTTGTCGTTTCCGTCACCGGTTATTACTACCTGGCCCGCGGCAAGCCTTTTATGGAAACAAAGAAAATCATAAAACCGCCAAAATCCGAGAAAAAGGGCAAAACCAAATAAAACAGCCGGAAAATGAATCCGAGTAATTGAAGACAGGTAAATACAATCCCAAAATACAATCCCAAAATACAATCCCAAATAAATACAATCCCAAAATACAACCGAAGGTTTTTATCCTTCGGTTGACATTTTTATTTTCATATCACTGAAAATTTATGCAAAACCAAACAAGACCGATATCGGTTTGATTCGCTATGGCTTATATTGAACTCACTGTTATTTTTATTCTGATTTTAATCAGCGGCCTCCTTTCTTTATCGAAGACGGCCGTTTTGTTTTCCCGCCGGTCCCGCCTGAAAAGCGCGGCGAAAAACGGAGCAGGCGCTCAAAAAGCGTTAGAGCTTGCCGATGACCCTGCCCGATTTTTATCCGCCGTTCAGATCGGAATGACCGTTATTTGTATTCTTCTCGGCATCTGCGCCGGCATTATCCTCTCCGGTGATTTGTCTTTGTTCCTCGCCGGATTTGAGATTCTTTCACCGTACACGCTTTTGATCACCGCTTTAATTGTCGTCGTCGTCATCGCGTATTTCTTAATTGTTTTCGGCGAATTGATTCCTCAAAAGATTGCATATTCCCGCCCCGAAGGAATCGCGGGCATTATTTCCCGCCCGATGAACTGGTTTTCCAAAATGCTTTCTCCCGCGGCATGGCTCGTGGACGGTTCCGCGAATTTGATCGCCCGAATTTTCGGCATGAAAGAATATGAGCCGGAAACGACTGAAGAAGACGTGAAAGCTATTGTTCAGGAAGGGTTGGAAGGCGGTTCGATTGACGAAACCGAGCAGGATTTGGTGGAGCGCATTTTCAGTTTGGACGACCGTAAAATCAGCTCATTGTTTACGCACAAAAACGATGTTGTCACAATAGACGTTTCCGCGTCGCTGCCTGAGCTTCTTCAACTCATCAAAGAAAATCCGTATTCGGTCTACCCTGTCGTTGATAAAGAAATCGATAACATTCTCGGCGTTCTTCAAATCAAAAACATTGTCAGCGCAATCAACAGTCAGGATTTTAATATGGCCGATGTGATTCAGCCGGCTTACTTCCTGCCTGAGAATATGACGATTCTGTCCGCTTTGGAAAAATTCAGAACCGTTGAAACACATCACGCGCTGATTACCGATGAATTCGGCAGTATTCAGGGCATGGTGACGCTCAGCGACATTTTTGAAGCGCTGGTCGGCGACATGTTCCCGCGCCTCTCTTACGAAGACGCGTATGAAATTGTCAAGCGCAATGATAATTCCTGGCTGGTGGACGGCCAATATCCCTTTTATGACTTTTTGAAATATTACGACCTTCAGGACTATTACAACGAATACCCTTACAACACGCTCAGCGGCTTGATTATGGATAAGCTCGAGAAAATACCGCATGCCGGCGACAAATTCGATTGGCTTCACTTTGAAATTGAAGTTCTTGACATGGACGCGGCGCGTATTGACAAAGTCATGCTGACGGAGAAAAGTCCCTCGGAACCGGCTGAATAAAGCCGCCGGTTTCTCTTCGGCCGTTGCTGTGATACAATGATTTCCGATCCCAAAATGGTTATTCTTCCGTTTTTTGAACTGCCTGTCCGTTATCGGATGCAGTCTGAAGACCGCCGTTTTGAAAATTCGGAACTCGGGGAAGCCCGCCTTCTTTTAGAAAAGGCCGTCGCGGCGTATAATGAAAAACAAACGGAAGATTTTGTGACGTTTATGACGGAGAATCCCGCATCGGACTGGGCTCAAACGGACTTGTATATCGAACTTGACCGCTATTACCGCCAATACATTCCTTTTATGAATGAAAGGGGGAATCGCTGCGTTTGGATGAATCTTTTTTGCCGCCCGATTGGAGACTGGAAAGCGCACCGCGTTCAAGCCGAAGGCGGCGGGGTTTGTTTTTTCTCTATCGGCTTGAATTTGGATACCGGAAAACGGTTTGATTTTATTGTCAATGATAAAAAATGACAAAAAGTGAAATACCTCGCGGCAATGAATAAAACCTGCGCGAACGGGTATTTTTCGGAAAACCGCTCAAAAATTATTTATCTTAATTTTGATTAGAGGTAGATAATGAATGCTCATTTCTGTAAACCGTAAAAAAATGAGAGATGCAAATTGATTTTAATTAATTTCTTTGCAGGCGGTGAAATGCGGCATTCATTTGTATGATTATAAATATGAATTAAAATCAGCTTTATATGACATGATTGAAATGTCACATGATATGACAGGAGGAAAAAATTATGCCAGCAGTAATTGACAGAGATGAATGTACCGGTTGCGGACTTTGTGTTGACGATTGTCCCTCGGAAGCAATAACCCTTGACGCGGACGGTATTGCCGTCGTGGACGCGGACGAATGTACCGAATGCGGCGCCTGCGCCGATGTTTGCCCCGCCGTTGCCATTACCTTAAAATAACTCGAAATTGACTGCAGGCGTTCGCCTGTAGCTTTTCTATTTTGTTGTTTGTTGTAAAACGGCAGCCCGTTTACATGATTATAAAATATTGTTAACGGCTCTTTGGCTTCAATCGTATGTTTAAGTGAAACTTATGTTTGATGAAGCATCTTTTCTTTGAAGCCGAAAAAGAGACGTCTGTTTTTGATAAAAAAAGTAAAAGAAAGAGTGAAAGACCAAAGGCAGCTGACCGCAATTTTTAATATTGCGGCTTTTGCCTTCGGTCATAATTTTCGCATGTCACAATTTTTCGCATGTCACAATTTTACCGTGTCACAATTTTACCGTGTCACGTTTTTACCCGTGTCACAAGTTACCCGTGTCACAATTTAACCTGTGTCACAATTTAACCCGTGTCACAATTTCCTCGCGCCGCGTTTTTACGCGCGTCACGACTTCATTTGCATTTGTAACCGAGTTTCATCGCTTTTTCGATGGAAGCGGAAGCGTCATCGATTTCGGCTTTGGTGAATTTGAGTTCTTCTTTTGCCGTCTTGATTTTCAAGCCGCCGCCTTTGACCGTTTGACCGATGACAACGCAGGGGATGTCTTTCATGATGTCGGCGATTTTGTCGGTGGATTTCACAGTCAGAATGGCTCTTGCGGGTGACTCTGAGAACAGGAGGTCATCCGCGCGTTCAATGCCCAAAGCTGTTAAGTCTGCCTCCGCGCCGATGTCCGTCAACATGGACGCCAATGCTTTGGCGATGCCGCCTCTTGAAATATCGTGGGCGGTTGTGACGGCGCCCGACGCGCAAGCCTCGGCGACGGCCGCCACGATTTTGTCATAGTTTACGGGGACGGCGGGGACGGCGCCGGCGTCTTCCATTCCTGAGACGCGGTAGTACTCGCTGCCGCCGAGTTCGGCTTTGGTCGTGCCGATTAATAGAATTGTTTCGCCTTCCGCTTTGAAGAAGGAAGACGGGATCGTGTGTTCAAAGCTGACGATGCCGAGTGTGCCGATTGCGGGCGTCGGAAGGATGGCCGTGTCGAATTCGGCGCTTTCGTTGTAAAGCGAAACGTTGCCGCCGACGACGGGAATATTGAGTTTTTTGGCGGCATCTGACAAACCGAGAACGCACTGTTTCAAGAACCAGTATTGTTCAGGCTTGTTCGGATTGCCGAAGTTGAGGTTATCGACAAGACAAAGACCAAGCGCGCCTTTCACGGCGATGTTCATCGAATTTTCAAGAACGGTCATGACGGCGCCTGTGTAAGGATCGAGGCGGCAGACGGCAGGTTCGCAGCCGCAGGTCATCGCAACGCCTTTTTCATCGGTCACTTTGATAATGCCCGCATCACCGCCGCTTTCACCGCCGCTTTCGCCGCCGTTTTTGCCGCCGCTTTCGCCGCTTTCACCGTAAACGATCGGAAGCGTTGTTTTGGCGTATTTTTCCCAAACGGTTTTGCGAGAGGCTAAATTGTAGGAGGAAAGCATCTTTAAAACGCAGGCTTTCATGTCGGCGGGAAGGGCGGGCTTCTTGGACAGGAGGTCTGCGCTTCTCTCTTTTGGCGCTTTGGAAGGCAGTTCCACTCTCGGAACGCCTTTGACGATGAACTCAATCGGAAGCTCTGCTTCTGTTTTTCCTTTGTGCGTCACGCGATATATCGGTTCTTCGGTTAAGTAACCGACATCGGTTGCCAAAACGTCGTGCTTTTTCATGATTTCCATAACGGCTGCCATGTTTTGGGGCGTCACTTCCGCGAGCATACGCTCTTGCGTTTCGGAAAGCATGATTTCGTAAATCGTTAAATTGTCAAAGAAAAGCGGGATGTCATCTGCGATAACGGTGAACCCGAAACCGCCTTTTTCTGCCATTTCAACGGTGGCGCCGGTCAGGCCGGACGCGCCGAGGTCGCGGCAGCTTTCAACAAGCTTTTTCTCGATGATTTCGATGGTGGCGTCAATGACGCGTTTTTCGAGCTCTGCGTCGCCCGCCGGGATGGAATCGCGCGCAGGCGTTCCTTCTTCAGACATGTCCGCTGACGCGAACGCGGCGCCCCCGAGGCCGTCTCTTCCGGTTTTGGAACCGAAAAGGACGAAACGGTTGCCGGCGGCTTTGGAAATGGAAGTCATCACGTTTTCTTTCAGACCGAGGCCGACGCAGACAACGTTAACAAGCGGATTGCCGTTGTATCTTTCATCAAAATAAGATTCCCCGCGGATGCCGGCGACTTTAATCACTTCGGCATAGTCGGCCGAGCCTTGAAGGATGTTGTCAAAAATCCATCTATTTTTCTCGGAATCAAGCGTCCCGAGATAAAAAGGCGCAAGAACCGCAACGGGCGGCGTGCCCATTGAAATGATGTCGCGGACAATGCCGCCGACGCCGGTGGCAGCACCGCTGTAAGGGTCAATATAAGAGGGGTGGTTGTGGCTTTCCATGGCAACGGAAAGGACGTACCGGTCATCAAACTTAACGACGGCCGCGTCATCGCCCGGGCCGATGATAACATTTTCACCATCAGTTTTAAAGTTCTTCAAAAGCACGTAGCTTGAGCGGTAGGAGCAGTGTTCGCTCCAAAGATTTAAGAAAATGCCTTGTTCCAGCGTGTTCGGTTGGCGTCCTATTTTTTCAACAACAAGCTTGAGATCGTCTGCGGGTAACATGTATTGAGCCTCTTTCTGTGTTCGTGTTAATAAGAATTTAAAAAAATAATACTGATTATTTGAAAATCCCAATAATTTAAAAGCCTTCCCGTAGGCCGAAAAAACGCCTCTATTTGTCATAATTTATATTGACAATAACAGGTGTAAAGAAGGCAGGGGCAAGGAAGGCAAGGCAAAGAAGGCAAGGCAAAGAAGGCAAGGCAAAGAAGGCAAGGCAAAGAAGGCAAGGCAAAGAAGGCAAGGCAAAGAAGGCAAGGCAAAGAAGGCAAGGCAAAGAAGGCAAAAGAGGAATAAGGCAGAGGAGGAATAAGGCAGAGGAGGAATAAGGCAGAGGAGGAATAAGGCAGAGGAAAGAAAACAAGGAAAAAGAAGGATGAGAGGAAGAGACAAAGCACGATGTAAACAAACAAAAATCATATAACCACCTCCATTTTCGGAGTTGGGCGATGCGAAGCAGCGCACAAATCCGAAAATGGAGATTTCTGCCAAAAAATAACGAGAAATGAACAAACATTTTTTTTGAAAAAAGCAAGATGAAAAGTGACAAAACTAAATGAAAGGGAAATAAAGAAAAAGGCAGAGGCAAAGAAGGCAGATTAAAGAAGGCAGAGGCAAAGAAGGCAGATTCAAATAATGTAAATTAAGGCATTCATGGCAGGAAAGGACTTTAGGTATATATTGCAGGAAGGAAGATTATATATCAAACTATTCAAACGATATCAAACCCTGAAAACCTTTAGAAATACCCTCTATTTTCATCATGGTCCTAATGACCCAAATCTAAGACCCAAATGGCCTTAATGACACAAATGACCTTAATGACCCAAATGACCTTAATGACCCAAATAACCCGAGGATAACTATGTCTCATCTTCCGATTACCGACAATCATATGCATATTGATTTTATCCGCGGCCGCGGTTTGGATGCTGTCATGGATTTTAAAAACGCCGGCGGCACGCATATTTTTCTGGTGACTCTGCCGAGCCGTCATCTGGGCGTCTCCGTGAAGAAGTCAGAGGATTACGATTTCGTTTTTACCCAAACCATGAGCATCGCCGAAAAAATGACGGCGGCGGGCGTCAAAACGTTTCCGATTTTGGGGATTCATCCGGTCGATATTTTGTATTTGGCAGAAGAGAACGGAATCGAAAAAGCCGTTGAAATCATGTGCGGCGGATTTGATTTGGCGTCATCGTATGTTCAAAAAGGAGAGGCTGTTGCCTTGAAATCCGGCCGCCCTCATTTTCCCGTTCCCGATGATATCCTGAGCGCTTCCAATGACGTGATGAGTTATGTTTTCAGCCTCGCCAAGGATTTGAAATGCGCCGTTCAGCTTCATATTGAAGACATGACATCGGAAAGCCTGAAAAACATCTCGGAAATCGCCAAAAAGGCAGGAATTCCCGCGGAAAAAGTTGTGAACCACCACGCAACACCGCTCGTCGCCGAGGCTGAGTCCTACGGCATTTGGCCGAGCGTTCCCGCCGCCAAAGACAATATTGAAATCGCTTTGAAACAGGGAACTCGCTTTTTAATGGAAACCGATTATGTTGACGACCCTGACAGACCCGGATTTGTTCTCGGCCCCAAAACCGTTCCCAAAAAGACAAAAAAGCTGATTGAAATTCACGGCGAAGAACCGTTTTGGAAGATTCATCAGGAAAATCCGAGCCGGATTTACGATGTTGAGATTGAAGTTTGAGGTTTTCATATTCGACTCAAACTCGGCTCAAACTCAGCTCAAACTCAACTCAAACTCAACTCAAACTCAGCTCAAACTCAACTCAAACTCAGCTCAAACGAAACAACTGTTTGAAAACTTTCAGCTGACAGTGAAAAAAAACAAAAAAGACAGAAAACCGCTTAGAAAAGCGATTTCCGGTAAAACCGATTTCGCAATCGAAATTGATAATCGAAATTGATAATCGAAATTGATAATCAAAATGAATAATCGGATTCTTGTTTGAATCCGAAAAACAGAATTATTTTGCGAGTGCCTTGGGGGATCTCTTCAAATATCTTCTTTTGTGTCCGGTAGATGTAAATCTCTGTGCCGGTCCGGGGTGCGCTTTTGTGCTTAAGCCGTTTTCGACTTTTTTAGCGTTGCCTTTTCTTCCCTTAACTTTAACCCAAATGATGCTGCCTGTCTTGCCCATAATCATGCCTCCTGTTCATTTTATGATAACTTGGTTTTGAATTCTTGCTTGAATGATTGCTTGAATGATTGCTTGAATGATTGCTTGAAGATTTACCAAGTTATGTCATATGTATCTGTTTTAAATGTATTTTACAAACGTTTCCGAATTCGGATAGGCCGCCGCATATCCGATATGAATGTGATGAAAGTGAAAATAAAGATTGAATAAAGTTTTTAAGAATAAAATTTATCAGAATCTTTAAGGTTTGACTATAACACCATTTCAGAAATATAAACCTTGCGTTTTCATTCGTCAACATCCCGTTTTTCATTTGAGTCTGCCGCCGCAACCCTGCATTATATTTACCCTGCATTAAATTTAAACCGTAATAAACGTTTTTAAAATGATGACAATGATGAAAAAGGCGGAATCAGATTGGAATTATTTCGATGAGGACGGAAAAGCGCTTGCCGCTTATCCGAAGGGGCGGTTTACCGGCAGAATAAAAGATGTCGGATTTGAATGCGACCTTTGCGGCAAATGCTGTACGCGCGCGTTTAACGGCCACCCGTATCTCTTAGAAGAGGACGCCTCCGGCATTATCGGCATCGACGAAACCGCTGTTGTGCCTTTCCCCTATTTTGATTATTGCGACCAAGAAGGCCGTTTTTATACGTCGGGGTACAGTCTGAAAACAAAGGGAGATGATGCCGGAAGCTGTTGTTTCTTAGAAGGCGGGCGCTGCCGTATCTATGACAAACGGCCGCAGATATGCAGGATTTATCCTTACATGATCCACTATGAAGCCGATGAAGACGGGCAGTATGACTGGCGCGAAATCAGCGGCTTAAACGAACACGGTCTCTACGGCGCCAAAATTAATGATAAAGAGGCGGGCGAAATATTTGAGGATGTCAAAAAGTATGAAGCCGGCTACCTTTTACAGGAAAAAGTATTTTTAAAAGCCTTGTCGGCGCATTTTGAAAAGAATAAACTGAAACACATTCCGAAAATCTTTGACACGCGAATTCGCGATTTTGAAAAAGGGGAAGAAGTAACCGTTTTTGTTTATCACGGCGGCGTCTTTAAAGAACATAAAACGCGAAAAGAATAAAGCGAGAAGAGAAGACAGCGAGAAGAGAAGACAGCGAGAAGAGAAGACAGCGAGAAGAGAAGACAGCGAGAAGAGAAGACAGCGAAAGAAAGGCGATGGAAGTGAACCGATTAGTAATACCAACCGGTTGAAAATGAAAGCACACAATGGCAAAAGACGCGACACAGATTTGCGGCTCTTTATTCAGCCTGCTCAACCGATTCAACTTGTTCATCCGATTCAGCTTGTTCAACCGGTTCAACCGATTCTTTCATCGGCTTATCGTAATAAGGACAGCGGCTCATTTTGCCGCAGACGAAACAGGTTGTCAGCGCCGCGCCGCCCTTCAAACGGATTCGGCAGTTATTGCCGGGAACCAGATAATGATAACAGTGTTTGCAAATCCTTCTTTTTTGTTCGCGCGTCAAACGGACGCGGTAATGCATGCCGATGAGGCGGGCCAGCGTCACATAACGGTGTGTTCTGTCGGGATGTTCGTTGAAATTTTGTTCCGCCAGCTCAAAAAGAAGAAGAATGCGTTCTTCGGCAATTTTTTTGGATAAATCCTTATTCTTTTGCCTGCGGCGGTTTTTAGACATAACTTCCGATCCTGTCAGATTTGTTTTGATTGTTGGTTGCTTGGTTGTTTGATTGTTGGTTGTTTGATTGTTGGTTGTTTGATTGTTGGTTGCTTGATTGTTTTTTACAAACTTTTATTAAAAGAATCAATAGCAATCCCTGTATTTTTCAACAATGCCGCCGCCAACTCCTGTGACGGCCACGCGCCGAGACCGCAGTCCGGCCCCGCGTATTTGATTCGGTCGCCGAAAACAGTATACAAGGTTCTGAGTCTTTTTTCAATCAATGCAGGCGTTTCCATTTCCGTGACGACCTCTTGAAAGAGTTCGGGTTTGGCCCAAACGTTGCCGCCGTATTTTTCATTCAGCGTGCCGGCCAAATTGAAGATGTCCGTTCGGGAAATGCCGGCGCGGACGAAGGTGTCGTGTTGTTCCAAAACGCGGCGGTCAATCATATCCGCGTAGGAGGGGGTGGCGGCGGATTCCATGCCGATGACGTTGATTGTTTCCGCTCGGCAGGCCAAGTCGTAATAAAGCGGCGAATGGATGTGAATTTGGACGTCGGCGCCGCTTTTTGAGGCAGCGCTGCCGGCAATTGTCAAGGCGTCGATGATGTCATCCGCGGGCAGCGAGAGGAGCGGGTTGATGCCGATACTGGGCTCATCCACGGAAACCGTGGCGATTGTGTAATATTTTGCGTCTTTGATTGCTTTGTGAACAAAAAGGTTGACGTCTTTTGCAAATAAACGATAGATGTCGGCGTAAGAGGCGCCGCCGAATTCTTTTAAAAAGAGTTCCGTGGGGCCGGTGACGCACATGCGGACGCGCGGTTTTTCGCCGGTTTCTTCATAAAGCCGTTTGCAGCAGAGTTCTACGGCTTGCATTTCAACCGTTCCCGCGCACTCTTCCTTTAGATCAAACGGTTCATTGCAGCAAGCGTCGTCCTTCATCGGCCGTAAAAACTGTTCATTCATATCCCGGATTTGAGGATAAGTCGGGATGTGAACGCCCGCTGCCGCTTTCATTTCAAAAATGCCGTTTAACACGGGAAAAAGAGTCTCATCGTCACCGCGGCCAAACGCCGCGTCGCTGAGAGCCGCCTTGGAAATACCGGGAGGAAGCGGGAAACTTCCGATATCGTCAAAAAGAATTTCAGTCATGTGTCATCAATCGGAAATGAGGGGATAAACATCTTTTTTAAGATTTTCAAACGAATATCTTGAATATATCGAATATCACGAATATATCGGATATCACGAATATATCATACACGAATACAGCATATCACGAATACATCATACACGAATACAGCATATCACGAATACATCATACACGAATACAGCATATCACGAATACATCATATCACGAATACATCATATCACAATATATCGAATATCTCAAAATTGATGTTCTCGATTTTTAAATTTACACACCGCACGAAAGAGATAAAATGGCTTCTGCCAAGTCGCCGTTATTTTCTTCCAACGCTTTTCTGGCTTTTTCTTCGGTGGCGCCGGTCTGTTCGCAAACCAACCGGACATCTTCGTCGGGAATAACGGTTTGTTTGGGCGCTTTTCTGACATCGCCGTTGATTTGATACGTGTCAACACCTTGCGCGCGCATAATCGATATGGACGGATTGTCAATGATAAGGTCTCCGTCAGCCGTTTTAATAATAACCTGTTCGGCGTCGATGTCAACCATTTCAATGCCGAGCTGTTTCATCATGCCTTGCATTTTTTTCGGATTCATTCCGCCTCGTCCCATTCCCGGATACATGTTTCTCCTCCTGTTTCTGAAATATCGTGAAATCGATCTTGAATCATTCCATGATTTTTACTTAAATCGTACTGCAAAAAAGAATGTCATAAACAAATAAAAAAGATATGCATGAAAAAGTATGCATGAAAAAGATACAGTTGATTCATGCAGGTGCTGTTACTGTCTTAAAACAGCTGCCAACTTCTGTAACTGCTGCTACCAACTGCTGCCAACACTGCCAACTGTTGCCAACACTCCAACTGTTGCCAACACTCCAACACTGTCAGCTGCTGCCAATGGCTGCCAACGCTGTCAGCTGCTGCCAATGGTTGCCAACGCTGTCAGCTGCTGCCAATGGCTGCCAACACTGTCAGCTGCTGCCAATGGCTGCCAACACTGCCAACTGTTGCCAACATTGCCAACTGTTGCCAACACTGCCAACACTGCCAACCGCTGTAAAACGGTCGCCTTAATTTAATGGCAACCGGAGCATCCGCCGCCGCAGTGTTCGGCTGTCGGGTCTTCGACGATGAAGCCGGTTCCCATTTCGTTGTCAATGTAGTCGATAACCAAGTTTTCAACGGTTTTTTCGAGTTCGGCTTCATAGACGATACCGATGGCGCCGACTTTAACGGTTTTGTCTGCGTCTGTCGCCGCTTCTTCTAAGGCCAAGCCGTAAGACGGGCCGCTGCAGCCGAGGCCGGCGATGAATACGCGGAGAAGGTGGTCTTTTTTGTTTTGTTCTTCCAAAACTTCATTCAAAGCGGTCGCGGCCGCATCAGTAATTGAGATCATATTTTTTCCTCTGTTTTTTTAATTTTGATTTTTAATTTGATTTTTAATTTAACTTCTAATTTGATTTTTAATTATTGTCAATCATTTATCGAATTTTTCATTCAATGGAAAACTTTACCTGCCAATAAATATAAAACTTTTTACTCATTCGACCGATTGTTTGCGCCGTTGTCCGCCGGCGATTATACGATTTCGGCGCCGTTTTCCGCCGGCGATTATACGAATTCCGCGCCGTTGTCCGCCAACGTCAGCCGGCGATTATACGAATTCCGCGCCGTCGTCCGCCGGGTTTGAAAGCTGCCGGCCGTTGTAGGCATTAATCTCCAGACACGCTTTTTTTCCTTGGACTTCCCAAACGGACGCGAACACTTGCGTGACCTTTAAGTTGAAATCCTTGTCAAGCGGACGAAAAACCTTGTTTCGGTAAATGATGGATTGAGCGTCCGTGTCGTTGGATTTGATTTCCTGAGTGTGGGCGCGTTTTAATTTTTCCATGATAATCTTTTGCGCCTCTTCTTTTGTCATTTTCGGCTGCTTCATGATGTATTCGATGTCGGGGATTTCGGTTTGCGTGCCGATGTCGCCAAGTTCGATGTCATCTTCAAAGCCGTTGACGGCGTTGAGCAAGCCGTCGCCCGCCGCCGACATTTTGACATGGTCGTTTTCGATTTTCCGGTCGACATGAAGCGTGTATGAATATTTCCAATAGGGGACAAATTTCAATGAAATATCGCGGACATCTCCAAAAGCGGCTTTGCCGGCGGCTTCCGCGCGTTCGATGGGCATATTGATTTTAGACGCGTGAATGCCGAGCGTTTCTTTGTTTTCGGCGTGGAAACGTCCCGGGGCGGGCTGCGGGATGTCATGAGATTGAGGAAGCGGCGTCGGCGCTTCGATATATTCCGACCGTCTTTCGTTTTTGGTCTCGGCCGGGGCAAACGGTTCAGGCGCGACGAAAGGTTCAGCCGCAACGAAAGGTTCGGCAGCGACAAAAGGTTCGGCAGCGACAAAAGGTTTAGCCGCAACATACGGTTCAGCCGCAACAGCCGGCTTTTGTTCTTCGGGGGCTTCAAAAAGGTTACCGTAATCAAATATTTCGGCCGCCTGAGCGCGGGCGGGCGAGTTGAAAAACTCAGGTTCGCTTGAGGGATAAAATTCGGGCAAAACGCCGATGGCGGGGTTTTTAGAGTTTGCGAAAGCGCTCACGGGGTCAAAATTTTTTTTTTGTTCTAAAAGAGATTCCAAACAGTAATTTCCGACAACGCTTTCCAGCGTTTCGCGGCTCAGATTCGCGACCATGAAGGCGCCGACATAACGGGCCAGCGCGTCGCGGTCCCAAATGATGACGCCGGTGTCTTCAGCGTAGCGCCGAACGGTTTCTTCGCCGCCTTTGATTTTTTTGGTTGTGATGTAGAGACTGTTTTTGCCGTTGGCCTGCTGCGTAAATCGCTCCAGTGTATTCAAATTGCCCGCGATGTCGCATTTCACCCAAATTTCATAGTCCTGCCTTTTGCCGACAATGTCGCAGAAAGTTCCTTCGCTTGTTTCGTAACCGTAAGATTTGAACATTTCTAAAAGAAGTCTCATTATTTCCTGTTTCATATTCTTTCATCCCTATCTCAAAGTCATAAAAACAATAATTTTGAAAAATTCAAAGTAAAAGCATAATTGTAAAAAGCATAATTGTAAAAAACATATTGGTAAAAAGTATAATTTGTAAAAAGCATTATTGGTAAAAGTATAATTTGTAAAAGTAATCTGTAAAAAGTATAATCTGTAAACTCATTTGTATTATAAATATATTTCAGCCTCGTTCTATTCGGTATCCGCTATACCATTCCTCTCTGAACTCTTTTTAAACTCCCTAAATAACTCTCTAAAAACTCTCTTAACTCCTGTAAAACGCCTTTAACTCCTGTAAAACGCCTTTAACTCCTGTAAAACGCCCTTAACTCCTGTAAAACGCCCTTAACTCCTGTAAAACGCCCTTAACTCCTGTAAAACGCCCTTATTATCCAATTTAATGTTTTTCGATTGATATTTCTCCTTTAATATTTCCTCATTAAATCACAAACGAACAGATAATTTTATGAAAGTTAAAAACCAAAGCACTATAGTCAGCTTTCACTGGCGCATGTCAAAATGACTGAAAACATTTTCAAAATTGTCTTTATGATTTATGATTTATCTTTTCAAAATCTGTTTAAATCTGTTTAAATCTGTTTAAAAATCTGTTAAAATCTTCATCTTCCGCATCAGACAGACTCGCGGAGGGAAAGGAAGGAAATTGATATGAGTTTAAATGAAATAATGGATACCGCCATTCCGTATACGGGATTGCATGTTTCTAACATCGTATTCGCAATTGTCGCTGTGATTCTCGCGTTGATTGTTGCCCGTATTCTGATCTTTGTTTTCAAAAAGGCATTAAAACGCACCAAACTTCCTGATTTGGCCGTCCTCTTTTTGGTTCAATTGATCACGGCGCTTCTTTACGTTGCCGTCCTGTTGATTTTTGTTTCAATGCTGGGTGTCGCGGTCGGCCCCGCCATTTTGGGATTGTCGGCAGTGATTGGTTTGATATTGGGCTTTGGTATGCAAGACACGCTGACCAACTTTGCCGCGGGCGTTTGGCTCGCTGTTTTGGAGCCTTTCCATGAAAAAGATTACGTCACAGTCGCGGGTCAAACCGGACATGTCAAAGGCATCGGTTTGATGTCAACGGAATTGATAGCAACCGACAATGTCTACATCATGGTCCCGAATAAAATGGTTTGGAACGCCGCCATCATCAACATGACGCACCTGCCGACAAGGCGCTTTGACTTGACAATGACTTTCGACATCGCCGGAGATATTGACAACACAATCAAGACCGTCTTGGACAGCTTGAGAAAGATGCCGGTGATCCTTCAAACGCCTGAACCCAAGATTTATGTTTTGAACATCACGCCGGAAAAGGCTGATTTACAAATCCGCGCTTGGGTGAACACAGAGAATCACGACGGTATCGCGACAGTCATCAAAGAAGACCTGTTAAGAGAATTCACGGCTTAAGCCTGAACGGATTTATTAAAAACGTATTGATTGAAAACGGAATTATATAAATCCGCAATGGGTTGAGATATACAAAAATTGCTTCCGCGGTTTTCCGCCGGATGCAATTTTTCATCATTTTTTGTCGTTTTTTTTGTCGTTTTTTTATCATCTCTTTTTGTCGTTTTTGCTTCTCTTCATCTTGCTTTTTTTAAAAAAAATCATTTCAAAAAAAATTATTTCTCATTATATTTTTGGCAGCAATCTCCATTTTCGAATTTGTGCGCTGCTTCGCATCGCCCAACTTCGAAAATGGAGGTCGGTTTTAGGTTTTTTGTTTGTTTTTTCGTCTCGGTTTATTGTTTTTTGTTTGCTCTCATCTTATTTTTTGTTTGTTCTCATCTTATTTTTTGTTTTTATCTATTCGTTTTTATCAATTTTTGTATTCACCAATTTTGTTTTCATCTTGTTTTGTCTTTGCTGTTTAAGCCAAATAGTTTATATAGGTCCGTGTTTTTGTTCGAACTACTACTGTTTATTGTTTTGTATTGTTTGATTATTGTTGATAATTATTGGTGACGAACATGAAGATTGCAATTTTAGGAGGAACCGGAAATATCGGTAAGGGATTCGCGCTCCGCTGGGGGCAAATCCATGAAGTGATTATCGGTTCAAGAGACAAGGAACGCGCGGCGGAAGCGGCGGCGGAATACACGGCTTTTTTGAATGAGCGGTCCTTGCCGTCTGATATTAAGGGTGATGAGAACAAGGCGGCGGCGGAAGCGGCGGAAGTCGTTGTCATTGCGATTCGCTACGACCAGATCCAATCGATTATGGAACACATTAAGCCGGTTCTTTGCAAAGGACAGTTTGTTCTTTCCGTTGTCGTTCCGATGACCAAAGACCGCTGTTTCCTGAATGCTGTTGCGGATAACGTCAAAATCGATGTCGACCCCGAAGAGTACAATGCGGATTACTTCTGCTACGCAGTTCCGAAAGCCGGCAGCGCCGCCAAAGAAATTCAAGAACTTCTCCCGCCGGGCGTTGATTTGGTCGCGTCCTTTCACAACGTCTCTGCAAAGCGGTTGGAAGACTTTGATAAAGTCATGGACCTCGATATTGCCGTTTGCGGCAACAATAAGCAAACCAAAGACGCCGTGATGCAGCTTGTTCGCGACATACCCGGCCTGAATCCCGTTGATGTCGGGCCGCTGGAAGCAGCAGCCTTAACAGAGCCGATTACGCCTCTTCTTTTAAACGTTGCCAAAATGAACAAAGAATTGAGACACGCCGGCATTAAATTCCTTTAAAAAAATTAAACAAATGTCAGTATAGGGAAAGCGGAGAAGCGCTCCATATGATAGGGAGCGGCTCCGACATCCTCTTTTTTTTCAATTGAAATCATGATAAGAAGAGCGGATATGCCTTCTTTTGAGAGAAATTTCCTTTCCCCCTTGTTCATCAAAACCGCTTCAACGGCGAATTTTTAATATAAGAACCCACCAATATGAAAATACCATTTAGGCGGATGGAAAATAATGACAGTAAAAATATCAGTTCTTGTATCGGGCAACGGCACAAACCTTCAATCCGTTATCGACGCTATTGAAAACGGCGATATTGATAATGCCGAAATTGCCTGCGTTATCAGTGACAAAGAGGGCGCTTTTGCTTTGACCCGCGCCGAGAAACACGGCATTGAGGGGATTTACGCCAATCCGAAATTATGCGCCTCCCGTCAAGACTACGATAATATCTTAATCGGCATTTTAAAAGAAAAGGAAACCGACCTCGTTCTTTTGGCAGGTTATTTAAGAATCGTCAGCGACTCCTTGATTGAAGAATACAAAAACAGAATTATCAACATCCATCCGTCACTGCTGCCGTCATTCAAAGGACTGAACGCACAGAAGCAGGCGATTGATTACGGCGTCAAATATACAGGCTGTACCGTTCATTTTGTTGAACCTGATTTGGATGCCGGCCCGATCATCATGCAAAAAGTAATTCCCGTTTTCGACGGCGACACCGCCGAAACGCTGGCGAAACGTCTTTTGGTCGAAGAAAACAAAGCCTACCGCGAAGTTGTCAAATTATTCGTTGACGGAAAGCTTGAAGTGAACGGGCGCATCGTAAAAATTAAAGATTGATGAATGAAAAATAGCGGAAAAACGAATGAAAAAAAACGAAAGAACAAAACGAAAAAACAAAACGAATGAAAAAACACAAAGCTGAGACGAAAAAACAAACACAAAACATAAAACCGAACAGATACAAAACAAACAAAAAACATATAACCACCTCCATTTTCGGAGTTGGGCGATGCGAAGCAGCGCACAAATACGAAAATGGAGATTTCTGCAAAAAAATAAAGAGAAATAACAAACAGTATTATTTTTTGAAAAAAACAAGATAAAAACGAAAGAACAAAAACGAAAGAACAAAAACGAAAGAACAAAAACGAATGAAAACAAATAAAAAAACGAATGAAAACAAATAAAAAAACGAATCGAAGAACTCAGCCGATGATTTCCATCAATTCCCCGATGAAGTACCCCGGCGTTGCTTCAACGATTCTGACTTTGGCGAACATGCCGGGACTGAGTTCGGGCTCGTTTAAAACGACCGGCTTGTAATCCGCCGTTCTCGCCAAAACGCCGCTTTCCTTACCGTATTTTGAAATAAAAACGTCCTCGATTTTTCCAATCCTTTGTGTTTTCGTTTCCTGCTTAAGGGCATCCGTTATTTTTGTCAACTCTCTTGAGCGGACCGATAAAATACGGGAATCCAAATTGCGAAGCGAGAAAGCCGCTGTCCCCGGCCGAGGAGAGTATTTTGAAATATTCACCTTATCCGGTTTGTACTTTTGGACCCATGCCGCCGTTTTTTCAAAGTCTTCATCGGTTTCGCCGCAGAACCCGATAATGATATCCGTAAACAGTGTCAAATCAGGAAAACGGCCTTTAAAGGCGGCAATAATGTCATCGACATCTTTCATTTGATAATGCCGGTTCATGGTTTTTAAAACGTTTTCCGACGCGGATTGAATCGGCAGGTGCAAAAATTTGTAAATCTTCGGGTGGTCAAAAGCGCTGACGAGCTCCGGCAAAATCGGCAGGATGGAAAACGGATTCATCATCCCGACGCGTATTTTAAAGCTTCCAGGGATATCGGCGATACGCCTCAGCAATTCAGGCAAACGAAGCTCGCCGTCAGGCGAATCTTTTGAAAAATCCATGCCGTACTGGCTGTCATCCTGAGAGGTGAGCCAAATCTCAGAACAGCCTTCGGCGACAGCCGTTTTGATGTCTGAGAGGATGTCTTCGGGCGGGAAAGAGACCAAGTCGCCGCGCGCCAGCCGGACAATACAATAAGAGCAGCCGAAAGTGCAGCCGGTAGAAATCTGACAAATGTGAATGTTTTCATGGTACCTGACTTTTTGCAAGTTCAGGAAACCGTCCGGCGCGGTTGAAGAAACGCGAACGGGAACATAATTGTGATTTTTTTGATTATTTACCGCTTCATCCGCCGCGTTATTTTTGCCGTCTATCTTTTGAAGGAGGCCGCGTAAACCGTTAACGGACCGAACACCCAGAATATACGCTTCGGGATTGGCGTTTAAAATCAAGTCCAACTGAACCTCAGGCATGCAGCCCGCAACGATAACATCCTTTCCCTGTTCGCCGAAAACCCTGATTTTATGAAGGAGTTTTTGTTCCGTTGTGTACTTAACCGTACAGCTGTTGCAGATATAAACATCGGCATCAGCTTCGCTCGTCAACTCAAATCCCATAGAGCGGATGATGCCGAGCATTGTTTCGGCAGACGCCTGATTGGCGGAGCAGCCGAACGTTTCAAAATAAATCTTCATAAAAATGAGCCTGTGCCTTCATATAATAAGCCGAATTTTCGATGACTTCATATTTTCGATGACTTCATATTTTCGATGACTTCATATTTTCGATTAAAACGAAAACGGCTTTGTTTCTTTGTCTTTCACATACCGGCTTTGGACCACCCGAACAACGCCGGAGCTGCCGATTAAAATACCGGTCATACAGGCGTCGCTGTCGAGAAGTTTCGTGCCTTTCATGAACGGCGTGTCCGTCACGGCGGTTGCGGCAAAGATGACGTCCTTGCCCGGAACCAAGTCATCGGTTTCGCGGATTTTGTCGATTTCATTTTCCGGAATGCCCATTTTTTCAAGGCGCGGCAGCTGTTCAGCCAATTCCTTGGAAACAGCTTCGGGCGGTTTTTTGTTTGCAACGCTTGGGAGAACGAGGCGGCCGGTAATTCTTCCGCCGAGACCTTTGAGAGCGCTTGCCGTTAAAACCGCTTCGCCCGAACCGCCGGCGCCCATAACCATATCCGTGCCGGAATCATCAAAACAAGTCAAAACGCCGGGAAGCAAATCACCGTCGGGAATCAAACGAACGCGCGCGCCCGCGGCGCGGATGGCGGCAACCTTTTCTTTATGCCTGTCGCGGTCTAAAATGACGACAACCAAATCTTCGATTCCTTTACCGAGCGCTTTTGAAACAATTTCAAGGTTTTGAGAAACGGGCGCGTCGATATCGATTTTTTCACCGCCCGGATTTGTTTTTTCATACAAAACCACTTTCGGTCCGACAACGATTTTATCGAAATAAATATCGGGACCGTAAAAAATGCCTCCTTTTTCTGCCATTGACATAACGGCAATTGAACCGTTCATGTCTTCCGCCGCCAGATTTGTTCCTTCCAGCGGGTCGACGGCAATTTCCACTTCCGGCCCGTTTCCTGTCCCCACGGCTTCGCCGATGTAAAGCATCGGCGCTTCGTCGCGTTCGCCTTCACCGATTTTAACGGTTCCTTTGATATCAATGAAATTCAAAACGCGCCTCATCGCCTCAACGGCAACGTGGTCGGCGTATTTGCGATCCCCGCGGCCAACCTCGCCGGCGGCGGCGACAGCGGCGGCTTCCGTGATTTGAAGGAGGGATAGAGACAAGTTTTTTTCAATCGGGCCTGCGGCGGCCATCATTTCTTCAGCGGTTTTCGGATGGGACATAATAAATCACTTCATAAATCACTTCATAAATCACTTCAATCCAATTCTTAGAATGAATTTTAAAAGGATTGTTATTATTAAAAACTTTCAAAGGAAAAAGAAGAAATCAACGCCGAAAGATTAAAACGGCGAAAGAGGAAAAACGGAAAAAAACAGCTGAAAAAGGAAAACGGCAAAGAGGAAAACGGCAAAGAGGAAAACGGCAAAGAGGAAAGCGGCAAAGAGGAAAGCGGCAAAGAGGAAAGCAGCGAAAGAGAAAAGCAGTGAAAGAGAAAAGCAGTGAAAGAGAAAAGCAGTGAAAGAGAAAAACAGCGAAAAATGAAAGCGAATTAACGGACGATATCGACCAAAGCGACGCGTTCCATGACCAGATCTTCCAATTTATCGGCGCCGACACCGTTCAGCTCTTCGTCTGTGATGCCGAATTGTTTCATCAAAAAAGGCTTTTTTTCATCAAGGGAAAGCGGTGTGTCCTTTTTCAGCCCGAAAACGTCCGTAAACGCGTTTTGAGCCGATATCAGGTGTTCGCCCGGCGCGCCGAAGAAAACGAAAAGGCCGCGATTTTCACCCTGAATTAAGCCCATTGAAAAAGCTTTGTCGATTTGTTTCAAACCCGACGAAAAACGCATGGCTTCCAAACCGAGATCTTTGGCTTGATTCGTCCCTGCCGCAAACGCTTCGCGAGCGCGGTGAACGGCAAACGACAAATGATTGGCGCCGGCAATTTTCCGAGCGTCAAAACCTTGAATCTTAACGCCGCGCTCGGCCGAAAAATCATTTAACGATTTCAAAAAAGCGGGAAGGTCCGAAATGTCGAGGACGCCTGAAACAATGCTGACAGCCGAAGTGTTCATAAAACATCACAGAAACGAATTTCTATCGATTTGATTTATGCAAAAAAAACGAGAGAGAAAAGAGGGCTCACGTTAACGATTGTCGCAAGTGAATGAATAAAAACGAGTGCGGGAGATGGGATTCGAACCCACGAACTCCTACGAGACTAGGCCCTCAACCTAGCGCCTTTGACCGGCTGGGCAACCCCCGCATCTGATATACATTCAAAAACGAACAACCCACAAATACGATTTATCTTATATAAATGTGTTGTTACGGCGGTTTTTGATGTATTTTTTCAATAATAAGATAAATTGAAGAAAATAAATTGAGAAAATAAATTAAGAAAATAAATTAAGAAAATAAATTGAAGGAAATAAGCCGTCGCTTAAAGGTCCTTCAAAATATTTGAAAATTCCAGCGCGCGTCCTTTGATGATATCGGCCGACTTTAAAACCAATTCTTTTGAGGAATAGGAACCGTCGGATTCAACGGAGAAAACGAAGCTGTGAGAATTGTGAGTCACTTTCAAAGCCGGGTTGTTCAGTTCAAAGATGTGTCTGACATGTCCGCATTGCGTACATTTCAATTCGTCTTTTTCAGTGATGTTTTCAACGGCGTTCGCCATCAAAACGGCTTCTTGCGGGACTTCCATTGTTGTGTTTGCGCACTTTGGACAGGCTTCGGCCGTCACGGACGGAATGTGTTTGTAACCGCAAGCGACGCCGGCTTGCCAGCGGACATGGTCGCGGCCGTAACCGACGTGCGCGATGGCTTCAAGCATGACGCGCTGACCGTCTTTAAGCTCAACGAGCGGGATTTTTTCATCAGCCGGCAGGACTTTCGGGTCAGCGGAAATGAAGTCGCCGGAATAAACCATCTTGGGACCCTCAACGTCAAGACGAAGAGAGACTTCACAGTGGGGGCAGCCGTTGCCGGCGCAGTTGCAATCAGCCTGAGGAATGTAATCGCTGTCCATGGTTAAAGGAACAAGCGCGAGGCGAAGGCCGAGCTGCTCGTCGTAAAGAACGGACGTATTGTCATTCAAATTCACATATTCAATTGCAAGCGTCGGAACATCCGCAATCATAGCGCGCCGAATGCCGTTTGCGAACGCAGGATTCGTTCCCGTCAGAACAAACTTGGCAGAGTTTTTGGATAACTCAATAATATCAATATCCATCTTATTCACATCCAAAAATAAAAAAAATAATCGAAAAGAATGATCAAAAAATGATCAAAAAATGATCAAAAAATGATCAAAAAAATAATCGAAATAATAATCGAAATAATAATCGAAAAAAATAATCGAAAACGGAAGCAAATCCGGTTCCGATTATAATTCAGATTTTGTTTTGATTATTAATGCGGTGTGTTCAGACCTTAAATGCGGTGTTTGCCGCCTTTGGGTCTGGTACCGTCGTGGGGAATCGGCGTCACGTCTTCGATTCTGCCGATGCGGATACCTGCACGGGCAAAGGCACGGATGGTTGCCTGAGCGCCGGGTCCGGGGTTTCTTTGTTTGTTGCCGCCGGGCGCTCTCACTTTAATGTGAATGCCGGTGATGCCTTTGTCTTTTAATTGTTCAGCAAGCTGGTTGGCCATTTGCATTGCCGTGTACGGTGAACTTTCATCGCGGGCCGCCTTGACAACCATACCGCCGGAAGACTTGGCGATTGTTTCGGCGCCGGTCAAATCCGTGACGGTGATGATGGTGTTGTTAAATGAAGATTTGATGTGAGCGACTGCCCATTTCATTTCAGACATAATCAGTTCCTCCTGGGTGCTGCGGGTGCGCCGTCAGTGCGCGGGGGACCGCGCGGGGGGCCTCTGGGAGCGCCTCTGCCGCCGCCTTTCTTGCCGCCTTTCTTGTCACCTGCGGGTGCGCGTGCTTTTTTGTTCTGTTCACTCGCGGCTCTGAGCGTGACACCGTCAGCGATTGCGGAAGCGATTTGAATCGGCCTTTCGGGGTGAGATTCGGTTGTCAGCGGAGATTCGCCGTAGTACGCGATGTTCATCTCATCTTCTGTGGAAATGAGCATGCTCGGGATGGTGGCTCTTCTGCCGTTGACGGCGATGTGGCCGTGTGTGATAAATTGACGGGACTGGCGAACGGTTCTTGCGAGGCCGAGTCTTAAGACTTGGGTCTGAAGTCTGCGCTCAAGAATGTTTTCCGGTTTGAGGCCGAGGATGTCGTCGACATCGGCGCCGGATTTTAAGATACCGTATCTGATAAGTCTGCCGAGGATTTGGTCGGCTTCGACTTTGGGCTGTCCTTTTAATTCTCCTTCGGGAGAAGAAGCGACGACGGCCAAAAGACCCATGGCGTCGGATCTGTATTTACGAAGGATACTTTCGGCTTTCCAGACTTCTCTTTTGTTACGAAGACCGTAAGCTTTGACCAATTCAACTTCACCGGCCATTCTGGTATCTTGCCAGGGGTGGTTCGGCGTTTCATAAGACTTGTGTTTTTTACCGGGATATACCATTTCAACTCACACTCACTTCTTCTTTCGGACACCGACGGTTGAACCGCGTCTGCCTGTGGATTTTGTTCTCTGTCCTCTGACTTTGAGACCTCTTTCGTGTCTGAGACCTCTGTAAGCGCGGACTTTCTTCAAGGTGTTAATATCTTCTTTGAAGGTCAATTCGATATCAATGCCGAGCAAGTGTTTGTTTTCGCCGGTCAGCAAGTCTTTCTGTCTGTTTAACATCCAGACAGGCGTTGACTTTTCAATGTTTAAGATCGCGGCGTCCAACTTTGAGACTTCTTCATCGGATAAGTAACCGATGACAGCTGTGGGGTCAATGCCCGCGTCTTTGGCGATAATTTTAGAAATACGAAGACCGATGCCGTCAATACCCGTTAAGGCGTATTGAACCTTTTGGGCACCTTTCAAGTCAGTATTCATAATACGAACAAGATGCTTTATTTCATCTTCCGCCGGCACTTCTTCAACGACCGGTTTCAGATTTTCGACTTTTTCATTTGCTTTTTTCTTAGCCATATGTTTTCCTCCTCGGAAAAACGCATCGTGTAGCCCGGATACGTGAAAACGTTCGCGAGCAGCCCATTAAATGATAAAAGGCTTCAATCAAATGCTTGGTACCTAAAGGACTCATCTTATATAACCTTTTCATGCCGAGTCAGCTTTTGTTTTTAAAGGCGCATGAATAAAGTGTTAAAAAAGTGTAAAGAAAAACGGTGATGGGAGGACAGATTGAAGTTAATTATCAGTTCGAGTCAAAATAATTCTGTCATGACCTCGTGATAATCTTATCATGACCCAAAAAAACCTTACATAACCTGTAATAATCCTATCATGACCCCATGAAATCCAATCATGACCCAAAAAAATCTTGCATAACCCTATGTCTTACATCAACCCTATAAAAAAAAGCGCCGAGAGGGAGATTTGAACTCCCGAGGGGCTGCGCCCCACAAGCTTTCCAGGCTTGCGCCCTACCGCTAGACTACCTCGGCACGAAGCAGGAATTATAAAATAGGTTTCTGGTATATATTTGTTGTTCTTGAAAGGGTTTACAAGAATCAGTCTTCTTGTTTTTGACGGTTTTTCCAAACTTTCGGGTAAATTCCTTTGTCCATCAAAACCGCTTTCGGCCTCGCGGCAAAACCGTTTGTGGCGTTTTGGATTTCATCGGGCGTCATCAGCGCGGTTGAGAGGGAGACAACTTCTCCTTTTTGCGTGAAAACGGCAACCAAATCTCCTTTTATGATATTTGCGCTGTAACCGAGAACGCCTGCCTTGGCTAAAAACGCGCCCGAACAAAGCGCGTCAACGGCCGTGTCGCGAACAACAATGCGCGGCAATTGGAAAAAGGCCGACTCCATCGGCAGAATTAAATCTCGGAGTCCGGATTCATCGCCCGTTTCTTGCCAAGAAACGTAAGCGTCTTTCAACTCCTGTAAAGAAACCGGCCGGCTGTCATCAAAAGGTCCCGCTTTGGAGCGAACCAACTCCTGCATCTGAGCGCCGGCGCCAAGTGACAGCCCGATATCATGACATAACTTTCGGATATACGTCCCCGCTTCGCAGCCGACGCGCATCAGGACGTGCAAGTCGTTGATTTCCAAAATATCAATGTAATAAATCCGGCGCAGACGAAGCGCTCTTTTCACTGCCGACCGAACGGGCGGCATTTGATAAACGTTGCCTGCGAATTGTGAAACGGCTGAGCGGATCATTTTTTCGGGAACCGAGCGGTGCAGTTTCATTAAACAGATGTATTCCTTTCCCGACAAACGAAGCGCCGCAACCGCCCGCGTCGCCTTGCCGATCATCACCGGCTGAATGCCCGTCACGCCCGGGTCTAAAGAACCCGAATGCCCCGCCGCCGAAACGCCAAAGATGTCACGAACATATGCCGCGATTTCGTGACTCGTCGGCCCTGAAGGTTTGTTGATGACAACAACGCCTTTGTCGATGTATTCCAAAATCGGCCTGTCTTTCGGAGCCGTTCCGTACGGGCCGTTCGCTTTGATTTCGGACAACACGATAAAGCTTCCGCTTTCCGCGGAAAACCAATCATTTCGAAAAGACTCCTTCTTTTGCATCAAGAAGAAAAACGGGAATCTGAATTAAAAAGATAGCGATAGTTCGGCTGTTTTTGGCGGATTTAACGCCCGATACTGCCGACTGCCGAAAAAGGGTCAAGGTGAGAAACCAAATAATTCGGTGTTCTGCTTGTGACCCTTTAAAAACAGCTTAAGAGCTTAAGACTTATACCACAAATCCGCCAAAGCTTTTGTCATTTCAAGGGGATTGGCAGCCGAAGCAATTTCGCTGACGACGAAAAAGCCGTCAACGCCCGTTGCTTTCAGCTCGGGAAGGTCTTTAAGTTTGACCCCGCCCCCAACAACCACCGGCAAAGGACTCAGAGATTTTATTTTCTTAAAATCATCAAAAGTGCGCTCATGGACAACGCCGTCGATAAGGCCGCAATCGGGCTTTGTCGGCGTGGCCCTCAAAGGCCCCGCCCCGAAATAATCAACAATGCCCGGCTTGAAGTTTTCAATGTACTCAAACAAGTTTTTCGATTGAGCGGAAAGCCCTATAATTGCGTCTTCGCCGAGGATTTGTCTGGCAGAATCAACGGGAAGGTCGCTTTGTCCCAAATGGACGCCGTCGATTTTAATGCCTTTATGCCGCAGCGCGAGAGCGATGTCAACCCGATCGTCAATAACAAGAGCGATTTCCTCTTGTTTTCCGGCACGCTCAATCTCTTCGGCGGCGATGCGCCCCGAATTCATCAATTCGTTTGAGGAAACCACTTTGGAACGGACCTGAAGGAAGGTTATACCGCCTTCCACCGCCTGTCTCACGACATCCCTGAATGAATTTCCGGGAACGTTTTCGGGGCCGATGACGAAATAGATTGACAGGTCAAACGAATGTCGCAAATGGTTGAACTGATTGGAATGATTGAACTGATTGAACTGATTGTCCTGACTTTCATGCCGGCTTTCATGCCGGCTTTCATGCCGGCTTTTTTGCTGACTTTCATACTGACATGACATCAAAGATTTGTCTCCTTCAAATGCTTTTTTGCGTATTCAACAAGGGCTTCTGTATCCGGCAGGCTCAAATTATCAATAAAAGCCGTCCTGAAAGAAGCTGTGCCCGCCGTATTCTTTTGAGCGGATTCGGAGGCGTATTTAAACGCCAAAGAAGCCGCGAGAGCCGCGGTAAACGGGTCAGTGACGGCGGCATAAACGGCCATCAGACCGCCCAAAGAACAGCCTGCGCCCGTAATGCTTTTAAGCATTTCCGAACCGCCCGTTATTCGATAAGCCTTTTCGCTGTTTATGATTAAATCCGCCTCGCCCGAAACAGCGACCGTGCCTTTCGTAAATTCGGCAAGTTCCGCCGCCGCGCTTGCGGCCGCTTCGACTGAATCGGTAGAATCAACGCCTTCGACATTTCCTTTAGCAGACACGAGCCCCCAAAGATTTGCCAGCGAAATGATTTCAGAAGCGTTGCCTCTGATAATTGCGGGAGGATACTTTTTCAGTTCCTTAATAATCGAATTGCGCGTATCGCCAAGCCCCGCCGCGACGGGATCAAGCACCCACGGCTTGTTCAATTCAACCGCCGCTTTGGCCGCGAGCGGCAAAGATTCGGCGGCAATCGGCTGCAGTGTACCCATATTGATATAAGTCGCGCCGGAAATGGCCGCAAGCGGCCCCGTCTCATCCGGTAAGAAACACATGGCTGCGCGTCCTCCCGTTGCCAGTTGGACATTTGCCACAAACTCAATCGTCACAAAATTCGTCCATGAGCCCACCAAGGGACCCTGCTTCTTCGCTTCTTCTACCGCGTTCACTATTTCAAAAAAAACTTTTTCCATATTTTTCTCCTTCCGCCGGTATTACCCGGATCAAGTTCAAGCCGCCGATAGCCGACGACCGTACGGTATAATCTCAGCCTTATCCTTAAAGGACATACAGCAGGTTTCCCACCCGCAGGCACCCGTGATTTTAATTGTTACTTCGTTTATGTTACATATGTTACTTATGTTACTTCATTTCAGGAAATCTCGCTCGGCGAGAGTCCTGTTTTTTAAGTACAGCAAAGCAGATTATAAAATGTTCGCTGTAAACGGCAATGATGGCGGGAATTGTAATGAGTGTAAAACGGCAATGATGGCAGACGGAGTGATAAACGGAGTGATAAACGGAGTGATAAACGGAGTGATAAACGGAGTGATAAACGGAGTGATAAAGTACGTGGATTATACTTATTTACAGAACGATGTATCATAAGAGAACTAAAAAGAGAATTGAAAAATGACTAAATCCAAAACGGCTGAATTTAATAATAAAAATAATACCTGACTTGATGTGATAAAATGAGAAATATGATTCGAAATATTCTGTACATTTCTTTCGTTGTTGTTTTTTGTCTGCTGTTGCAATTGAGGGGCGTTCCGTTCCTCCTGACCCTTGTCGCATCCGGCCTGTTGGGAACGTTAGGTTACTATTTGAAAATAATAAGATTCGGGAATGACTGAATTGAAACGATTCAACCTATACGGTTGAACCGATTACCTTTTTTTCAGCTGGAATCAAAAGCAAGCTTTCGCTTTCAAAATGATATCCGAAATCGTTTCAGGGTCAAATTTGGATGAATCAATAATCAAATCATAGACCGACATGTCCTCAATGTCAATCCCGTAATAAGTCTCATACCTGATTCTTTCAGACTCTTCTCTTGTTTTTGTTTTGTCCAGCTCAAACTTAAAAGAAGAGGATGAATTTTCCCGCTGCATAATCCGGCGGACACGGATATCAAGCGGCGCTTTGAGAAGAACGCGAAGAACTTTTTTCCCCGGCGGTGCGTCAAGAGACATATGACCCGCAAGACGGCCTTCCATAATCAGATTGTCTTTTGTTTTAGAAAGCTCTTTTTGGCGTTCATCGATTTGGCGGTCATAAGAAATGTCTTTTTCGGCGAGTTTGCCAAATTCATCAAGCGAGAGACCAAGATCAATAGCAATGCTGCGAAATATTTCACCTGATGAAATAAAATCCATATCTGCCCGTTCTTGTAAAATTTTAGAAACCGTTGTTGTTCCGGTCCCCGGAAGACCGCTGATTGTAAGAATCATACTGATACACCTGTATGAACCCGAACTTGAAATAAAAAATGAACATTACATGCCGGGGGCACGAATGTTCAGAAGCTTTCGGAGAACCTGACTAAAGGCCAGTGAAGAAATGAAATACCAATAAATCCAGTAAGTGAACATCCAAAAAACGGAGTCGCTTAAAGCTCGTTCACCCCAGAACGGAAAAATAATCGAAGCGTCCGGATGCCCGCCGATATAGAAATAAGCCCACATGAAAAACGGAAGGGAGACCAAAACGATATAAAACATAGGCTTAAACTGCTCTTTCATCACACTCATATTTTCTTGCATCATCTCAGCTTGCTGCTCTTCCAGTTTTTTGAGCTGGTAGGTGTTTTGAGTTGCCCGAGCTTCTTTCATCTCTTTTTGAAAAATTTTCATTCGTCCTTGAACTTCAGCCATGCGGGATTGGTCTACAGCATATTTCTGAATGAGAGACGAATAAACGGCTGTAATAATCGCCATGACCGACAGAATCAGATAAAAATTCTGTTCGCCGACGGCAACCAAAACCGGAGACATGAGAATATCCATGCCGCTTCCGATAGCTACACGAACGGACGGAATCATGACACCGATTAACAGCATGAGACCAAAGGCTAATACGAATTTATTCAACGTATCTCTGAGTTTATTTTTCTCCAAAACAATCCGACCTGAGTTGTAATTAAAATAATAAGATTTTGTGATGAACTTGTGATTGAACACTTGACTATGACATCTTATTTAAATGGTGCGACCAACGTGTCGATGTTCGCGAAAACGGCGTCAATGTCTTTTGTGCCATCAACGTCTTTCAGCAGGTTTTTCTTTTTATAATAATCAACCAGCGGCGCCGTCTGTTTTTGATAGACGTCCAAGCGGTTGGAAACGGCGTCAGACGTGTCGTCGGGTCTTTGGAACAGGGTGCCGCCGCAGGTGTCGCAAATCCCTTCAGACTTTGGCGGGTTGAAAACAATGTGATGGCTGGCGCCGCAGGAACACATCCAGCGGCCGGAAAGACGTTCGATTAAAATGTCGGTCGGAACGATGATATTGATGACGGCGTCGATTGGCTTTTTTATTTCATCCAAAATGACTGTCAGCGCGTCGGCCTGAGGAATCGTTCGCGGGTAGCCGTCCAATAGAAAACCGTTCGCGCAGTCGGCTTCAAGAAGCCGGTTTTTGATAATGCCGATCAAAACGGCGTCGGGGACAAGTTCGCCTGCGTCCATGTACTTTTTAGCTTCCAAACCGAGCGCCGTGCCCTCTTTGACATTCGCTCGAAGGATGTCGCCCGTGGAAATCTGAGGAATGCGGTATTTTTGAGAAAGCTTTTGAGCCTGAGTCCCTTTACCTGCACCGGGGGGACCGAATAAAATGATATCCATGACTAAATCACCTGATAAATTGACGCGAAAATGTTAAAATCAAACAACAGAAAGTAAAACGAATACCACTTTTTTTATTAAAAGGATTCCGCTTCAAGATATAAGAAAATCCAAAAACAAAAAATCCAAAGATTCAAAAATCCAAAGATTCAAAAATCCAAAGATTCAAAAATCCAAAAAAAAAGATTCGAGCGGTTTTGCTCGAATCTTTAAATTAATTTTAATCGCCGATTCAATCGTCCGTCAAGACTCTTTACCGAGGAACGACCGCAACATCGGATGCATTTCCATCAGCTGCTCGGACGCTAAGTCTTCATACAAACGATACACGATACTGACCGTCAGCAACAGACCCGTACCGCCCGCGCTTCCGACTGTACCCAGCAAACTGGCAAACACAGTCAAAAGACCGATGAAGGCGCCTCCGATGATGGTGACTTTGGGGATGTAGCGCTGCATATACTTTTCAATAGACGCGATGTTGTTTCTGAAACCCGGAACCTGCATTCCTGAGTTGTAAATCTTTTTAGCCGTTTGTTTGGCGCCCATGCCCGTCGTTTCAATCCAGAAAAGAGCGAAAATGATACCGCCGGCCACCAGCAAGAAAGCGTCAACGCCGACGTGAAGCACAATTTGCCACACGGCGGGCGCGGGATAGCCCATTGAGGCGAAATTTGCCGCAACATATGACGGAATCCAATCCGTCGGGCTGTTGATTGCCGATAAATAATACATAACACCGTTAACAGGCGTCGCGCCGGAGTATTCGCCGAGGACCGTAATGCCCCTGCCTGCCAAAAGAACCCCGACCAACTGAATGTTTGCCTGAAGAGCGCGGACCAAAATCATCGGCAAAACGGAAGCGTAAATCAGCTTGACCGGGAATTTGCCGCGGGCGCCGCGAACGGAAGTGTGAGAAAGCGGAATTTCAATCCTGACACTCTCAACGTAAACGACAATGATAAAGATGGCAACCGTTGATATAAGCGCCAATATACCGCCGCTGATGAACAGGTACATCAACCCATCCGATGTCGTAAACAGCGCGCTGAGTTCACCGCTGGAAATCAACTGAATCCATTTCGGGATGATACCGACGGCAAGACCGTCCGTTCCCGGAATCCAGTTAATCAGACCGGTAACGATGGACTGAGAAACACCGGCAACGATGAAAAGACTGATACCGGAGCCGATACCCCACTTGGAGATAACTTCGTCCATAAACATAATGAGAAGACCGCCGATACAAATCTGAACGAACAGGAACATTGTAATAACCGACAGCTCGACACCGAGCAGGCCCGCCAATTCGGGGTCAGGTTTAATATAACCGAAAAGCTGGGGCAGTGTCTCAAGGACAATCATAACGAGAACAAGGAACTTCTGAGCGCCTTGGAAAAAGGATTGGTCTTTCGGGTCAGTCAAATCCAAATGGATGATGTCGCCGCCGACCAATAATTGGAGAATAATGGATGCTGTCACAATCGGGCCGATACCGAGAACGAGCAGTGAACCCGTCGCGCCCGCAAAGAACGCGCGATAATGCGCAAATAAATCGATCGATTCGGCCGACATACCAAACAAGGGAATGTTCGTTAAAATGAAATAAAGCGCGAGAATCGCAAGCGTCCACATCACTTTATTTTTGAACAACACTTGTTTTTCAGGTCTGGCGATAGCGGGTAACCTTTCAAAAATAGGCTCCAAAACACTCCTGAAACTCATGATGACACCTGACTTAAAACAAAAACAGCAGACTGAAGCTTTCAGCCGGCTTTCTTTGGATTGAAATATTGAAACTGAATTCTGTTATTCTGTAATAATTCTGTTATTCTGTAATAATTCTGTTATTCTGTAATAAACCGTTTACAAAATTAACGGTCAATCGTTTGTGAAATTGAATTAAACCCGATTATTTCTGTATAAAAGAATAATAGGGATGATAAAGATGAAAATGATAGCGACTAATAGTATTAATATATTATTGTATTGAAGAGATAGAAACTTTTATAATTTCGGGCATCTCCGGACAGCATCCGACGTTTTAAAAAAAACGTCCGCTTGCCGGAAAAATGAAATTGAAAAAGGAATGAAAAAGGAATAAAAAAAGAATAAAAAGAATAAAAAAAAGAAACAAAGGGCTTACGCGCTGTCTTTGCCTCTTCTTTGTCTTCTTTGATTACTCTTTTTGATTACTCTGTCACTCTTCTTCTTGGCTTACGCGTCGTCTTCGGCTTCTTCTTCTTCAAAGTCATCTTCAAAGTCAGTGACTTCTTCGCATTCGCCGCCGACCGCTTCGATTTTTGCGCGGGCGGACGCGGAGAACATTTCGGCTTTGACGACCATTTTCTTGGTCACTCTGCCGCTTCCGAGGACTTTGTCGATTCCGATGCTGTAAAGATCAACGGTAAAAGTGTCGCCGTCTTTTGTAATGTATTCCGCTTCGTTTTCGAAAAGGAAGTCGACCAATTCGTCGAGTTCGCCGACATTGACGATGAACACGGGGTGGTCAACAGCTGCCGGTCTTGTAAATCCTTTGTAGATATAACCGGGGCGGTAGCCTTCGCGCATGGCGCGGATGAAGTGGTGGGCGTTGCCGCCTGCGCGTCCGCGGCCTCCGCGGTTGCCGGCGCCTCTTCTGTTCTTGTGTGTGCCGCCGCCGCAGGTGCGTGATCCTCTGTACTTTTTAGTTCTGATGTGTCCCATTTTAACCACCTTATCTCATTTTGTGCAAAAGCGTCTCAATGTCTTCACCGTGATTTCCGAGAACGCCGCCTTGCTGAACGGTTCTCTTTATTCCGGCGTGTCCTTTTCTCGGCGGGTGAAGCCGAAAGACCGGCTTTAACGCGGGAACGTCCTTAATCGCGATTTTGCCGGCGACAAAAGCCTCGGCAAATTCTTTAATAGACGCGCAGGAGGTCGTTTCAGCGATGTACGCATCGGTTAAGCGTTCGCCGCCCTCAAGTCTGCCGCGGGTTTCCAAAATTTCCGCGACGATTTGTGCGTCAACAGTGCCGTACGCGATGTAGTCTTTGGATTTTTGGATCATGCCTTTGTACACATCATTTTCCGGAAGGAAAACGCAGTGATTCACTTTGTGAAGGCGAAGCATTGAAAGAGTGTCCGCAATGGAACCTCTGACTGCGACGGATCCTTTGATTCTGATAACTGCGTACATGTTTAAACGCCTCCGCCGCCTTTTTTAGGCATTCGCATCGTGTTCACGTTGTTCAAAGCTTCAAAAGTCGCTTTGGCGAAGTTTAATGTGGTACGGGTGGTTCCGAAAGTTTGTGTCCAAACGTCTTTGATACCGGCTTTTTCAAGCACTTTTCTGGCGGTGTTACCGGCAGCGATACCAAGGCCTCTCGGGGCAGGGATCAATGTCACGACGACACTGCCGATTTTACCGGTGGCTTCGTAGGGAACAGTGTGTTCTTTACCGCATGCGCATTCCCATGAACCGCAGCCGCGGCTGATGTGGGTGATGTTCAATTTTGCGGCGTCGATCGCCTTTTTGATGGCGTTTCCGACCTGAACGTCTTTGCCCTGGCCGATACCGACGTAGCCTTCGCCGTTTCCGACAATGACGGTCGCTCTGAATTTGACACGTCTGCCGGAGTCAGTCATTCTCTGAACCATATTAATGTCAAGAACTTCGTCTTCCAATCCCGGCAAGAGCGCGTCCACGATTTGGGGTTCTCTTAAGGGGTAACGGGATTTGAGAGCGTTTTCCATTGTTGTGATTTGTCCGTCAGCGACAAGTCTTCCGAGTCTTGTCTTTGGGACCCATTCGTCTTCATTGTAAGCCATGTTTCTCACTTGAACTCCGCTTTGATTTTCTCGACTGCTGCGTCGAACTGTGCCGGCAGATCAGAGCCGTTATACTCGGCCGCGACTTCTCCGCGAATGCGTTCATCGGACGGGAAGACGGATTCGTCGTGGGGGATGTCAAAGCCTGCGTCAACGATGCCTTTTAAAGCGGCGTAGATGCGTGAGCCCGACGTTGATGCATGAAGCCCGATATCAAGAATGCCGAATTCGTATCCGTTATCGAGTGTACGAAGTCCGAAAAGCAAACCTGTTAAGTATGCTGCCGTTGTGTTTCCTGTCGGTCCGTTATAGCCGTATTTTCCGAGTTCGGTAGAGATGGCAGATGAAAATGTGACATCGCCGACCGGAGTTGGGGCTATAAGCTGTATTTGAACATTGCGTGTGCTTTTACGCACGACAACGCGGTCCTCTTTAGAGAGAAGGAGCGCGAGACGGGAGTGGTAATTGGTCCGCCCCTCTCTTCTTCTTCTCATGGGAACCTTATATCTTGGTCCTGTTGCCATAACTAGCTCCTCAACTAAAATTTGATCTGAATTTATGTAATTATGTAAATTTTTAATGAATATCTAAGTAAATTGTATGTAAATGCAAATACGCAAAATGAATGAGAGAATCACCCAATATTGAATACTTAACTGAAATGAATTATGAAATCATATGAATTCGTTTGAATTCGTGTGAATTTGTATGAATTCGTATAAATTCGTCTGTCATTAATCGCTTAATGATGCAGAAATTCACAGCACACAAATGTTCAGCTGAAAGCCGAACCACAAATAGATGTCCTGTGAAAGGAGTTTGTAATACAGATTAGATGTATATAAGGTTTCTGCCGGCAATATGTTTCTGCCGGTATATGCAGAAAAATAACTGTGAAAAAAACATATATAAATTAACGACTTTTTTTTTAACCGACTTTACATTTTGACAAATTAAACATTGACAAATTCATCATTGACAAAATCAACATTGACAAATTCAACATTGAGAGATTTGGAGCGGTCAGAAATGAAACAATTACTGTACATCTTATGCGTATTATTGTTAATACTTTCGCTGTTTTCAATTCCCGTATTCGGCGCGGTCAGCGAAAACGAAATAAAAAATATCGTTGAAAGTCATAAATTTTCGAATGAATTTTTTGAGATTTACGGACCATACACATATCTGGGACACCCTTACATGCTCATTGAGTACTTTCCGATCGGAGAGGGGGATATGGCAACCGGCGCTCTTATTGTAGATTTCGAAACCGGAAAAATCATAAACGATGTCGAAACCTCAAAAAAAATAATAACTGCTCACGCTGTGGTTTCAATTATTTCTCCGCAACATATGAACTCATTGAAAAACGACTCTGAATATTATGCAAATCGTCAAAACATGATGAATGAAGATGTAAAAGTCGTTGAAAATTCTTCTGAATTAATGAAATCCAAACCGGAATTCGCTGAAATTATAAAAGCCAATATAAAAGTCAGGGACATGTATCTGGATTTAAAAGAAAACAGAGATGAAGCATTAATACTTCTGAGAGAAATAGATGCGGGAAACAAGTCCTATGAGAACGCGAAAAAATATTTGGAATTGGAAGAAAAACATATCTCCAAAATGGAAGAATCAGTCATTCTCCGAGGGGAACTCAGAGCCCAAACCGTTATTTATTATGATTTGGGAACGACAATCGGATACAATGCAAACCGTTATTCATGGGAAAAAGCCCGGGATGAATATCTTGCCGGTATTGACAGGATGACAAACGCGGTCAAAGAAGAAATAAAAATTGAAGAAGAATTTTTGAGCGACCTTGAGGATTATATCAATTCTTTAACGAAAGCCGCGGAAATGAGATTAAAAGAAGAAGCAAGATTAAAAGAAGAAGCGGACATTCCCGGATTCGGCATTTTAATCGCCGTTTGCGCGATTCTGGCAGCAGGTATTATAACAAAAAGAAGGAAAGTTTGAGTCCGGTTTTCTTCAAACAGAAATTACTCCCTTCACCTTTCGGCTCCGGTTTCAATATTTCATGGCCGGGAAAACGCCAAAATTCACTTATCGGGGTGCCTACACCGCCCCACTTTCTTTTTCGTTGAGGCAGAGTACAGATTAGATGTATGTAAGGTTTCTGCCGGCAATATATTTCTGCCCATATATGTATAAAAATAACTGCAGAAAAATATATATAAATTATAACGTCCTTTTGTTAACCGACTTTACATTTTGACAAAGTCAACATTGAAAAATTCGGAGCGGTTAGAATATGAAACGATTGCTGTACATCTTATGCGTATTATTGCTAATACTTTCGCTGTTTTCAATTCCCGTATTCGGCGCGGTCAGCGAGAACGAAATAAACAAAATCGCCGAGAATCATAAATTCTCGAATGAATTTTTTGAGATTTACGGGCCGTATACATATCTGGGACACCCTTACATACTCATTGAGTACTTCCCGATTGGAGAGGAGGGCATGACAACCGGCCCCCTTGTTGTAGATTCGAAGACCGGGAAAGTCATAAACGATATAGAAACCGCAAAGAAAATAATAACCGCTCATGCGGTGGCTGAAATTAATTCTCCGCAACTTATGAACAGATTAAAAAACGACTCTGAATATTACGCACAACAACAAAGTTGGATGGATACAGAGGTAAAAACCGTTGAAGCTTCTTCTGAAGTGATGAAATCCGAACCAAAATTCGCTGAAATAATTGAAGTCAATAAAAAAGTAAGGGATATGTATCAGGATTTAAAAGAAAACAGAGATGAAGCATTAATATTTATAAGAGAAATAAATGCGGGAAATAAGTCCTATGAGAACGCGAAAAAATATTTAGAGTTGGAAGAAAAACATATCTCCAAAATGGAAGAATTGGTAATTCTCAGAGGGGAATTCAGAGCCCAAGCCGTTATTTATTATGATTTGGGAATGACAATCGGATACAATTCAAACCGCTATTCATGGGAAAGAGGCAAGGAAGAATATCTTCTGGGTATTGACATGTTAACGAACGCGGTCAAAGAAGACAAAAAAATTGAAGAAGAATTTTTGAGCGCCCTTGAGAATTATATCAATTTTTCAACGGAATCCATGGAAATGAGATTAAAAGAAGAAGCGGAAATTCCCGGATTCGGCATTTTAATCGCCGTTTGCGCGATTCTGGCAGCAGGTATTATAACAAAAAGAAGGAAAGTTTGACCGGGGCTTTCCTCAAACTAAAATTACTCCCTTCGCCTTTTGACTCAGGTTCCAATATTTCAACAGTGGAACCGTCAAAATGCTCTTAACGGGGTGCTTTCCGCGCCCCGTTTTCTTTTTCATTGAGACGGAAGCATTGATGAGATTATACGTAGACTCCGTCTCCCGTTTATATCTCCCATTATATCTCCTGTTACATCTCCCGTTACATCTTCTATTAAAATAAATGGGTCACGAGTAGAACAGCTAAATAATTTGGTGTTCAAATCATGATCATGCAACTGAAAAATAAATATGCTAATCGTTCAAAAATTTCTGAGCCTAAATTTAGGCAAATTGTAAAGCTTTTTGCTTTAGATCTGAATGCAACACAAATATCCCAAATAGTGGATTTAGAACGAAAAACAGTTAATAGATATCTC